>Ga0123336_10000642_pt1 | contig 34208 bp, 34 predicted proteins | sample SSSSmetaG_FD_96466 | JGI IMG/M metagenome (GOLD analysis project Ga0123336, IMG submission 96466) | Glacier valley bacterial and archeal communities from Borup Fiord, Nunavut, Canada, to study Microbial Dark Matter (Phase II) - ​SSSS metaG | ecosystem: Environmental > Aquatic > Freshwater > Ice...
ATACTTTTCTTTTATCTTGGCTATCTTTTGGTCATCTTTCTCAATATTTAAGGGTTCTATACTGTTAGGACATACCTCAACCTTATTTGAAGATATCTTAGGGTTATTGCTCAAAACATACTTCACATTCGCCGGTGACATGCATCCTATATGATCAGACACAGCATACAGCTTTTTCTCTTTATCCCTAAAATATTTATAAAGCAGCCCTTTTACGCCCATCTTACTCAACAGCCCTAAATCTACAGCGTTTTGAGGGAAGATGTCCTTCAATAATAGATATGATTTTGCACTATCATGTTTCTTAAAATAATTTACTACACTGGCAAGTGTTATTGGAGGAGTTGAGTAAAGAACCAAATCAAAATGTATATCAGATAAATACTTCTTTATTGCTTTTACAAATTGACTTTCAAGAAGTACTGTTGAAATACCCTTTTCAACAAGGTTTGTCTTTTGGATATTGCCTACTTTAACTTTTAGTATCTTGCAAATATCTTCATCGATTATATGAGTATGCTTTTGGTATTTACGTTCACTAGGGCATACTATATACACACTGTGACCATTTATATTGAATTCACGTAATAAATCCGTATAAACATTTCTTTCATATATAGAATTTATATTGCAAAGTGTCAAAAAAATAATGTTCATAATTAACCTCTATATTTAGGAAAGTATCCTGTATTAATATCATAATCAGGCTCACTTTCTCGTACTGAAACCAATTTATTATATTTCTCTTCATCAAATATCTTCTTGCCAATATAAAAGTCACAAATGCCATTTGGAGCTAGGCTTTTCTTGTACTTAAAAATTCCATCGTCATCGCCATAACCACCACCAAGAACGAATCTTCTAAGTCCCTTTTCCTTAGCCCACTTTATAATCTCGTATTTTAAAAAATCGTTGGGACGCAAGTGGAAAAAATCACTATTGGTACCACCTAAAAATGAATAGCAATTTTCGCTCCCGTATAAAACAAGCTCGGTTGATATGACCTGACCCTCACTTAGAACATGTAAATATACATAATTGCCATTCATCTCATTGAGAGCTTCAAAGAACTCTCTTGAAAAGAAGAAGTTTTCATTGGCGCTTGTACGATCCATGGTGCCGTAATATATTTTTAGAAAATCATCAAGCCTTGCTCCTGTGGTATCTATTTCAATATTCAAGCCGAAGGAAGTTGCTCTTTTCAGATTTTTTCTTACCTTCTGTTCAAAATCTATCAGAATTTCATCGAGTGATAACTCCAATGAGCGCACAACATTGTGGGTATGGGTTTCACTTATGCCATTATAGCGTGGTTGGTAATCACTGAACAAGTGAAACCTTACAAAATCGCTCACAAATCCTTGCGCTCGACAGTATTTATCATAAGACTCATTGACCGCTTCGTAATCTTCGCCTTCAAGCCAGAATCCACCATAACCATAGGGTGTGGAAAGATCAAACCAAGTATTAGTTAGTAGCTTTTTTTTTAAAGACATTGCCTCTGCAATATCCCGCTTCATTACGACATTTATTGCTCTAGTGCTACCATTATTGTAATAAAACAATATCGGTTCACCATCGCCGTGTAGTTGGAATGCCTTTGCATATCCACTCAAATAGTTGACATCATAGTTTTTAAAGCTAGTTACTATTTTGTCCCATTTTTCAGTTTCATTTGTTGTAATAACTTGTAAATGACTCAAAATTTATCCTCCGTAAAACTCATTAATAAGTGCAATAATCCGATCCATGTCTGCTATAGTGTACCTTTGATCACACACTAATGACAGACTGTTTTCATATAGATACTTATCTTTTATCTCATGTAACACTGACAATGGCCAATGAATAGGGCAATAAACATCCTTGTTAATTAAATACTTACGGAGTTCTTTTCTCTTTCCACTCCGTACGATAATAGGGACAAAAAGTGGGACGTCTTTATCAGTTCTGGCTATGCACTCTATACCTTTATAGTTCATAAGCCCTTCGATTAAATGTTTTGCATTAGCCTGCCTTTTCTGCCTGATTTGCTCACCATCCAACCTTAGGATAACATCCTGATACTCTTTAGGTATGTTATAGCTTTGATAGTCACTCTCAAGCAATTCTTCAGCAAGGTTAAATAGTTTCAAAAAAGCTTCTTTCTGACCGGCATCTTCTTCAACATATTGCTTCTTTAGTTTTGCGGCTTGCTGTCTCATCAAAATATATCTGTGATTAGTCTTGATTGGTATTAGAGTGGAAAAACTGTAATTCCGTTTTATTGCAATTGCTCCACAAGGTAATCCCGTCCATTTCCTAAAACTAGATAACACATAATCAGAACTATTACTGTATGGACTATCTGAAAACCAAGAATGCGTTGCATCCTCTATAATTATTTTGCCGCTGTCTTGAAGTTGCTTTATTATTTGTCCAACTGTTTCATTACAATATCCGAAATACTGCATTATTAGTATAGCATCACATTGCGTTTCAAAATCTATTTCATAGGTATACCTGCCGTTACTATAATTAACATCATAAAAACCCACAGTAACTCCGTTATCGAGAAAAGGTTGAATCATTGTATGACAACAATATGTTGGCAAGTATACAGTCTTAAACTCTTTAGATACTTTAATATCCTTGATAATAAAATCTAATGCTGTCCTTCCCGATAGTAAATATTGATATGTGTTTTCTGAAATTGGTTTGCAGTCTTTACCTAAATCAGCTTCCCAGAACTCACTTCCTATTTCCCTATGCATAAATAAATCACCTTAATCTTTCTCATTAATTATTGAGAATGATATTACATCGATATACTCACCTTTTTTATATAGCCTAGACCTCATAGTTCCTTCTTCATCAAAACCGCATTTTTTGAAAAGATGTTGCGATATAACATTATGCCGGTTTACGCGAGCATAAATACATTTCAATCTTAATTCAGTAAAAGCGTATCTTACTATGGTTGAAAGGGCATCAGTTCCATTGCCCTTACCTCTTACATTATCTACTGCTAGTTTAATATGTACTTCTGCATTACCATTTTTATAATCTATATCAGTAAGCATTACTACACCAACTGCATTGCCTTGATAATCAATTGTGCATCGTAGAGTATTTTTATCATTTTGTAGACCATTAGTCCAGCTCTCCTGACTTTTTTGTGATACAGGAAATGACCAGCCCCCAAGCACGTATTCAGTTTCATCATCATTTATCATTTTCAAAAGCATTGGATTGTCTTGTGGCTCTATTGCCCTTAATAGAATTTTTTCACCTTTGATATTCATAATGTCACACTCTCATTCCGCACTTGATTTTCTCTGTATACATCAAAGTCAATTGGGCTATCTACATCTCGTTCACCTATATCTGCTCGTTGAAACACTTTTTTTAGAGTTCTAATAATAATTACGACATCAAACTCGAAACTTATACTATTGACATATTGAACATCAAAGTCAAATTTTTCCTCCCAGCCAAGCGCATTTCTACCATTAACTTGTGCAAGTCCAGATAATCCAGGGCGAACATCATGTCGTCTACGTTCCTCTACAGTATAAAAAGGCAAGTATTGCACTGCCAGTGGCCTTGGACCAATCACGCTCATGTCACCTTTGAGGATGTTAAAAAGTTCCGGAAGTTCATCCAATGAAGTACTCCTTAGTACTCTTCCAAACTTCGTAAGCCTCACACTATCAGCCAAGAACTCCCCTTTATCATCTCTCTCATCCGTCATAGTCCTAAATTTATAAAGCGTAAATATCTCCTCATTAAGTCCAGGACGTTTCTGCTTAAATATCACTGGGCTACCAAGTTTAACTCTAACTAACACAGCCACTACCATCAACACAGGTGATAAAAGAATAATTGCTAATAATGATAAAATAAAGTCCATTGGCCTTTTGAAATATCTTCTATAAACCCCACCTGCTGCATATTGCTGTACAGGCGGTGTTAAATTCGTTTTAACTTCACTCTGCATCTCTATCTCCATAACCCTCTAATTACCTTTACTATCCTGTTCAAATCTTCATCTGTCATCTTTGTATCACTTGGCAAACAAACACCATTCTCAAATATCTTTTCACTTACGCTTCCAATTTCACATTGACTAATAAAATTGCAATTTTCGTAGTATGGCTGAAGGTGCATGGGCTTCCAGATTGGCCTTGATTCTATCTTCTCAATTTCTAAAGCTAGCATAATGTCTAGTGGCTTAATCTTGCCGCTTAAAGTAATGCAACTAAGCCAAAAGTTTGGCTCGTTCCACTCATTTACAGGCATCATTTTCAAACCTTCAAGCTCCCCTAGCTCACGGTTATAAAAGTCAAATATGTATTTCTTCTTCTCTACTCTCTTATCTAAAACTTTTAGCTGCCCTCTGCCAATGCCTGCCACGATGTTTGACATACGGTAGTTATAGCCTAGTTCACTATGTTGATAGAAACGAGCGGCGTCTCTTGCCTGTGTAGCCCAGAATCTTACCTTCGCTATTCTCTCTTCAGCATCTGATTCATCATTAGCCACCAACATTCCACCGCCGGAAGTAGTAATGATTTTGTTGCCATTAAATGAAAAAATACCGTATTTTCCAAAGGTACCTGTATATTTTCCCTTATACAATGTACCTAGGGATTCAGCAGCATCTTCTATCAATGGAACGCCATATTTATTACATATATCTAAAATCTTATCTAAGTCAGCTGATATCCCGTAGAGGTGCACCACAATGACAGCCTTAACACGACCCTCATATTTCTGGAATGCTTTTTCCAGAGCCACAGGGCTCATGTTCCATGTCCCTACATCAGAGTCTATAAAAACAGGTGTTGCATTTTGATATACTATGGGATTAGCAGTAGCTGAAAAAGTCAACGAAGGACAAAAAACTACATCGCCAGTTCCTACTCCTACTGCCTTTAAGGCCATATGAATTGCCGCTGTTCCAGCTGATAGAGCAGCAGCACATTTTGCTCCTACCTTTTCAGCAAGTTCTTTTTCAAACCCATTCACATTAGCTCCAAGAGGAGCTATCCAGTTAGTATCAAATGCTTCTTTTATGTACTGTTGTTCATACCCTTCATCACTCATGTGCGGAGATGATAGATAAATCTTCTCTTTTCTCTGGTTAAATGTAATATCTGCCCCCACTATATGTCGCTCCCTTATAATGTATTTACGTGGAATTCTATATCTTTAAATATTTTATTTAATATATAATTTTTACCTATGACGCATTAACCGCTTCACTCTTTACGAACTCAACAACATTATCAGTTGTTGCAGCCGTTTGCTCCACAGCTATCGGACAGCTATAGGTAGGTACTATTTGAACTAGGACATCTTTTATATCATCAGGATTTGGGATACTTGCTTCCAAAGACTTCAGCCACATCATTAATTGACTGTAGCTTATATGTACTGGCTGGGCTACGAATATACCTTCTTGTGTCGTAGACTCCAAGCCCTCCTCTTGTAGTAAGAGCTCTTCATAAAGTTTTTCACCTGGTCTTAGTCCTGTATATTTTATTGATATATCAAAGTCAGGCTCCAAGCCAGATAGACTTATGAGCTCCCTTGCTAAATCGTCTATCTTTACAGGCTCTCCCATGTCCAAAACAAATATTTCTCCTCCACTAGCTATGGCTCCTGCCTGCATTACCAGCCTGACAGCTTCAGGTATGGTCATGAAGAAACGAGTAACATCTTTATGTGTAACTGTTACAGGGCCACCATGAGCGATCTGCTTTTTAAATAATGGTATAACACTGCCGTTACTTCCTAGAACATTACCAAAACGAACTGCGGCAAACTCTGTCTTGCTATTCTTATCTAAAGTCTGAATTATCATTTCAGCTACTCTTTTTGTAGCACCCATGATGTTAGTTGGATTCACAGCTTTATCAGATGAAATAAGTACAAATTTTTTGACTCCAAATTCGTCTGCACAACGCGCTGTATTATATGTACCAAATACATTATTCTTAATTGCTTCAGAAGGGTTGTTTTCCATTAGTGGAACATGTTTGTGAGCCGCTGCATGGAAAACAACAGCCGGCCTATAGGTTTGAAAAATCTCCCTTAGTCGCTCATGATCACGCACGGAACCAATAACTACTTTAAGATCAAGCTTTGGGAAATTATAACAAAGCTCAGTTTGAATGTCATATGCATTATTTTCATAGATATCAAAGATAACGAGTTTCCTCGGTTCGAACTTTGCAATTTGTCTACATAGCTCTGAGCCTATGGATCCTCCCCCACCTGTCACTAAAACTACCTCATTTGTAAGATACTTAGAGATCTCATCCATATTCAGTTTTACTTCTTCACGGCCAAGTAAATCCTCTATCTTCACTTCCCTGATATCTTTTACTGTAACCTTGCCATCTATCAGCTCATATATTCCCGGAAGAGTTTTGAGTTTGCAACCTGTGCTCTGACAATTTTTCACGATAGTATGAAGAACTTTCTTGCTTAGAGAAGGTAAAGCTATTATTATTTCATCTATCTTTTCAGCCTTTACTATCTTCTTGATTTCTGAAGTATTTCCTTTCACCTGAACACCATGAATACTTTTGTTGAGCTTCCATGAATCGTCATCCACCAGTGCTACGGGCAAATATTCTTTGTGTTTACTACTCTTCAATTCTCTCAGTATTGTCTCTCCTGCATCACCTGCGCCAACAATAAGCACTCTTTTCTGAGTATTAATATCGGTATCCTTCTTAGAAAAGCCAAATATGTATATTCTTCTCATGACTCTATAGCTCATTCTTAATGCGCCAATTAATAACATCGTTATCATCCAGGTTATTACCACAACTGACCTTGGATATTGTCTATCTAAAATAACTGACAAAACATAACAGAAGACTGTTCCTATCGTAGTTGATATAAAAATTTTGATTAGCTCATCGATTCCTGCATATCTCCAGAGGCTGTTATACAATCCAATTAAATAATAAAAACATAATTTTATTATGCTGAAAATCAGGAATGTATTTAAATATAGATTTATGTATTGAGCAGGTATTGCTCCGTCAAATCTTAAATTTAAAGATAAAACGTAAGCAAAATTAATAATTAAGAAATCCAGAATAACCAAACTAATTTTTTTAGAATACCTTAACATTGTAATCCCCTCCGTGGTCAAAAAAGTAAAATAATATATATATTCTTCATGACATAGCTTCGCCACTGCGTGTGTTGTCTTTACACAAACAAATTATAAGCAAACTTCTGCTTCTAGCATTTCATCTGTCAGAATAGCCCAGGGCCGAAACACCTGTGAAACCTAACAAAATCCTGATTTATTACTTTTGTACCTGAGGACTTTTTAATGCGACTTGTTTCTCTTTTACCTTGGCCACATCTATATCTTTATTTAATATTGTCATACTCCTACCATACTTTTGACCAAGTTGATGTAGTGTGTTCAAATCCTCATCAGTTAACTTGGAGAAAAGTATACTCCTAATATTATTAATTTCTTCTAGAGGAGTAACTACCCAAAAATCGCTTCTGGCAGAATCAAAAATATATTTCATTTCTGATATGCTAAGCTTACCCAAAATTGCAGAAGTTGCTGTCAAAAAGTCGTCACTTGATACTGGCTTAGACACTATCGTTGCAGCCTTTTCTTCGACAACATTTTGAACAGCCTCAGTAACAGCATTCTTCTCCTGCGTTATTGGCGTAGAGGAAGAAGTTTCTGTAACATTCTGAGCTATATTTTTATCTGTATTTGTGTTGGATTTTTCGTTTTGAGAGTTAGATTGTATATTTTGTGAAGTGGTAGAAGTCGATTGTATAGATGTGGGCGGTACTGTAGACGGAATCTGCTTAACATATGGAAAAGCAGGCGTAGTCGAAGGGCTTGGTAAAATAGAAGCAATCTCGTTATCATTTTTACTTACTTTATTAAAAGGTTTATTTAACGATTTGACGCCATAAACAAAAAAAACTATAACAATAGTTATTATTATTATTTGTAACAGCTTAAATTTAGTCAAACCATGATTCTGCATCTTTACTCACCCTTTGTAATAATATTTTCAAAGTTATATAACATAGTTTACAATAAATGTAGTCATATCTATATCTATAATATGTCTTGAAATAAACGACAATAAAATACATTTAAAGACAATTTACTTAATAAATTATACTACTTTTATCGTAGTCTGTCTATACAGTATTTCCTAGGACTCATAGGTATATAGACCTATTAAATAGGCAAAATAGCCTAGGCCCAATAGCGTTATAGGAAATTAATTAAAGGGTGTATTTACATACACCCCCCTACTTAATATTTTATAATATTTCCCTTATTTGTTTATAATAGCCTGTTAGGATCCTTAGCATAGAAGTCAGTGAAACCACAGTTAAGACATACATAAGGAATAATCTCAGTAGTCTTATTTACATAGAGCTTTGGACTAATGCTTTTAACATTCATTGGAAAACTCTCAAATGAACATTGAACCATCTCCCCATTACATTTAGAACATTTCTTTAATTCCGCCAAGATAAACACCCCCAAACTAATTTGCGATTAAAAAAGTTTTATACTTAACTAGTTCCATAGACTTATTATATAGCCACATCAAACCATAGCCATGTGCTATTAACTTCTAAAGTATTCTAACTTTTCTGCCACAAATTAATATTATAATTTTTTAAGAAAAAATTCTTAGAAAGAATATTGTATAAAAATAAAACCATTATACTTATCTTTATTATAAGCATAATGGTCTATAATTACAATGAATTGTTGCTATGTTTTAAAGGCTGTATACCTCATCGTCTTTAAGTACACGAATAAAGCTATGTTCAAGAAGTTCAACTGCGCTTTCTGGATTCTCAGTTCTTAGTATTACTAAGGCTTCGTCAGTTGTCTTTCCAACGAAGGCATACATGTACTCAATTCCTATGGACGAGTTATCAAGAGCTTTAAGAGCTTTTGATAGAGAACCTGGAGAGTCTGGAATAGCAATTGCAATAACTTCAGTACTGCTTACAGTAAACCCATTATCTCTAAGTATTATTTCGGCTTCATCAGGTTTATTTAAAATAAGTCTTAGGATTCCAAAATCTGTGGTGTCTGCGATAGACAGCGCACTTATATCAATATTGTTATCCCCAAGTGCTTTCGTTACTTCAGCCAACCTTCCTGTCTTATTTTCTACAAAAACAGAAATCTGTTTAACCATAATGCACTCCTCCTTTTAAAATTTCCTTTTATCGATGACACGTTTAGCTTTTCCTTCGCTTCGTTCAATAGTTTTAGGCTCTACTAATCTTACTTTAGCACTAATCCCCAAGATACCTTCGATTTCCTTACGGATGCTTTTCTCAATATCTTCGATCTTTCTAATCTTATCTGAGAATAGAGCATTTGTCATCTCTACCTGTATTTCAAGAGTATCTAGCGTACCAATTCTGTCAACTATAAGCATATAGTGAGGTGCAGTCTCTCCAAATTCCAAGAGGACACTCTCTATCTGTGTAGGGAATACATTAACGCCTCTTATAATTAGCATATCATCAGTTCTGCCAGTGACTTTATCCATTCTAACAGAAGTTCTTCCACATTCACAGGTTTCATAGTTAAGTGCTGAGATATCTCTAGTTCTGTACCTTAAAAGTGGTAAACCTTCTTTTGTGATTGTCGTAAAAACAATCTCACCCTTTGTGCCACCTGGAAGTACCTCTTCAGTTAAAGGATCAATTATCTCAGGAATAAAATGATCATCCTGAATATGAAGGCCATCTTTGTATTCACAATCCGCTGCAACTCCTGGGCCCATTATTTCGCTTAACCCATAAATATCAGTAGCTCTGATACCAAAGCTTTCTTCTATTTGAGAACGCATTTTTTCAGACCAAGGCTCAGCTCCAAAAATACCTGCTTTAAGCTTTAAATCATCCTTGGAAATTCCTAACTCTTTCATTTCCTCGGCTATATATAGTGCATAAGAAGGTGTGCAAGCAAGTACAGTAGTGCCGAAATCCTTCATTATTTGTAGCTGTCTCTTGGTGTTTCCACCAGAGATAGGTATTACTGAAGCTCCCAGTTTCTCTGCCCCATAGTGAATTCCCAAACCTCCTGTAAAAAGTCCATATCCATAGGCAATCTGGATAAATGATTCTTTAGTTGCCCCTGCGCTAAAAAGAGTTCTTGCAGTAAGCTCTGACCAGGTATCCAAATCTCGTCTGGTATAACCTACTACTGTCTGTCTTCCTGTAGTACCAGAAGATGCATGAATTCTAACTATTTCACTCATTGGAACTGCAAACAATCCATATGGGTAATTATCTCTAAGGTCCTGTTTGTATGTGAAGGGTAGCTTGCTCAAATCGTCAATAGACTTAATATCTCCAAGCTCTAAACCTATCTTTTGCATTTTACTTCTGTAAAAGGGCACATTATGGTAAACTCTATTTACAGTTGCAACAAGCCTTTTTGACTGCAAATCCCGCTTCTCATCTTTTGACATACATTCACATGTTTCATTCCAATAATGCATACCTACACTCCTCAATATTACATTTTATAACCAGCTTCAAATGCCTTATAATTAACATCTAGGAACTTTTCTGGTACAGTTTCTTTAATCGACTCCAACCAGACATTCTTATCTATACCAGTCTTGCTTGCTAAAACACCTAAAAGAACAACATTTACAGCTTTACTATTACCGCATTCCTTAGCTATTTCAAGTGCATCTAAAGCAATAACCGCTGTGCCTGCTTCCTTTATTTTATCTATTACTTCATCTGGATATTTCGCTTTACCTATTATAACAGGCATTGGATCAATTTTCTGCCTGTTTATTACCATTTTTCCACCCTTTTTTAAGAATTTATGCCATCTTAAAGCTTCAAGTTGTTCAAAAGCGAGAATTATATCTGCTTCTCCCTCTTCCACTAATGGAGAGTGAACCTTTTCTCCCATTTTAACATAGGTGACAACACTTCCACCTCTTTGGGACATTCCATGTACCTCTGAAACCTTTACGTCACTTCCTATTTTAAGACCTACATTGCCAATTATTCTACTTGCTAGCAGAGTACCTTGACCACCTACACCTACTATCATTATGTCAAGCTTTTTCATCAATTGTCACCAGCCTTTTCAATTGCATTAAATTTACATACCTTGTTACATAATTTACAACCAACACAAAGTGTCTCGTTAATCTTGACTCCAGCGCCATCACGAACAATAGCAGGGCAACCAAGTCTAAAGCAAGACAGGCACTTTGTACATTTTGAATTATCTATTCTCTGAGCCCCTTCATATTTAACACTTTTCAAAAGGGCACAAGGTCTTTGTGCAATTATTACTGATGGTTCTTCTGCAGTGAGCTCTTCTTTTACTACCTTTTCAAATCCAACAAGGTCGAAAGGATCTGCTACTCTGACTCTGTTAACACCAACTGCCTTTGCAAGCAAAGCAAGGTCAACCTGTTTTGTAGGCTCATTTCTAATCGTAAAGCCAGTTGTTGGATTTTGCTGATGTCCAGTCATCCCTGTTATTGAATTATCAAGGATAATGACTGTTGAAGTACCTTTATTATATACAAGGTCTATTAGACCTGTTATTCCTGAGTGAATAAAAGTAGAATCTCCAAGTATAGCAACTGTGCTTCTTGCGAAGTCCTTCCCTCTTGCTTTTTCCATTCCGTGAGCGATACCTATGCTAGCTCCCATACATACACATGTGTCTATGCCATTAGTTGGTGGCAAAGCCCCCAGGGTATAACAGCCAATATCTCCGCTTACTTTAACCTTTAACTTATTGAGTACATGGAAAGTTCCTCTGTGTGGACATCCAGGACACAATACAGGAGGTCTTCCTGGAGCCTCAATATCTAATTCTGTTAATTCAGACTTTTCACCTAAAAGCTTCTCTCTTAGGAGGGCTGCACTGTATTCACCTAGCAATGTAAGCTTCTCTTTACCAATTACTTTAATTCCTAAGCTTTTAATGTAATCCTCAAAAAATGGATCCAACTCTTCTATTACATAAAGAGTTTCAACCTCTTTTGCAAATTCCTTTATTAATTTATCTGGAAGTGGGTATGACATACCGATTTTCAGGTATGATGCATTATCACCAAAAGTTTCTTTACTATATTGATATGAGATTCCATTGGTAATTACACCAATTTTTTTGTCTCCCCATTCAATTCTATTTAAACCAGAGTTGTTAGAATAATCCTGAAGTTCTAACATTCTTTGTTCTACAAAAACATGCCTTTTCTTAGCCATTCCTGGCATCATAACATATTTATTAGGGTCTTTCACGTATTCCTTAAGCTGGATTTCAGGTCTTTCAACAAATTCAACTGAACTTTGTGAATGAGCGATTCTTGTAGTAAGTCTTATAATAACCGGTGTATCAAATTGCTCACTGATTTTTACAGCCTCCACAACAAAATCCTTACATTCCTGGCTATCTGCAGGCTCAAGCATAGGAAGCTTCGCAGCTCTTGCATAGTGTCTGCTGTCTTGTTCATCCTGGGAGCTGTGCATTCCTGGGTCGTCAGCTACCATAACCACAAGTCCACCATTTATTCCTGTATAGGAAGCAGTAAAAAGAGGATCGGCAGCTACATTTAAGCCAACATGTTTCATTGAACAAATTGACCTAGCTCCTGCAAAAGAAGCTCCTATTGCAACTTCCAGGGCTACCTTTTCGTTTGGTGACCATTCTGCGTAAATATCTTTGTAGCTTTTTGCTATTGTTTCAGTAATTTCTGTACTTGGTGTACCTGGATATGCAGCTGCAACAGTTATTCCGGCCTCATATGCGCCACGTGCAACAGCTTCATTTCCTAACATAATCCTCTTCATCAAAATCCCTCACTATTCTAATTTATCATTATATTACTTTTTATTATACTATTTCCTACATTGGCATTGCAAAGAGACAATAAGTATAATTATCTCTCAAATCTGGCATATTTGTAAATGGTATTTTTCAATATCTTTATTTATGTGTCCTGTGGCATTCTTTCTTCATTTCATTCTGAAGGCATATTCTATTTTGTCATCCTGAACGTAGTGAAGTATCTGTAACTATTCAAATTAACAGAAGAGATTCTTCGCCACGCTCATAATGACACATAGAAAGTGTACTCAGGATAACAAAAATTGCGTTACTTAAACAGCAATATCAGGTTCCGAAACTTTCTCTGGCTCCATGAAAAATGAAGCTATCTTACTGACAGTTGGAACTGCTATTAAAGATACTATCATGGAAATCGCTCCAATATTGACAGACACCCCTGCATTCATTTTGTAAATTATGGCCCCGCCAACTGAACAGGAGATTCCGCAGATAAAACCAGCCCATGCGCCATATTTGTTGGCACCCTTCCAATACAAACCAAATAAAAATGGAGCTAAAAAGGCACCAGCTACTGTTCCCCATGAGAAAGACATCAATGTTAGTATTGCATTTGGAGTTACAGCAACAAAGAAGGAGAACGCAACAAATACAGCACATAATATTCTCATCAATAACATTTCTTTATCATTCTTTATATTCGGTGCTATAACGCCCTTAACCAAGTCCATAGAAATGGCAGAACTTGAAACAAGCACGAGAGATGACAATGTTGACATAGAGGCTGATAAAACCAGAACAACTATGATTCCAAGCATATAATCAGGCAACGCCTTCATCAAAATCTGTGGCATTACTAAATCAAGATTCGGCTGGCCATTTGCTCCTAATGGTACAGTATTGTTTAGAAACAATCTGCCGAAAGCCCCTGTGAAGTATGCGCCGCAAGATATCAACCCCGCGAAGGCTGTAGCTACTATTGTTGCAGTTTTAATTGCCTTCTCATCTCTTATCGCATAGAATTTATGAACCATCTGTGGAAGTCCCCAAGTTCCAAAGCTAGTCAGAATAACAAGAGCAAAAAGATTAAGGGGTGAGCCGCTGAATATACTTACCAAAGCAGGGCCGTCATTAGGTATTTTTGAAAGTCTTTCAATACCTTCGCTAAAGCCTCCAACTGCTGGGTTATATACAACAAATAAAACCATGAGTACAAGTCCCACAATCATTATAATACCCTGAAAGAAATCAGTTAGTGCAGTAGCTACATAGCCACCTAGTATTACATAAATACCTGTAAGAACTGCCATTGCTGCCATACAATATATAAAAGGTACATGAAAAACAATTTCGAAAAGATATCCCAAACCCTGATAAACTGATGCAGAGTATGGAACAAGGAAAATAAAGATTACAAGAGCAGTAACTACTCGTAATGCCTTGCTACCATATCTTTTTTCAAAAAACTCAGGCATTGTTGATGCATGCATATCGTGAGTCATAACTCTAGTCTTCTTAGCAAGAACCTTCCATGCTAAAAAGCTCCCCAAGACTGCATTTCCTATTCCAATCCAAACACCAGAAATTCCGAAATTCCACCCAGTTCTACCTGCATAACCAATAAAAATAACTGCCGAAAAGTATGTGGTTCCATATGCAAATGCGGAAATCCAAGGCCCCATCTGCCTACCACCTAAAAAGAAATCATCGACACTAGACACTTTCTTCCTGCTGTAGATGCCTATAGCAACCATTAGCAGAACAAAAAGCAAAAGAATAATGTACTTACTCATAAAACCATCCTCCCATTCTACATTTAGAGCCTTATTAAGTTTATAAGGTCCCTTCTTCTCCCCCTGGAGAAACAACTACCGTTTTACTACCATTCTACATTTGATTAACAGTTCTAAATATTAAATACTGCCAATCAGCTACATAAAAATATCGCACATCAATGCAATAATTTCAAATAATTATATCATATTGGGATTCTAAAATAAAGGGATTTATAAAAAAACATCATATAATATCCTTCACTAACGTTCAGGATGACACATCCTCCTTGTCATTCTCAACGTAGTGAAGAATCTATTTCTTACTATGTGAAGGATAAAAAAATAACTGCTATTTTTTATAAAATAGCAGTTATTTTTATTTAACTATTTGTTGTTGTCGTCTTCTTCTTCTTCGTGATCATGGTGATTATGGTTGCCACAATCGCAATCCCACTCGATTTCAATTTCCTTTTCGCAGTTTGGACATTCAATAACGTCCGCATCTTCGATCTCATCAATATCAACTTCGATTTCCTCACCGCAATGAGGGCAGTTAAAGGAAACAACTGAGCTATCTTCATCTTCATCTTCTTCATGGTGATGACCACAATTACAGCCCTCTTCGTCATCGCCAAAAATTTCAGTTTCAACTAGTGACAAATCTTCGTCAACAGCATCTACCTGCTCAGCGATCTCATCCTGTATTTCTGATATATCCTCGATCTCTAGTGCCATATCTTCTAGTACATCAAGTATGTTCTTCAAAAGCTTACCTTCGTTAGTGCTATCACTTATGTTCATTCCTTCAGCTAGGCCCTTTAAGTAAGCAACTCTTTCATTAATATAGCTCATATTTACCTCCATGTGCTGTAATTTATAAAATAATAAACTGAATAAGAAAATTTTCCCACCAGCTATTTATATTATCGCCACTAAGCTCTTTCCATATACTCCCCAGTTCTAGTATCAATCTTTATTCTATCACCCTGATTTACGAAAAGTGGGACTTTAACAACTGCTCCAGTTTCAACTGTTGCAGGCTTACTTGCGCCTGTACTAGTATCACCCTTAAAGCCTGGCTCAGTTTCAGTTATTTCAAGTTCAACGAATGTAGGTGGTTCAATACCAAATACATTTCCTTTATGAGTTAGGATCTTAACTACCTCATTCTCCTTAACAAACTTTAGCGTATCACCTATTGTTGATGCGTTTATTGGAGTCTGTTCATAAGATTCTACATCCATGAAGTAATAAAGGTCACTATCGCTATAAAGATACTGCATATCCTTTCTTTCTATTACAGCATTTTCAAATTTATCTGACGGATTGAATGTTCTTTCAACGGTAGCGCCTGTTTTTATATTCTTACACTTTGTTCTAACAAAGGCAGCACCTTTACCAGGTTTTACATGCTGAAACTCTATTACCTGAAATATATTATTGTCATATTCAAAGGTAACACCGTTCCTAAAATCTCCTGCAACTATCATTTAATAATACCTCCTAAGTTCTTTCCGATTAAACATAAAAATTCATCATACTAATATTAAATTAAAATCACTACTATTTCAAGAGAAACTTTCTGAGTTTATTTTACCCACTAAATAATCATTATATATTTTCACCTTTTAAATTCTCCTGATTGGAGCAAAATAGCTTCTTCGCTTCACTCAGAATGCCAAGGTTAGTGGCATTGCTTTATTTTTTCAAGTGCTCCTCGCAGAGCTAGAATATATCCATATGTCCCCATTCCACAGATTTGCCCTGCGCATACAGGAGCAGTAACTGAATTCTTCCTGAATTCTTCTCTGACATGGATATTTGAGATATGTACCTCGATAAAAGGTATGTTAACACAGGCGATAGCGTCTCTTATGGCATAGCTATAATGAGTATAGGCTCCGGGATTAATTACTACCCCATCATATTTTCCAAGTGTGTCATGAATAACATCTATAAGCTCACCTTCATGGTTTGACTGAAAAAATGCCACTTCTACATTTAAACTTATCGCCTCGTTACGCACCATTTCCTCAATATCAGCTAGGGAAGTTGCTCCGTATACGTTCTTTTCTCTAATCCCTAACATATTCAGATTAGGGCCGTTAATAAAAAGAATTTTAGACATTTTATCTCTATCCCTTCATTTCTATATTGTTTTTCACACTATTATATATGCTTTTTAGTTTTAATGCATCTTCTGCCATCATGCTTCTTGATTCGCATATTATTACAGGTGTAAGTTTTCTCCTAGCAATTACCTCTGCTAATGGGTCAAAGTTAGGTCCATACATAGTATCTGAGTATGTCCAATGACGTTTCTCTCCGCCTTTTGAGTACTCAATTCGACTGAAATGAGTGTGAAAATTCTTTGACCTGTAAATTCCAACTTCATTTTCTACAATGTCAATAACCCTATCAAAGTCTTCAACTGTATTCATACTGCCAAGACCTCTTGCATGGAGATGTCCAAAATCAATTGTAGGCAAAAGCCTTTCATCGAGCTTACACATTAATAGTATTTCTTCCAAGGTTCCCAGCTGGTTTTGCTTTCCTAATACTTCAGGACAAATAGTTATATCAGAGTATCCTGCTTCGTCGGCTTCTTCTATAACCCTCTTAAAAACTGGAATTGCAAGTTCCATAGCCTTTTTTCTTGTTATCTTAGCACAAGAACCTGTATGAACTACAATCCTCTTTGCACCCATCCACCTTGCAACTTGTAGTGTCTCCAAAACATATCCAATTGAAGCACTCCTCTTTTCTTCTTCAGTACTTGCAAAGTTTATATAATATGGAGCATGTACACTCATAAAAATATCATTTTTCTTTGCTTCTTCTCCGATTTTAACTGCAGTTTCCATTCCAATATGAATACCCTTTCCGCAGGGGTATTCATATGCTTCCAGACCTATATTTTTAAGCCAGGCAGGCATTTGCCAGGATGACTTGTTACCTTGTTCATAAAAACTTTCAGAATTTCCTGAAGGACCAAATCTAATCATTTAATTTCTCCTACAAATTGATATTTCGGCTGTTTGAAAATACATTGCTATTTACTATGTCATATATTAGATTCTTGAGTCGCTATGCTTTCTCAGAAGTAAAGTTGTTCTATTAAAACCTTGTGTCATTCTGAGCGTAGCGAAGAATCTGTAGCCTATTTTATCTTATTTTATAATCTTACCCAAATTACTTCTAAAAATCTCATAAATATTCTTCTCAATATTTTCTGGAAGTTTCATAGAGTTCCATATCTCAAATGCTATGACACCTTGATAATAAAGCATTCCAAAACCATTTAAAGTTGCTGCACCCTTTTCCCTTGCCCTTTTCAAAAAGTTTGTTTCTGATGGGTTATATATTATGTCAACTATCTTTTGTTTACTATTAAATATTGACTCTTTTAAAATAGTATTGTTAACATTGGGATACATTCCAACTGATGTCGTATTAACAATTACATCATATGAGGCAATGTCTAAATCATCTTTTAACACAGCAGTACTAAGTTCCTTTTTATATGTAATGCCAATCCTTTCGCAGATCTTTATTGCATTGTCGATAGTTCTGTTGGCTATAGTAATTGATGAAGCTCCCTTCAAAGCGAGTATGTAGGCAATTGAACTAGCTGAGCCACCAGCTCCTACAATTAAAACCTTGAGGCCTTCTACCTCACATTTGAAAGCCTCAACAAAGGCACGATAAAACCCATCTGCATCAGTATTGAAGCCAATGAGTTTGCCATCTTTTATCAAAACTGTATTGACAGCATCATAGGTTTTTGCTGAAGAGTCCACGACGTCCAAATATTGAATTACCTTTTCTTTATATGGAATAGTAACATTAAACCCATGAAAACCAAGAGCTTTAATTCCTTTAATAGCGTCTTCCAGTTTATCTTCCTTAACCTCAATTGGAATATACACCATATCTATATCAAGAGCTTTTGCAAGAGTATTGTGTATCTGTGGCGATATTGTGTGACCAACAGGATTTCCAATTAATCCGTATATTTTCGTCTTTCCTTTTACACTTATATTTAACAAATCACTTTTGTTTTCCATTTAGTCCTCTTTTCTTATAGTAGCTGCTTAAAACAAACCTTTCTGGTAATCTTTTAAGTCTCACGAAAAAGAACTCTCTTGGATCGATAGGTTTTACCAGTATTGTTTTCATACCGGCTTTTTTGCCGCCATATATATCTGTAAAAATCTGATCTCCTACCATAGCAACCTGAGATGGCAACAAATGCATTCTCTCTGCGCCCAACAGAAAGCCTTTGGCAGATGGCTTATATGCCCTATGTATAGCATAGATATTAATCTTTTTGTTAAAAAGTGTCACTCTTTTCAAAGATGCATTAGATACAATACAAAGCTCTATGCCTTTGGTTTGCATCTCTTTAATCCATTGCATCAAGTTTTCATCAGCTTCCCTGGTATGGGTGGCAACAAGAGTATTATCAATATCTAAAATAAGTCCCTTGATTCCTTGGGCTTTTAAAAGGTCAAATTTTATATCTCTTATACTGTCTACAACTAAATCCGGATAAAACCTATTAAGCATATTCTTTATTTTACCTCCCATTTCTTTCCTCCATAATTATAAAATAATGATACCAAAACATGTAACATATATCAAATAGTATATACATTTTAACCTTTTTTAACATTTGAATCTTCAATTCAAAGCTATTAAAGCTTAAAAAGTTTTAATATATTTTACCCTTTTTATATAACAGCCTATAATATCTTGCTTTTTGCAATTAACAAGGTTTATAATGTTAGGTAAATTTATATCAGATAATTAATGTAAATTTACCTTTTATATGTTAATTAAACTCTTAAAGGAGGTCATTTATATGAATAGCAATATTAAGATTACTAAGACAACTAATCCAAAAGAAAAGCCTAATAGTGACAAACTTGGTTTTGGAAAGATCTTCACTGACCACATGTTAGTAATGGACTACATAGAAGGTCAAGGCTGGCTAAAGCCTGAGATTATCCCATATGGTCCTCTACCAATGGATCCTTCAACTATGGTATATCATTACGGCCAAGCAGTTTTTGAGGGTCTGAAGGCTTATAACACAAAGGACGGAAAGGTTCTTTTATTCAGACCTGAGAAGAATTTTGAAAGATTAAATATTTCAAATGAAAGACTTTGTATTCCTCATATCAATGTAGAGGATTGTGTTGAAGCACTGAAGGTTTTAGTTGAACTTGAAAAGGAATGGATTCCTTCATCAGAAGGTGCATCTCTTTATATCAGACCATTTATTATATCTACTGATCCTTTCCTTGGTGTACACCCTGCAAAGACTTATAAATTCATTATTATTCTATCTCCATCAGGTGCTTATTACCCAACTGGAATCAATCCTGTGAAGATTTATGTTGAAAGTGAATTAGTACGTGCCGTTCAAGGTGGTACTGGCTTTGCTAAGACTCCTGGAAACTATGCTTCAAGTCTTCTTGCTCAGGCAAGGGCAGAGAAACTCGGGTATGTCCAAGTATTATGGCTGGATGGAGTTGAGAAGAAGTATATTGAAGAAGTTGGTGCAATGAATGTTTTCTTCAAGATTGATGGTGAAATAATAACTCCTTCACTTGACGGAAGTATCCTACCAGGTATTACAAGAGATTCTTGTATACGCCTTCTCAAAGATTGGGGCTACAAAGTAACTGAAAGAAAGCTTTCTATTGCTGAAGTATATGAAGCTTCTGCAAATGGAAAGCTTGATGAAGTTTTCGGAACTGGAACAGCTGCTGTTATTTCACCAGTTGGTGAGCTCAACTGGAAAGGTAATGTTATTATAATAGATGACAATAAGATCGGTGAAGTTTCTCAAAAGTTATATGATACGTTAACTGGTATTCAATTTGGCAATGTTGAAGATAAATTCAACTGGATGACTGAAGTAAAATAGTATATATTTATAAGGCTGATGGCAAAATATTTTGTCATCAGCCTTTTTTAGCTCTTCCTAGCACATTCCCATATCATTCTGAGTGAAGCGAAGAATCTTACTTCTAACTTAATCAGCTACAGATCCTTCACCACATTCAGTATAACACAAACCTAATTACTTACTTGGACAATGACTGCAATTACTGGAACAATCTCCACAGCAAGTGCTTTGTCCTTTTCTAATTTTATTCACTGTTCTAAAAATTATAAATATTGTTAAAGCAGCAATAATTCCACCAAGTACCCAATTAATCATATAAACCCTTCTTTCTATAAAGATACATTAATAATTAAATTTTATTGTAAACCAAATAACCTACCTACATTGAATATTAGGAAAGCAACTATCCATGCAATACCTGTCTGGTAACTAACTGTAAATATAGTCCATTTCCATGAATTCATTTCTCTCTTTATTGTTGCAAATGCAGCCATACATGGAAGATACAAAAGTGTAAATGCCATAAACGCGTAAGCTGTTAGCGGTGTAAATACTGACTGTATTGTCGTTACTAAAGAAGTAGTATCATCCCCAATTTCACCAAGTCCATATAAAATACCCATTGTGGAAACTACTGACTCTTTAGCCGCAAATCCAGTAATTAAAGCTACTGCAGACTTCCAATTTCCAAATCCCAAAGGAGCAAAGATTGGAGCTATAAATTTACCGATTGCTCCAAGTATACTGTTACTCGGATCCTCAACCATTGTAAAAGTGAAGTCAAAGCTCTGAAGTACATAAATAACAACTGCTGCTGCAAAAATAATTGTTCCTGCTTTTTTTACAAACCCCTTGGCTCTATCCCACATATGAATCATCAGACCCTTAAATGTTGGAATTCTATAAGGTGGAAGTTCCATAACAAAGGGAGCCACCTCGCCTTTTAATATCGTCTTTTTGAACAATATACCTGAGAGTACAGCAACAACAATACCTAACAAATAAATTGAAAATATAACTAAGTCCTGATTATTCGAAAAGAATGCAGATGCAAAAAGCAGATATATTGGCAGTCTAGCACCGCAAGACATAAAAGGAGTTAGTATAATGGTAAGTCTGCGATCCTTTTCATTTTCAAGGGTTCTAGCACCCATAACCGCTGGTACACTACAGCCAAAGCCCATAAGCATCGGTATAAAGGATTTACCACTCAAGCCCAATTTTCGTAAGAGACGGTCCATTACAAAAGCTGCTCTCGCCATATATCCACTATCCTCAAGCATTGAAAGGAAGAAGAACAAAATCATAATTTGTGGCACGAATACAAGCATACTACCCATACCACCAATAATACCACCAACGATGAGTCCATTTAGCCAATCTGTAGCACCAGCTGCAGTAAGCCATCCAGAAACTAAATTTGCAAGGGTATCATTTATAAGTGCATCAAGCCACTCTATTGTAAAGGTTCCTACAGTACCAAATGTTATTTTAAATATCAAAAACATGAGGCACAGAAACAAAGGAATTGCGATAATACGATTTGTAACCACCTTGTCTATTTTATCAGAGGTAGTTAAATGAGTACCCTTTTCTTTTTTCTTTACTGCTTTTCCGACTATACCCGATATGTACTTATACCGGCTATCAACAATAATTGTTTCAATATCGTTGTCATCTTCCTTCTCGAGTTCATCCCTCAAAGTCTTTATATTTTCCTTAAAAGTAACAGGAACATTCAGCTTCTCAAGTATATTTTCATCATTTTGAAGGAGCATCAAAGAAACCCATCTGTTGTTATATTTTTTAGCATCCAGCTTTGAAACAATATTCTCTTCAATTTCCTTTAAACCTTTTTCAACGTTATCATCATATAATAGCAACTTTTGATTCGATTCTTTGGTATTAATTTTATTACCAATTTCAATGGCTTTTTCCATTAGTTCCTTTACCCCACGGCCTTTGCTAGCAACTATTGGAACAATTGGAACACCAACATTTTTCTCTAAAAGCTTTACATCTATTTTGTCACCTCTAGCTTCAACTGCATCCATCATATTTAGTGCAATAACCACAGGTATACCCAGTTCCATAATCTGAGTGGAAAGATAAAGGTTTCTCTCAATATTTGTAGCATCTACAATATTAATTACTACATCAGGTTTTTCATCCACAATATAATCTCTTGCAACTATCTCCTCCATAGAATACGGAGATAGAGAGTAAATGCCAGGTAAATCGATGATTTTAACGTCTTCCTGTATCTTCCTAGCCTTACCTTCTTTCTTTTCTATGGTAACTCCCGGCCAGTTTCCTACATACTGGGTGCTCCCGGTTATTTCGTTAAAAAGTGTAGTTTTCCCACAGTTAGGATTACCTACAAGTGCAAACTTCAAAGACATATTTTACCCCCTAATGGTATTTTGATAATCATTCTCATTACTATTTCTAAGAAAAGCTGCTTCCGATTTCTGCAGCTAAATCATTCTATATTATTACTTTTAGTTATTTATACTAGATTCTCAACCATTATATTTTCAGCTTCCGATTTTCTAAAGGTTAATTCATAACCCCTTAAGTTAACCTCAATAGGATCACCCAAAGGCGCAACCTTTCTTACCAAAACCTCTGCCCCACGAGTAACACCCATATCCATGAGTCTTCTCTTTATAGCTCCTTCACCATTAACTTTCGTAATAACCGCTCTATCGCCTGGTTTTAATTCCTTTAATGTCTTTTCCAAAAAAACACCTCCTATTTATACTTTAACTAAAAGCAACTGGGCCGTACCTTTATTAAGTGCCAATCTAGACCCTTTTACGCTTACAATCAAGTTCCCATCCATTTCAGATATAACTGATATTGATGCTCCTGGAACAATTCCCAATCCTTCCAGAAACTTTCTCGTATTTTCCTTTACTCTACACATATTAATTATAGCTTCCTTACCTGGCTGTAACATTGTTAAAGGCATCCTTCATCACTCCTTAAAAATAAAAATCGAATTTGATAATTATGTAATGCCAAATATGAAATTGATAATTATTATCATTAACTATATATTAATATTAACAGGCTTTTATTATAGTGTCAATTATAATTTTTATATTAACAAAATAAATGAAAATAAGCTAAATATGAAGGTTTCAAAAATAAAAGAAGCTGTTGCAAAATCAATTAATATGCAATCGAGATCCTTCACTTCGTTCAGGATGACAAGTAAGATTCTTCCACTGTAATACTCCCTCAGAATTACTAAAGCTAGTGTCATTCTGAGGGTGAGCGAAAAATCTTTTTGCATACTTTTCATTTTGCAACAGCCTATTATGATTTATACTACATTTTATCTACTACTTTAATTCCAAGAAGTGAAAGTCCTGATTCAATAATATCTAAGGTTGCCTTAGTTAGCTGTAATCTTGCATTTTTAAGTTCGCCTTCTGCAATTAAAACTGGACAAGTATTGTAGAACTTGTTAAAGGCCCTTGCAACATTTGTTACTTGCCTTGTGACTATGGATGGTTCCTTTTTAGCTGCAGCATCCAGAACGGCATCTGTGAAGCCTTCTAGAAGCTTAACTAGCTGGAACTCTTCTGGTTCCCCAAGTAATCTCAAATTAGCCTTTTCTGGAAGCTCTCCAGCCTTTTTCAATATGCTCTTACCCCTTGCATAGGTGTATTGAACATATGGCCCTGATTCGCCCTCAAAGTCAAGCATATCCTCCCAAGAGAATACCATGTCCCTCTCCCTACCATTTTTAAGAAAGGAATAAACCACTGCACCAATACCTATTGTTTGAGCTACAGCCTCCTTGTCTTCAAGGTTTGAGTTGTTTCCTTCTATGATGCTTCTTGTTTTACTTACCGATTCGTTTAAAACATCTTCGAGAAAAATAACATCTCCGTTTCTTGTTGAAAGCTTCTTATCTGCGAATTTAACAAGTCCAAAACCCACATGGGAGCATTTATCAGCCCAATCAAAGCCTGCTTTTTTAAGTACTGTGAATATCTGTTTAAAGTGAAGCGCCTGAGGCGTTCCTACAACATAAATGCACTTGTCAAAATCATAAGTCCTTTTCCTGTATATCGCTGCAGCCAAATCACGTGTTGCGTAGATGCTGGCTCCATCTGATTTTACTATAATACAAGGTGGCATATTCTCAGCCTCAAGATTCACAACTCTTGCATTCTGGCTTTCCTCAAGAAGTCCCTTGCTGTCTAGTATAGAAATAACTTCATCCATCTTATCACTATAAAAGCTTTCACCAGCTAAAGAATCAAATTCAATGTCCAACATATCATATATTTTCTTGAATTCCAGAAGACTCATATCCCTAAAACGCTTCCAAAATCCAACTGCTTCCACGTCACCATTTTCAAGCTTTTTGAAGTAATTTCTTGCCTCGTCATCAAGTGATGGCTCTTTTTCTGCTTCTTCATGGAACTTCACATATATTCTTAAGAGCTCCTTAATTGGTGTTTTTAGAAGCTGTTCCTCGTCTCCCCATCTTTTCCATGCGGAAATGAGCTTTCCAAACTGTGTGCCCCAATCACCTAAGTGATTAATTCTTACAGCATTGTAGCCTAAATATTTATATATTTTATACAGAGAATTTCCGATTACTGTAGAACACAAATGTCCTATATGAAAAGGTTTTGCAATGTTAGGTGATGAAAACTCAACAATAACACTTTTTCCATGTCCAATATCCGTTGCACCATAGGCTAAGCCTTTGCTAAGAACATCTTCTACAATAGCTTCTATGTATGTCTTCTTATCAAGAAAGAAATTAAGATAACCGCCTACAGCTTCAACCTTTTCAATTACTGAACTTTTTTCGATTTTTTCAACTAGTTCCTTAGCAATTAATGGAGGTGCCTTCCTCATAGTTTTTGCAAGTTGAAAACAAGGAAAAGCGTAATCTCCCATATTAGTATCTGGCGGAACCTCTATTAGGTTATAAATCATTTCTTCATCTATTTGAGCATTCTTTGCGATTTCGTTGGAAATATATTTTTTAAAGTCCATTTTTATTTAGCTCCTCTTGTTTGGATTTTATTGTATTATATTAAACTTTTCCTTAATGTGTCAAGATGGCTCAATGTTTATGCTACAGGGCACACTGGAATCTATTTCAATTCCATTTTCTACTACGTTACATTGGTATGCAAGGATTTTAACTCCACTATTGGCTGCTTTGTATAAAGCTTCTCCAAAAGCTTTGTCCATAATGGTATTAGGTTCAAAATGTTCTACGCCCTTCATTTGAATTATGAATAGGACATAGGCTTCAAACCCATTTGAAGCTGCATCAATTAACTCATAAACGTGCTTTGTACCTCTCTTTGTTGGTGCATCAGGAAATTTTACTACTTTGTCTATCTCTAAAGTTGCCCCTTTGACTTCAATAAATCCTCTCCTATCTCCATCTTCAAAATATAAGTCAAATCGTGAATTTCCATATCTAACTTCTCTTTTAAGGAACGCTGGAATACCAACCTCTTCTATCTTTCCATTTAATACTCCTTCATATGCCACAAGATTTGGAACCTGAGAGTCAATATTAATTAGCATATCACCTTTGTAGACAGCGATAAGAGAATATTTTGTTTTTCTATTCTCGTTTTTGGCCCTTTCCAGTATAACTCTCGCACCTGGAATTAATATCTCTCTGCACCTTCCGGTATTTTTAACATGGACCGTCTCTATGGCACCATTAATATCTACATTGGCGATGAATCTATTTGGCCTATCTATAAAAAATCCTTCAACAATATTTGTATATATCATTTTACCCCCTATTTTTACCCACAGTCACTGTTCGCCCAGAAGAGCCGTGTTCGAACAAACAATCACTGTTTGTTCATATATTCAAACCGTGTCATTCTGAACGTAGTGAAGAATCTCATCGGGAACTTATATAATGCAAGATTCTTCGTTTCACTCAGAATGACAACGAATGTGGTATTACAAACATAACATATAAATATTTTAACATAATATAATATCAATAATTCATCCATATCTGCTAAGTTTTTTATTCAATGTGCTTATAGACAACATAAAAGCTAATCTATATAATAGTATGCAGTACTGGCAGAGTAGGATAATGTGCGTCAAGTGCCAGAAGGACGGGAAGTTGTCTTCTGGACGAAAAGCTAAATACTTAGCTTGCGGTACGTTTTCCGCATTCCGCTGCCACAGAAAAGAGCAACTCTCTTTATGTGGCGTTTAATGCCATTTTATAGAGAGAGGAGGTGCTCTTATGAAAAAGAACAAACTTATAGTTCTTTCAGGTCTTTTTATAGCAATTAACATTATACTTACAAGAATCGTTAAACCTATTGATATACAATTCCTTAGAGTAAGCTTTGGCTTTATTGCCAATTCCTTTGGCGGAATTATTCTAGGTCCTGTTATGGGTGGAGTCACATCTGCGCTAGCAGATATAATTGGCTATTTTATGTTTCCAAGTAATGGTTCATTTTTTCCAGGCTTTACACTCAGTGCTTTTGCAGGCGCATTTATATACGGTATAGTATTAAAGAAAAATCCCGGTTCCATTTACCGTATTTTAGTTGCTGTACTTCTTGTAACAGTTGTGGTAGACTTAACTTTGAATACTGTGTGGCTTTCCATATTGTACAAAAAAGCATGGACATACTTTTTTACTGCCAGACTTGTGAAATCATTGATTTTTATGCCAGTTCAGGTTGTGGTACTTAAGCTGCTATGGAAATACACCGGTAAAGAAATTAAAAAGTTATATTAGTTACCAGGGGGTATTACGTTGGATCCTAAACTCATAAAGAGGATTAATGAACTTAGTAGAAAATCAAAAAAAATAGGCCTTACTGAAATTGAAGAATTAGAACAAAAGAAACTTAGAAGAGCTTATATTGATGCATTTAAAGGCAATCTAAAGGCAACTCTGGAAAACATCGTTTTAGTGGATGAATTTGGCAATGAGAAGCCAGTTAGAAAGCAATAATTTTATATGAAATTTTAAGCAACAGGTTGATAAAAGGGATATAAATTGTCCTTATTATCAACCTGTTGTCATATATTTCTTATTTATTTTCTTAGTTTTATACTTAAAATTCACAATAAAATCACAATTCTTGAGAAGAATAACTTTATCAAGGAGGTGATAATGTGAATAAGAAAACAATTGCTGGAGCTATTATTACTCTATGTCTTGCCGTTCCCTTCGGTGTATCTGCTGCTAATTCTGATTCAAAACAAACAAATCAGAAAATTGTTACTATTAAATTTGACGTTTCTAAACTAAATGATAGACAAAAAGCAGATTTAAAAATACAGATGGAAAAAATGATTAAGTTAAAGAAGGAAACCGTACAAAAAATGGTCAAGAACGGTTCAATTACAAAAGAACGTGGAGAACATATGACTAAAAATCTTGATGAAAGACTTAAATCAATAAGAGAAGGTAATCTTGATTTTGGTAAACATGAGCATAGAAAAGATATAAATGTTCCTCAAAATGAGACAGATACAAATCAGACTCCGACCCAGGATTCAAATCAATAATTTTAAACTTTTATTTTTAGAAAATGGCTATTAAGTTAAACTTAATGGCCATTTTTCTTATGCTTCTCACCCCCTTCCCCTTAGCAGTTACCATTTATTTCAGGTTTACATAAGTATTCACTTGATGTAAACTTCCTTTAAGGGTTTTATAACTAATTGGCTTTTTATAGTAAATTAGAATTAACTACTTGTTGTAGTATTTGATAACCTTACATAACTCGCGGATCTATATTTTTTTACTTTCTAGTGGAAGGAAACTTTCTGTCACAAAGCTTAGCTTTGTAATTATTATAAAGTTGTTATGTATTGTTTTCATGTACAAGCACTAACTAGGGGGGATTACCATTAATAGAAAAAGATTATGTGTAGCTATAGCTGCAGCAATATTCGCAGGCAGCATACCTTTATATGCAACTACAAAAAGTCCTACAACTCCAGTGGTAAGTACTACTTTATCAAGCTTAGATAGTAACTTAAATTATGAGAATTTTATTCTCAATAATAACAAAGCCACTGAAATTACTGCATCTACAGTAGATAGCTCCACCAAATCCATACTTTCAATTAGCAATTCTACAACATCAGCGGTTCAAAATACTTCAAAAGAAACAGAAAATGTTTTAAAATCAGGAGTTACCAATGAAGAAGTAAAACAACTTCAAAACAACTTAAAAAAATTAGGCTTTTTTACTGGAGATATAACAGGATACTATGGTGATGTAACTGTTTACGCAGTAGAGAATTTTCAAAAGTCCAACAATATGCCTATTAATGGAATAGCAGACAAGGGAACAATTGATAAGGTGAATTATTTCGCTACAAGGGCTATTTATGTGGCTTCCAGAGGCGACGACTCCCGTGAGGAACAATCAAAAGCCACTCCAACGCCTGCGCCTTCTGTAGCCACAACTTCAGTTAAAAAAACTGCTGCTGTTTCAACTCCAAAGCAAGTATCTACGCCAGCTGTCTCTAAAGGCGGAGTTTCTATGCTGCAATGGTTCGGTGGATCAGAAAATGTGTTCTCAATTGGTTCTGTAGCAACAGTAACTGATTTGAATACCGGTATTGTTTTTAGAGTTAAAAGATCTTATGGATATAACCACGCAGATTGCGAAGCTTTAACTGCAGCAGATACCGCAGCGATGAAAAAAGCAGCTGGCGGGTCGTGGAATTGGACAAGGAGACCTGTTATTGTTGATGTAAATGGTCAGAGGATCGCGGCATCCCTTGCACCCTTCCCACACGCTGGTAGAGATGACATGGCTGCTAACATCACTGTTTCCAACAGAAGCGGCGATTATGGCACTGGTGACAACCTAGACGCTGTCAAAGGGAACAATATGGACGGTCATTTTGATATTCACTTTCTTGGGAGCAAAACACATGGTACAAATAAAGTTGATGCAAACCATCAAGCTGCTGTAAAAAGAGCTTATGAGTTGAGTAATTAAGCAATAATATTCTTCGCTACGCTCAGAATGACAATAAGAAAAGAATAACATTAAATTGGAATAACGATAATAAAGGGACTGCTAAGCAGTCCCTTTATTATCGTTTCTATTTATAAATTAGGCTGTTTCAATAGATGATGCATCCTGAAGCCCGAAAGTCTCAACCGCCATCTCCCTAAGCCTGAATTTCTGTATTTTGCCACTTCCCGTCATAGGGAAACCTTCTAAAAACATTACATATTTTGGCGTCTTATGTCTGGCCATATGCCCCTTAACGAAAGCCTTTACTTCATCTTCACTAAGGCTGCCAGGTTCTTTTAATATAATACAAGCCCCAATTTCCTCACCATATTGCTTACTTGGGACTCCAATAACCTGTACATCCTTTATTTTTGGGTGGGTATATAAGAATTCCTCTATTTCCTTAGGATAGATATTCTCTCCGCCCCTAATAATCATATCTTTGATTCTGCCAGTTATTTTGTAATATCCTTCGTCATCCCTTGCTGCGAGATCTCCTGTGTGCAACCATCCATCTGAGTCTATTGCATTAGCTGTTGCTTCAGGCATTTTATAATAGCCTTTCATTACATTATAGCCTCTTACAACAAACTCTCCTGTTTCACCATTAGGAAGCACTTGATTAGTCTCAGGATCTACAATCCTACATTCCATAAAAGGTAGTGACCTTCCAACAGTGGATACCCTTTTCTCTATAGAATCATTGGTTCTAGTCTGTGTGCAAACTGGTGAAGACTCCGTCTGCCCAAAGGCAATCGTAATATCACGCATTCCCATAACATCAACCACCTGTTGCATAACCTTAACAGGGCAAGGAGAGCCAGACATAATACCTTTTCTTAAGTATTTAAAGGAATACTTTTCAAAGTCAGGATGCTCAAGTATTGCAATATACATAGTAGGAACTCCGTACAAAGCAGTACACTTCTCTTCCTGCACTATTTCCATTACCCTTACAGGGTTATAATAATCCAGTGGTGCCATTGTCGTACCATGAGTAACACATGCCATAACTGCCAATACGCTACCAAAGCAATGGAAAAAAGGTACAGGAATACAGAGAGTATCTTCGACTGTTAAGTTCACACAATCGCCTATACTTTTGCCATTATTCACTATGTTGAAATGAGTGAGCATAACACCCTTTGGAAAGCCAGTGGTTCCAGATGTGTACTGCATATTAATAACATCATTAACATCCAGGCTCCTTTGCCTTTGGGATCTTTCAACCTCTGTTACCTCATTAGCCATTTTATAAAGGTCACTGAAGTTAAACATACCATCATGTTTTTCATCGCCAATGAAAACCAAATTTTTTAAGTAAGGGAACTTTTTGCTGTTTAATTTTCCAGGATCACTATTCTTTAACTCGGGACAGAGCTCATTCATAATATCAATATATTTACTGTCCTTAAAACCCTCAAAAAGTATTAATGTAGTAGAATCTGACTGCCTTAAAAGGTATTCTACCTCAAATATTTTATAATTTGTATTTACCGTTACAAGCACAGCACCAATTTTTGCAGTAGCCCACATTGTAATTAGCCATTCAGGATAATTTGTAGCCCATATTGCCACATGGTCTCCCTTTTTGACTCCCATGGCCATAAGTCCTCTACCAACTTGGTCACAAATATCCCTAAATTCTTTGTACGTCTTTCTAAAGTTCTGAAAATGATATAAAACAGCAGGATGATCTGGATATTTCTCAGCCATGCCGTCTAATAAATCACCCATTGTAATATTTAATAATTCTTCCATAAATCTACCTCACATTCTAAAAAAATAAAAGCCCCCATCTCTAAAAATAAGAGACGAAAGCTTTTCCCGTGGTACCACTCTAATTGATGCAATTGCATCCACTTAACAGCTTATAACGATAGCCAACCGCCTTTACCTAATAATATTTCAGTAAAGGTGCTCCCGGGCGAGATTCATTCCATAAGTATACTATCTTTCACCAAATGACAGCTCTCTTTGAAACTTCAAGAACTACTATTCCCGATCATTGCTTTTTAATATATATATGCACTACAACAAATTAAAAGTAATATTGCAAAATCAAAACCTAATACTATAATTTTACACTGAACCAAATAAATATGTCAACATCATTATTTTACCTAATTTATAGCAGAATTTACGCTTTTAAATTATTTTTAAAAGCATAAATTGCAGCCTGGGTTCTATCGCTAACATTCAATTTTCTAAATATGCTTGAAACATGATTTTTTACTGTTTTCTCACTTATGTAGAGCTTTTTTGCTATCTCTTTATTTAATAGACCATCAGCTATGAGATCCAAAACCTCTACTTCTCTTGCAGTGAGATTGGTTTCGAATTCCTTTTCTTTTTCTTTCTGCGTTACTCTATTAAACTCTTTAACAAGCTCAGTAGTCATATTAGACTGAATATAGGTTTCTCCTGAAGCTACGTTCCTAACTGCATCAATTAGGACAGAAGGCTCAGCATCTTTTAACACATATCCCTGGGCACCTGATTGAAGAGACTTGAAAAGATATTCACGATCATCATTTATTGTTAACATTATTACTTTAGTTTCTAAACCAAGTTCCCTAATTTCTTTTACTGCCTGTAAGCCATTTAAGATTGGCATGTTTATGTCCATGAGAACTACATCCGGTTTATATGTATTTGCCAAATCAACTGCCTCTCTACCATTAGAAGCTTGAGCAGTCACTACTATATCAGATTCCATCTCTAAAATCTGTTTTATTCCATGTCTTACCATAGAATGGTCATCAGCAACAATTACATTAATTGTTTTCATAAATTATCTCCTTCTCTATGTATAAAGGGATAGAAATATTTATTCTTGTTCCCTTTCCAATCTTAGAATCAATTTCAAAGGATCCATTTAGTAGATCGACTCTTTCCTTCATACTCATTAACCCAAAACCACCACTAGGGCATTCTTCAACAACATTCTTTTTTATACTTGTATCAAATCCCTGTCCATCATCATATACATATAATTTTAATTCATTATTATCCAATTCTGCATTTACTACAGCATTTTCAGCTTTTGAATGCTTTCCAATATTGTTCAGAGCCTCTTGAATAAGTCTAAAAGCTGTTAAAGACACTGTATTACTTATATCGTCAAAAATACCCTTATTTTTAAAAGAAATATTTATACCAGTATCTTCCTTAAAGGAGAAGATATATTTTTGCAACGTAGGTATAAGTCCTAAATCATCAAGTGACATAGGTCGAAGATTATAAATTATCTGTCTAATATCCTTTAAACACTCTCTGACAGCAACCTTAAGTGCTCTAAGTTCTTTTCTAGTTCGTTGTAAATCAACATCCATCATTCTTTCGCATATCTCTGCCTTTATAACCACGTTAGACATTGTCTGAGCAGGTCCATCATGAATCTCGCGAGCTACTCTCTGCCTTTCCTCTTCCTGCGCTTCAATAATCTTAACTCCAAAAACTTGTTTCTGTTGAAGGTCTACCAACTGTGAGCTAACCAATTGCAAATCACCAGTCATATAACTCAAAGCAACTCCTAAATTAGAAATTAGCTTATCGGCTTTTTGCGCAGTTTTAAAAGTATCCTTTAATCTTATCTCAAGATCGTTCCTTCTTTTAATTAAGTTCTGTTCTTTCTCTCTATTAACAGCTAGTTCAATTCGTAGGTCATCAGCCCTTTTATAAGCCTCTTTAAGTTCTTCTTGGGAATATTGATCAAAATTCTTATTTTTTATGAGAAGTCTTCTTTTGCTATCTTTGAGTTTAGCTTCAGTAACTTCAACCTTTTGAATAAGTTCACTTACCTGAATCTTTAAATGATGAAGTTCTACCTCTAGCCTTTTGTTTTCTTGCCTAGCGCCTTCAGAAATATCATAGATTTCTGATTTACTCTCATTTATCACTTTAATTGTTTTTTTTACAATTCTATCTAAATCTTTAATGCTAAGTCCGTTTTCTTTACTGGTTTCCATAACAATCAGACTCCAATTTATAATATATTCAATTTGATTATACACAAAATAAAATATTAAGTAAACAAATGTAACCAAAATACAGCAAATAGCCCATTTATAATCATTCTATTTATTGAGGATTTTATTAAAAAGGTATTGACTTTTGTGGTTTAGGTGACTATAATAATAAAAGTCAACGACAGCAAAGATGTCTACGACAAAGGAAATATGCGCTATTAGCTCAGTTGGTAGAGCAACTGACTCTTAATCAGTGGGTCCGGGGTTCGAGTCCCCGATGGCGCACCACTAAAGCAGAAGTTATTTAACTTCTGCTTTTTTGTATTCTGAGCTCAGCGTAGAAGCTTATTTTAGCAGTTGTAAAAAATATGTAAGTATATTTACAACTTGCACATTAAAAAGATTAAAAAGGCTCAAAATAGTATTGACAAAGGGCCTACAACTCTTTATAATATATAAATGTCGGCCGCAGCATAGAGCTGAAAGTAAGATTCGGAAATCATTCAAATATGCGCTATTAGCTCAGTTGGTAGAGCAACTGACTCTTAATCAGTGGGTCCGGGGTTCGAGTCCCCGATGGCGCACCACAAAAAGCAGAAGTTAATTAACTTCTGCTTTTTGTGGTGCGCCATCGGGGACTCGAACCCCGGACCCACTGATTAAGAG
>Ga0123336_10000643_pt1 | contig 34167 bp, 50 predicted proteins | sample SSSSmetaG_FD_96466 | JGI IMG/M metagenome (GOLD analysis project Ga0123336, IMG submission 96466) | Glacier valley bacterial and archeal communities from Borup Fiord, Nunavut, Canada, to study Microbial Dark Matter (Phase II) - ​SSSS metaG | ecosystem: Environmental > Aquatic > Freshwater > Ice...
CAGAGCAAATCATGGATTACAATCCGGAACTCGCAGGCCTCAGAGTGCACTTAGAGAATGCAGAAGATATTGATTCCCTGGTCAAGCAGATTAAGGCATCCAAAGCAAAGCTTAATACTGAAATCAAATCCATTCCAACGAGAATAGATGAAGCTTCCAGATCCAAATCCCATATGAGGAGTTCGAAGAAAACGCAGGCGTTCCATGGCTCGGGAAACATGAAGGAATGCCAATGGTTTGCCCTAAGTGTGGAGTTTATTTTGAACTAGGCGAATTCGAGGTGCAGGAATGAATGAATCAACAATAGACATGGAATATAGGCTGCTCGAAAATTTCATATTTTATATGACTAAGACGTACAGAGAACGAAATCAAAATTGGGTTATAGTCAAAGATTTTCTTCAACTCGGAACTCATGAGGGTGGAGCCACTAGCAGTATTAGAAAATGCCTGATATTAGGGATCAATCCAGACGGGTACACCCTTGAGAGGAAGGTGCAGGAATGATAAAGCTATCAAAAGATGATTTCAGAGAAAGGCTGCTTAAGAGACAAGAAAGGAGAAAGATTGGAAGAATATAAGCTACATCACATTCACAAGAGAACTGGTATAAGACCAGAGAGGTCGCATACCTTATCAGGCACACAAGTCAAAATGCATATTAAAAAGCCTCTCGAGACAGCAATCTCGAAAGGCGATAGGGAATATTTACAAATGAATTATACCACAGGAGGAATAAAAGTGAGAGACATGGTTTATACACAGCAAAAAAGGCTGGAAGTCTTAGAGACTATCAAGCCGATTTGCGAAGCATTTGGAATCAACGATTACGATTATGAAGTTAATGAGGTGGGGCAAAGTGAAGCCCTAAGAGTTGGGCAAACTCGAATAGGTTGTTCCCTCAACTCAGTAAGCGCAACCATCGAAGAACTTGTAGGCTATATCTTCATAAAAACGTGGAGAAACAGAAGCATCGGAGCGTTTAACAAACAGGCTAAGAATGTCATTAAAGAGTATTGGTACACAGAGGAGGACAAATTAAATGGATAAAACAATGCAAATCATCGAACTAATGCTCACGGAAATGGAGAAGAATCCAGGTAGATACAAGATTGAAGTTACAACGCATGGTATTTGTATCATCGACTTTATCGAAATTATAAAAATGAAAAGTGAGATGCCTACGTATTACACTTTCTTCCACAAACCGACTGAAGCATATCAAAGCGCATGCAACTCATCATTTGACGAATTTATCGGAGGGCTTAAAGCATGAAAAATATAGAACTTAGAAGATTAGAACTCAGAAACTTCAAGGGAATCAAATCCCTAGACATTGACTTCAATCAGATCACCAACATCCGAGGCGATAATGCCACAGGAAAAACAACAATATTCGATGCCTTCACCTGGTTGATGTTTGGAAAGGATTCAAAGGACCGTTCTACCTTCGAAATCAAAACTTTGGATTCGAATAACGAGCCATTGCACGGCCTTGAACATTCTGTAACAGGAGTTCTTGAGGTAGATGGTAAGCATTGGACATTAAAGAAAGCATATAAGGAGAAGTGGACAAAAAGAAGAGGCGATACAACAAAGGACCTGACAGGACATGAAACTATATTTGAAATCAACGAAGTTCCGGTCAGCCAGACAGAGTACAAAAATAAGATCAACGACTTTCTGAATGAGGACCTCTTCAAACTTATCACGAACCCTTTGTTCTTCTCCTTGAATACCGAGTGGAAGAAGAGAAGAGAAATCTTGCTACAAATCTTAGGCGACATCAACGATGAACAGGTCCTTCATTATCAACTAGGCCTAGCACCGCTTGAGGGGCACTTAGAGGATAAGACGATAGATGAACTTCTTGCACAGACGAAAGCCACCAAGCGCAAGCTGAATGATGAGATCAAGGCGATTCCAACAAGGATTGATGAAGCATCTAGGAGCATTAAAGAATTAGATTTCGAGAGCCTCAAAGCAATGAAGAAAGTGCAGACAAGAAGACTGGATCAGGTCCAGGAATCACTAAGCAATGGTTCCAGTTCCGATGAAAGAAAACTGAAGATAAAGAGTGAAATCTACGACCTGAAGAACAAGCTCAGAGATTTCGAATACAACTACACAACAAATTCCGGCAAGGCAAAGAAGGAAGCCGAGAGTGAGCTCAAGCACAAGGTAGATGAAAAAGAAGTGGTAGGTTTCCTATTGGAACAAACAAAGCAGAAGATCACCAGAGCAGAATCAGAAAAGAAGATTCTCGAGAACGATCTAGTTATTCTAAGGAAAAAGTACATGACCAGATTCAAAGAAGAGCTAGGCGTTCCTGGTCATATCGTAGCATGTCCGACCTGCAAGAGAGCGTTTGACTCAGGCGATATCGAAGCAAAGAAAGAAGAGCTTCAAGCTAATTTTAACCAGGAGAAAGCTAAATATCTTACAGATGTTCAGGCGGATGCAGAAAAAGCGAAAGAGAAAATTGACACAATAAACCATCAAATAGTTGATTTTAATTTTCTGATCACCGAACAGGAAAAGCATGTCAACCACGTTGTTGAGCAAATACTTGAATTAAACTCAAAGCTTTCAGAAATGGTCATTGTGCCATTTACGGAGATTCCAGAGTACATCCATATGGAAGAAGAACTCAATAAACTTGAGACAAGCTACCGAGCAGATGACGGAGAGCAAGCAAGAAAAGAGCTAAAGGATAGAGAATTAGAACTCAAGTCAGAAATATCGAATCTAGAAGCTCAGTTAACTCAGGAACAGCACAACAAGGAATTGCGAGCAAGAGTATCCGAGTTAGAGAAAGAGCTTCAAGAAGTCTCACAACGTTACGCAGATGCAGAGGGCATTGAGTATCTATGTGAGCAATTCATCAAGACAAAAGTAGAATTGCTAGAGTCAAACATCAATGGCAAGTTTTCAAATGTCAGCTTCAAGCTCTTCAGCACTCAGGTAAACGGTGGAATCACTGAAACTTGCGAAGCATTGATAGATGGTGTCCCTTTTGGAAATGCAAACAGTGCAGCACAAATAAATGGTGGCCTCGATATTATAAATAGCTTAGGCGAATACTACCAGGTCTCAGGTCCTATCTTCCTGGATAACAGGGAATCAGTCACAAGGATCATCCCAACAAAATCACAGATCATCAACTTATTTGTAGACGAGACCGAACCAATATTAAGAGTGGAGGAATAGAAAAATGTTTGATGTAAATAAAGCAATCGAAGCACAAGAGAACTATACGAGTGAAAAGAAACTTCCACATTTTGCCCCATCATCTGGAGTTTGCTACAAATGCAGACAACAAATTTACGCACCTATTGAAAGGGGCACATACACGAGTGGAATTACTGTAGAGCGTGCCGGTTCTAAATTTGTAACAGGATGTCCGCATTGTAACTATTCATATTGCGATTAGGAGGAATAAAAATGAAAACAAACATTATCAAGGTCATATTCCTAAGAGGTGGGAACCCACAGGGCAGAGCGTACACCTACTACACACCGGAAGAAGTAGAGGTTAATGACACGGTGGAACTAATGTCATCACAAGGAGTAGTACATGGCGTAGTTGTCCAGATCAATGTACCAGAGGTGGAGATAGAACCCTTTAAGGACAAAGCAAAAACAATCATCGGAAAACTAAAAATCAAGGAGGAAACAAAGTAATGGCAGCACCAATAACTAAACCACAGGAATTAAAACCAACGACTCAGCAGGTGGCAATATCTGAGAAGGTGAGACAGCAGATTGAGGATCTCACCAAGAAAAATCAGATAGCATTACCAACCAACTACAGCCCTGAGAACGCACTGAAGAGTGCATGGTTACTTCTAAACGAAGCAAAGAAGGATGGCAAGCCTGTACTTCAGGTATGTACCGCAATGTCTATTCAAAATACACTCTTTGACATGGTCATCCAGGGATTGTCACCGGCGAAGAAGCAATGCTACTTCATACCATACGGAACACAACTACAGCTTTCTAGATCCTATCTAGGGACTATAGCAGTCACCAAGAGATTGAAGGGAATCAAAGATGTAAAAGCTCATGTCATATACGAGGGTGACGTCTTTGAGACAGAGTACGACATCAAGACCGCTTCAGTGGTGGTTAAGTCTTATAAACCTAACTTCTCAACTATCGATATAACAAAAATCCTTGGAGTGTTCGCGGTAATTTTAGGAGAGGATGGACCTATCCATACAGAAATTATGACCATGGCTCAGGTAAAGGCTGCATGGAATCAGGGACAAATGAAAGGAAATTCGCCAGCACATAAAAACTTTGCTGAGGAAATGGCTAAGAAATCCGTTATCAACAGAGCTTGCAAAGCTTACTGGAACACTTCAGATGATAGCGACCTACTCATAGAAGCAATCAATAACGCCACAGATGAAGAGGACGAACCTAAGTACGATTCAAAGAACATCATCAACGAAGCAGAGTACGAAGTGCAGCAAGAGGATGAAACGACCGAGAAAGTCATTGTTGAAGCTCAAGTGAAGAACGAACCAGTGCAGGAACCTGAAGAAGAAGATCCATCACTTGGTGTGGTGCCGTTTTAAATGGTAGAAGAGTGGAAATGGATTAAAGGTTATGAAAATCTCTATAAAATTTCTAACACTGGAAGAGTTTCGAGATTAGACGGTAGTATAGCAAAACCTGAAGCCAAATCTGATTATTATCCTACAGTTGTTCTTATGAAAAACGGTAAAAGAAAAACCTTTAGACTGCACAGATTGGTATGCGAAGCATTCATACCTAATCCGGAAAACAAACCTCAGGTAAATCATAAGGATATGAACAAAAATAATAACTCAGTCGAGAATCTTGAATGGGTTACACCGAGTGAAAATATAGCTCATGCCATTAAAAATAAACCAGAAATGATAAAAGCAATGAACAGATATAACCAAATCGAGAGGCCTAAATTGATTGTTCAGTTAAATTTAGAAGGTGATTTTATAGCGTGTTATGTCAATGCCGTTGTAGCTTCAAAAGCTTCAGGGGTATGCAGTAGAAACATAACACAGGTAGCATCTCAAGATGAATATCGTCCAGGTCTCACACGTAAACAAGCAGGCGGTTATATTTGGAAATATTTAGATTAAAGGAGGTACAAATGATACTCGAAGTTTTAGGATCATCATCAAAAGGCAATTGTTATATCTTAAAAAGCGCCAAAGATATTTTGATATTAGAAGCAGGCGTAAACGTCAAAGATATAAAGCTCGCTCTTAACTTTAACTTTAGAGATGTCGTGGGTTGCTTAATCACCCACGAGCATCTTTGACCATTCCAAGTCAGCGATTGAGCTTCACAACATGGGAATACCCATTTATGCGACCAAAGGCACCAGAGAGGCAATAGGGCTACCTCATAAGGCAGAATATGAAATGATTCCAGAGAAGAGAGTGATAAAGATAGGTAACTACATTGTGACAGCCTACAAGTCAAAACACGATGCTGCAGAACCTTGCATGTTTTTAATCTATCATCCGGAAATGGGAAGTTTAGTTTTTGCAACTGACACCTACATGATACCGTACGATTTCAGAGGTTTAGATCACTATCTCATCGAAGCAAATTACAGCATGAAGATTGTAGAAGATAAGGTAGCTCAAGGTACTCTCAATGCAAAATTAGCTCAGAGAATTATTAAATCGCATCTAAGCCTGGAAAACGCAATCAAGCAAGTCAAAGGTTCTGAAAACTTGCAGAACGTCATATTAATACACTTAAGCGACAGCAACAGCAACGCAGAAGAGTTTAAGGCAGAGGTGCAGAAAGCAACAGGTAAGCCAGTTTATATCGCAGATAAGGGCGTACAAATAAATCTAGGGAGGCAAATGAATGAATAAAGTAGTAATTATCGGAAGATGTGTTAAGGATCCAGAACTCAAATATACACAAGGTGCAGGAACAGCGGTCGCAACCGTAACGTTAGCAGTAGATAGGCAAAAGACCAAAGACGGAAAGAAAGAAGCGGACTTCATCCCTGTAGTTGTATGGGGAAAGAGTGCAGAATCCACAGCTCAATACACCGGAAAAGGAAAGCTCATAGCAATCGCTGGAAGAATACAAACGAGATCCTATGAAGCGACAGACGGAACTAAGCGTTATGTCACTGAAGTGGTCGCGGAAGATGTTCAGTTCCTGGAATGGGGAAACAGCTCCAAGCAAGAGAACGATGATTTTCAACCAGTAGACATTGATGACAGCTCAGAAATACCATTTTAGGGGGAGTGACTTATAGAAAGAATAATGTGGACTAATGACAAAATAGAAACAGAAATTTTTAATGTTATGAACGCTCTTAATATATATAGAATGCCAAGCAATAGCGAAATCCGTGCAGTGATGAAAGATACCGCGTTGATTAATGCAATAACAAGGCGTGGTGGTTTTTATAAATTAGCAGAGAAATTGCAGCTGCCCATTAAAGAATCAGAAACCAATACAGGAAATTCATATGAATGGCATGCAATATCGGAGCTGAAAGACAGAGGATTCAAAGTTGAAAAAATGACATATAGACATGCATATGATCTTCTAATCAATGATTCTGTAAAAGTTGATGTTAAGGTATCGAAATCGTATATGAATCATGGTTCATTAGTTAATACAGTTGCATTAAGCAAGAAATTTGCGACCTGTGATTTATATATAATTTTCTTGGAAACTGAAGGAATGCTAGATAGAACATTAATTATCCCAGGTTATGAGGTAAGACATAAATATCTCAATATTGGAAAAGACAGTAAGTACAACAAGTACATTGACAGGTGGGATTACTTCAAAATCTACAGTGACTTAAAAAAGAGTTTGAAAATTTAAAAATAGAGGGGCATGAGCCTCTCTTTAAAGAAAGAAGGTGAATAAATGGCAGTTTATAGGCAGATACACACAACATTTTGGAATGATCCAGAAGTTTTGGAGTGGACGCCAGAAGAAAAATATTTCTATCTCTATTTGATGACTAACCCTTACACGAATCAAATAGGCATCTATGAAATCTCCAAAAGAATGATGAGTATGCAACTTGGATACCCTATAGATACTGTATCCATACACCTCAAAACCATGATAGACAGAAATAAAATACAGTATTCCGAGGAGACAAAAGAGATCTATTTGCTTAACTGGATAAAATACAACAAAAGCACAAGTCCTAAGGTGATTACCTTAATAAACAGAGAGCTTGAAACCGTTAAAAATCAAGCCTTTACTAAACATTATCACTCCATGTGTTTAACTATTGGCCTTAAATTAAAACCCCTATCCATACAGTATCCATACAGTATCAATACACTTCCGCAAAAAGAAGAAGAACAAGAAGAAGAAAAAGAACTAGAAGAAGAACAAGAAGAAGATACACTTCAGCAGCTTTCTAATCTTTGGACTCTATGTGGATATGGAACTCTAAATGGTAATACTGTCGATAAGCTTATGGCTGATATAGAAATTTATTCTTTACCATGGGTGCTCGAAGCAATAGAAATAGGCAACACCAGAAATAAAAGAAGTTACGCATATATCAAAGGGATTTTAAACAAATGGCAAACAGATGGAAAGGAGGAAAGGAATGAGCCTGGAAGAAAGAATAATTCAAATACTACAGAAGAAAGAGACTACTCAACTCCAATCGACCTCGCAAAATTCGAGAATGACGATTACTCCGACCTCATATAAATGCCAGGAGTGCAAAGATACAACGTGGTTGCAAGGTGAGGATGGCATGATCCGGTGTGAGTGTTACAAAAAAGAACAAACTTTGAAACTATGGGCGAATGCAGGATTAACTACCGACCTAAAGACAAGAACATTTGCAACATACAAACCTTATAATTCTGACACTACAAAAGCCAAAAGCATAGCAGCAACGTTCGCAAGAGATTTTGAAGAAAAACAAAGTTCAATTGCTTTTATCGGTCAGCCTGGTTCAGGGAAAACTCACTTAGGTATGGCAATCATGCTGAACTTTTTAGAAAAGGGCATACAGACGGTTTACATGTCATATCGGGAAGAGATCACAAAGCTCAAGCAAAACATCATGGATGAAGTAGTTTATCAGCGAGAAATAGATAAATTCAAGCGGTGTAAGGTTTTGTTTATAGATGATCTGTTTAAGGGCAAGGTTACGGATTCGGATGTCAAAATCATGTTTGAGATTATCAACCATCGCTACATTAACGGTAGAACCGTCATAGTGTCATCAGAATTGACAATAGACAAACTGCTTGACGTGGATGAAGCGACAGGCTCCAGAGTATATGAGATGTGCAGAGAGTACCTTGTTGAAATGCGTGGGAAAGAAAATAACTACAGAATGAGGAGGATCTAATGGCAAACACTAAAAAATCAATAACTTTCATCGTTGAGGGTGAACCCCAAGGAAAGGGCAGACACCGGATGACCAAAACAGGTCATACCTACACACCGGAAAAAACCGCCCTATATGAGAATTGGGTAAAGACCTGTTATCTATCCAGGACAGACAAAGAAATGCTGATAGGACCGTTAAAAGCTTCTATCGAGGCGTACTTTCACATTCCTATATCCACGCCAAAAAAATATATTGAAGATATGATCAGTGGAAAAACATTACACACTAAAAAAAGTGATGCAGATAATATAGCTAAGGTAGTGCTTGATTCATTAAATGGAATTGCTTATAAGGATGATAGCCAAGTATGCGAACTATACGTAAAAAAAATGTATAGTGACAATCCAAGATTGGAAGTCACTATACAAGAGCTTTAAAAATCTTTTAAAGAGCCAAGGGATGGAGCGAACTCACCATAATACTTTACTTCTGCTAGTTTTCTAGCTGATATAGCATCTTGAAGAGTCGGATAATTACCAAGATGAATTTCCTTTCGGTTATATGTAATACGGGCGTTAAATTTATTGTCTTTAGTTTTGCGGATTCCTGGATAACCTAATTTATTATTCGCCTGGATAGAAACATTTTTGGTGTTTTCAAGGTTGGAACACAATCGTAAATTTATAACTCTATTATCTTTAGGATTTCCGTTTATATGGTCAACCACAAGATCCGGAGGTGCATCTAAAATATAGCGGTGCAACTTAGTGACTTTATAATTAACATTTGCAACCAGATAACCTGTAGCACTTAAACACCAACTATATTTTTTAACTTTATCAAGAAATTCAACATCAAACATAAAGTCTACACCTTGGTTTGTCGTCATAATAACAGAAGAGCCATCAATAATATAATCGTTCTTCTTTTTGATGAGAATCTCGGTAGTTCCATTGTTGTACATACGCAAATAATGCTTGTTACAATACGGAACATCTTTATAAAAAGATGAAAACGGAAGATCACATATTGAACATTTTTCAGGGGTGGCGCTCGGGGTATAGGCATTAGGATTAATTTTCATATAGTGCCTTTCCTTAATCTCCTTTGTAACAATGATTTTACAATCGGGACAGTAAATTTGTCTATTTCCAGTTTGTGGGAAAGGTTTAGAACATCTTGAACATGTGAGGGTTTTGTTAAATGTGGGACTTTTTCTCATGTTAATCAACTCCTTACATATATTATATCACATACAACAACATAAAGAAAGTAAAATTAGATACATTAAAGAAAGCAAAAATAATTGACTGTGTGCAAGTTTTATGCAGAACAAGGATTCGTTAAAATAATGTTGGAGGAGATATAAGTGAGTGAAAAAATATAAAGCCATGACCATTGAAAATATTCAAATCATAAACTACTTATACGCCAAAGGCAAAACTTGCAAGCGGATTGCCGCTGAATTGGGGTATGGACTTCAGACGGTTGCTAATTATGTTTGGGAGCCAAGAGGGAGAGGGGAGAAGGGGGAATAGATGCTTAAAATCTTAGAATTATTCGGGGGAATCGGTTCACCAAGAATAGCACTTAGAAATATTGGAATCCCTGTAAAGTCCATCGATTATGTAGAGATAGACCTCAAGGCGGTAAAATCCTATAATGCCATATTTGCAAAAGAACTACCCTATAAAACCCAATCAGTGGTTGGGTGGGATCTAAAGCCGGATATCTTAATTCACGGTTCACCTTGTCAGGATTTCAGCATCGCAGGATTACAAAAAGGTGCTGATCCAGGGTCAGAAACAAGATCATCCCTGATGTGGGAAACCTTGAAAATTATCAATCAGATGGGCGTGTGGAAGCCAAGGATAGTGATATGGGAGAATGTGAAGAATGTATTGTCTAAACACATGATTCATAATTTTAATGGTTATCTTAGAGAAATGGAAAAGCTAGGATATGCGAATTCATTTGAGGTTCTGGATGCCAGAGAATTCGGACTACCACAGGCGAGGGAAAGAGTATTTACAATAAGCTGCTTGGATGGAACCCACTTCGATTTTACGGACCTGATCAGAACACCTATGAGAGATATTTCAGAATTTATGAGTGATTACCGTAAAGAACATATTGTAACTCAACCATCTATGCTAAGCCTTATAGACGGCACTAGCGAATCAACCTTTAATGGCAGAGTGGAGGTCATAAAAGACTATTGCACAACAATAACCACTAAGCAAATGAGAAGTCCAAACAGTGGAGTTTTTGAAGTACCAGAGGGGTACAGATACCTCACAGAAATCGAATGTTGGAGATTACAAGGCTATAACGATGAAGATTACTATAATGCCTTGTCAGTTCATCCGGGCACACCAGGAAAGCTTAATGGAGCATTGTACAAGCAGTCCGGAAATTCAATTCCGGTACCAATCTTTGAATCCATCTTCAGAAAGATTCTACTAGGTGAAATACAGGAAGTTGATCATAAACAAATCTCAATATTTTAGGAGGTTAATTGATGAAAATAGATAAGTGTCCGCATTGTGGGAATGATGAACAGTTTTATACAAAAGATTTTGCATATGGACCTATACGAAGCTTTAGTAGGTTTGACGGAGAAGAAGCTGAAAATTATGAGATGTATGACGAAATCAGACACAAAATGGGTAAACATACTTATTGTGGAAAATGCAACAAAAAAATCGCAAAAGTTGAAGATATGGAGGTATAGCAATGAACGCTAAAGAAAGTAATATCATATCCAAAGTGTTTGAGGTGTGTCCCGACTGTGGGAATCAATTTGTAGGTAATGGACAAGGTAAGCTCATGATTGATCCTGATCTGTTTTTAAGAAGTTGTAAATGCGGATTTGAAGCAAAGTTAGTTATAAAACACAGGAAAACAAAGGGGGAATCAAATGATACCAAGAGAACACCTGAGAAGTATACAGAATAGAAGAATCGAAGTATTAGCTTTAGAAGATGCAGTGCTGGAGATTGAAACAAGATTAACAAGAATATCTCCAGTGCTTTCCGATATGCCTCACGCAACAGGGAATAACGATAAAATGTCTGACGGAATATCAAGGTTGATAGAGCTAAAGGATAAGCTTAACCACAAAATAGATGAATCATGTGAACATGAGGGTAAGGCAATAGAAATGATTGAGAGCTTAACTGATCCGATATTTAGAACGATATTGTATCGAATATACATTCTAGGGGAATCGTTAGAGAAAGTATCGGTGGCAATAGACTACAGTTACTATTACACTTGCAGGATGCATGGATACGCATTGAATGAGATAGATAGAACGGAGGTAAAATGAATTTAACAGGATTTCACAACATGGATTGTGTGGAAGGAATGAAGGAGATACCAGATAAGTATTTTGATTTAGCGATAGTAGATCCGATATTTGGCGATGTTACAAAAGGTGGATATATGTGTGGACAAGGTGGAGAACATGCTGCAAAAAGAATTGATTATCACCTTGCATTATGGGAACAACCTAAAACAGATGAAAAATACTTCAAGGAATTATTTCGAGTAAGTAAAAATCAAATCATATGGGGTGGGAATTACTTTCAAACTGCGATAAATAAAGACAGTCAATGTTGGGTGGTTTGGGATAAAAAACATCCTGAGGGCGTTTCATTTGCTGACGGTGAACTTGCGTGGACATCATTCAACGAAAAGACAAGAATTTTCAGGTTTATGTGGAATGGAATGTTACAAGAAAATATGAAAAACAAAGAGTTCAGAATCCATCCCACGCAAAAACCTGTAGCTTTATATAAATGGCTTTTAAGAAACTACGCCAAAGAGGGCGATAAAATCTTAGATACTCATGTGGGTTCAGCATCATCGTTAATTGCTTGTTATGATATGGGATTTGAAAGCTTAGGTTTTGAACTTGATGAGGACTACTTCAAGATGGCAACCGAAAGACTTGAAAAGCACAAGGCACAGTTAAATATGTTTTTAGACTTTGAATAACTACAGCGATAAACATGACAACCAATCGCAATAACATCTGTGCTATATTGTAATTAGTGATTTTATAGATTTTCCTCCTACATACAGAAACCCTTGCAGAGATGTGAGGGTTTTTAGTTTACCCAAATTTGGGGGGGGGATAGAGGGGGGTGGGTGTTATGTATCAAACTTATTTATGTAATACATGTAGAAAAGAATTTATTTTACTAACAGATTGCATTAATAACAATGTGGGGTATATTGCATGCCCATACTGTGGATCTAGAAATATTAAGCACAGAGGGAAGTATACAGACTTAAACAAATGTATGGAGCATAGCCACTACAAGGTAGAGGGTGGCGTTATTAAACAGGTGAGGTGAGAGATAATGTCAAATTTAAGTAATATAATAGTCACGGTTGAGATAGATGATACGGTACTAAAGCAACAACTTAAAACTATAAGAGAGATTCAAGATACAACGAATGCTATTACGTACTTTAACATATACCTCACTAACCATAAAGAAGAGAAGGACACGCTCAAGTATAAGAGCCATATGATAGCCGTTAACTCTATGATGGATGAGTACATCAGGCTGTGTGTTGAGTTCAAGAGGTGAGAGTGTGAAAGAGTTTGCCAGAAGATTTTATAAGTCTAAGCAATGGCAAGACACTAGACGATCTTATCTATCCTCAGTACATGGACTATGTGAGAGATGTGAGAAGAAAGGATTGATAGTGCCAGCAAAGTTAGTACATCACAAGCAATACTTAAGGGCTACTAACATAGGTGATATCAACATCACACTAGACTGGCGTAACTTAGAGGCGTTGTGTCAAGACTGTCATGCATGGGAACATCATGGTAGGTTTGGACCTACTGTAGAGGGATTAAAGTTCGATACAATGGGTAATATAGTTGAGAAATAAAATATTAATTATATATAATTGTTTATAAATTTTGCACTACTCCCCCCATTGTTTGAATTTTGAACACTCTTTAAGAGACCGGTGAGTGAATATCGGAAGAATACGCAGGGTATCCGCGTGACCCCCCTCCCCTAAATCCATAAAAGGAGGTGATTTTTATGGCAACAAAGATAGAGTTAACAAGAGAACAGAAGATAACTAAAGAGATACGCAGGCTTAACACGATCTATAAAGACGTGCAGAAACAAAACAAGAGCATCATCGAAGGATTGATTCAGAGAGCTGCCTATATGAGAATCACACTTGAGTGGATGGAAAAAGACCTTGATGAAAATGGGTTCACTGAACTTTTTAGTCAGTCAGAAAAAATGGACCCGTATGAAAGAGAAAGACCAGTAGCGAGACTCTACAACACGATGAATAAGAACTACCAGAGCATTATAAAACAACTTTCAGACCTCGTGCCAAAGCCTGAAACAAGAGTTAAGGATGATGGATTTGATGGATTCGTCAATGATCGTGATGATTAAGTATCCACTAGACTATAATCCAATTCGGGAATACTGGAACTTAATTGAGAGCGGGCAAGAGGTTGTATCACTAAAAATCTATAAGGTTTATAAAAAAGCTAACGCTGATCTTGATGATAATAACTCTGAATATTACTATAGTCCTTCCAGAGCAAACCATGTTATTGAATTTGGTGAAAACTTCTGTAGACACTCCAAGGGTAAGATGGGCGGAAAGCCTGTTGTTCTTGAACTTTGGGAAAAGGCACACCTCGCAGTTATATTCGGGTTTATCGACATTGAGGGAAACCGAAAATATAGAGAATCCTTGTTAATTGTCGGAAAGAAAAATGGTAAGTCCTTACTGGCATCCATCGTTGGATTGTATATGCAAGCCGGAGATGGTGAAGCAGGTCCTGAAGTATACGCCGTGGCTACTAAACGAGACCAGGCTAAAATCATATGGGGCGAAGCTAAACGAATGGTGAATAAGTCACCAACGCTGAAGAAGAGGATAAGAAGATTAGTGGGTGAAATGCCTAGTGACTTCAACGAGGGTACATTCAAGCCTCTCGCATCTGATTCAGATACATTGGATGGTTTAAATATTCATGCTGGACTGATGGATGAAATACACCAGTGGAAAAATGGAAAGTCGCTATATGACATTATTGCAGATGGTACATCAGCAAGAGAGCAGCCACTCATTTATATCACTTCTACCGCCGGAACAATCCGAGAAGATATCTATGATGAGAAGTATGAAGAAGCAGAGCGAGTAATCAATGGATATTTTGATCCAGATGGTTATAAGGATGATCACTTCATCGCATTTATCTATGAATTAGATTCAAGAGAAGAATGGAAAGAACCAGCGTGTTGGAAGAAAGCGAATCCAGGACTAGGAACAATCAAGAACCTAAAGACATTAGCCGCTAAAGTTGAAAAGGCTAAGAATAATAGCAAGCTTGTAAAAAATCTTGTATGTAAAGAGTTCAACATCAGAGAAACCTCATCCGAATCATGGCTAGGGTTCGACGAATTAAACAATACAGCGATATTCGATATTGCAGAATTGAAACCTCGATATTGCATCGGTGGATTAGATTTGTCGAACACCACTGACTTAACTTGTGCAACGGTAATCTTCAAGGTACCTAATGATGAAACCTTGTATGTCCATCAAATGTATTGGCTACCGTCTGACCTCCTAGAAGCACGTGTAAAGGAAGACAAGATTCCGTACGATGTTTGGCATGACTTAGGATACCTAAGACTATCAGAGGGCAATAAGATAAATTATAAGGATGTTACAGAATGGTTTGTAGAAGTCCAGGAGAAACTTGACATTTATATTTATAAAATAGGTTATGACTCATGGAACAGCAAGTATATTGTGGATGATCTAAAAACAAAGTTCGGTCAAGAGTCGATTTTACCAGTAATTCAGGGTCCCAAAACATTCAGCGGCCCTATGTTTAATTTTGCCGCTGATTTAAAGGCAAAAAGAATAAATTACAATAATTCTCAAATTCTGAAATGGAACTTGAGCAATGCAGCAATAAAAATTGATACAAACGATAATATTGCTCTGGTTAAAACTAGCAAACCAACGAGAAGAATAGATGGAGTTGCATCATTGATGGATGCCTTTATTATTTTGGATCAATACAAAGATAGTTACATGAATATTATTTAAGACATTTCAGAACTTGAAGGGAGGTGAGTAAATGGGATTACTAAACAGGCTATTTAATAAATCAGTCAGTACATCAAGGTATGAAATGATCACGGACAGAGGAAATGGTTACTTTGCATGGAATGGCAATTTATATAAAAGCGACATTATCAGAGCATGTATCCGGCCAAAGGTGAAGGCAATCGGAAAGCTAGTAGCAAAGCACATTAGAGAAACTGTTAATGCAGATGGTTCGATAAATCTAAAAGTTAATCCAGAACCATACATGAGATTCTTACTTGAGGAACCTAATCCTTATATGACAGGTCAGGTGATGCAAGAAAAGGTAGCTACACAGTTACAGCTAAACAATAATGCGTTTATATACATCCATCGTGATGATAATGGATTTCCGGTTGAATTGTATCCAATACCTTGTGTGAGTGTAGAAGCAATATACGACACTCAAGGAGAATTGTTTTTAAAATGCCTTATGAGAAATGGCAAAACGATCACATATGCGTATGTAGATGTTATCCATTTAAGGCAAGATGTAAATGAAAATGATATTTTCGGGACAAGCCCTAGAGACGCATTGATTTCACTGATGGAAATCATCAATACAACCGATCAAGGTATTGTTAAAGCAATTAAGAACTCAAACATCGTCAGGTGGTTGCTAAAATTTCATAACACCTTGAGACCAGAAGACATTAAAGATCAAACGGATCAATTCGTGAACAGTTTCTTGAATATTGATAATGGTTCCACTGGTGCTGCTGCTACTGATGCAAAATTTGATGCACAGCAAGTAGATCCAAAAGACTATGTTCCAAATGCGTTGCAGATGGAAAAGACAGTCCAAAGGATCTATTCGTTTTTTGGAACAAATGAAAAGATTGTACAGTCAAAGTGGAGTGAAGATGAATGGAATGCTTACTATGAAGCCGAAATCGAACCATACGCAATGCAGTCGAGTAATGAATATAGTAGAAAGCTATTTTCAAGAAGAGAAAGGGGATTCGGCAACTCAATTATGTTTGAAGCATCCAATCTTCAGTACGCTAACATGTCAACTAAGTTAAATCTTGTACAAATGGTTGATAGAGGCGCTATGACACCGAATGAATGGCGTAAAATCTTAGGCGGATTAGCACCTATAGCAGGCGGAGATACACCTATAAGAAGATTAGATACGGCTGTGGTTGCGGGTGCGAAAGGGGGTGAATAAATGAAGAAGATTAATATAAAAGGGCCAATTATACGAAGTGATGATCAATGGATTTATGATTATTTCGGAATTGAGGCCGTTAGCCCCAAAAACGTAAGCAAATTAATTGATGAAGCATCCGGCGATGAGCTAGAAGTTGAAATCAATTCAGGTGGTGGAGATGTATTCTCAGGAAGTGAGATATATACAGCACTTAAATCTTATCAAGGCAATGTAATTGTTAAGATTGTAGGCTTAGCGGCATCTGCTGCATCGGTAATAGCCATGGCTGGTAAGAAGGTAGTAATGTCACCAACAGCGCAGATGATGATTCACAATGTTTCATCGATGGCATCCGGAGATCATAGAGACATGGCACACGCTTCAGAGGTATTGAAGAATGCAAATGATACAATCGCTAATGCGTATCGGCTGAAGAGTGGAAAATCTCAAAAGGAATTGCTTGACTTGATGAATAAAGAATCATGGTTCACGGCACAGCAGGCGTTAGATAATAAACTGATTGATGAAGTCATGTTTAGCAATTCTAATCTTATTGCAAGCTATGGAACGGCTGAACTTTTACCAGAAGAAGTCATAAACAAAATAAGAAACTCGATCAAGAATCCGCTCAGCAATGAAGCGGATATTTTAATGCTCAAAAAAGCGGAGGCTACACTCAAATATTACGAATTAATCGGAGGGATAAAATAATGAACAGAGAAAAATACATGGCACAGAGAGCAAGCTTACTAGCAGAGATGAAGGGATTCATCGAAGAAGGAAAGATGGAAGACTACGCAGCCAAGGTTAAGGAAGTTGAGGCATTGGACAAGCAATGGGATGAAGTTTCCCTTGCTAACGCCAATGTTAAGGCTCTTGAAGACAAAACAAAGGCAATAGATCTTGAAAACAAAGGGGTGACAGTACAAATGGCAAAAGTAATCGATACAACCAACAACGTGGCTGATGATAACATCTACAACAGCATTGAATACAGAAAAGCATTCATGAATTATGTAGTAAACGGAACACCGATTCCAGCACAGTTCAACATTGATGCAAATACAGCGACAACTGACATTGGATCAGTAATTCCTAATACTATTCTTGATAAGATCATTGAAAAAATGGAAGCTACCGGAATGATTCTTCCATTGCTCACAAAAACATCTTACAAGGGTGGTTTGTCCATTCCACTATCCAGCGTTAAGCCCGTAGCAACATGGGTTGCAGAAGGTGGAACATCCGATAAGCAGAAGAAGCCAACCGGTGAAGTTGTATTTAGCTACTACAAGCTAAGATGTGCAGTTTCAATGTCCTTTGAGACCTCTGTAGTCGCTCTGGGCGCGTTTGAAATAGCTATCACAAACAACATTGCCGAAGCAATGAACAAAGCCCTTGAACAAGCTGTAATTAGCGGTACTGGAATCGGACAGCCTAAGGGTATCCTTACAGAAACCGTTGTTGTAGGTCAGAATGTTGATATCGCCGCTGCTGGTGATGTTGCTTATGCCACTTTAGTTGATGCTGAAGCTGCTCTTCCTCTTGAATATGAGAATGATGCAGTATGGGGTATGACAAAGAAGACCTTCATGAAGTTCATCGGTATGGTTGATTCACAGAAACAGCCTATCGCCAGAGTGAACTACGGAATCGCGGGCAAGCCTGAAAGAACACTTCTCGGAAGGCCTGTAGTTCTGAACAACTACATGACAAGCCTTGGAGCTACCATCGCAGCTGATACCGTTGTCGCTTTCCTTTTCAATTTTAAGGACTATGTTCTTAACACTAACTACAACGTTACCGTTAAGAAGTACGAAGACAACGACACTGATGATCAAGTCACAAAGGCAATCATGCTTGTGGATGGTAAGGTAGTCGATAAGAACTCCCTGGTTACTGTTACTAAGAAGTTTGCATAAGAACATTGAGAGGGTTAACAGCCCTCTCTTTTATTTAAACAAAGGAGCGTGATTACATGATCATGGACGATGTAAAACTTAATCTTAGAATCTCTCACGGCTCCATGGATAATGAAGTTTTAGATCTTATTGAATCCGCTAAGATGCAAATGGGAATTTCTGGAATAAGAGTGATTTCTGATACTGATCAACTGACAAAACGAGCGATTATCTTGTATTGCAAGGCTAATTTTGGGTTAGACAATGCAGAATCAGACAAGTATCAATTAAGATTTGACAGTCTGATAACTCACATGTCGATGTGTCCAGAATATAATACCGTGGTGGTGATTTAATATGTGGAAAGATGTTATTGAACTAGGAACTCCACCAGAAATCACTACATACGAACAACCGGACATTCCAACGATTTGGACAGAGGTTTTTGCAAATAAGAAATCTGTCAGACAGTCAGAATTTTATCAAGCTGCCGGAGTGGGGTTAAAACCTCAACTTGTTTTTGAAATGAAGAGTTTCGAATACCAAGATAATCGCTATATCAAACACGAGGGAAAGATGTACAGCATTTTAAGAACATACGTGAAGAGCGACATCATTGAACTGGTGGTGACATCATGGGCGTAAATAATGGTAGGTCACAAATCAAAGGTTCTGTAAAAGTTGGAGATTTTTCCCGAGCATTTGGCGAAGAAATGATCAAATATACAACTGGCGTTGAAGAAGAAATACAGGAAGTCACTAAAAAACTTGTTAAACAAGCTGCTAAGGAACTCAAGGCGGTATCTGCATCTACTTTCCAAACTGCTCAAGATAAGCCTTACAGCGAGGGTTGGACTGCTAAAAATGATAGTGTAAGACATCGAGCTAGATGGATTATCCACAACAAATATAAACCCGGTTTGGCACATTTGTTAGAACACGGTCATGCAAAAACAGGCGGTGGAAGAGTAGCCGGAAAGATACATATAAAGCCAATCGAAGAAAAGCTAGTCAAAGACTATGAAGATAATGTCAAAGCAATTATTGAGAATGGGGTGATATAGATGATTGACATAAGAACGCTCTTGCAGCCACTAAGTATTCCGATTGCGGAAGAGAGTTTTTATACTGCTCCATTATTGCCTTACCTTCTCTTTATGGAATCAAGAACGGTGCGAGGTGCTGATAATCTGAATAAGATTATAGATCGAGCAATCACACTAGAACTTTACACAAACAAAATATCTCCAACAGTTGAAAAATCTATTGATGATTTACTCAATGCAATTCCGGTGGAGTTTTCAAGGGATAGATTGTGGATAGCATCCGAAAAGATGTATGAAACCATCTACTCATTCGCATTTACAGAAAAATTATAAGGAGGCTGAAATATGTCAACAGAAGAAGAAAAAATTGTACTAGGCTCAGGAAAATTATATGTAATGGAATATACCGCACCGACCATCCCAACAGATCTTTTATTGGAAGTCGCTGATAATCTACTTGGATTCATCCAAGGCGGCGCGACACTTGATTACAAACCGAGTTTTTACGAGGCTAAGGATGACCTTGGACTCGCATCAAAAACCGTGCTGACAGAAGAAGAGGTATCGCTGAAATCAGGCGTCATGACCTGGAATGGTAACACACTGAAGAAACTTTGCTCAACAGCAAGAGTTGTAGAGGCGGCAGGAAAGAGAACTGTCAAGATCGGTGGTATAGCAAACCAGGATAGAAAGAACTATGTCATTCGATTTGTGCATGAGGATGCCATTGATGGAGATATTCGTGTAACAATCGTAGGCAGTAACCAGGCTGGATTCAGTATGGCATTTTTGAAAGACAAAGAGACCGTCATTGATGCCGAATTTAAAGCAATGCCACACGATGCAGAAGGAACAAAGATCATCTTCGAGGAAGAGATTCCAACAGTATAAATTCAGAATGAGGGAGCTTAGTTGCTCCCCATTTTTTTGAAAGGAGAATTATATGTTTGACTTGTCCGCAGTAAATAAGCGATATTTTGATATTAAATTAAATGATTTAGTGCTTGAAGTCGAGGCTCCAAAGGTAAAGACATTAAAGAAAATTGTTGACCTTGCAATAAATTCAAAAAAAGAAGAAGGACTAGACGGGATGACAGATGCAGTTTTAACCCTTCTAAAGAAAAATAAAGGCAACAAGAAAGTTCCACCAGGGATTATCGACGAACTCGATTTTGACCAAATGAATGAAATTCTTACCGCATTTTTTGAATGGCTAACGGGTGAGAAAAACTCAAAAAACTAAAAATCCCCTACATTCCAACAAATGAAGGAAAACAGGGGAATGATTACGAAATAAATACGAAAGAAGAAAAGATCATATCGGATTACACCGGCTATGATTTCGATAGAATTGAAAAATTAGAAGTATTTGAATATTGGTTATATCTCCATGATGCGGTTATTTATAACCACAGCATGACGGAAGAAGGAAGAAAGTATCTTGACGATTGCTACAGAATGGAACAAACAAAGCCAGATAGAGAAGCGCTGAGAAGAAAATACAAGGGAGGTGACTAAATGGCCAGTAAAAATATAAGAGGTATTACAATCGAAATTGGTGGTGATACCGGCCCGTTAGGGAAAGCCTTAGAAGAAGTAAACAAGAAATCTAGAGCGTTAGGGAGTGAGCTGAAAGAGGTTGAAAAGCTTTTAAAACTTGATCCAGGCAATACAGTCCTTGTTGCTCAAAAACAAAAACTGTTAGCAGACCAAGTAACCAATACAAAAGGCAAACTTGAAACTTTAAAAGAAGCGGAAAGACAAGTTCAGGAACAATTTAAAAAAGGTGACATATCTGAGGAACAATACAGAGAATTACAACGTGAAGTCATTAAAACCGAAACCGAGCTTAAAAGCTTAGAAGCACAAGGCAGACAAACTAACGCTGTTTTATCGAAAGACCAAGCGATTGGAAACCTTAAAAACATAGGTAAAGCTGCGGTTGGCGCCACGGTTGCTGCAGGTGTTGCAATTGGTGCTATGGTTGTTCAAGTTGTTGAGAGCGCTGACGAACTTCAAAGGCAATCAGACGTTACGGGACTATCAGCGGAAAGGCTTCAGGAACTTCAGTATATTGGAAATAATTTAGGCGTTGATTTAGATGTATTAACAGGCGCACAAGCTAAGCTTACAAAGAGCATGGCGGCGGCTAAGGTAGGCGCAGAAGGTCAAACCATGAGTTTGGCGGATCAGGAAAGAGCAGCCATTAATGTTGAAAAAGCACAAAAAACCTATAATGAAGCGGTTAAAAAATACGGAGACAATAGTCTCGAAGCTCGTGACGCTCAGTTGAAACTAAGCGAAGCTCAGGATCAAACTCCTGAAGCGCTAAAGGGAACCGCATTGGCATTTGAAACTCTAGGCGTTTCAGTAATTGACTCAAACGGAAACCTTAAGAGTGCTGAACAAGTTCAAGGTGAAGTATTTGAAGCTTTAAACAAAGTAGGAAACGAAACTGAAAGAGATGCATTATCAATGCAGATATTCGGAAAGTCAGCTATGGAAATGAACCCCATGATAAAAGCTGGCGGCGACGAACTCAACAGGCTTGCAGAAGAAGCTAGAACAAGCGGTTCCGTCATGAGCAATGAAGCTGTTGCAGGGCTTGATACTTTCGGAGACACAATTGACAATCTGAAATCATCGGTGCTAGGCGCTTTCGGTGAAAAATTTGCGGAATTGCTTCCAACGATTCAAGGGTTCTTAGACAAGTTGAAAGAGTTGCCGAGTTGGATAGACCAGAATAAAACCGCGCTCACCATCTTAGGCGTGGCATTTGGAACCATAACAGCATTAGTTATCGCATTCAATATACAGCAAGCCTTAATGGCATCAGGAATGACACTATGGGGAGCTATAGCGGCCTTTGGAACAACGGTAACAACTTCATTAGGCGTTGCGTTCACATTCCTCACAAGTCCGATAGGGTTAGTTATATTGGCTATCGGTGCGATTATTGCTATTGGCGTTTTATTGTATAAAAATTGGGATACGATAAAACTCAAAATGGGCGAATTGTGGACAAATATTAAGATGGTATTTGGCAAGGTGGAAGATGCGATTACAAAACCATTTACAAAGGCAAAAGAAGTTGTAGGTGGAATTGTAGACAAAATAAAAGGATTTTTTAATTTTCAATGGAAATTACCAACAATTAAAATGCCACATTTTTCAGTATCGTGGAGCAAAACAGGATTTTGGGGTAAAGTGGGAGATTTTTTAGGATTACCAGGAAAACCGTCAATAGGCGTTGAATGGTATGCAAAAGGCGGAATATTCGACAAGCCTACATTGTTTAATACACCATACGGACTAAAGGGAGTCGGTGAGGCAGGCCCTGAGGTGGTTGCGCCTTTGAGTGATTTAAAGGCAATGCTCGGATTGAATGGTGGCGAAAACGGTGGATTAACCGTAAACATTGAGAACTTTGTCAACAACAGAAAGCAAGACGTTCAGGCGTTTGCTGAAGAATTAGAATTTTACAAAATGCAGGTATCAAAGGCGAGAGGAGGAAGGTAAATGGGACCATATTTTATTTGGAAAGGAATTAATTCGCTTGATATGGGAATCATGGTTACAAAACTTCCTCCTTATGAGCGCCCACAAGCCAACATTGAAAAAAAAAGAGTTCCAGGAAGAGACGGATTCTTAACAGAAGATGATGGAACCTACGACGAAGTAATAAAACCTTGTGAATGTATCCTGGATGAAGGAAACGTCCACGAGTTAGGCTCATGGCTTAATGGTACTGATGATGTAATATTTTCGAATGATCCAGACGTTAAATATAAAGCCACTATCATTAATAAGATTCCACTCACGAAGATCATACCGACAGTACATGAATTTATTGTACAGTTCGATTGTCAGCCATACGCTCAAGAGATTGCTCAAGAGGTTATTACACTCACAAGTGCAAGTACCCTGATAAATCCAAGGAACGCATCAGGCAAGCCGATAATCAAGGTCTATGGCACTGGTAACATCGTTCTCACGATAGGAGCTTGGAACCTCTATCTATACAATGTATCCGAATATGTAACGATTGATTCTATGTTGATGGATGTATACAAAGATACAGTATTGAAAAATAATGATTTTTTTGGAGATTTTCCTGAATTATTTACTGGTGAGAATCCAATAAGTTGGACAGGAACGGTTACAAAACTAGAGATTACACCTAATTGGAGATGGTTATAGTGATTCAAATTTATGATAAAACTACAACTAGCTTTTCCAGAAATGGGAGAGCTTTACATGAACCACTCTCCTGTTATATGGATGAAGAGTTGAACGGAAAACATGAAGTTGAGCTTGACTATCCAATTGACAAAGCGGGTAAGTGGACAGAACTTGTTAATGGAAATTTAGTAAAAGCAGATGGTCAGGTTTATCGAATATACAACAAGAAGAAATCGCTTGTCGGCATCAGAGTTAATGCCAGACATTTGTTTTATGACAATCTTGATAACTTTTTAGAAGATGTCAGGCCGGAAAACTTATCTGGTGTATTAGCTGCACAATGGATACTAGCAAGAACTCAGTACCCTAATTTATTTACAGTATCCGGATCACTAGGTGGAAATGCAACAAGGTACTTTATCAGAAAGAATGTTGTTGAAGCCTTCATGGGTGAAACCGGGATTATAAATACATGGGGTGGAGAAATTGAACATGACAATTACAACATCATTCTCCACAGCACCAGAGGACTTGATAGGGGCGTTCATATTCGATATGGAAAGAACATCCTTGGAATAGAAGAAACACTCAATCTGGACGATGTATGCACAAGGATGATGCCTATAGGGAAAGATGGACTATTGTTACCTGAAAAGTATATCGACAGTCCATATTTGGTAAATTACCCATATCCAAAAATTAAAACCTTTGAGTTTAGCGATGCAGATACAGAAGAGGCATTAAGAACTGCAGCACAAGATCTGATGGACAATGGCGAAATCGACATACCAAAAGCAAATTACAAAGTTGATTTCATTGAGCTTTCAAAAACTGAAGAATATAAAAATTATGCAGTCTTGGAAAGAGTCTATTTAGGCGATGTGGTTACAATTAAGCACAGCAAACTAGGATTTGATTTAAAAGCACGCGTAATCAAGGTCAGGAAGAATATTTTAACCGGCAGAAATGAAAACCTCGAGCTAGGGTACTTTCTTCCGAATCTGGCATCGAGTTTTAATGATGTAGGCAATGTTTTAATCAATATGGCCGAGATCATAAAGTCGAATAAAACCTTAACGCAACAAGCTATTGATGAAGCTACTCATTTACTGACAACAGCAATAGGCGGTTATGTGACAAAGCGTAATGGCGAGCTTTTAATTATGGATACAGAAGATCCTATGACAGCCACAAAGGTGTGGAGATACAACTTGAATGGATTCGGGTACAGTAAAACAGGAATCAACGGACCATACGAGCTTGCAATTACAATGGATGGAACAGTGGTGGCAGGAACAGCTTTCTTTAACTCCATCGTAACAAATCTAATTCAGTCCGACATCGGATCAAGTTTGAATTTATCAAGTAATGAGGCGATAATAGGGTTGGTTGAGGGCAAGGCCGAAAAATCAGAGGTTACGCAATTAGCTGGTTCGTTCGCGATTGATATTTATAAGGCTGGAACAGAGTTAATTAATCAGGATTATCGAAGCAATCCTTCTGCTCCAATACCAATTGATAATGCCGAATTATGGCACGTTTCAAACTTTGGACAATTAGATAACACATACGCCATAACGATTCTTGACACAAAATTTTGTAGAAGCGGTTATATTCCACACGTTCCAGGTAGTACTTATTACATGGATAATGATGAATGGTATACAAGTGGAACAGGCCAGTTGCTTATTGGTTTAGAATTTTGGGATGACATAGGCGTTAGCACAATAGAAAACAATGGAACTTGGTATTTCCCACTTGATGGTGGAGCACTCACGCCTAATGACCCTGCTCAAAACATTTGTAAATATGTTCGACTAAGAGTTTTAACGAACTGGGGGCAAAGTACACCGGCAGCTACCTTTATCAAAGGGTTAAGCCTAAAGCGAAACGGTCAAGGTACTTCGATTATCGGCACGAGTTACCGGTTTGACGGACAAGGCTTTGCTATAAAGGATTCCAATGGTTCGACCTTAATCACACCTAATGGCATGGCGAACGAACAAAATCAGAGTTCAGTTCAAAATGTAGAGGATGGTTATCCGTTGAATATGAGTTTTAGAATCGGAGATACCACATCAGTTATTGAAAAAGTAGAGCTAAGACTTAAACAATATAATTTCAGAACGGATTCAAAGGGTGCTGCAAGTGGTGGTGGAAGCACATCGGGGCCGAGTAGCAGAAATACATCAGAGGCGGGCGCCAGTCCTGACTTTTCCACAGCAACACAAGTTGACTTGTCTTATCCTAATGAGGGTAAACATTATCACATGGTTAGATACACCGACAATGCGCACTCACACAATATGGCTCATACACACATTTATTATTCTCATGAGCATACTGTCAAGTTTGGTATCTTGGAATATACGAACGATAACGGAACAATCGAAGTCGACATTAACGGAGTACGAAGAACAGGGACAACAAACACGGATATCGTATTGGATATCACCACATGGGTGACAACGAATGGTATTCACAACATTAGTCTGAGGTCTCCAAATCTGAAGAGAATACAATGTGATCTTTACATCAAATCATACATAAGGAGGTAGAAGAATGGCACTATTAAAAACTTATCTAACCCCTAAGGGAAATGCCTCCTTTTGGGTGGCTGGGTTGATACAAGTCGATAATTATTCGAAAACAGCCTATGGGCGCTTATATGGATTTGCAAGCAAAGAACATTGTGATATGTCAGGGAGTGTTCCAATTTTAATGTTGGACTATAACATCACGCCTGATATTTACGAGTATTATTTCAATAAGGAAATCATGGCGTTAGAAGGCGTAACCCCACAAACACAGTTTTATCAGATTGTTAAGGGTAAAGACTATCGAGACGAACAAAACAATGTAATCAATTTCGTTGATGCCGAGGAGGTGTACTAATGCTGAAAGAATATCAATTATTATATTTAGACAACGACATTCCAATCAATAGATCCTTTTACTGTAACAACGGAGATGTGAAATCCAGAGGCTTGGAAGTCCATGTTCTAGACAATTCAGTAGCTAAGGACTGTGCAGGGTTAACCCTAAGAATGATTGTGAAAGTACCTAGCGGAGAAATGTTTGAAGCTACCGTGGCAAATGGACTTGTTACAGTCCTGAACGCTGCAACCGGAATCTATCAGGTCTTATTCCCAAACAATATGGGAAAGGGCAGACTAATTGCAGAAATACAGTTGTCAAACACAGTACCTGAAGTTATCGTATCTCGAAAATTCAGCATACTCGGAGACGGATCCTTGACATCTGACGGCAATATAAGTGTGTTGCCTGGTGCTGGAATATTGGCTCCGATTATAGCAGCAGAACCGGAAAGAGTAGCAGCGGAGAATTTAAGAAAAACAGATGAAGCTGCAAGAAAAACAGCAGAAGCCACAAGAGCGGGATTTTACACAGGTTTTAATTCGTCATTGGCGGCAGTTACGAACCGAGTTGACGATATCATCACAACGCCAGTACCGACAGGCGAAGTAATTGCACAGGAGATTATAGATGCTAGGCAGGGTGAAGGAAGTGTAGGCGCAAATCTCACAGGTGTTAAGACACAATTGTCACACATAACGAAGCAAGTTAGATATTCACAATTAGGTTCAATCACGGCTTTGAAAACTGCGTTGGCTGATGGAACAACTGTTTACCTGGACGAGGATATCAACCTTGACCAAGAAATAACGCTTTTGAATTGTGGGTTAATTTGCATCAATGGAAGCAAAATTACACTGACTAGCCCGATCGCTGGGATTGTAGTACAGGACAATAGTATTTTATCTGACCCGTGGATAATCCAAAGTGGTTTAGTAACATACGCAAGGGCGGCTATAGTAGTTAAACGTAATCCTGATATTACCGGCTTTGTAATAAACTCAAAAATTATCAATCCTTTTATTACACTAAAAAAAGAGTTTGCAGGTAGTGTCGGAATCCAGGTACTGGGAGAGAACAGAGGCATTTTTGGGCTAAGAGTTGAAAATTACGTAATCCAAGAAGTTGAGAAATGTATTGAACTTAAACTTACGGGAACGAGTTACATAAACGGCAATACATTCAGTAATGGTCATTTTGCCTTTTACAAGTATGGTGTTTTTGTTAGCCTTGGAACCTTAAACAGTACCTATTGCGACAGCAACATTTTTTCGAAATTAATCACGCAAACAGATGCCAACACGATTCAGAATGTCGTTGACTACGGCAATAATGTTTATACTAATTGCTGGTTCTATGATATTAACATAGGGATTAAACCCAATGAAAACCGGGTGGGAATAATAAGGGGCTCGAACAATCTTTATCAGAACATGTCAGCACCGAGTGTTACGAGTTATGTAATAAAGAAGTCAACTTCTGAATATTACAGACTTGGCTTCTTCATCAAGGACGCTGCCATGACCGACAAATATGTGGAATTAAAGTTTCATGGTCCGCTTGGCGAAAAGGGAACGATGCGGATACAGATTGATGCCACAAACAAGGCTACCGCAAGCGTTACGAGCGACGAGCTATACAATAACTTAGAGGTTTATACAATCCTGAACAATGACAATGCAACGGTATCCATCTTCATCAGGTTAATCAATGAGTTAAGTGGTTGGGCGCAGATGTCGATATATGAGAGATACGGGTTTATCATGGAACACTCAGGATGCTTGCCTGTCACAAATGCGGAAATTGCTCTTGTGACCTTAATACCGGGCGTTATGCGCAGATATATGAAGCAGGAATTACAGTCGGCGTATAAATCCTATGTGTTCGCAAATGATTTACTATCTCCCACAAACTTAAAAGAATTAAGTGGTTCAGCTATATTAACAGGAACTATGGTTCCGGTTGCAGGGGAAAAAGGACATTTAGGCGTAATCAAATATGTGTCATCGGCAAGCGGATATTCGGGATATAGTGTAGCAACCGCATTGAATTCCGTATTAATTCAAGGTGGCGAAGAAGCTACATTTATATTCAAAACCCCAGCCAATATAGCCACTGTGTATCGGAATATGGGTTGGTTTAATCAATCGGCAGTTTTACCTCAAAACTCAATTGTTCTAAGAATATCCGGGCCGTATTTACTAGGATATGTTTCGAAAGGTGGAACAACTTCTCAATCCGCCACAAGATATGACCTCGTGGCTAATACGTGGTATAAAGCAATAATCAAAATAAATGCAGACGCTACGACCATAACTTTTACACTATATAGTGATACTGGTGTAAAGCTGTGGACCGATACGGTTAGCACAAATATTCCAAAAGTTACAGGTGAGGAATTAGGGTTTGGAGACGCGTGTTTCGGGAATAGTTTATCAGCAATAGACATTGGTTATCTGGACTACATGGATATGACTATTACATATAGAAAATAGACTTAATTATTAATAATAAATTTGCAGAAGTTATGAAAGGGGTTAAATATGAAGAATGGAATACATAAAGACGGTTATCAATATTGTTCACAAGGGGATATACCCCCCAAATGCGAACACTTAGAAAATAGCAGACGATGTACCCTTTATTTGGCAGAACTGCAAGGGAAAGACCTCACAAATATGGATAGCGGTAGAGATGAATGGTGTATTGAGCGTTGCGAACAGTGTATGAAAGAAAACAAGTAAATCATCCGCGGAAATGACGAACTAAATAATAAGACACGGGATCCCGCCGAGGGGTCCTTTTCCATTACAAAAATATAAGGAGAGTGAAATTTAATGACATGGGATAAGAAAATAGCGGCACTTGGATCTGTACTTGGAACGGTTGTAATCAAACTGCTGGGAGGTTGGGATATGCTTATTTATGCTCTGCTGCTCTTTATGGCACTGGACTATGTGACAGGCATTTACAGGGCCTATAAGGATAAGGAGCTGTCAAGTGAGATAGGTATCAATGGTATCGCTAAAAAGATTACCATTCTGGTAGTGGTGGCCGTAGCGGTAGGCGTGGATTTGGTAACAGGTACTCAGGGAGCTATAAGAACATTATCAATACTCTGGTACATTGTCATGGAGGGGATAAGCATCCTGGAAAATGCAGTAAGAATCGGAATAACAGTACCAGATAAATTAAGTGATGCACTATTACAATTGAAGGATGGCGGTAAGAAAGCTGAACCGACAATTGTAAGAACGGTTAATCAGGCAACTACTGAAACGATAGATGGCATTACCACAGAATCGTCCAAGGAGACCATCACAGCAACAACTTCAAAGGAGGAATAGCACATGATTAGAATAGCCCTCGACGCAGGGCATGGACTGTACACATCAGGGAAGCGGTGCAATGTTGCAGTGGATCCTAATCAGACGCGGGAGTGGATCCTTAATTCCAGGGTGGCCATGTATCTGCAAGAGCTCCTGGAGCAATATGATAGCGTTCAAACTCTCAGGGTCGATGACGTGACCGGTAAAAGAGACGTTCCCCTTTCAGAAAGAGCGCTGAAGGCCAATAAATGGAAAGCTCACATCATCTTATCCATACATCATAATGCGGGAGCGAACCTCACTATAGCTGGTGGTATTGTAGTAATCCTCGATAATGATAAATTCTCTGCTGCAAGTTTAAGATACCAGGGACTTGTATATAAGGCCCTAATTGCAGAAACGGGGCTCAGGGGAAACCGGAGCGATTGGCTTACACATCAACCTCTTGGTATTCTCGACCGCACAGAAATGCCTGGCAATCTGGCAGAATTAGGATTTATGGATTCACTTATTGATACCCCAATAATTCTGACAGAGAAGCATGCCAGGGAATGTGCTCAAGGGTATCTTAACTTCTTGGTGAGTGAGTTCAACCTCAAAAAGAAATTTGTCCCCGTGGTGGTTAAGCCTGTAGTCGATACCTCCAAGTATGCCTACGTGACCGCCAGTGTGCTCAATATCCGAAATGGTAGAAGTGCATCACATGAGGTCATCGGACAGCTCACGAAGGGTGATAGAGTTCAGCTGCTATATCTGGCCCAAGGTTGGTGGAGCATAGACGTTCCGCTGTCGGTATCGGATAAAGGCTACGGATTCATTAGTGATGACTGGATATCTAGGGACAAGGTACCGACTCCAATTGTTGTCGCTCCCAGAGTGCAGTATGCAATAGTAACCGCAAAACCATATCTAAACGTTAGAGATGATGCCAATGGCAAGAAAATCGGCATCCTGGAAGATGGATCTGAGGTCTGGATCATGGGATCTAAGCCGGGCTGGTATAAGGTAGCCTGGGGTCCTAACCAGGGATGGGTATCAGCACAATATATAGAATTGAAGTAATCAAAAAGGCATCTCGTAATTGAGGTGCCTTTTTTTGTTTGTTCATTATTCTTCGTTATTTGCTCTCATTGTTACACCATCACCGTCCTGAAATCTGATCCATCCAAGTTCGGTTGGCTGTTCATCCATTTCTCTCCAAGCTTCTTTTAATGTCTTGGCGGATGTGTTCCAGATTTCCCACCAGCTCGCTGGGTTGTTGTCATAGTTCATTTCTAATGTTCTCATTGCTTTTTCCCCCTTAATTTTTTCAGCATATTCAGTGAGCGCTGCAGCATTTTTAAAACTTAAATTTACAATGTGCGATGTTCCGTCGGTCAGATTTGTTAGGGTGGTGATGTGGATCCCGGTGGCCTTTGAGATGCCGTACTTGGTAACCCCTGATTCTTCCAGGAGCCACAGGATTAAACTAGAATCTGCTTTCATTAATTTTCACCTCTCAGCTTTTTAATTTTATCTCTATTGCTATCAAATTGTTTATCTATTTTAGCTATTTTATTTTTTAAGACATTGATATCTGATGTAATATTGTATTCTCTGATGATAGACATAGCCAATGATTGTAATTTAAAGTTTTTGTTTATTAGGTCTGTGATTTCTGGATTGTACATTTTATTCATCCTTTCGCCGGATGTGAGGCCGGCTCCTCATTTCATTTTATACTAGGATTGCTTTGCTACTTTGATTGCGTTCATGACTGCGGTTTTGTCGTTGCTGTCTGGTTGTGCTGTGAATGTGGTTTCTAGTGCTTCGAATCCGATTTGATATCCGAAATGTGTAGTTCCATCTGCGATCATCTGTGGGACGTTGTGCTGAAGGACCATGTAGACTGTCATTTGGGATTCTGTCATCATTAGGTCGATTGTCTTAGTCTCTGCGTTGTATCCATTTTCTACTTTCTTACAATTTTCCAGTGATTGATAGTTTTTGTAATCCTCATAAGTTACTCTGATTCTTAGCTCTTTCATTTTTGTTTACCGCCTTTCTTTTCTTATCCTGTAATTACATTATAGTCTATTTAGGTAGAGCAGTCAATACAAATAGAACAATATATTATAAACAAACTGTTAACAATAAAAAAGGAACATCCGAAGACGCTCCGTGTCAAAAGAATGTCAAAACTTTTCTAATCCGTATATCCTTTATGGGAATTTCTGAAAAATAGAAAGTGGCTGTTTTCAATGGTTCGCCATACTTCACCACTAAATACCATACCATAGATTTTAAATTAAGTTTAAATCGTCAAAAAGCTAAAAATGTCAGAAGATTTGTCAAAAATTCAAGAATGTTATGCAATTTATGTTAGTATCCTCATGCATGCAAAGGACATAAAACCCTTTGTTTATGCTAACCTTGTAAACTATGCGCCTAGAATATATAATGGGAGTTTATAACTAGTAATCTCGCTAAGCTTGACGGCGTGGGAACTGTATGACATTAGTATTTTGCTTGTCATTAAGGATGTCAGAAAATTCAGGAGTGGCATATTTTTCTATCATTTCCTTAGACTTTTCAGATCGTGGATGAATATAGGTTTTTACATACTCTTCTTTAGTGTGTCCCATCCTGTAAGCAGCATCTGCAATAGGCATTAAATCCTGAAGCTCTGTGCCGTGTGTGTGGCGTAAATCATGCGAGGTCATACTGTATTTGTGTAGATGATAGTAAACTCGCCTACGAAGCTTGTGGGGCTCGTAAAACACATGTTCAAAATCTTTATATGGTGACGCTTTCAATTCAAGTAATAAATCATAGGTGTATTGATCCATGTAATTTGTACGATAAGAATTTTCGGATTTTAACTGATCTGTTAATATTCCGTATTTATCCATTTGGTGTGTGACAGAATAACGCCTATTTTCCATGTCCACATCTGACCATCTTAAACCCTGAAGTTCTCCGATTCTCAATCCGTTTCTCAAATTAAAGAATATCGGATAATACAGCATCATCCACTTTTTAGTGTGAAGATACTCGTATAATGTTTGTTTTTGGAACTCATTCAGAACCACAGCAGGACGTTTCTTTTCAGTTCTTTCAATTCTTAATCCCTTCACTCGATTGATCCGTGTAAAATTACGTTGAATTGCAAACTCAAACCAGGAAGAAAGTTGATTTCGATAAGCCTCTGGTTCATATCCGTCCTCTCTCAATTTTAGAAATAGATCCACCACATCGTCATCTGTAATGTCGTTGATTTTTTTATTTATTCTCGCCAAAACGACAAGGGTATTGTATCTATACTGTTCAATCGTTCCTTCATTTTTAGTAGACAACTTCTTTTGTTTCATCCAACGTTCGCTAATATCTTTCAATGTGGGGTTTTCCACCGCTAAGCTATATGCTTTGTCGTCAGAATACATTTCTTTCAGCCAGGTGTACGCCTGGCCTTCAGTTTCAAATGTGTTAGCTAATTGTTTCCAAGTCCCAGTATTATCCTTGTAGGGATAGAGCGCCTGATATCGACCGTTACGCTCTCTCACGGTACCTTTAAATTTCTTTTGCATTGTTTACCTCCTTTTCAATCATTGCAACAGGTTCTTCATCGTCTATATCGTTTTGTATTAAATGCAGATACTCGTGTTTTATAGCTTTTTCTTGTTTCTCAATCGATAATTCATTATTTACATAGATATAATATTTTCCTTCATCACATTTCAAAAACGCCTTTATAAAACTAGGTAAAGAAGCTGCAATAAAAAACACGTCAATTCCTACATACAGATGCATGCTATTCCCCTTTCATTGTCCTCGCTAAACCTATCAAGTAATTTAATTGTTCTTCAGTAAGATCGCCCGTTATGCTAAATAATACTTTTATTTGGGGATTTTTATGGAAATATTCCAAAAGAGCATCTTTTGTTCTTGGAATATCATCATCTTCATTTAGTTCAACGTCATATCCCATTAGCCAAGCCTCACTTACATTGAGCGCCTTTGCCATTAAATAAATGGCTGGTTGCTTAGGTTCATACTTACCGTTAATGTATGAGCTTATAGCTGACTTAGGTAGACCTGTCTTTTCTACTAAATCTGCCTGTATCATGTCTCTTAACCTTAAACCCTCTTTGATTCTTTCAGCTATAGTATTCATCTTCCCCATCCCTTCTTTATA
>Ga0123336_10000644_pt1 | contig 34154 bp, 29 predicted proteins | sample SSSSmetaG_FD_96466 | JGI IMG/M metagenome (GOLD analysis project Ga0123336, IMG submission 96466) | Glacier valley bacterial and archeal communities from Borup Fiord, Nunavut, Canada, to study Microbial Dark Matter (Phase II) - ​SSSS metaG | ecosystem: Environmental > Aquatic > Freshwater > Ice...
GAGATCGCAACCGAGCTCGGGGCTGACTATTTGATCTACCAAGAGGTCGCCGACATGCAGGCCGCAATCCTTGAGGGCTCGGATGTCGAAGCGCTCGAAATGAGTTGCTTCACGGGTGAGTACGTGACCGGCACCGTCACTGCGGAGTACCTCGCCTGGGTCGAGAAGAACCAGCTCAGCTGAGTTCGTCGTCGGCGGGCGGCACGACAATGCGCTCGGCGCGCGCTGTGCGGATGTGTCGGGTCGACACCCGGTCCGCGATGAGCGCGGCGAGCGCACCGATGAGCACGCCCGCGGTAATGCCGTACAGCGAGACGTATGCGACGAGCGGCCCAAATCCGACCGCCGAGTCGACCGGGAACAGTGATGTGACGACAAGGCTCGCGATCGCACCGAGCGCGCCCCCCGCGATCATGAATGCGGGGATTTTCGGCGCCCGGCGAATGCGGACCTCATCTAGATCGGGCTTCGGGATCTCGGGCGTCGTACTCACCGTTCTATTCTCTCCCAGCCCCGGTCGGCAACCTCACGCGACGGTGCTCTCCCACCGGATCGGCAGGTAGTCACTCAGGTCGGCACGGGACCCTGATGCCGCTACCCGGCCCGCCGTGATGGCCTCGCCCCACGAGACCGATCCGGTGGCAAGCGCGAGCCAGGTCGCGGCGTCGGTCTCGATCACGTTGGGCGGTGTTCCGCGAGTGTGTCGCGGGCCCTGCACGGCTTGCACCGCCCCGAACGGCGGCACGCGGACTTCAACCGTGTTGCCTTCCGCTTGCTCAGCCAAGAGTTGGAGCAAATAGCGCACCGCCGTCGCGGTGGCCTCACGGCTCGCGCCGGGAGCGAGGGCTTCGACGATCGCGGTCCGGCCCGCGGCATCCACGATGCGTTTGGGAGGCATGGTCCCACGCTAGACGAGCCTCGGTAGGGTTGAGACCGTGCGCATTCTCGTTCTCGGTTCAGGCGCGCGCGAGCACGCGATCATCACGGCGCTGTTGAGCGAAGACGAGCGCCACGAGATCACTGCGGCACCGGGCAATGCCGGCATCGCGGCAGTCGTGCCGGTCGTCGCGCTCGATCCGACTCGTGGCGCCATCGTGTGCCAGTACGCGATCGACAACGACATCGAGCTCGTCGTGATTGGCCCGGAGGCCCCCCTCGTCGCCGGCGTCGCCGACGCACTGCGCCATCGCGGGATCGCGGTATTCGGTCCAGGCCGCGCGGCCGCGGCGCTCGAGGGTAGCAAGACGTTCGCCAAACGGATCATGGATGTCGCGGGCGTCCCCACGGGCAAGGCCACCCGGGCTGGCACCCTCGCCGAGGCCATCGGCGCGCTCGACGAGTACGGCACGCCATACGTCGTCAAAGCGGACGGCCTCGCGGCCGGCAAGGGCGTGCTCGTCACTGAAGATCGGGACGCCGCGATCGACCACGCCACATTTTGGCTCGGTCACGGGGCCCTGCTCGTCGAAGAGTTTCTCGCGGGGCAGGAAGTGTCGCTCTTCCTGCTCAGCGACGGCCACACGGTGCTCCCGCTCTCCCCGGCCCAAGACTACAAGCGCGTGTTCGACGGCGACGAAGGCCCCAACACGGGCGGCATGGGCGCATACTCACCCCTTCCCTGGCTACCCGAGGGCTTCGTCGACGAGGTGATCGACACGATCGCACTGCCGACGATCCGCCAACTCGCGGCAGAGAACACGCCATTCATCGGTCTGTTGTACTGCGGGCTCATCGTCACGGCGAGCGGAACACGAGTGATCGAATTCAACGCCCGATTCGGCGACCCCGAGACGCAAGTGGTGCTGCCGCGATTGGTCACGCCACTGAGTGGGTTACTGCTCGCGGCATCCCTCGGCGAACTCGCGGGGGTCGCCCGCCCACAATTTTCGCACGACGTCGCCGTGACGGTCGTGCTCGCGAGTGAGGGTTACCCCGATGACCCGGTGATCGGCCGGTCGATCAGCGGTCTCGCCGACGTTGTCGATGTGACCATCGCGCACGCGGCGACCGCGCTCGTTCACGGCGAGTTCGTTGCAACGGGAGGGCGTGTGCTGAGCGTCGTGGCGACGGCGCCCGATTTCGCCGGCGCGCGCGCCAAGGTCTATGCCGCGCTGAAGACGATCCGGCTTGAGGGCGGCCACTACCGCACCGATATCGCGCAGCGGGTGGCGACGTGACCCTCGCTGGCTGGGAGCACGTCTACACGGGCAAGGTTCGCGACCTCTATTCCTCGCCCGCCCACCCCGGACTCGTGCTCATGGTTGCGAGCGATCGAGTGAGTGCGTTCGACCACGTGCTCAAGCCGGGCATCCCGGGCAAAGGAGAGTTGCTCACGCGGTTGAGCATGTGGTGGTTTGCCCAGCTGACCGCGGTGCCGAACCATCTCGCCGCTGGGATCGTCCCACCCGAGTTCGACGGTCGGGCCATGCTCGCCAAGAGCCTCGACATGTATCCCATTGAGTGCGTCGTACGCGGCTATTTGTCCGGCAGCGGGTGGGTCGAGTACCAAAAGTCGCAATCAGTCTGTGGCATCGCGTTGCCCGCCGGGCTCGCCGACGGCGATCGCTTGCCCGAGCCCATCTACACGCCGGCCTTCAAGGCCCCGATGGGCGAACACGACGAGAACATCACCTTCGAACGCAGCGTCGAACTGGTCGGAGCGGATGTCGCGGCGGCTCTCCGCGACGCCTCGCTCGCCGTCTTCGCGCGCGCGTCAGCGATCGCCGAGTCGCGAGGCGTGATCCTCGCCGACACCAAGTTTGAGTTCGGAGCTGACCCCGCCACGGGTGAGCTGACCCTCGCCGACGAGGTGCTCACCTCCGACAGCAGCCGCTACTGGGATGCCGCGGACTACTCCGCCGGCCGCCGCGGGCTGAGCTTCGACAAGCAAATCGTGCGCGATTGGCTCGCGGCGCACTGGGACAAGACCGGCACTCCTCCCGCGCTCCCCGCCGACATTGTCGAGCGCACCGCTGCGCGGTACCGGGAGTTGATCGAGAGGCTCACGGGGACAGTTTCGGAATAGTTGACACTTCAACTAGGTTGACATTGCTGAGTTCGAAAGGCGCGTCATGACCAACTCCGAATCCACCTTGCTTGCCGCCGACACCGCGATGGGCCCGGTGACACTCAAGGTCGGCGACCTCGACGCCATGACCGCGTACTACCGGGACGCGGTCGCTCTGCAGGTGCTGTCGGCTACCGGGGACACAGCAACACTCGGGCGCGGGACGACCCCCGTTGTGATCCTCGAGCACGCGCCCGAGCTCAACCACGCAAGTCCGCGCGATGCGGGGCTGTTCCACACGGCGATCCTGTTTGACACGGAAGAAGCTCTCGCGGCCGCCGTCTACTCGGTCGCCTCGAAGTACCCAAAAACCTTCGCCGGCAGCGCCGACCACCTCGTGAGCAAGGCGTTCTACTTCTCCGACCCGGAGGGCAACGGCGTCGAGCTTTACTGGGACCGCGAGCGCAGCGCCTGGAGCTGGGTGCACGGCAGCGTCGAAATGGCAACACTCGGCCTCGACCCCAACGCGTTCCTCGGGGAAAACCTGACCGACGAGGCCGTCGCAGAGCCGCTCATCGGTGGCGCGCAGGTCGGGCACGTGCACCTCCAAGTCGGCGACGTCACGCGCGCCCGTGAGTTCTACGTGGACACGCTCGGCTTCGAGGAGACCGCGGTGTACGGTGCTCAGGCGCTCTTCGTGAGCGCGGGCGGCTACCACCACCACATGGCTATGAACACCTGGAAGAGCGCGGGAGCCGGGCCACGCCTTCCCGCGCTCGGACTCGCGAGGGTCGACATCGAGGTGCCGTCGCACGACGACCTCGGCGCTCTGACCGAACGGATGACGCATCACGGCGTCGCCGTCCGTGACGACGGTCGCACCGTGAGCTTCGATGACCCGTGGGCCAACCTCATCCGGGTCACGCCCCGAAGCCAACATTCCAATACGAGTTCTTGAAATCTTTTCAATGCTAGGATGGAGTGTTTTCAGGACTTCCTGTCGACTTGATTCGACAGGGAGACCCCACTGTGAAGAAGTTCCTCTCGGCTCTTGGCGTGCTCGCGATCGCAGCTCTCGGGGCCGTAGCGCTACCCCAAGCGGCATTCGCTAACGGCACGATCAACGGCACGATCACCGACTTGTCTAACGTTCCGATCGCTGCGGCGACGGTCGGCTTCGTGCAGTCAAATGGCTCGAGCAACGCCTTTACGGGAGCGGGTGGTACCTACACCGCGTCCCAGCAGGCGGGAACCTATCTTGTGCAGATCAGTGCGGTCGGGTTCGCGACGGAGTACTACAACGACACCTCGGTCCGGGCGAATGCTGCGAATGTGGTTATCGCTGATGGCACGACGACGGTCATCGACGCAGCGCTTGCGCCCGAGTCGACGATCACTGGCACAGTCACCGACAACCTCAACAACCCGGTAGTCGGAGCCACGGTCTTCGTTTACTCTGAGAACGAGTCGTGGCAAATCATCAACAGCACACAAACCGCCGCCGGTGGTGCGTATTCCGTCGGCCAACTGGCCCCCGGTCACTACAAGATCTGGGTTCGGCAGACCGGGGATGGCCTTCAGGACACCTGGTTCGGGCAGTCGACGTCGCTCGCCTCAGCGACCCAGATCGCACTGGCCGTTCCAGGGAGCTCAGCCATTGCCAACGTCCAGCTCCCACTCGGCGCCGAGATCGATGGAACGGTGACCGATCCGCTCGGGTCGCCCGTCAAGGTGAGCGTGACCGCTGTTGGGGCGGATGGGAACGTCGAATCGGCAGCGACCGGCGTCAGCGGCGATTACTCGTTGACCGGACTAATCCCGGAGGCGCAGGTCATCACGGCCCATGACTTCGTCAACCATTTCTTCAACGATCTCTCAGTGAATTCCACCGCGAGTCTCGGCGGACTCGGGGTGATCGCCGACTTCTCTCTTCAGCCGCGACTTCCGCTCGAGTCAGAGTTCTTCGACATTGTCCCCCCGATCAGTGGTCCGATTTCGGTCGAAGCGGGGAAGACCTACACGTGGGTCGTCCACGCGTCAGGCCAGGCCAACGTGTTCGCGATCTTGTACTCAAGCCCGGTCTACCTGGGAGCAGCGGCGCGAAACCCAGATGATTCGGCGACTCTGACCGTCACAATCCCTCTTGCGACCTCAGCCGGCGCCCACAAATTCACCTTTTCGAGCTATGACACGGGAAAGACGGGCGGGACGAGTCGGTCATACTTTGTCATCGACGTGGCGAGTTCGAAACTCGCTGCGACAGGTACGGACTCATCGGTGCCCGCCGGGATCGCTCTATTGGCGCTCCTCTCTGGAGCCGGAGCGCTGTTTATCCAACGCCGCACGCGACGGCACTGATCCGCTCGGTGCGGTGGGGTTCGGCTAGCGTGTGTTCGTGACCCCGAACCTGCCAAGAAGCACCCCAGAAGCCGAGGGTGTCTCGCCCGCCGCGATTGCCTCACTCGTCGCTGCGCTCGACGCCGGGGGCAGCACGCACAGCTTCATGCTCCTGCGTCGGGGCTCGGTCGTTGCCGAGGGTTGGTGGGCTCCATATGAAGCCCGGATGCCCCACATGATGTTCTCGGTAAGCAAGAGCTTCACGGCAACCGCCGTCGGGCTCGCGATCGCCGACGGGTTGTTCGGTCTCGACTCACTCGTCGCGGAGCTGTTGCCCGACGACCTGCCAGTCGACGTCAGCCCGAATCTCGCGGCGATGCGCGTGCGCGACCTTCTCACGATGACGACGGGCCACGCGACAGACACCGTCGAGCTGTCCGCCGCGCATCGCGCGGGAAACTGGGCCCGCGCGATCTTGGCTCAACCGGTGGATCACGAGCCAGGAACGACGTTCGTCTACAACAGCGGCGCCACATACTTGCTGTCCGCCATCGTCACGCGGGCGACGGGTAAACGGCTCCTCGACTACCTGGACAGCCGCGTGCTCGCTCCCCTCGGAATCGTCGGTGCGACGTGGGAGCAATCGCCGAGCTGCATCGACGCGGGCGGGTGGGGCCTCTCAATCACCACTGAGGAGCTCGCCGCATTCGGCGAGCTCTACCGCCGACGCGGCCAGTGGAACGGCGTGCAGCTGGTTCCCGCTGAGTGGGTCGACCAAGCCACGAGCTTCCAAGTGCCCAACGCACGCGACGACTCGACCGTCGAAGGGTCGCAAGGCTACGGCTTCCAGTTCTGGCAGTGCACGCACGGCGCCTTCCGTGCTGACGGAGCATTCGGTCAGTTGTCGATCGTCATGCCCGAGCACGAGGCGGTGCTCGCGCTCACGGGCGGGATCACGAGCATCCAAGACTCACTCGACCTCGTCTGGGAGCATCTGCTTCCGGGGTTCGAGGCCACGAGCGAGCCCGTTGTGAGTACCCCGCTGAGTACCCCGCTGCGGCTACCGATGGAAGCGGGGACGCAATCGGGCAGATCGGTGTCAGTCACGATCGACTCGGGCGAGCAGAGCTGGTTCACGATCGAGAGGATCGAGGTGGATGCCGGGGGCGTCACGATCGTCGACGCCGACGGGACGCATCGCATCGAGTGCGGTTTCGGCTCCTGGAGCGTAGGGCAGACCAGCTTCCCCGGGGGGGCCGATCAACCAATCGCGGCGAGCGCGGCGTGGAAGACCCACGAGACGTGGGTGGGTCTCGTCTGGCTCACAGTCACGCCGTTCCGGTACCGGTTCGAACTGACGATCGACGGCGATGCCGCCACCGTCGCAATCACGAGCAACGTGTCATTCGGATCTACCGAGCTCGCGCTGCTCCGCGGGACGGTCGCCCACTAGCCGGCATCACTCGGCCGAGTGCGGACGCCAGACCGCCCACAGCGCGTCGCGAATTCCGAAGCGATTCGACGTGTGGCCGTTGCACAAGATCGCGATGACCGTGTGGCGGTCCGACGAGACCGTGAATTCGGAGATGTAGCCGCCCATGCGCCCGGTGTGGTTGAGGTCGCCGTCGACTTCGATGTCCATCGCGGCGGCGTAGTATTCCCCGTCCGCCTCGTAGACCGTGCCCTGCACGAAGTCGCCCTGGATGATGTTTCCGGCACGGTACTGGTCGCCCCAACGAGCCAACTCCGAGGGTGTCGTGATGATCCCCGTGTGGCCGTAGGAGGTCCATCCCGCTTCCTGCAGCTGCAGGTCGTCGTCGTACGATTCGGCGATGTCGGGGGCGTGAAGGGTCGGGGCGACGACCATGTCGAGTCCGAGCGGAGCGAAGATGTTGTCCTTCAGGAACTGAGGAAGCGGCTTAGCGCTCACGCGCCCAACCACTTCGGCGAGTAGCACATAGTTCGAGTTCGAGTACAGGAACCCCTCTCCCGGCTCGAGCTCGGTCTCTCGCCTGATCGCGTCAAGGGTCACCTGCTGGTCGGCGGGCTGCGAGAATCCGATCCCGATGTCGTCGAGTTTCACCCAGTAGTCGGGGATGCGACTCGTGTGGTGCATGAGCTGATCGAGCGTCACGGTCGCACCCCAGTCGGGCAAACCGTCGACATACGTCCCGATCGGATCACTGAGCTTGAGCAGCCCCTGTCGTTGAAGCATCAGGATCGCCGTCGCGGTGAACTGCTTCGACACCGACGCGATGTCGAATCGCGTCTTCGTTGTTACCGGAGTCCCGGTCGCGAGGTCAGCGAGGCCGGCGGCCCCCGCCCACACGACCGTGCCGTCTTTCGCGACCGCCGCGGAGCATCCGGGACCCGTGGCAGGCACGAGCGCCGACATGTCGCGATCACTGAGCTTCGATTGCACGTCGAACGCATTCGTGGCCAGTGCTGAAGTCTCCGCGGGAGTCGGACTCGGCGGCGGAGCACTGGGAGCGGCACAGCCGGCGAGTAGCGCTAGGCAAACGATGGCAGTAAGCGCCTTCGCGAGGTCGCGCACTAATGCCACCTTATCCGCCCAGTCGCTCGTCGATCTCGCGAATGACCGCCCACGCGCCCTCTTCGGAGTTGGAAAGCACGACGATATCGAGCTGCTCGTCGAGATAATGCCGCAGAATTCCGGATGCCCCGGGGTTGATGCCCTCTTTGTAATACGAGCGCACCGAGCCGTCGTCGTTGAGGTCGAACTCGAGGCCAAAGCCGTACCAGGTCGCCTCGTCGTGCTCGACCTGGGGGATGAAGAACTCCTCGGTGAACTCCGCGTTCAGCAGCACACCGCCGCGAAGCGCCTGGATGAACTTCACGAGGTCACCCGCGGTCACGTGCGCGCCGCCGTCAGGGGAGCCGATCGGCGGGTAGCTGTAGATGTTCTCGACCCACGTGCCGTCGATGAGGTCCCAGCCCTCGGCGACGCGCGGCGCGGAATCCCTTCGGTCGTAGAAACCCGAATCGACCATGTCGGCCTTCGCGAACACTTCGTCGAAGACGTACTGCCGGTAGCTTTCGCCGGTGACCCGTTCGAGAGCGAGGCCGGCGAGCACGTAACCCACGTTGCAGTACCGGCAGTCGATGCCGGGCGGCGCAAGCGATGGCTTATTCACGAACTGGGGCAGGAAGTCTTTCGTTTCGATGATCGAGTAGTTCGGTCGGTCCAGGAACAGGTCGGCGTAGTCCTCGCCAGCCTCCTCATCGGCATCATCGGCAATGCCGCTCGTGTGGGTCAAGAGGTGCAGGAGGGTCACGTCGGTGCCGATCTCGGTGCCGTCGAGATCCACGTAGTGGTGAATGGAGGTCTCAAGGTCGAGGTCACCCTGTCCGACTTGCTGCAGCACCGCAACGCTCGTGAAAAGCTTCGTGATCGAGGCGGAGTCAAAGCGCGTATCGAGGGTGTTCGGAATTGCCCAGCGCTGGGTCGCGAGCCCGGTTGCCGTCTCGAAGACCGTGCTCGCGCCATTCTTGATCAGCACGACACCCGAGAACTGCTCATCGGCGAGGAAGGCATCGAGACCGCTGGTATCCATGCGTTGAGCCTAGCGAGGCGTATAGCAGCACGCGCCGTACGATCATGTCGTGACGGTCTCCCGCAGGTTGAGTCGAGTGGCGATGGTGCCAACCGCCGCGGTGCTCTTCGCGCAGGGGCGCCGACTTCGCCGCGACACCCCGATCCTGCCGGATGCCGCCCACCCGTGGGCCGGGTCGCTGCCCGGCGACAATCCGGCGCGCCTGCTCGTGATCGGCGACTCCACGGCGGCGGGCGTCGGCGCCGCCACTCAGGATGACGCGCTGCCCGGCAGTCTGGGCCGCGAACTCGCCGCGCGGCTCGGCTGTGGCATCGAGTGGCGAACAACCGGACGAAACGGCGCGACCTCCCGGGACCTCATCACCGACTATCTCGATGACGCAACGGGCGACCGGTACGACATCGTGTTTCTCAGCGTTGGCGCGAACGATGCGCTCGGCCTGCGGTCGCGTGCTGCGTTCGCACGAGACATCCGTACCCTGCTCGTGCGGTTGCGCGAGGCGAGCCCTGACGCGCTCATCATCGTGTCGTCCCTGCCCGGCTTTTCCCAGTTCGTGTTGTTGCCCAACCCGCTGCGCTGGAACCTTTACCTTCACTCCACTAGCCTCGAGGAGGCCGCGCGCGCGGTAGTCGCCGATTTCCCGCGCGTGCACATGTCTGCACCTCCGCCGAAGTACACCGATGGGTTCTTCGCGAGCGACCTCTTCCACCCGAGCGCATCCGGGTACCACGACTGGGCACGGTTCGCGATCGACGACGCGATTCACGCCGGCGTGCTGTGATCGTTCGCTCGATCGATGCGCTCGCGGCGTTCGTCGGCCGCAGCACGCGATCGGTAATCGGAATCACGGGGTCACCGGGAGCCGGCAAGTCGACGATTGCCGAGCCCCACTTGCCCCAAGCCGATCTTCGCCGACTCGGCCGACGCGAACGAATGGGTGCACCAGACACGTTCGACCTGGACGCCTTTATGGCGGCCCTCTCAGGCGTGCGAACGGGGGGCGGCACGATCATCGTGCCGGGCTGTGATCGCGGGAAACTACCTGCTCCTCGAGTCCGGCGGGTGGGACGCTGTCGCGCCGCTTCTCGACGCGGCCTTCTTCGTTGCGGTCGAACGCCCGGATCATCGAGCCCACCGCCGCCCGAGCGGAGCATGTGATCGACCTGAAGGTAGACTCGGCACCGTCCACCGAGCGGTAACCACGGGAGAATATCGTGCCAACCATCGTCGTCGAAGTCATGCCGAAAGCTGAACTGCTCGACCCCCAGGGCAAGGCCGTTACGGCTGCCCTCACTCGGCTCGGGCACACGACCTTCAGCAACGTGCGGGTTGGCAAGCGCTTCGAACTCACCATCGAGGGCGATGTTGACAGCGCACTGCTCGCTGAGGTGCGTGAGATTGCGGAGGATATCCTCGCCAACACTGTGATCGAAGACGTCGTGAGCGTGCACGAATCGCCGCGAGCACGCTAGTGCGTATCGGCGTCATCACCTTCCCGGGCTCCCTCGACGACCGGGATGCCGCTCGCGCGATTCGGCTCGCGGGGGCCGAGCCGGTCGCGCTCTGGCACGGCGATCACGACCTTCACGGTGTTGATGCGATCGTGCTCCCCGGTGGCTTCAGCTACGGTGACTACTTGCGCGCGGGAGCTATCGCGAGCCACGCGCCGATTATGGCTGAGGTGATCGATGCCGCGAACGCAGGGATGCCCGTCCTCGGCATCTGCAACGGCTTCCAGATGCTCGCCGAAGCGAGACTGCTACCTGGCGCGCACACTCGCAACGCTCACCAGCAGTTCATCCGACGCGACCAGAAGCTGCGCGTCGAGAGCGCAACGACCGCGTGGACGAACACGTTCACCGCGGGTCAGGAAATCGTGATTCCGCTCAAGAACGCGGACGGGCGGTTCGTCGCCGACGCCGAGACGATCAAGCGCATCGAAGGCGAGGGCCAAGTCACGTTCCGCTACCTCGAGGTGAACCCCAACGGCTCGATGGGCGACATTGCGGGGGTCTCGAACGAGCGGGGCAACGTCGTCGGCCTCATGCCACATCCCGAGCACGCCACCGAGCCAGGTTTCGGCCCGGACACTTCGGACGCCATGAGGTCGGGAACTGACGGTCTCGCGTTCTTCACGAGCGCAATCGCGACCCTGGTCGGCTGACTGGCCGCCGACCGATGGCAGCGGCGGCTAGAGCAGGAAGATCGGGATAACTCCCGGGTTGCGCGCGTGCACGATCACCAGGAACACAATCGCATCGAAGAGCAAGTGCACCGTCAAGACGTATGGCAGCGACTTGGTCCGTGAGTAGATCCAGCCCTGCAGCAGCGCGAACGGGATGGTAAGCAGCGGCCCCCACGCTTGATATCCGAGCTCCCACAAGAACGACACGAAAATCACCATCTGCAGCAGGTTGGCTTGCCACACGGGAAAATGCCGCTTGAAGAGCACGAATACCGTGAGGATGAAGAACAGTTCGTCCCACGTGCCGACGGCGTTGACGCCGACGAAGAGGCGAGCGATCTCGTCCCAGGTCGTGACGTTGGGCCAGTTGAGGTACACGCCCGACGTGATGAAGTAGAACGGCAGGATCAGCCAGCCGAGCAACAGCACGAGCGCGATATAGCCCCACTGCACTCGAGACCACGGCCATCCGCCGCGCCACGGGAAGTGGATCAGGCGGTCTTTGAACACGAACCGTGAGATCAGGTACGGAGCGGCCACCGCAGCCGCGAGTACGAAGCCGAGAAGGAAAAAGTTGCCCCAGCTGATATTGGCCTCGACGGACACGGTGCTCACGATGAGCATGCCGGCCGCAATGAGCACCAGATCACGGAACAGCCCCCGAGTGCGTCCAGTGCGGTCTAAGAGCCACGCGCCGACCAGCGACAGAACGACGAGCCCGTTGGCCGTGATGGTCTGGGCGAGGGATGCGCCCCGGAACGCGAACATCAAGGGAGCGGATCCGGCGAGCAGCACCGCCGGGACGAGCGCCCAGCTGATCGCGGGTCGGGGCGTATCGAGCGACTCGTCGGCGGGCACGGGACCAGCCTACGACGGAGCGTTGTCACCCGAGTAGAACTGCGTGGAGCGGATAGCACCCGTGCGAAACCCAGTGCACCGTGCCATGCGTTGCGCGGCGAAGGGCCGTCGCACGCGCGCGCCGACGCGACGTGTCTTGGGGGACGGCGGTCCGTGCAGCGGCCGGTGAGACCCCGACCGCGACAATGCGCCCGCCGGTAGGATCGTCTGCGTGCCGACTAGCCTTGCCGCCGATACCGTGTCGAACGCCGCCGCGACTCCCGACAAGGAGCAGCCGTTCGCCGCATTAGGGCTCAAGCCTGACGAGTACGAGCGCATTAAGGTGATCCTCGGACGCCGACCCACGAGCGGCGAACTCGCCATGTACTCGGTCATGTGGAGCGAGCACTGTTCATACAAGAGCTCGAAAATCTACCTGCGTCAGTTCGGCCAGAAGGTCAGCCCCGCGATGACCAAGAACCTCATGGTCGGCATGGGTGAGAACGCCGGAGTCGTCGACGTCGGTGAGGGCTGGGCGGTCACCTTCAAGATCGAGAGCCACAACCATCCGAGCTTCATCGAGCCGTTCCAGGGTGCCGCGACGGGTGTTGGCGGTATCGTGCGCGACATCATCTCGATGGGAGCCAGGCCGGTCGCGGTCATGGATGCGCTGCGCTTCGGCGCGATCGACGACCCGGACACCGCACGCATCGTGCACGGCGTGGTGTCGGGCATCTCCTTCTACGCCAATTGCCTCGGTTTGCCCAATATCGGCGGCGAGACGTACTTCGACTCGATCTATCAAGCCAATCCGCTCGTGAATGCGCTCGCGGTCGGCGTATTGCGGCATGAAGACCTGCACCTCGCCAACGCCCGCGGCGTGGGCAACAAGGTCGTGCTGTTCGGCGCTCGCACGGGCGGGGATGGCATCGGCGGGGCATCCATTCTCGCGAGCGATAGCTTTAGCGCGGGTGGCCCCACGAAGCGACCGGCCGTGCAGGTCGGCGATCCATTCGCCGAGAAGGTGCTCATCGAGTGCTGCCTCGAGCTCTTCGCGCTCGGGCTCGTCGAGGGCATCCAAGACCTCGGTGCAGCGGGAATCTCGTGCGCAACGAGTGAGCTCGCCTCCAACGGCGATGGCGGGATGTTCATCGAGCTCGAGAAGGTGCTCCTGCGCGACCCGACGCTCACGGCCGAGGAGATCCTCATGTCGGAGAGCCAAGAGCGCATGATGGCGATCGTCACCCCCGAGAAACTAAGGGGCTTCCTGGCTGTAGTCGGCAAATGGGATGTCGAGACGAGCGTGCTGGGCGAGGTCACCGACACGGGGCGACTCGTCATCAACTGGCACGGGGAGGAGATCGTCAATGTCGAGCCGCGTACCGTAGCGGTCGACGGGCCCGTATACGAGCGACCCGTGGCGTACCCCTCTTGGATCGACGCGCTGCAAGCCGACACAGCATCCGGGCTCGCGCGCCCAACGAGACACGACGACCTGCGTGCGCAGGTGCTCACGCTGCTGGGGAGCCCCAACCTCAGCGACAAAAGCTGGATCACGAACCAGTACGACAAGTACGTACTCGGAAACACGGCCCTGAGTTTTCCCGATGACGGCGGTATGGTGCGCGTGGACGAGCAGAGCGGCCTAGGCTTCGCGGTAGCGACCGACGCGAACGGTCGCTATTGCCAACTCGATCCATACCGCGGCGCTCAGCTCGCTCTTGCGGAGGCCTATCGCAATGTCGCCGCGACCGGCGCGACGCCCGTGGCGGTAAGCGACTGCCTCAACTTCGGCTCCCCCGAGAACCCGGAGGTCATGTGGCAATTCTCGAAGGCCGTCGAGGGACTAGCCGACGGATGTCTCCAACTCGAGATCCCCGTCACGGGTGGCAACGTGAGCTTCTACAACCAGACCGGCGACGTGCCGATCCACCCGACGCCCGTCGTCGCCGTTCTCGGGGTCATCAGCGATGTCGCCAAGCGCATCCCGTCCGGCTGGCAGGACGAGGGAAACAACATCTACCTGCTCGGGGTAACGCGCGAAGAGCTCGATGGCTCGGCGTGGGCGGGCACCATCCACAATCACCTCGGCGGGGTGCCGCCGGTCGTTGATCTGCACGCAGAGCAACGGCTCGCGGGGCTCATCGCCGCCGGCGGCGAACAGAGCCTCATCGCCTCGGCGCATGACCTCGCCGACGGCGGGCTCGGTCAAGCGCTGTGCGAAGCGGTGCTGCGGTTTGGAATCGGGGCGCGCGTCTGGCTCACCGAGATCATGTCGCGGGATTCGGTTGATGCCGCGACCGCGCTCTTCAGCGAAAGCACGGGTCGCATGCTCGTGTCTGTTCCGCGCGAAGATGACGTGCGATTCCAGGGCCTGTGCGATGGGCGAGGCTACCCGCTGCTTCGCATCGGTGTGACCGACAACAACGGCGTGCTCGAGGTTCAGGACCAATTCTCGATCGGCATCGACGAATTGCATGCCGTCTTCCGTGGCACGATGTCGAACGCTTTCGGCCCCGTCATCGGACAGTAACCCGGTGGACGACTCCGCGCTCGCGCTCACTGGGCTGACCGCGGTCGAGGTCGCCGACCGCACTCGACGTGGGCTCGTCAACACGATCCCCAGCGACACAGGACGCTCACTCGCGCGGATCCTGCAAGCCAACCTATTCACTCTCTTCAATGGGATAGTCGCGCTCAGCCTTGCTGTGCTCATCGTTCTTGGGCGGTGGCAAGATGCGCTGTTCGGCGTGTTCGCGCTCGCGAACGCGCTGATCGGCGTGACCCAGGAGTTTCGCGCAAAGATTACGCTGTCCCGCCTCGCAGTGCTAAATGCCCACGGGGCGCGCGTGCTTCGCGACGGGGAGATCGTGGAAATCGAGCTTTCTCATGTGGTCATCGACGACGTGCTCGTGCTCACCGCGGGCGACCAGGTGACAGCGGATGCCGTTGTCATTTCGAGCACAGACCTCGAACTCGACGAGTCCCTCCTTACGGGCGAAGCAGACCCCGTCGATGCGCCGGTGTCCCGCGCGATCATGTCGGGTTCCACTGTCGTGCGCGGGCATGGCTCGGCGCGTGTCACGCACGTCGGAAAGGATTCATATGCGGCCCGCATCACCGCGGAGGCGAAGCAATTCTCGCTCGTGAACTCGGAGCTGCGCACCACGCTCTCACGAATAATCCGCTGGATCAGTTTGGGCCTGCTGCCGGTCGGCGTTCTGGTCGTCAACGGCCAGATGCAAGCCGCCGGAGGCTGGGAGGTCGCGATCAACTCGGGCGGCTGGCGGGATGCGGCGGTCGCCTCGGTCGCGAGCATCATCAGCATGGTGCCGCAGGGTCTCGTCTTCATGACGAGCGTCGCGCTGGCCGTCTCCGCGGTGAAGCTCGCGAACCACCAAGTGCTCGTGCAGGAACTCGCAGCGGTCGAAGGCTTGGCGCGCGTCGACATGCTGTGCCTCGACAAGACCGGAACCCTCACGACCGGTCATCTCGTGCTTGATCTCGTTGAACCGGTGTCGTCGCCGAAGGGGTGGGACCTCGCGCTCGGCTGGTTCGCGACCGAACGAAACGCAAACACGACAGCCCTCGCCCTCGCCGATCGGTTCGGCAGCGCGGAAGTGCTCGCGCCGCTAGCGACGATCGACTTCTCATCGGATCGCAAGTGGAGTGCCGTGAGCCTCGTCGATTCACGAGCATCCGGAACATGGGTGCTCGGGGCGCCCGACATCGTGCTCACGCCGGGTGATTCCGTGCTCAATCGCACCGCCGAACTGGCCTTGAGTGGCGAGCGGACGCTCGTCCTCGCCCACTCGGATCGTGCGCTGTCCCCCACCGAGGCGCAAGCCAAGGTCCTCATTGGCGGCCTCACGGCGGTGTGCGTGCTGACGTTCCGCGAACGAGTGCGGGATGATGCGCGCCAGACCCTCGACTACTTCCGCCAGGAGGGTGTGCAGCTCCGCGTGATCTCGGGGGACGATCCGACCACGGTCGCCGCGGTCGCGCGCGAGGCCGGCGTCGACTTCGAAGGTCACGGCTTCGACGCGCGGAATCTGCCGACCGACCCCGTCGAGCTCGAAAACGTCATGGCCACCGAGCGGGTCTTTGGCAGGGTGACCCCCGAGCAGAAGAAACAGATGGTGCTTGCCCTCCAGCGCTCGGGTCATGTCGTCGCGATGACCGGCGACGGCGTCAATGACGCGCTCGCCCTGAAGTACGCGGACCTCGGCATCGCGATGGGCTCTGGCGCGGCGGCAACGAGGGCCGTGTCCCGGCTGCTGTTGCTCGACGGCCAGTTCGGTCACCTTCCCGGAGTAGTCGCCGAAGGGCGTCAAGTGATCGCGAATGTGGAGCGGCTTTCAAAACTGTTTTTGACGAAGACGGTCTACGCGATCACCTTCGGAGTGTTCTTCGGTATCGCGCTCTGGCCATATCCGTTTCTCCCGCGGCAACTCTCGGTCGTCGACGGACTCACGATTGGCATTCCCGCGCTGCTGCTCGCGTTACTGCCGAACAAGAGACGGTACCTTCCTGGACTGCTCGCGCGAGCTGCTCGATTCTGTGTGCCGTCCGGGCTCACAGTGGCGAGCGTCGTCGTCGCGGTGGTGAGCTTCTCTTATCTCAGCGGGAATTACTCCACAGCGGTCATTCACACCACATCGGCCATCACGCTGACACTGCTGGGGCTGTGGGTGCTCGTGATTTTGTCTCGCCCGCTCGACGTTCGAAAGACACTCGTCGTGGTCGCGATGACTATCGCGCTCGTCATCGTCCTCGTCGTTCCGCTCGCCACAAGTTTCTTGGTTTTCGAGTTGCCGCCGTGGCCGTTGACCGGGCTCGCCGTTGGTGCGTCGGTCGTGGGATGCCTCGTGCTAGAACTGCTCCACCGTGCGACGCGTCACGCCGTTCCGATGGTCACGGTCACTGCGTAAGAGAAATCCGTTCGGCGAGATACTGCTCAAGCAGGCGTCTGCCGTCGACAGGATTCTTCGGATTCCACAGGATGACCACCTCGCCGCCGTTCATCACTAGCGGACCCGAACCGGCTTCGAGAGACTCGGCGTCGAGCTCCAGGCGCACGACGCCGAAATTGACGACCTCGCCCTCGGAAAAGCGACCGCGGGCAGCCGCTCGCCGGAACTCGCGCCGGACTTCCGCGTCGGGCGACTTGTTAGCGACCCCGCGCGGTGGCACGATCGCTCGTGTAACGGAGCCGGTCGAGTACAGCGCCCCCTCCCGGTCGAGCAGCAGCACGCCGAGCCGCCATGCCCGACCCACCGGGACAATCCGGGAAGCACCGAACCGCGGCTTCCGGAGTTCGCCGATGGCCTCGTCGACAACCGATCTGGCGACAAGGTCAACGACGGTGCGGTGCAATAGCGCCGCGAGCTGAGGTTGCGGTGCACCGCTCACGGCTCGAAAGTCACTCCGGTCGCACTCTCCGCGAGCGCCCAGAACCGGCGTCCAAACTCCGGGTCCGCGCTCTGGGCAATCGGGGTCGTGAGCACGGGAACGCCAACAACCGAACGACTCGGTCCGTAGAACTCGCCACCCCCCGCATCCGGATCACTCGCGGCGCGCACGATAGGCCAGGCACCGCGATCACGGCCGTGCGACATGAAGCCCAAGAATCGCTCGAATGCGCGCGTGCCCGGTGACCCCAGCTTGTTGACTCCCGGCCGGTGCGGCGCCCACCCGTCGAGCGCGAAACCGGGGTGCGCGAGCAGCGACTGCACGGCGCTTCCCTCGGCACGCAGACGTCGATCAAGTTCGATCGCGAACGCGTGCATCCCGTGCTTGGAGTACGCGTATGCCGTCGAGAACGAGAACCGCCCGTGGGATTGCTGATAGTTCTCGAGGTCGGCCTTCGTCAGTCGCGTGCTCAGGCTGCCGAGACTGACGACCCGTGCCGCGGGGCTCAGCGCGGGCCAGACGAGCGCGGTCACTGCGAACGGGCCAAACGCGTTCGTGCCGACAGTCAACTCAAGGCCGTCGGCGGTTATCTGTCGCGCGCGGGATCCACTGGTCATCCCGCCATTGTTGATGAGCACGTCGATCGGGCCGAGAGCAATCAGTTCGGTCGCTGCGCGCCTGATCGAGTCGAGGCTCGCGAGGTCGAGGCGCACATATCCGAGCTGTGCATTCGGCTCGTGCTCGCGAATTGATCGCGCGGCTGCAGCGGCTTGGTCCGGGTCACGGGTCGTCATGATCACGAATGCGCCGGCCCGCGCGAGTTGTTCTGCGACGAAATAGCCAATCCCGCGACCGGCGCCCGTGACGACAATCGTCTTTCCGGCTTGGGATGGGAGGCGTTCCGGGTCCCAGTTTGCGCGGCCCGCCGTCACAGCGTGTCGATCGATCCGGTCGTCGCGATCTGCTCGTGATGGTGGATGACCTCGGCCACGATGAAGTTCAAGAACTTCTCCGCGAACGCGGGATCGAGGTGTGCCTCGAGCGCGAGCGCGCGAAGGCGTTCGATTTGCACGCGCTCCCGCGCCGGATCGGACGCGGGAAGCCCGGTCGCCGCCTTGAGCCGCCCGACGGACTGGGTGAACTTGAATCGCTCGGCAAGCAAGTGGACGAGCGCGGCATCGATGTTGTCGATGCTCTCGCGCAATCCGGTGAGTTCGGCGGAGGGCTCAGACTCGCTCATGCGCTCAAATCTACTCGGACGCCCCCGGTGTCTCGCGCCGAGCGACTGCGTGCCCACCGAATTGATCTAGCCGGGCCTCGAGATCAGCGCGAACCGCCGGCCATTCGTCGACGAGGATCGAGTACACGGCGGTATCGCGCCACGACCCGTCAGCGCGAAGCCGCTCACGCCGGATGATTCCCTCGAACGTGCCCCCGAGTTTCTCGATCGCCGCGCGCGAGCGATCATTGAGTTCATCCGCCTGCAACCGCACACGCCCGAACCCGTGGTCGAACGCTTCCGCGAGCATGAGCAACTTCGCTTCGGGGTTGACGGCCGTGCCCCACACCCGCGGGTCCCACGCGGTCCAGCCGATGTGCGCGTGCTCGGTGGGCTCATCGAAGTCGCCGAGAGTCGACGTGCCGATAAGCGAGCCGTCCTGAGCGCCGCCGATCAACCGCGCGCCGTACACATTGCCGGACTCCCACGCGAAGTATCCGCGTCCAAACTCGACGAACTCGGCCTGGGTCGCGCGGAATCCCGCAAGCCCTCCGCCCCACCCCCCCGCGTACACCTCGGCGGTCCTGAGAGAGTCAAAGAGCTCCGGCAGGTCGCCCCGCTGCAGCGGAAACAGCCGGATGTAGCGCCCGACGAGCTCACGACGGGCAGGGCGTGTGGCGGGCATCCGGCAATTATGTCAGCGTGGCAGGTGAGTGGGTTTCACTGTGAGGGGACTACGGTGACGGACGTGACCTCCCTCGATACACCCTCCCGATCATCGTGGCGCGACGCTTCCTTGGTGCGAGTGTTGGGCTCCGGTCTCGGCTGGTACCTCTTCGGGCTGTCGATGACGCTCCTGCAGTTGTCGACCCTCACGGTGGTGTCCATCGGCGGGTCATGTGCGAGTGGCGGCCCATACCAGATCGCAGTCCCGTGCCCTGAATCGGTCGCGGCATTCGCGCCGCTCAGCGTTTTCGGCGGGCTCATCGCCGTTGGCCTGTGGGTCTACCTGGCGCAAGGATTCGGGATGCCGCTGCCGGTCTGGGCATGGACGATCCTGTTCTGCGGCCTCGGTGCGCTCTTTCTCGCGGCATTCTTCGCGACGGGAGACCCGGTCGGACTGATCTTGGGGATCATGTTCGAGATCATGGGACTCGTTCCCCTTGTCATCGAACTACGGGGAAGCGCACAACGGGTCTTCGTTGGGCAAGTTTCCGCTACCGGGCGCCAGTTCTACGAGGGCGATCGCGCCCGAACAACACTGATGTCGCGTCGCTCGCCCAACCCGGACGGCGCGGTGCGGCCGACCGCGCTCAACTGGATCGCGAGTGTCGGGATCGCGCTGCTCTGCGGTGCCGGCGGCTACCTCACCGCCGTGGCATGGTTCGGCAGCCTCGCGGCTGTGCCGCAGTAACCCCTAGCCGAGAAGGTCGTGGCGGACAATGATCGCCTCGCGATCGGGTCCAACACCGATCGCCGAGATGCGTGACCCGCTGATCGCCTCGATCGCAAGCACGTAGTCCTGCGCCGCCTGTGGCAGCTCGGCGAAGGTGCGCGCACCGGAGATGTCCTCCTGCCAGCCGGGGAACTCCTCGTAGATCGGGAGCGCGTGGTGGAAGTCGGACTGAGAGACAGGGACCTCCTCGACTCGCACTCCATCGATGTCGTAGGCGACACACACCGGGATCGTGTCGAGGCCCGTGAGCACGTCGAGCTTGGTCATGACGAAATCGGTGACACCGTTGATGCGGGCCGAGTAGCGCGCGATCGGTGCGTCATACCAGCCGGTTCGGCGCGGACGGCCCGTGGTCGTTCCGAACTCGAAACCTCGCGAGCGCAACCACTCACCGGACTCGTCGAGCAACTCTGTGGGGAATGGGCCCGCGCCAACACGCGTCGTGTACGCCTTGATGATTCCGATCACCCGAGTGAGTCGGTTGGGGCCGACGCCAGAGCCTGTCGCGGCACCGCCCGCCGTGGAGTTGGACGACGTGACGAACGGGTAGGTGCCGTGATCGACATCAAGCATCGTCGCCTGGCCGCCCTCAAAGACCACCGTCTTTCCGGCGTCGAGCGCGTGGTTAAGCAGTAAGCCAGTGTCAGCGACCATGGGACGCAGGCGCTCGGCGTAGCTCAGCAAGTCGTCGACAACCTCATCGACCGTAATGGCGCGACGATTGTAGATCTTCACGAGCAAGTGGTTCTTCTGGTGAAGGGCTCCCTCGACCTTCTGGCGCAGGATGTTCTCGTCGAAGAGGTCTTGAATCCGGATGCCAACCCGGTTGATCTTGTCGGCATACGCGGGACCAATGCCGCGGCCGGTTGTGCCGATCTGCCGCGTACCGAGGAACCGCTCCGTCACCTTGTCGAGTGTGCGGTGATACTGCGTGATGACGTGGGCGTTCGCGCTCACAACTAGGCGGGACACATCCACCCCGCGCGAAGTCAGCGCGTCAAGTTCGTGGAAGAGCACCTCGATGTCCACGACGACACCGTTACCGATCACCGGAACGACGCCCTCGGTAAGGATGCCAGACGGCAGCAGGTGCAACGCGTACTTCTGGTCGCCGATGACGACGGTGTGACCTGCGTTGTTGCCCCCGTTGAACTTCACGACGTAGTCGATTCGATCGCTCAGGAGGTCAGTTGCCTTACCCTTGCCCTCGTCGCCCCACTGGGCGCCGATGATCACGATTGCTGGCATGGGGTCCAATCTGGCGCGGTCGTGTGAGCTTTATTGTACCGTCGCCGTGACGCGCGTGACCTTACCGACGTACCCGCCGGCGCGCGTATGCGGTGGTCACGAGCACCCCACCGACCAAGATCAATCCGAACGGAACAAGCACCAGCGAGCTCTCGAGCGGTCGCCCCGTATACGCCAAGGTGTAAAGGTTGATGAACTCCACATGATTGGCCGGACCTGAACCGACGGGGCGCAACGGAGGCAGCGACGCGCTAATCCCGGGAGTCCGAATGGGCTGTGCACCCAGTGCCGCCGCGGTTACCAGGGTGTCGGTCTTGGTCGCGCCGCGAGCGTCCGTCTCGGTCACTGTGCAGCTTGCTCCGGCCGCGAGTTGCGTCCACGTCACGGTCTCACCCGCCGAGAGTCGCCGACTTGTCGGTTCTTGCGGGAGAATCGTGCGTCCGTCGAGCGCGCACCCAATCGTCAACTGGAACCGTTCGACACTGGTTGGCGTGGGCCCGCTGACAGTCTTTGTGGCCGATACTTCCGCGAATAGGAAGGTGTTCGCGACCTGGAGTGGCGCTTGGGGTTGATCGCCCGCATCGAGGGCTGTGAGGTCGGTCGGCACCGTCACAGCAACGATGAATGTGCCGCCCACAATGGTGTTGCCGAGCGAGTCGGTGACCCGCGAACTCGTTGCGCCGCCGGTTGCGGTCTCGGTCAGTGTGCAACGCGCTCCCGACGGCAACCCACCGTACGACGCGACCGGCGATAGGGCCGTCACGATGCGTGCGTTTCCGAGCGGAATGATCACGTGTACACCGCCACGAAGGCACGCCAGCGTGAATTCGAAGCTGACGGCCGGGTCCTTCCCAAACTTGTCGATCGCTCCAGCATCTCCCGCAAAGACCTTGGTGACCTCGATGGATCCGGTCAGGAACCAGTTCGTGACATCGATCGCGACTACCGGACTCGCGGTGCCGGGAACGATGACCCGACCGGTTCTCAGGTCAGTGCCGTCGTTGGGAGTAATCACGACGGCGTCCGCGCCTTGAAGGTCGGTCTCGGTTATTGTGCACGCGGAGCCGGCAACGATGCCAGTCAGAGTGGCCACCCACCCAGCGGATTTGAGAAGGGCAACGTCGCCATCGTATTGCGCCGGAGTCGTCGAGCCGAAGGTGCAGGTGACATGCGCCGTGAACGACGTCTGCGTCTCACCAAACTGAGCCGCGGCGTCCCCCTCGAAACTTTTCTGGAGCACCAAGACGGCGGCAGCGCCGTACCGGTTGTCGAAGTTGGTGCTATTCGTGGGCGCCCCCGCCAGGGTGTCCGGCTCAGGGTAAACACCGAGGTGCGCGTGGTCTGGTCTATCGAGAGCGAGCCGGATGCCCCGGTCGAGCCCGTAACTACCGTGCTCTCAGCACCCTTTTTATCGACCTCGACGACCGTGCAACTGGCGTTTGCCGGCAGCCCGGTGATGGTTGCCGAGGTTCCCGCGTCAAGGGTGAAGCTGGCATCGGTTCCGAGCGCCAGCGCCTCCCCGAGGAAGGTGCACAACACCGTGAACCCGAACCCCGTAGGAATCGTCGTCGCGGTTGACGTCACGGTTTTAGTGACGACGAGTGACGCAAGTTGGTAGTCATTGACGAGCTGTACTTGGGGCAGGCTCGCGCCCACGGCTTGAGGGTCGACGATGACGGTCGTCGACGTATACGTTGACTGACCGCTCGCCGTGGTCTCGGTCGCTGTGCAACTCGCTCCGCCCGGTAGATCATCGAATTGAATGAAGGCGGGCGTGGTTACGGTTCCGGTGAAAGTGAATGTAAACGGACGCGTCGTCGTCTCTCCGAGTGACGTGCACTCGAGCTGACCGACGAATGTCTGGCCGGCCGGGATGAACGACGCCGCTGTTCCGGTGATCGACTTCTGCAGCCGAACGCTTCCGGTGACGAGCCCGACCGACACGCGGCCATAGTCGAGCGCAGTAACCCGAGTTTGGGTAACCCCCGTGATGCTAATTGCGGAGGCAGAGAGCGAGTTGTTGGCGGTCGTGTTGGCTCCGGGTGTCGCCGACAGAGCCGCCGTCACTGTCGGAATGTCGATCTGGAGCGACTCTCCGGGCCGCAAGTAGTGACTGCTCGGGAAGTCGACAACGAATTGAAGGGACTCGATCGTCGTGGGATCCACGGTGCCCGTCAAGAGCGCCCAACCGGTGGTGGGATCGCTCCCGCACGCACCGAGGTTTGACGGCGTCTCCAGCACAAGGGTGCACGGGGTTGCCGACGTCGAGTAGTACTGAGCGACGGTCGCGCCGGGGATTCCGAGGGTCGCAAGGATTCCGTTGCTGAAGCCCGCCCTCCAGGCGGATTTGCGCAAGAATCCGTCCAGAATCGTGGTGTCACCCACAGCGGGGAGCCGGGTTGCGAGCACGACCCGAGGAAGCTCAGTGGTTCCGGTGTTCTGCGCCGTCAATCGCCAGATCTCCCGTTGGCCGGGCAGCGTGAGCGGGATACAGGGCAGGCGCGAGAATCCCGCGGCATCCTGAGCGGCCGTGCACTGGGCGGGGGTGCCCCCGGTGAATCCCTGATCAGGGAAGTTGGGGAGGTCGACGATGGCTTTCACCGATGCGAACGCCCGGAGTGCCGGTTGTTGCGCGGGCAGGACAGTGGTGGCGGTAGTGCACTCTCCCGTGCCACCGTCGAGGGATGCGGTGCTCCCGGCCGGTGCCGTGCATCCGTCGAATTGCCGATCACCGCGGATACCGAACCGGTTGGTCACGGGGACGCTGTAGGCAAGTCCGGCCCTGAACATCATCGGGATCGTGATCGTGTATGTCTGTCCGACTTCGAGAACGGGAGGTCCGGCCACCGAACTGGGGAACGTGAACGTGAGCTTCTCTGGGCCCTGCCCTTTCGTCAGTTGCACCACAGTCGGGCCGGCATTGCCCGTCGGCAGAGCAGTGCCATTGACCGGTATCGGTGCGGCGCCACTGAGGGCGTACGTGAAGGTTGGCGGGAGGGCCGCATCCGGATCAAAGACGAGCATCGCGCCGTTCGCATCGACCGGCAGGTAGTCGGTGATCACGGGATTGACGATGGGCCACGAACCCGTGTTTCTTACCCGAAGCGCGTAGTTGAAGACCTGCCCGGGCGCCTTGGCGCCGCTCGGGGTTTTGAGCACCTCGACGCTCGTCGGAGCGAATTTGTATGTGTAGATAGACGTCTGAGCCGCTGATGCCTGCTTACCCCAGATTCCGAGGATATCCGTGGTAACCGTATTGGTCGTGACACCCCGGTTCGTCTCGCCGGGAGCGGCGGAGTTAGTTGGGTAGTCGGTGAGGACATCGCCTCCCGTGCGCAAGGTCAGTCGGCGTTGCACCGTGAGCGGAACGGTGATCGTAGGCGCCTCGGGGTTCTCCCACTGAGACCCGTCTGCGCGCGAGACGGTGAATCTCAAGCCCTGCACTGACGAGGCGGCAACCCCGGTCGGCAGGAATCCAGCGAGGGCTTGAGCCTGTGTTTTCGCAAGACCGATAACCCAGGTGCCTCCGGTCGCCGTGCACGACGCGCTCGGGGTCACGGCGAGCGCCGCGGCATCCCACGTGCGTCCCACGCACGCGTCGGTCTGAATCGTCGTTCCACTGCCGGTGGGTAGCGGCGAAAACACCGGTAGCACGAAGGATGCCGCGAGCCCCTGCAGATCGAATGTGTTCCAGAAACTCGCCCGATCATCGGTGAGCACCACGGACTTCACGCGCTCGCTACCGCCCGGCGTCGCAGACAGGGCCATCGTCACAGGAACGCGGACGGGTTCAGTCTGGGTGCTCGGAGTGAACGTCTTGCCCGCCGTGACCGAGATCGACGACGACACGAGCACCTTGGATGCCCCCGCCCGGGCGGCAAGAGTTGTGTTGATAAATGTTGGTGATGTCGGTGCACTCGTTGCGTCGAACCGAGGGTCACCGACGACGGCTTGGGTCGAGTTGAAGACCGTTCCTGGGCTTACCGCGGTCGACGGATTCGATCGTAGTGTCGTACGCAACTCCAGGTCGAAGACCACGGTCGCTTTGCCAGTCGTCGCTGCGATCGCGCCCGTGTAGATAATTTCGACACTCGTCGTGTCTGCGAGTGTCGCAGCATTCCACCCGATGGCGGTCGCCGCCACGGCCGCGGGCGTGCCACTTGCCGTGAGATTTCCGCCAGCGGTGCGCACGACGGTTATCGACATCCCGGTGGCGCCGATCGGTGAGGCGAAGCTGACAAAGCGCGCCAGATTGAATTGCTCGAACGGTGAGTCGTTGGGCGTCGCGACGCCTGTCGTGGGCTCTTGAACCCTCAGCGAGTTGACGATTCCCGGCGTCTGGTTGGTCGCAACGATCGTTACTCGGCCTGTCGGCCGAGGATCAACGACCGTGGAATCGGGGATCGCTAGGCTGCCGCCCGCCCACGTCTTCGTGACGTTGACGGCGAGATTCGGGTCTTGAAGCGCGATGGTGTCGGACGCGGCATCGGTGATGGTGAAGCCCGTGAGAGTCGCGAGCGCGTGCGAGCCATTGAATACACTGCTGACGCCCGGGATCGTCACCGGGACGTTGTACTGGTAACCGCTGACCACCGGCACGGTCGAGTCGCTACGAAGCGAGTTGCGCAACTCGAAGATGAGGTCGACGCGCCGATTCTGAGCGAAGGATGATGCTACCCCGCTGCCCGGGGCAGGGCTGAAGCCTGACCGCGTGGGGACGGTTCGTTCGCTATACAGGAATCGCACCGCAATGTATCTGTTCTGTTCCGCCGCGGTGAGAGTGCGTGCCGTCGTCGAGCCCTGACACGGCGTGGTAGTCGAGCACGCCCAGCCTCCGGGGGTTTCCCAGACCGAGGTCGCGCTGTTGAACAGCTGAATCGCGACTCTGTCGTACTGCATGAGTGGGTCAAGGGCGGCGTTGATGGCGGGGATGGCCTGCAGGTTGAACGCGTCGAACATTCCCTTGACGTAGTTGGCCGGGTCGGGCGCCCCCGCGGAATCAACCGGGCCGTCGTAGATTTCCATCTGATTGACGTTCGTGAACCCGGCCGTCGACCACGTCAGACGCACGCGGGTGCGGTTGCTGTTGCGGGTCGTGATGATGTCTTGCGGGTTCGTGTTTGCGGTGCTGATGAACTCTTTCGTCAACAGGTCGGCCGTGCCAGTTCCGCCGCCTCCACCACCGCCGCCGGTGCCCTTGAGGTCGACCTTCGGGCAGAACGGAGACTCGGCACGATTCGAGCTCAGCCCTCCGAGCGCCATGGTCGTGGCATTTGAGGCACTGCAGTTCTCAAGAACACCAATCAGGTCTGTGTTCGGCAGTGGGTCGGTGGTCCCGCGGAGGGCCGACCGCAGGGCGTAGGTGAGGTTGGCAGTGAGTGAGCTACCGGGAGTGAACCCGGTTGACGATGTCCAGGTGAGCTTCACGCCATAAATGCTGTCGAGCAGCCCTGCCGGGAATGCTTGGGTGTAGCTGCCAGGGCCGAGCCCGACGAATCCGGGGATGTCACCGTAGACACCCAAGGCATCTCGATACTGAACCGTCAGTGTTGCCCCGCCGGGCACCTGCGTCGCGACGAGTCCCCTCGGATCGAAGTACTTGTACCAGTCGGTGAGGCCCGTCTCGGTTTTCGGGTCGACGATCTCGAGCGTGTTGACGGCTCGAGTCGTTTCCGGGTAATCCGTGATGGTCGAGGTGAGGGTGGTCGTCGTGGATTGGCCGGGAATCGCGAGTAGCGTCGGTGTCCAGTTCACCTTCGACGTGGTGATCGAGAGTTGATCGGCGAAGACGGTCGCTGACGCGCTCGCTGTGGCAGGGGGCGCAACGTCGTCGAATACGCTCGTTCCGTCGACGCGCACCGTGTTTGAGTAGACGACGGCCAAATCGGGCGCGACCTGCAGGGGGTTGGTGTCGACCGTGAAAGGAATTGTCGCGATTGTGCTTTGGACCATGATCCCGGTGAATGCGATCGCGAAGCCGGTCACCCGGGTCACGCCCGGTGAGGCAGGGATCGTGTTCGCGGTGGCCGTGGCGAGCGTCGCCGTCGTTCCGTCGGCGTAATGGTAGGTGATGCTCGCGGCGGTTGCGCCAGCCGGCCAAGTGACCGTGCCGAATCCCGCGAAGATCAGGCCGCCACCCAGATGAGCCGGGGACAGCGGATTGGCCGGGTCGTTGAAGCCCGTGGGATCGGTCGGCTCAGACACGGTGAGGCTCTTGAGCGAGAGATTGCCGGTGTTCTTTCCGGTGAGCTTTACCACTGCGCTGGTGAGGTCGCGTGCACCATACGTCACCGTCGAAAGGCGATTCGGCACGATCGTCTTTGTCGCGGCAACGCTCGTGCTCGCGGCGGTGAGGGTGTAGGTCTTGCTCACGGTCGCGGTGGTCGAGTTGACGCCGAGCGCAACAGTTGAATTGGCGACATTCGTGGATATCCCGGGTGCGACACCCGAGCGGTTGACTACGTCAAGCGAGAAGCCTACGGATGTGTTGCGGATGATCGCCGCCGAGCCCCCCGACGTGAACGTGATCCGCACCCCGCGCACATTTGCCAATGCAACTGCGGCAGGGTAGATCAGTGTTCCCCCGGCAGCGACCGGGGCGGCCGCAACCCACCCGGGTGTGCTGAGGGAGGCATCCCACAACTCGACCGTTGCATCGGTCGCGCCGCTCGGCCAGGTGACCGTTGAGAGCGGGGACTGCAACACAAGCGTGTTGGCGAAGATGTTGGGGATCGCGCTCGGATCGACAGGGTCCTGAACAATAAGCGTGTCAACGGCCGAGTTCGAGGTGTTCGTACCGCCGAGCGACAGTGTTGTCGGGACTCCGGCAGACGCGGGGTTCGTCGCGGGTGCAAAAGACTTTGTCGGCGTCGTCGCCAGTTGCAGCGGCACGGTCAGGTTGACGGATGCCGTGCTGTCGATGGGTGGGGCATTGTCTGCGGTCATGTGCGATGTGTTGCTGACCACACGCGGAGTCGGCGTGTAGTCCAGATCGGATCGCACGGTCACGGGAACGGTCACGGTGACGATGCCGTTGCGCAGCCCAGACGCCCCAGAGGGACTCGCGAGTGCCTCGGTGAACGCGATGCGAAGTTCCTGGCCCACAACGGTGATCGTGCGCTCGTTCGTCGCGATCGCGCCGGTCACGAGAACTGTGCTCGCGTCTGCAATGACAAACTCGCTGGGGATGGTATCGGCAAGCACAGCGTTGACACACTCGTCGGTGAGCACCGAGCAGCCCACCTCGATGACCCAGTTGAACGACTGACCGGGCACGACGTCGCTCGCGCTCGCGGACTTGGTGTTTCGAAGAGCTGCGGGGTCGAGCGCGTGCGCCGCGGTGCTGGGCACAATTGCCGCGCTCACACCCATCAACAGTGCGAGTGAGGCCGCGACCCACGACGGCATCCGCAATCGGCGACGGGTCCCGGCGGATGGCGCAGCGCGCAGCGTGTGAGCGCGACGCTCAGTGCCGTGCATGTGACCCCCGGGTTAGTACCGGTGACAGGTTCAGTCAGACCCGGTATGAACCTAGTATCAATGTCCTACAAAGAGGGGACAAACCCGCCTTCGGGGGACAGAAATTGTCCACCGGGTGGCGGACTCACTCGAATGTGACGTGCTGACTGACCCACGCGTGCATGAGCACGGCGGCCGCCGCCGACGCGTTGATGCTGCGCGTCGACCCGAATTGGCTGATCTCGACACTCACGGATGCCGCGACGAGCGCCTCGGCGCTCAGTCCCGGTCCCTCCTGCCCGAACAAGAGCACGCACCGCTCGGGCAACCGGTAGGTCTCGATCCGGTGGCTGCCCTCGACGTTGTCGACCGCGACGATCGGAAGCTCGTGCTCTGCCGTCCAGACGACGAATGCCGCGACATCCGTGTGATGAAGGATGTGTTGGTAGCGGTCGGTGACCATCGCGCCGCGCTTGTTCCACCGGCGTCGTCCGATGATGTGCACGGTCTCGGCGAGAAACGCATTCGCGCTGCGCACGATTGAGCCGATGTTCATGTCGTGCTGCCAGTTCTCGATCGCGACGTGAAACGGGTGCCGCCGTTCATCGAGGTCGGTGACGATCGCTTCGATCGACCAGTAGCGGTAGCGGTCGATCACATTGCGCGAGTCGCCGCGGGCGAGCAATTCGGGGTCGTAGCGCCCGTCGGTGGGTAGCTCGCCGCGCCACGGGCCCACGCCGTTTGTCGAGAGCTCGACGCTCGGGTTCGGGGGTTCGTCGTCACTGTTGCGCTGCACAGACCGAGGCTAGCCCAGTGCTGACGAGCGGGACTTGTGACCCTGTCCAGCACTTCTGCCGCAACGTACCGTCGGAATTGGGGCAGGGCCACTGTGGCTCACTGGCCCCCCAACCGAAAGGAATCACCATGAAGGCGCTCGTGTACAAGGGACCGGGCAAGAAGGCTTGGGAGGACGTGCCCGACCCGGTCATCCTCCAGCCGACCGACATCATCGTGAAGATCGTCGCGACAACGATTTGCGGCACAGATCTGCATATTCTCAAGGGCGACGTGCCCGCGGTCACTCCAGGCCGCATCCTCGGCCACGAAGGAGTTGGCACGATCACGGAGGTCGGAGCTGCCGTCACCACGCTGAAGGTCGGCGATCAAGTCATCCTGTCGTGCATCTCGGCGTGCGGGAAGTGCTCGTTCTGCAAGCAAGGCGTGTTTTCCCACTGCCTCGGCGACGAGGGAGCGTCCGGAATCGGCTGGATCTTCGGACACCTCATCGACGGCACCCAGGCGGAATTCGTGCGCGTGCCCTACGCGGAGACCTCGGTCTACCTGCTGCCGGAGGGCGTAACCCCCGAGCTCGGAACAATGCTCTCCGACATTCTGCCCACCGGTCACGAGATCGGCGTTCAGTACGGTGCTATTAAGGCCGGGGATGTCGTGGCCGTCGTCGGCGCGGGCCCCGTTGGCCTCGCCGCGATTGCGACTGCGGGGCTGTACGGCCCGTCACGCGTCATCTCGGTTGACCTCGACGCGAACCGCACCGAAGCCGCCAAGAAGTTTGGGGCGACGGACGCCGTCGTGTCGAGTGCTGAGCACTGGAAGGCGCAAGTTCTCGCCCTGACCGATGGGCTCGGCGTTGATGTGGCCATTGAGGCGGTCGGGATTCCCCAGACGTTCCAGATGTGTCTCGACATCGTTCGGCCCGCGGGCCATGTCGCCAACGTGGGAGTGCACGGCAAGTCTGCCGACCTCGCGCTTCAAGACCTGTGGATCTCCAACATCACGATCACGATGGGGCTCGTTAACACGAACACGCTCGGCACCCTGCTGAAAATGGTCGCGCAAAACAAGCTCCCCGCGAGCGAGTTCATCAGCCATCGCTTCGCGCTCTCGGACATCATGGAGGCGTACGACGTCTTCGGTCGGGCGGCGGAGACCAAGGCACTCAAGGTCGTGATGACCGCATAGCGCGGGCTACTTCACCACAGTGCCGCCCGGGGCGGGGTTTCCTTCATCGGGATGCCCCGCCTTTGTCGTCGGCGGGCCGCTCTAGACTGGGGCCACTGTCGCAGCCCAGAGTCGTGGCTCAGAATTTCGGCACAGGAGGTGCACTGTGAGCATGCCCGTCGGCGACAACCAGCGCAGCCCCGAGCAGATTGCTCACGAGCGAGCGCTCGGGGAGATCAGCGACGTGTTGCTCAATCTCGAGCACACCCGGGCTCGAGCGAAGAAGGCACAGGCGACCGTTCGCAAGACCGGTGGCAACGACAACATCGAGCTTGCCCTCACCGAGCTGATCGCTGACCTCGAGCGCACCCACAAGCGACTCATGCAAGACACCTATTACGCCGGCGACTCCCTCCGACTCATCTAGCTCGATGGATTCGGGTCAGTAGTGCGTAGCGGTCTCGAGATTTACGCGGCTTTGCAGAAATTCGTTGCGAAGTGGAGCGGCCACTCCGGCTCCGAAAAGGCCGAAGCGCAGACTTACCTCAACGAGTTGTTTGCGGCCTATGGCACGGACCGCTCCGAGGTGGGTGCGCTCTTCGAAGACTTCAGGTCCTCGGCTGGCTTCATGGATCTGCACTGACCGAGCTTGCTCATTGTCGAGATGAAGGCGCCACACGTGCCCCTCGAGAAAGCGAAGGAGCAGCGGCAGCGCTACTGGCAGGAGTCGTCGAACTCGGCAGAGGGCATCCCCGCCGCACGGTTTGTCATTGCGTGCAATTTCGGTGAATTTGAGGTGTGGGAGCTTGGGCGCTTTCCCAACGAGCCGCGCATCCGCTTCCCGCTGAGCGAGTTGCCTGACCGCTACGACTCGTTGCTGTTCTTGCAGTCTGAGACCACGGAGCCGGTCTTCTCGGAGCATCGGCGTGCGCTCACGACCGAGGCTGCGCAACACATTGCCGAGCTGTACACGTCGCTCGCGGATCGAGCGGCTGCGCCGATCGACGAGATTCAGCGCTTCACGATGCAGCTGGTCTGGTGCCTCTTTGCCGAAGACCTCGGGATGCTCGATGGCTACCCGCTGCAGAACAGGTTTATGCGCTCATCCGTGATCCGAACGCCGATTCGGCGCGTGACATCGGTTACCTCTTCAGCCTGCTGAATCAGAAGGGCGATCACAATCGTCAGGGTCGCTACTCTGGCACGCACTATGTCAATGGCGAGCTGTTCGCCAGGCCGGCTGCGGTGTTCATGGATCGCCACGACCTGGTGCATCTGAAGCGTGCGGCCGAGTTCGATTGGCGCACGGTTGATCCCACCATTTTCGGTTCGCTCATGGAGGGTGTGCTGGGCGAGGAGCGGCGCGAGCGGCTCGGTGCGCACTACACGCACGAGTCAGCCATCCTCAAAATTGTGGTGCCTACGATCGTGCGGCCGTGGCGAGAGCGCATCGAGGCCGCAGCAACGGCGGCGGATGTCCGGGCTCTTCTCGACGAGCTGTGCACGTTCCGCGTGCTCGATCCCGCCTGCGGGTGCGGCAACTTCCTGTATGTCGCGTACCGCGAGTTGCGCAATCTCGAGTTCGATCTCAAGCAGCGGATCACCTCGCTTGCGGCGGCAAGCGGAGCGCCCGTGCCGGCGCTCGCGGGCATCTACTACCCCCTCAAGAACATCTACGGAATCGACATCGAGAACATTGCAGTACTCATTGCGCGAGTGACGCTCTGGATGGGTCACCGCCAGATGGTCGACCGTTTCGGCGAGGCCGAGCCCGTGCTGCCACTCATCGACCTCTCGGGAATCAGCGCGGCGGATGCGCTGCGGACCGGCTGGCCCGAGGTCGAGGCGATCATTGGGAATCCGCCTTTTTTGGGTTCGCAGTTGCTGCGCGCGAGCTTGGGCGGCGAATACGTTGAGTGGCTGAAAAGCACTTTTGGTGTCGGGGTCAAGGACCTCTGCGTGTATTGGTTCCGCAAGGCTCAGGATCACCTCAAGCCGGGTCAACGTGCCGGGCTCGTTGGAACAAACTCGATCTCTCAAAACACTGCGCGAGCAGGCTCGCTGGAGTACATCCTTGACACCGGGGGTGTCATCACGGACGCCGTGAGTTCGCAGAAGTGGTCGGGGCAGGCGAAAGTACACGTGAGCATCGTGAACTGGGTCAAGGAGCCCGAGGCTTCAGTGTCTCGGTTCGATCTCGATGGGATATCCGTGCTTGGCATCACGAGCGCGTTGAAGGTTGGCCACTTAGGTGAATGGGTGTCGAGGACTCTCATGGCGAACCGAAACAAGAGCTTTCAAGGGCCGGTTCCGGTCGGCAAAGGTTTCGTCCTTGGTCAGCGGGAGGCCACCGACCTTCTAGCCTCCGGTGTCGTGAACAATTCCGACATTGTCCGCCCCTGGCTCGATGGCGAGGACATTGCAGATAGCCCTTCGCAGGCTCCGGGCCGATGGATAATCGACTTCGGGCTCCGAAGCCTCGAGCAGGCGGCGCAATACCTGGATGCCTTGAAGATAATCCGTGCGCGCGTGAAGCCCGTCCGCGACCTCGTGGATATGAAGTCGCGCCGAGATATTTGGTGGCTCTTCGGTGCGAACGCTGCAGGCATGAGAGAGGCGCTCGCTCCGCTCCCTCGATACCTCGCGGTCGGCCGGCACGGAAAGCGGCTATTTCTAACCTGGGTCCAGCATCCCACGATGGCCAGTGACGCCACGAACGTCTTCGCATTCGACGATGACTACTCGATGGGCATCCTCATGTCTAGCGCGCACGACGCGTGGGCGTGGGCGCAGTCATCGACGCTGAAGGGTGATCTTCGCTATACGCCGACCACGGTGTTTGCAACGTTCCCGTGGCCCAACCCCGTCAATGTAGCCGCGCGCGAGCAAGTTGCGGCCGCGGCATCCGCCCTCTACGCCCGTCGCAGCGAGCTCTGCCTCGAGCACAACTTGGGACTCACCAAGCTCTACAACCTCATGGACGACGGCGCCTTCACCGACCTCGCCGCAGTGCACAAGGCTCTGGATGTCGCGGTCGCCGCCGCATACGACTGGCCCGCGTCTGTGGCGCAGAACCCTGCCGAGCTCGTCACTCGTCTCACCGAGCTCAATCGTCAGATCAGTCAAGGCGAACGCACGTACGACCCGTTCCGGTAGCCCGACTTCTCCCTAACAACATGCTGATCAGCGACTTGTTTCCACTGGCCCCGAATCGGGCGGTTTGGGGCGTGGAATGTCGGTGGTGGGGTGTCAACTTGTCACATGAACGCAGCCACGGCGGTTCGATTCGCGGAGCTAGACGCTCCGTCAGTCATGGCCGCGAGCACACGTGGCGCGCTCGACGCCACCATGGCGGAGCTTCTCGACGCGATCGTCGCGGCCGACTCGATGATCGCCTCGGTGAGCGGCTACCGTGCGCAACTCATTGATCAGGCTCGTGCGTGGGGCGAGTTGGTTGCCGA
>Ga0123336_10000645_pt1 | contig 34084 bp, 26 predicted proteins | sample SSSSmetaG_FD_96466 | JGI IMG/M metagenome (GOLD analysis project Ga0123336, IMG submission 96466) | Glacier valley bacterial and archeal communities from Borup Fiord, Nunavut, Canada, to study Microbial Dark Matter (Phase II) - ​SSSS metaG | ecosystem: Environmental > Aquatic > Freshwater > Ice...
AGCGTCCGGATGTCCACCCGGTTGGCCGCCATGCTCATCGCAACAACGCCGCTGACCGCGCCAGCATTATAGACGGTGCTCGCGATGATCGCCTCGCGCTCGGGGAGCCCGGCGGCGATGCCGAGCTTGGTCACCCAGCTCGCAATAAAATAAAGCGCCATCGAGCCGCCGATCGTCGCCACCCAGAGCAGGAGCGAGGCGGGCCGCCGCGCACCGCCGATCGCCTCGGCGAGGCGCGTGCGGCTGTGCGCCGCCGCCGATCGGCTGCGCGGAAGGATGAAAAAGGCAAACGGCATCACGGCAAAGGTAACGAGGCCGGTCACAAGAAACACCGGCCGCCAGCCATAGGCGGGAAGGAATGCGGCGGTCGCGATGCCCGCGAACATCGCGCCCAACGGGTAGCCGGCCTGGAGCAGCCCGACCGCGAACGCGCGGCGGCTGGGCGGCGCGGTCTCCGCGGCGAGCGCGGCGATCGAGGCGAGCACGGTGCCGATACCGGTGCCCGTCAGCGCGCGGCAGACAATGAGCTGGGGAAGCGTCTCGATGCGCGCGCTCGCCGCCATCGCCGCCGCCATCAGCGCGAGGCCCGCGAGGATGATCGGCCGCTTGCCGAAGCGGTCTGCGAGCGGTGCGAGCAGGATGCCGCCCGCCGCCATCCCGGCGATGCCCGCGCTGAACGCCATAGCGAACCGCCCCGGTCCTGCGCCGAGCGCCTTGCCGAGCGCCGGGGCGACATAGGCGAGCACCAGGATATCCATGCCGTCGAGCATGTTGAGCACGAAACAGAGCGCGACGATGACGCCCGCGCGCGCCGTCCATTGCTCTTCCCCGGCCACGAGCGGACCCATAGCGGGAGCCGCGAGCGTCGCCATCAACTAAAATTTCGTGCCGAGGCGCATACCGAAGAAGCGCGGGTTCGACACGCCTAAATTTACCGAATTCCGCGGGAAGGCGGTGCCGTCCACCGCGGACGTGGCGTTGCCACCGGTGAAGCCACCATAACCGCCGTTGTAGTTATTCGGCCCGGCTGTCTTTTGCAGGCCATTCTCGACGTTTTCGACAAATAGCTGGACAGTATAGCGGTCCTGCGGCGCGGCGTAGGTGAGGCTGAGATCGGTGCGCGTGAAGCTGTTTTGGCGATAGCGCACCGCGTCTGCATAGTCGTTAAGGTAATAGCCCGAGCTGAACTTCGAGAACGCCCGCAGCCGCAGCTCGCCGCCGTTGCCGAGATCGACACTGTGTGTGCCCGAAACGTTGGCGACCACGCCGGGCGCGTTCGACACCGCCTTGTCGCGGAAGTTGACGAACGCGCCGGTCAGATAGCCAAGGAAGCCGGTTTCCAGATGGATGATGCGCGAGCTTTCGAGTGCGAGCGCCGCCCCGAACTGCGTGTGGCGATCGAAATCATAGTGGAGCTCGTTCTCCCACCCGTATATTTCGACCGGCTTCACCTGCGTGAACAGCACGCCAACCACGCCGCCCGCCGTGGGAAACAGCGTCAGGCCGTTGATCTGGTCAGCGGAGTAGTCATAATAGTAGAAGGCGGTCGTGAAGGTCAATTTGGCGACCGGTTTGCCCTTGTAGCCGATCTCATAGGCGGTCAGCGACTCTGGGCCGTATGGCGCGGTGGTTCCGGACGAAGGATCGAAATCGTTGAAGCCACCCGCCTTGAAGCCCGTCGACACGGAGGCGTAGAATAGGTCGCGCGGATCAGCCTGATAGTTGATCCCGGCGCGCCATGTGACCTTGCTATCGGTCTCGTTGCCATTGTTGGGGCCACCTATACAGTCTGCGGGATAGGAGCAGCCGGGGACTGCGCCGAGCGCGAACGTTCCGACGCGGGTGCTTTGATCGTGCGTGTAGCGTACGCCGCCGACGATCCCGATCTTGCTCGTGACGTGCGCGGTCGCTTGGCCGAAGACACCGTAGGATTCGTGCGTCGTCCTGTTCAGCGGATCAATCGCGTTCGTCCAGTCGGACGTCGGCGTCAGGCTGCCGTCGATAGCAAGCGGGGCAAGCCAGTTATGATCGCTCTCGCGCGTCTGCTCATGGTAATAATTCGCTCCCGCGACATAGTCGAGGAATCCCGAGTTGACGTTCGAGAGCCGCAGCTCGACTTGGTTGGTATCGAAAACCCCTTGGTAATTATCGAGCTGGTAGGACGGTCCAGCCGTGGCGTTGCCCGTGTTGAACGGATTAAAGTTGCTGGTGAGCTGGCTGTGATCCGAGAAATGCTCCTCGTTACCCAGCAAGTCGACCTGCACCGCGCCGAACTTGACGTTCAACTGCTCGTTGAAGTTGTAGAAATTGTCGTTGATATAGGCCGGAACCGTATCAGGCACCACGTCGAATTGACGGCTATCGCCATGATCGAGATTGTCGAGAAGCGCGCTCCCCGGTCCGACGCCGCCGATGTGGCCGACGGTCGCGATTATGGTCGCCGTCACATCGGACGAGGGCTTGAACAGGAGCGAGAAGCGGCCCGTCCGGTCCTTCTGATCGCCCTTTTTCGGCTGCCCGATGCCCGAAAGATCGAACGTCGATGGGCCGGTGCCGTTGAACGCCGTCGGCGATCCGGTGACGATCGTATCGACGGGTCGAAGATAGCCGTCCCGATCGTTGAAGCTGCCCGATACCCGGAGTGCGAGCATATCGTTGATAGGAATGTTGAGCGCGGCTTCGGCACGCTTCGATTCGTAATTGCCGTACTCGATCCGCGCATAGCCGGACCAGTCGCCAATCACCGGCTTTTTCGTGATGATATTGATCGCGCCACCCGTCGAGCTGCGGCCATAGAGCGTGCCCTGCGGCCCCTTTAGCACTTCCACCCGGTCGAGATCGAAGAAGGCGACGCCCTGCTCTTGGCCCCGGCCGACAAAGGCGCCGTCGATGTTGAAGGCGATTCCGAGTTCACCCTTGCTCGTTTCGTCGGTCGAGGTCACGCCGCGGATGCTGATATTGGTGCCGAAGTTGCTGGCGCCGATGTTCAAGCCGGGCACCAGATTCTGAATATCGGTGATGGTGTTGACGCCAACCGTTTTCAGTTGCGAACCCTGAACAACATTGATCGTGGCCGACACCCTGAGCGAGGATTCGGCGCGCTTGAAGGCAGTAACGATGATCTCGCCCTCGCCCGGGACCGTCGCGGCCGCAGGAGCTGCGGGTGTCGGCTGTGCGTCCGCCGACGATTGCGCTGTCTGCGCGCGCACTATCGCAGGATACAGCGTGCCGCTCATCGCAACGCCAAGAACCAGATTCGCGCGCCAACCGGCGCGGCCAAGTCCGCTCATATCAATCTCCCAAGATGGGCGCCCCTTGATGGCAAGCCCTATTGCTGGATTGATGGCCGCGCCTTAACATCTGCGCTATGCAGAAAAGTGCGTTTAAATTGGACGATTCGCATCGGCCGCAGCGGTTCGTTGGGCGCGCGACCACGGTGGCCGTCCCGCGCTATTTTCTTTATGGAGATACTGAGGCGACGGGCGATTGGTTCGTCAACGTCGAACCGCTCGATCTGCGCTGCCGGGAGATCGGCTGGGTGATCGCGCCGCACGCCCACCCCGGCTTCGTCCAGATCATGCTCGTCACCCATGGCGCGGGCGAAATGACCGCCGAAGGAGAGACGCGCGCCTTCGCCGCCCCCGCAATCCTTGTTGTCCCGGTCCACGCAGTCCATGGCTTCCATTATGCGGAGGGTGCGCGCGGCTGGGTGCTGACCGTCGCGGAGGGCTATGCAGGCGCATTGGCGCAGCGCGCGCCCGAGCTCGCTGGCGTCTGGTCCGCCCCCGCGGCGCTATCGATGGCGGACGATGGCTGGGCGGCCCGCGCGGCCGCGCTTCTGAGCGAACTCGACCGCGAGCTCGACGAGAGCTCGCCCGGCGGGGTCATCGCGGCCGAGGCGCTGCTGTTGAGCCTCCTCGTCATCGCGCTGCGCCAGTTCGTGCGCGCGGGCGAACTTGGCCGCGCGGCGATACCCGGCGGTCCGGCGGATCTGGTCCAGCGCTTCCGCGCGCTCGTCGAGGCGCATTACCGCGACGCGCGACCGCTGTCATTCTTCGCCGATGCACTCGGCGTCTCCCTGGCGCAGCTCCGCGCCGCCTGTCTGGGCGCGACCGGGCAGTCACCGCTTAAACTGATCCACGAACGCATCCTTGTCGAGGCCAAGCGCAATCTCGTCTATTCGGCGCGCCCGATTTCGCAGATCGCGTATGATGTCGGCTTCGAGGATCCCGCCTATTTCTCGCGCTTTTTCGCACGCCACGCGGGCGAGCCCCCTGCCACCTTCCGCGCCAAACGCGCGTTAGCTCAGGCGGCCGCCTGATCGCGACGGTTGAGCGCCACGATGGTGAGCGCGAGCGGCACAGCGAAGACGACCATGTGCGAAAAGAAGCCGATCACCACGCTATCGGGCGTGTAGACGGGCGGCGCGGGCGAGACGGCTGCCAGCACGCCGACGTGCATCACCATCCACGCGATCCAGCCAAAGCCGAGCCCAGCGAGCGTGGGCTCCACCCGCCGCGCACGCAGCCACGGCCAGATCGACGCGAACGCCCAGCCCCAGACAATCGCGGTCAGGCAGTGAATGGCCGCGCCCAGCCAGAAGGCGCGGGTAGGCGCAGCGAGGATCGCGGGGCCCAAGGCGAGGAGGGCCGAGTGGCGCACCATGTCGCCCGGCGTCGTCTCGTGCCGGGCCTAGACGAAGTCCGCAAGTTCGAACGCCCAGATGGTGAACGCGCCGACGATGCCACCAGCCGTCCCATGGCGCAGGATGCGCGCGACGCTCAGGGCCGATGTCCCGCCCAGTCGTAGGTCTCGGGCGACGGCGGCGGGACGAAGCGCACGAAGCTCTTCCAGTCGTCGATCGAGCCCGCGCCCGAATAGCGCGCCACCGCCGGATAGGCGAAGATCGGGCGCGTCCGCGGTTCGAACTGCGCGGCGGGCGGGGAGGGAGCCATCCTGGCCCCGGGAACGCCGGGCGGCGCCGCCGCTTGCCCGGGCACGCGCCGGGCGACCACCATATCGGGCGCGCGCCCGTCCTCGACCCAGGCGAACAGCGATCGAAGCAGCGCAAACGCGCTCGGCCCATCGCCGCCGCCGCAATGATACATCGCCGGCAGCAAGAAGAGCCGGACCGAGCGGTCGCGCGCGTCCGTACCCAGCGTGCGGCCAACACGCGCATGATATTCGAGCGTGTTGAGCGGCGAAATATGCGGGTCGGACCAGCCATGATACAGGATCAGCCGACCCCCATGCTCGAAAAACGCCCGCAGATCGGCGTTGTCCGCATCGTAGAGGGCGCGGACAGGCTCCAGGCGCCCGAGATAGGCGAGATCGTATCGCAGCCCGGCGAGCGCGGTGCTTGGCAGCGGATTGGGCGTGAACATCAGCCCACCAAGCGATTCCTCGGCGATCAACCGGCTGAAGATCGGGTCGCCGGGCGCGCGCGGCACGAAGACGCCCTCCCACGCCAGTTCGGACCCCGGCTGCGGCCCGCCGATGACGAGCTTGCGCCCCTGCGCGTCATGTGCCCCGTCGTAGAGATTGCGCGCGGCGGCGATCTGCAGGTCGGTCAGGCACCGGCCCGGCTCCGGCGCTCCCGGACAGCGCGCCGGCACGAGATCGGGGTGGCACAGGCGCGGATCGTCGATCTGCCCGTCCCTGAGGCCGTCGATCCCGTCGCATTGGCCGACCGCCAGCCGGTGGAGGACGGGCAGATCGATTGCCGTCAGGATCGCGCGCCCGTCCGGTCCGGTGTTGGAGGCCGCCTGCCACGCGTGATAGAAACTGTTCTGGACGTGGAAGTTGAGCGCGGGCGCGCCGGCGGCGATCCCGTCGAAATCGAGCGGATAACGTTCGGCCTCCATCAGCGCCTCGCGCCCGCCGTCCGAACAGCCCGAGAAATAGGACCAGCGCGGGGGTCGGCCGTAGAAGATCCGCGCCAGCGCCTTTGCCGCGAGCGCGGTCACATGGACTCCGCGATAGGCGAAATCGATCCGCTTGCCCGGATCGTTCCCCCAGCGATTGTCGCCCGGGCGTGCAGTCTCGTGGCCCATGTCCGTCGAAGCCAGGATCACCGTCCCGTCCTCGACCGGCGCACAGCCTTCGGCATCGTCCGCTTCGATCCGCAGATGTCCGCAAAGCCCGCCGCAACCGGTCTCCAGAAACCGTTCGGACCAGCCTTCGAGTGGCAGCCGTACCTCGATCTGGATCGCGCCCGGAACCCGGCCGGAAACCCGGCAATAGGGCTTGGTCGCCTCGACGCGCTCGGCCGCTGTCACCGTGAAGTGCTCTCCTTCAGCAAGGGCGACCGACCGGCCAACCAGTTTATCGCATTCGGCGGCGGGCGTTATCCGGTGAGCGAGCGCCGTCGGCTCGATCGCGGCGGCCGGAGCGGACGCGAGCACGGCGGCCAAGTGGCCAAAGGTGACCAAGGTAAGAAATCGGCGTACCATGGGCCAACCTAACGCAACGTTGCGGGTCCACCTACGCACGTTTGTAAGAAATAGTTGGACTCGTTCGGGTGGCGCTTCTGCTTGGTCCGGCCGCGTCCATCAATGGGCGACAATGCGCGTTCCGATGAAGCAGTCGACCATCGCCCCGGCTGGGCTCGACCCGTCCCAAGCGGCTTCCCGCAACGGTATATCCTTCTGACATTTCGCCTGGGACACGACTGACCTTGAAGTTTCATGGATGTGTGTCGCAGCAGTAGACCGCCCTGAACCTCACGGGTCATCTGTATTTTTGGAGCAGTAAAGGGCTAGGTGCCCACGGTCTGTCGCGCTGCGAAAGCGCCGACCTGTCGCGCGTCGCGGACCCCGCTCGTGCCGCCGACTGCCGCGACGGTCAGCGAGCCGCACGCGTTGCCGAAGGCGAGCCGTTCAGCGATCGGTGCGCCGCGCAACATCGCGGCGAGATAGCCCGCGTTGAACGCGTCGCCCGCGCCGGTAGTATCAACCGCGCGGGCGGTGAAGCCTGGGTGGGAGCGCACGCCTTCGGCATCGCCGTGCACGGCACCCTCGCCGCCGCGCTTGAGGACGACCGCACCGACACCGAAGCCAAGCAGGCGCGCAATGCCCGGTTCGGGATCGGCGGTGCCGGTGAGGCACTCGAACTCGAGTAGATTGGGGAAGAGATAGCTCGTGTGCGCGAGCGCCGCGCGCAGATCGTGCGACAGCCAGCGTTGGTGCGGGTCCCAGCCCGTATCGAGCGAGGTTGTCAGGCCAATCGCCCGCGCTGCTGCGAAAAGCGGGCCGACGGCAGGCTGCAGTTCGTCCTGCAGGAAGAAGGAACCGACATGGATGTGGCGAAACGCACGTAGCCGACCGGCACTGATCCCGTCCGCCGGATCGAGCGTCATTGTGCCCTTGCACGTCAGCAGCATCCGGTCCGACGGATAGGGCAGACACACGGTCAGCCCGGTGGCGAGCGTGGGGTGGGTGCGGACGAGCGCGACATCGACGTGCTCGCGCTCGAGCGCGGTGCGGCAGAAGCGGCCATGGTCGTCGTCTCCGACCCAGGCGCTGATCGCGGTGGCGAGGCCGAGGCGTTGCAGGATCACGCAGGTGATGGCGGTCGAACTGCCGAGCGTGAGCTGATGCGCGCCGAACTCCTGTTCGGTGCCGAGGTGCGGGGCTTGCGCGCGAATATTGGCGAGGATGAGGTCCGGATTGAGCTCGCCGACGGCGAGGACGTCAGGCATCGCTGCGCTCGAGGATCACGACCTTGTTGAGGTTTTTGGGTGCGTCCGGATCCTTGCCGTTGTGCAGCGCCGTCTCGAACGCGAGGATCTGCGCGGGCAGCAGGCTGAGCAGGCTCGCCTGTCCGTCGTCCAGCCCTGGCGGGGTGGGGACGGCGAGATCGGCGATCCCGGCGTAGCGTTCCGCATCACGGCCTACGACGAGCAGGGTCGCGCCCAAGCCCTTCATGTCGCGCGCGAGCGAAAGTCCGAGTGCGGTATCGGGTGGGCAGAACAGGGTCAGCAGCGTGTCGTGACCGGCGGTGGCCATCGGCCCGTGACGATATTCGAGCGAGTGATAGGCCTCGCTCGTCGAGATCGACATTTCCTGCGCCTTGAGGCTGGCCTCGACCGCGATCGGATAGCTTGCGCCCGAAGCCAAATAGACGAACCGTTCGAACGAACGGCGGCGGGCGAGCGCGCGCACGGGTTCGGTATGCGCGGCGAGCAGCGCGCGTCCGGCGGCGGGCAGCGTCCGTAACGCGGCGCGATCCTGCGCCGATCCGGACAGATATTGCAGCGCCAGCAGCATCGCCGTGAAGGAGCGCAGCATGATCAGGCCGTGCTCGAAGCCCTCCGCGATCAGTACGGGCTGGTCGGCCATCTTCAGCAGTGACGAGTCTGCACAGCAGCTCACGCCAAGCACGCGCGTGTGCGGCGCGCGCAGCGCTTCGGCGGCGAGGATCAGCTCGCTCGACTCGCCCGAGCGCGAGATGGCGATCGCCAGCCGCCTCCGGCCTGGCGCGAGTTTCGCCTGATGCGGATCGAGCACGACTTCGCACGAGGGGATAGCACGGACCGGGACGGGGATGCGACGGCTTACCCAATCGGCAACGGCCAGTGCCAGATAATAGGAGGTGCCCGATCCGAGGATCAGGACTTCGTCGAATGAGCCGAGCGCGAGCGTCGGGACATCCCGGCCCGCATCGAGACGCGCGAGCAGGTGCTCCCACGCGTCGGGCTGGGAGACGAGTTCGCCCCAGGTGGTCTTGCCGGTCATGCTGGGGTTCCTGACGAAAAGGCTGCGGGGTTGACCGCGTCGGCGGGCAACGTTCCGGCTAGCACGGACAGCGCGTTGTTCACGGCGCGCACCGCCGCAGCGGTTTTGGCGGACCGGGCAAGGCCGGCCTGGTGCGGCGTGAGGACGACGTTGGGCAGATCGAAAAAGCGGCTGGTGAAGAGCGGCTCCACCGCGAACACGTCGAGGCCGGCCCCCGCGATGCGCTTCTGTGCGAGCGCATCGAACAGGGCGTCTTCGTCGATCAGCTCGCCGCGTGCGATGTTGATGAGGTAGGCGTGCGGCCGCATCAGCGCGAGCTCGCGCGCCCCGATCATGTGGCGGGTCTCGGCCGACAGCGAGGCGTAGAGGCTGACCACGTCGGCTCGTGCGAGCGCTTCGTCCAGGCCCACATACTGGACGCCATATTCCCGGCCGAAGGCGGGATCGGGGGTGCGCGTGTGGACGAGGATGTTCATGCCGAAGGCAGCGGCGCGGCGGACGGCGGCCTTACCGATCATGCCGAGGCCGAGCACCGAAAGCGTCGCGCCGTAGAGATCGAGGCTGGACTGCGTATCGGCGGCCCAGCGGCCCGCGCGGATTGCGCGGTCGCCCGTGAGGATCTGCCGGGTGACTGCGAGCATCAGGCCGATCGAGAATTCGGCGCATTGCTCGGCGTTGACGCCCTTGACGTTGGTGACGACGATACCGCGCCGCGTCGCTTCGGCCAGATCGACATTGTCGCTGCCCGAGGTGTGGAGCGCGATCACCCTCGCGCGCGGCGCGAGCGCGAGCGCGGCGGCGTCGGTGTGCATCACGCGGCCCATGACGAGCGCGTCCGCGCTGGCCAGATGGGCCAGACCACGGGCGATTATCTCGGGAAAGCCGATCAGATCGTCGATATAGTCGATCCGGTGCCCGCTCGCTTCTAGCGCGGCCACCGCCGGGGCAAGGCCGCGCAGGCTGTCCGAGATTACGAGGATGTTCTTCCTGGGCATCATATCCACGCGCAGCTAGGCCGCCATCCGCTGCCCGTCGGCATCGAAGTACAGCTGCTTCTCGAGCACGGGGCGCAGACAGATCGGATCGCCGGGTTGCAGCGCAAGCCGCTGCTTCGTGACGATCGTGACCGGCGCACCGGCAAGCTCCACCATGGCGAGCGTCTCCGACCCCGTAGGTTCGAGCGCGAGCACGCGGCCCGACACGCCCGCGCCGCCATCGCCGACCACCTCGAAATCATCGGGGCGCACGCCCACGGTCAGCGGCGCGCCCGGCGCGAAGCGCAGCGCCGGATCAACCGGCAGCACCGAGCCATTGGCCAGCACGAGCGAGCCTTCGCGCCACGCTCCGGCGATCAGGTTCATCGCAGGAGAGCCGATAAACGTCGCCACGAAGGTGTTGACCGGGCAATCGTAGAGATCGAGCGGCTTGCCCACCTGTTCGACCCGCCCGTCGCGCAGTACGACGATCCGGTCCGCCATCGTCATCGCTTCGACCTGATCGTGCGTGACATAGATCGCGGTGACACCAAGCCGCCGGTGCAGTTGCCGCAGTTCGGCGCGCACGTGGACGCGCAGCGCGGCGTCGAGATTCGACAGCGGCTCGTCGAACAGGAAGACGGCGGGATCGCGCACGATCGCGCGCCCGGTGGCGACACGCTGGCGCTGCCCGCCCGACAGCTGGCGCGGGTAGCGATCGAGCAGCGGTGTCAGGTTCAATGAGGTGGCGGTGGCGGCAATGCGCTCGGCGATTTCGGCCTTCTTGCAGCCGCGCAGCTTGAGCGCGAAGCCGAGGTTCTGCGCGACCGTCATGTGCGGGTAGAGCGCGTAGCTCTGGAAGACCATGGCGATATCGCGGTGCTTGGACGGCACATCGTTGACGACGCGCCCACCGATCTCAATCTGGCCCGAGGATACGGTTTCAAGACCGGCGATCATCCGCAGCAAGGTGGACTTGCCGCTGCCCGACGGGCCGACGAGCGCGACGAACTCGCCGTTCTCAATCTCCACCGATACGTTCTTGATTATCGAGACGGTATCGAACGACTTGCTTAAACTCCTGAGCGCGACCGAGGCCATTGGCTTATGCCTTGGCCGCTTCGGGCGCGTGCGAGCCGCAGGCATCCGCGTAGGGTGCAAGAGCCAGCTTAACGTTCGCGCTGCAAAGCGCCGTCGCCGTGGGCGCGATCTCGCCTGCCGCAACCGCGCGGACGTGCTGCGGCAGGAACTGGCTGATCAGCGGCAGCGGCAGCGCGTGGCGGTCAAGGAAAGCGAACAGCCCCGAGACGGCGGCTTCCACTGCAGGTTCGGTCCAGTAATAGCGAAGCCGGTCCGAGTAACTGTAATGGCGCAGATAGGCCTGTTGCGCGGCGTCGCTGCTGTAATGGCTCGCCCAATGCGCGGGGTTGGCGAGCATCGCGGCTTCGAGCGCCGATTTTACGCTGAAGCGCGCGTCCCAGCCCGGTAGTTCGCGGGCGAGGAACTCGAGCGCGTAGATCGCCTCGCGTAGCGCGAAGGTCGCCGCCGGGCCGACCTTCAGGATGGCGAAGTGCATCGCGACAAGCGACCCGTAGCTTTCGGGCGGCTGATAGTCGGTCGAGTGCGCCTCGTACACCGCGCCCCCGAGCGTCAGCACGGCGCGCGCGAGATTTGAGGCCCTGTCCGGCTCGAAGCGCACCACCGTCTCGTTGCCGAAATCGAGGCCGGGCTGCACCACGATGGCGACCACGCGTTGCAGCGCGCCACCGAGGCTGGCCTGCGTGAACGCGGCTTCGTGCGCGCGCCAGGTATCGCGCACGCTCTCAGGAGCGGTCGGCACGATCGCATGGCCCTCCCCCATGCCGCCGGGTGCGGGGACTTCGGTACCCACGACATAGACCGGGTGCCGCTGCTCATCGACGAGCGCGGCTTCGGCGGCGTGCGCGAGCCGGGCAGCGCGCGAGGCGATCAGCGCATCGCCGAGCGGCTCCGCATCGTCCGCGCACGCCATCGAACAATCGAGGTGCAGCTTGCCGTAACCCGCGCGGGCATAAGCCTCGACCATGGCGACCGCCTTGGCCATCGCGGCCTCTGCGGGCAGCTTGCGCCACGGCTGCGGGCCCAGATGATCGCCGCCGAGCACGAGACGCTCCGGGGGCAGACCCACGTCGCGCGCCACCGCGCGGACCTGATCGGCGAACTGCGCGGGCGTCATCCCAGTGTAGCCGCCATCCTGATTGACCTGATTACAGGTCGATTCGATCACCGCGACCTGCCCGCGCTCGCGCGCGAGTTCGAGCGCGGCGCGGATCACCTGCGGATGCGCGCAGCACACCGAATAGACGCCGCACCGCTCCCCGGCGCGATTGCGTTCGAAGATAGCCCGCAGGGGCGTCCCGACGCCGGTCGTAGGGGCTGACACCATCGGCATCGGCCTAGCCCAGGTCCGGATTTCGCGCAACGATGATCACAGCGCTGCCCGATTTTGTCCGGTCCGACCGAGCCGCGGCAGGAAGCGAAGCATCAGCCCTTGACCGCCCCGGCAGTGAGACCGCGGACGTAATAGCGCTGCAGCAGCAGAAAAAGGATCATTACCGGCAGGATCGAGATGAACACCGAGGCTTGTTGCAGCGAGAAGGTCGATTGATCGATGAAGGCGCCGCGCAGCAGATAGATGCCGACGGGAATCGTCTGGAGATCGGGGGCGCTGCGCGTGACCGTCATCGTCCAGATCACCTCGTTCCAGTGATACAGGAAGACGAAGATGCCGAGCGTCGCCAGACTGGGCTTGACCAGCGGCAGCACAACGGTTGCGAAGATGCGGAACTCGCCCGCGCCGTCCATGCGCGCCGCATCGATGATCTCGTTGGGCACGCCCAGGAAGTTCTGGCGCATCAGGAAAATTCCATACCATGTAACCGCGAACGGCAGGATCATGGCTGCGTAGGAGTTCAGCAGCCCCGATCCGCCCTGGCCGAGAAGATCGTTCCCCCCGGCGAGCGGCACGAAGCGCAGCAGGAAGAAAATAGGAATGATCAGCAGGAAGAACGGGAACATCTGCGCGCCGAGCACGAGGCTCAACAGCGCTTTCGACCCGAAGAAGCGATATTTGGCGAGCGCGTATCCCGCCATCGTGCTGGTCACCATCTGGATCGCGGTGATCAGGCTGGTGACGAGGATGCTGTTCGCCAGCCATGTCAGCATCGGCAGTTCGGTGAATACGCGAACGAAATTGTGCCACTGCGGATGGTGCGGCCAGTAAACCATCGGCAAGGCCAGCCGCTCGGCGGGCGTGCGCAGCGCGCCCAGGAACATGTCGAGGAACGGGAAGATCATGATGACCGCACCCAGCGCCAGCGCGGTGTATTTAAGGACGCCCAGCAGCGCGCCCCGGTTGCGTGCCGGGTGGGTCGGGCTCTCCGGCTGCGCCATCTAGTGCGCCTCCACGCCGCCGCGCCGCAGCAGGCGCAACTGGATCAGGCTGATGACGAAGATGATCGCAAACAGGATGTAGGCGGCAGCCGAGGCGCGACCCAGCCGCAGATCCGTGAACGCCATATCGTAGAGATACAGCCCGGTGACGGTGGTCGAGCGCGCGGGGCCGCCCTCGGTCAGAATCATCATCAGCACGAAGGAGCTTAGCGCGTTGATCAGGCTCGTGATCAGCACGAACAGGATCGTGGGGCGCAAGAGCGGGATGGTGACGTGCCGGAAGACCTGCCACGGGTTGGCCCCGTCCAGCCGCGCCGCCTCGTAATAGGTCTCGTCGATGCCGCTCAGGCCCGACAGGAAGACGAGAATGTTCTGCCCCAGCGACATCCACGAGGCGACCAGAATGACCGAAAACATCGACATCGACGTGCTGGTGAGCCAGTTCGGCCCGGGCAGTCCGAACAGATCGAGCGTGCGGTTGAGCAGGCCGTTGGTGTCGTTCAGAATATACCACCAGATATAGGCCACTGCGACGATGTTGGTGACCATCGGCAGCCAGTAGACAGTGCGCCAGAAGGACTGGAACCGGCTCTGCGCAATCAGCGCCGCGACAATCAGCGCCGAGGGCACGCCGAGGATCACCGATCCTGCCGCGAAATAGAGCGTGTTCCAGATCGAGGTCCAGAAAAACCGGTCGCGCCCGATCAGATAGGTATAGTTCTTCAGCCCCACCCATTTGGGATCGGCCACGCCGTCCCAGTCCGTGAAGCTGATATAGGCCGCGAACGATAGGGGCCCCAGGAACAGCGAGAGCGCGAAGATCAACACCGGCGCCACGAACAGATAGGGGGCGACGCGCTTCGAGGACAGCCAGTCGAGCAGGCCGGGACGGGAGTGGTCGACCGCCGCTCTCATGGCTGTTCTGCCAGTATCGCACCGATATCGCCGTCCGCCGCCGCGAGCGCCTCTGCCGGGGTCATCCGCCCCGCCCACGCGAGCTGGATGTAATATTTGAGCAGGCGATCCACTTCGGACGCGTGCCAGATATTGGGCTGGCTCGCAGCCCCCGGCGCGGCCAACGCGGCAATATAGGCTTGGCTGAACGGATCGGCAGTCTGGCCGCGCATCGCCGACAGATCGGCGCGATTGCCGGTCAAGTCCCCCATTCCCGCCAGCATCGCGCCCGTGCAGGACAGTCCGCCGTGGCCGCGCGGACTATTGAGCCAGCGCAGCAGGTCCCAGCTCTGCGGCTTCGCCCGGCTCGCCGCATCGACGCCCCAGAAGAACGAATAGATCATCGTGCCCCCCGGCCCGTCGGTCGGGATCGGTGCCACGCCGACGGTCTCCTCGAACCGGGACCCGAGCACGGAGCGCAGCGTATCCTTCATCCAGTTCGCCATGACCGCCATGCCGACGCCGCCCCCGGCGAAGTCCACCGCCAGCACCGAGTTGCTGGTGATGCCGCGCCGGAAAAGCTCGGTCTGTTTGGTCAGGATCGCGAGCGCCGTCGGCGAACGCAGGTTCGTGTGCCGACCGTCCGCCGTATAGGGTGGCACGCGCGCAGCATACATCTCGGAATAGAAGACGTGGGTGACGTTGGCACCCGAGAGATCGAACGCATAGCCGCCGATCACGCTGTTGCCCTGGCGGTTCTTCTTCGTGATCGCACCGGCGATCCGCATCCTCTCTTCGGGCGTGCGCGGCGGTGCGCTGAACCCCGCCGCCTCGAGCAGCTTCTTGTTGTAGACGAGCTGATAGACGCTGACGCTGTTGGGGATACCCCACAGCCGCTGCGCGATCGTCGCCGCCCCGATGGCCGCGGGCGTGTAGTTCGCCCGCACGAAGCGTTCGATCTCGAAGGGCGGCGGATCGAGCGCGCGCGTGGCGATCAGCTGCGGCGCCCAGATCGAGTAGAGATTATAGATGTCCACGGGTGCCCGCCCCACGCGCGAGATCAGGATCGTCTGGATGAAGTCTTCGTAGGAGACCTGCTGGTGGACGATCCGCGTACCGGGATGCTCGGCCTCATACTGGCGGAAGCAGGCGAGCATCGGGGCGATCTGTTGCGCGTTATAGTGGGTGGCCACGCGAATGGTCGTGGTAGTCGGCTGTGACGAGGCCGGTGCGGCGGTGAGCATAAGCCCAGCGAGCGCGGCGAGGAGGCGACGACCAGACGTTAAGCGCATCGCCGCATTCGCTCCCATTCCACGGCCCTGCGTGACATTAGAAGCAGCCGCGCCGCAAGCCGGTCGCGGAGCACAGGAAAAAACGGGCTGGCGCCGGGGAATTGTCAAGCCTGTCCCTAAACCGTCGCCACGCGCACGCCGCGCGCGATCATTGCCGTCACAAATTCTCTCGGCGCGGCCGCGTCGGTGATCAGCACATGGCCAGTGCCGATCGTATCGATCACGGCGGGACAGGTCTGCCCGAGCTTCGAATGGTCCGCCAGGATCCACACCTCGCGCGCCTGCCGGATCAGCACGCGGTTGGTGTAGGCCTCCTCGTTGTCAAAGGTCGTGTAGCCGCGGTCGGGGTCGATCCCGTCCGCGCCGATCACCGCCACGTCGAGGTTGAAGTCCGCAATCGTGCGCTCGCAGATGTGGCCCACCATCTCGGCGGTGCGCTTGCGCATCATGCCGCCGGTCAGGAACACCCTGACCTCCTCGGCGTCGCGCAGTTCGAGCGCCACGTTCACGGCGGTGGTCAGAACGCGCAGCGGGATGCGCTTGAGCGCGGCGATCATCTGCATCACGGTCGTCCCGCCGCCGCAGCCGATCGTCATGTCGGGGCGCAGCAGTGACGCCGCATGGGATCCGATCCGCCGCTTCTCGGGCAGATAGGCCATGATCTTGGCGTCGTAGGAGACTTCGCGGCGGCGATCGCGCAGCGCCGCACCGCCGTGCGTGCGCAGCAGCTTGTTGCTGGCGTCCAGTTCCGAAATATCCCGCCGGATCGTCGCGGGGGACGCACCGAGCAGACCGGCGATGTCCTGGATGCCGATCGCGCCGCGCTTGGCGAGCTCGACGAGGATCGCATCGTGACGCTCGGCCTTGATCAAAGCATCATCCTCCGGGTCGGAGCGAACGACGGGACACTGGCTTACTCCATCCCGCGCTAAATCAGTCGCTGAATCTTGAAGTTGGAGAAAATGTAGCGATACCCGGCCTCACGCATCAGCGCATCGGCTTCGGTATTGACGCCGACCGCCGCCCCTTCGAGCCAGCAGAACATGCTGACTTCGTGGCCCAACTCTGCCTCCATCTCGGCTTTGGCCACAACGATCTCGTCATGCAGCACCGCACGCGGCGTGTCCGGCCGCACCTCGGTGTGCGTGCGCGTGTGGCAGGCAAAGGCATGACCGCGCCGTGCGATCTCGCGCGCTTCGTCCCAGGTCAGCGCGACGCGCTGATCGGGATATTCGTCATACTCGGGAAGATGAAGTTGATGGCTCGCCGCGAAGCTGCGCTGCTCGTGCGGCGGCACGGCGAGGAAGGCCGACGGGAGGAAGAACCAGCCGGTGAACCCGAACTCCTCCAGAATCGGCAGCAACACATCGAAATTGTCCCGATAGCCTTCGAACAGCGCCGGCATCAGGCCGGGGCGCTCGTGCTCCCAGCGCCCTTCGACCGCGGCGGCGAAATTGACGGGCGTGATCGGCTCGAAAAGCCTTGCATATTCCTCGATCTGCCTCCGGAACTCCGCCTCGCGGTACCGGGGCGTGGCATGGAAGTTGACGAGGCGCACCGTGCGCGATCGCGCCATTCCGGCGGTCAGATCGGCCAGCACCGAAGGGGCGGCGGCAGGGAGCAGGATCTCGGTCGGGCTCGTCAGCACTCCGGCAGCGCGGTTGTGCTCTTCGGGCGCGACGAAATAGCGGGCAGCGAGCACTTCGAGCAGCTTGGCCACGTCTTCGAGGTCGAGAGCGGGCTTTCGCAACGCCAGAGCGTCGGCAAGCTCGGCGAAACGCTCGCCAAGGCTATCCGTCGCGGTCTCGCCGGGCGGCGCGGCAACCCTGTCGCTTCTCACGTCCTCCCCGATCAGGAACATCGGGATGCCCGTTTCCGCGTATTTGGTTTTATCCAGCCGATCCGGGTCCGCGACCAGAATGTCGATCAGCGTTTCGATCGAAAGGGGCTGCGAATGGACGGGCACGGCCGGGGAATCCTCTGTCGTTTGGGGTTGATCGAATTCTGCGCGCATTCAGCGTCCACCGCTGATATCGATGGTGATGCCGGTGCAGTAGGACGCCTCGTCGGAGAGCAGCCACAGGATCGCGCGCGCGACTTCGTCCGCGGTTCCGGTGCGCTGCATGGGCACGGTGGGAGCGAGCCTCGCCGCGCGCCCGGCGTCCCCGCCCGAGGCGTGGATCTCGGTATCGATCAGGCCTGGGCGAACGCCGTTGACGCGAATGCCATCAGAGGCGACTTCCTTGGCGAGCCCGATCGTCAGGGCGTCCACGCCGCCCTTGGAGGCAGCATAGTCCACGAACTCGCCCGGGGCGCCGAGCACTGCTGCTTTGGAGGAGACATTGACGATCGCGCCCCCCGCACCGCCGGCAGATTTCGCCATACGTCGCACCGCTTCGCGCGCGCACAGGAAGGTGCCGGTCAGGTTGGTGGCGATGGTCGCATTCCACCGGTCCAGCGCCATCGCGGCCAAGCGCGATGCGGGTGCCAGAACGCCCGCATTGTTGATCAGACCGCTTACCGGCCCGAAGGTGGCCTGCGCGCGATCGAACAGCGCAATCGTATCGCGCTCGGAGCAAACGTCGGCGGCCACCGCGAGCGCGCGCCCGCCGTCCCGCTCGATATCGTCCACCACCAGACGCGCCGAGCGCGCGTCCGATCGATAGCTCAAGCAGACGGACCAGCCCGCTTTCGCGCCGAGCCGCGCGCAGGCCGCGCCGATACCCCGCGATCCGCCGGTGACCACGAGCACGCGCGTCATCGCACGCCGCCTGCGGACGCCGGGGCGCGCGGGCAGGATCGTGCGCGCAAGCTGTCGGTCAACGGCATCATTCCTCCCATCCTCGTCGTTCGTACCCCCACCGGCACGTTCCACCGTCGCCTAAATTTCTGTCGGCACGTGCCCCTTCGCGGAGGCCATGATCGTGAGCACTTCGACCGTGCCCGCGCCCACCGCCAACGCGGCATGTTCGCCCGTGCCGAGCGCGACCGAGTCCCAATCGTGCAACGGCTGCCCCGCAATCGTTATGCTTGCCGCACCGTCCGCCCGGATGTGCAAAAAGCGTTCGAGCAGATGCCCATGCTCCGCCGGATCGACCGCCTGCCCCGCGCACACCGTATCCAGCGCAAGGTCCATGCCCACGGCATGGCGCGCGATGTCCAGCCGGTCCCCCGCAGGCGCAAAACCGCGCGTGGCGGGAAACCGTGTTTCGCGCGCCGCGACCCGCGCATAGGCGATGTCGCAATCGCTGTGCGCGCTCAGCCTATACGACGCGTGCGGCGGCAAATAGACCGCGCGCATCCCGCCCTCGCGCCGCAGCGCGAACGCGCCGGTCTCGCGCCCCTCGCCGGAAACCGCAATCTCCGCTTCGCCGCGCATGAGGACGACGAACACCTCGTCCTCCTCCGCCTCGCCGTCGATCGTGACGCCAAGCGCAAACGTATAGACGCGCAGCGAGACGAGGTTCCCGAACCCGGTACGCGTGCGATCGATGTCGACCGGTCGCGGACACGGACCCGCGCCGGGCAGATCGATGCGGCGCGCAGGATCGGGGTGGATGATCAGCACGCGCGTGCCATCACGCGAACTGCGGCAGGTGGGCGCGATGCGCCTCGATCAGATCGTCGCGCAGCGACCGCGCGATGTGCGCATCCTCGACAGCACCGTCGGCGAGCAGCGCTTCGAGCATCAGTTCGCGGCTGCCCTTCAATGCTGCGTCCACGGTGATCTCGATCGCTGCGATCCGCGATTGCAGCTTGGCGATCAGCGCCAATGGCAGTTCGTCCGCCATCAGCGCGGCGAACCCGCCACCGATCGCCGCCGCATTGCACTCGACGATCGCGTCCCTGGGCAGATAGGCGGCCTGGCCCACGTTCGGCAAATTGACCGAGAAGATCTTGCGCTCGTCGCGTTGCAGCGAGTGGATGATTTCGAGCAACTGCTCGCTCTCGCCCGGCACATTCTCGTAATAGGTCTTGGGCAGCGGCGCGTCCGAATGCGCGATCGCGAGCATCTCGTCGAACCATGTGTCGCCGAGCGCGATGCGCTGATCGATCGGGAAGGCTTCGCGCCCGAGCTTGCGGCCGAAGTAGTCCCCGCCGGGAAAGCGCTCCGGATAGAACTCGACCGCATGGCGATCCATAGCGCACGGAAAGATCGAATAGTCCTCGAACATCCCCCAAGAAAACGGATCGTCCGCATAGCGCGGCGCGCGGCCTTCGACGATGTTCGTCCAGACCTCCTTGCCCGCCAGCTCGGCTTCCAGCCCGGCCTTTTGCTCGCGCAACCTGGCGTGGATCATCGGGCGCGCGTCGGTGCCATTGTGGAACAGGCGCGTGAGGAAGGTCAGGTGATTGAGCCCGATGCCGAACGAAGCGATCGAGCCTTCCTCCACGCCCAAAAAGCGCGCGATCACGCCTTCGACATGATGCACGCCGTGGCACAGGCCGATCACGGGCACGCCGGTGTCCTTGCGGATCGCGCGGCAGATCGCGGTCATGGGGTTGGAATAGTTGAAGAAGACAGCGTCCGGGCATAGCTCGGCGATGTCGCGCGCGATGGCGATCATCTGCGGGATCATGCGCATCGCGCGCGAGATGCCGCCCGGCAGCGCGGTATCGCCGACGGGCTGGAAAATGCCGTAGGTGCGCGGTATCTCGATATCGCGCTGCCACCCCGCGCGCCCGCCGACCGCGATGGTGGTGACGACGTAATCGGCACCTGCAAGCACCGTGCGCCGGTCGGTCGTCGCGGTTACGGGAATGGCCGCCCCCTTGGCGTGCAGCATCTTGCCGACGAGCTTGTCCACCGCTTCGAGCGTGACAGGATCGATATCGACCAGCGCCAGCTCCCACCGGTCCGCCTCGCCTGCGAGGATGATGTCCGCCACGAGCCGCTGCGTAAAAACTGTGCTCCCGGCACCGATTAACACGAGCTTCTGACGGGACATGGGGCGCTCTCTCACGCGATGCGGGAATACATCACCGTAACCTGTGATCGCACGATTGGCAAGAACGTGCAAAGCCGTGCTCGGTTTTGTTCTCTTCCGTGACAGACGGCTTTGCGTCGCCTAAAGCAGTCCCCGCGCGCTTCGCAAGCCGCCTCGCCCTCGATCGTCGGACGGCTCCCGCCCCCAATGCGCTACTCCCTCCTCTCGCTCGCCGCCAAAGCGCTCGGCGGCCATCGCGGCTGGACGCCGGCGTGGCGCAACGCCGAACCCGCGGACGGCTACGACATCGTCATCGTCGGCGGCGGCGGCCACGGGCTGGCGACCGCCTATTATCTCGCCAAGGTCCATGGCATCGCCCGCGTCGCAGTCATTGAAAAAGGCTGGATCGGCGGCGGCAACGCGGGGCGCAACACCACGATCATCCGCTCGAACTACGGCCTGCCGGGCAACGAACCCTTCTACGAATGGTCGATGAAGCTCTGGGAGGGGCTCGAGCAGGACCTCAACTACAACGCGATGGTCAGCCAGCGCGGCGTGCTCAACCTGTGCCATTCTGACGCCCAGCGAGACGCCTATGCCCGACGTGGCAATGCAATGAGGCTGCACGGCGTCGATTGCGAACTGCTCGATCAGGACGGCGTGCGCCGCCTCGCGCCGTTCCTGAACTTCGACCATGCGCGCTTTCCCATACAGGGCGGCCTGTACCAGGCGCGCGGCGGCACCGCGCGGCACGATGCGGTGGTGTGGGGCTACGCGCGCGCCGCCAGCGCGCTCGGCGTCGATATTGTCCAGAACTGCGAGCTGACCGGCTTCCAGCGCGATACCTCGGGCGCGGTGACAGGGGTGGAGACGACGCGCGGTACGATCCGGGCGGGCAAGGTGGGCGCGGCGGTCGCAGGCAACAGCTCGCGCGTGGCTGCCCTCGCAGGCCTGCGCCTGCCGATCGAAAGCCATGTGTTGCAGGCCTTCGTCAGCGAAGGACTGAAGCCCATCCTGCCCGGCGTCATCACGGTGGGCGCGGGGCATTTTTACATCAGCCAGTCGGACAAGGGTGGGCTGGTGTTCGGCGGCGATATCGATGGCTACAACAGCTACGCGCAGCGCGGAAATATGCCTGTGGTGCAAGATGTGTGCGAGGGCGGCATGGCGGTGATGCCGATGCTGGGGCGTGCGCGGATGCTGCGAAGCTGGGGCGGGATCATGGATATGTCGATGGACGGATCGCCGATTATCGACACAACGCCGGTGCCGGGCCTCTATCTGAACGCGGGCTGGTGCTACGGCGGCTTCAAGGCGACGCCCGCGTCGGGCTGGTGCTTTGCGCATCTGCTCGCCACCGGGCGATCGCACGTAACCGCCACCGCATATCGGCTCGACCGGTTCCGGACCGGGCATCCGATCGACGAAGCGGGCAGCGGCGCCCAGCCCAACCGGCACTGAGGCGGGCAGGTATGCGTATCCCCTGCCCATTTTGCGGCGTGCGCGATTCGGCGGAGTTCGCCTATCGGGGCGACGCCGCGCCTCGCCGCCCGGAAAGCGAAGAGGGCGTCTTCGACTACGTCTATCTGCGCGACAATACTGCCGGGGCGATGCGCGAGCATTGGTATCACGCGCAGGGCTGCCGCAACTGGATCGAGGTCACGCGCGATACGCGCACGCACGCGATTTCGGGTGCCGTGCTCGCCAGCGAGGCCGTCCGATGAGTCGGCGCGATAGCGGGGGGCTGATTGACCGCGCGAAGCCGCTGGCGTTCACCTTCGATGGCAGGCGCTACACGGGGTTTGCGGGCGATACGCTCGCGTCCGCGCTGGTGGCTAACGACGTGCGGCTGGTCGCCCGCTCGTTTAAATATCACCGGCCGCGTGGGCTTCTGACCGCGGGCAGCGAGGAGCCGAACGCGCTCGTCACACTGCGCACCGGCGCGCACGCCGAGCCGAACACGCGCGCTACGACGGTGCAGCTGTTCGACGGGTTGGTGGCCACGAGCCAGAACCGCTGGCCGAGCTTGCGGTTCGACGCGATGGCGGTGAACCAGATCTTCGCCCCCGTGCTGGTCGCAGGCTTCTACTACAAGACGTTCATGTGGCCCGCCGCGCTGTGGGAAAAGCTCTACGAGCCGCTGATCCGCCGCGCCGCCGGACTGGGCCAGCTTTCGGGCTTACCGGACCCGGACACCTATGACCGCGAACATGGCTTTTGCGACCTGCTGGTGATCGGCGGCGGTCCCGCCGGGCTTGCCGCTGCACTGACCGCCGGGCGGGCCGGGCTGCGCGTGATCCTCGCCGAGGAGGATATGCGCCCTGGCGGACGGCTGCTAGGCGAACGGCACGAGATCGATGGCGCGCCGGGAGCGGCATGGGCGGAAAGCGCTGTGGCCGAGTTGGCCGCCTTGCCCAATGTGCGGGTCCTCACGCGCACGACCGTGTGCGGCGTCTACGACGGTCCCGAGTATGCGGCGATCGAGCGCGTGTCCGATCATCTGGCGCTTACGCCCGCCGGTCAGCCCCGGCAGCGGCTGTGGAAGATCTTCGCAGGCCACGCGATCTTGGCGACGGGCGCGATCGAGCGCCCGCTTGTATTCGGCGGTAACGATCGACCGGGCGTGATGATGGCATCCGCCGTATCCACCTACGTCAACCGCTTTGCCGCGCTGCCGGGTCGCCGCGCCGTGGTGGTCACGTCGAGCGACAGCGGCTGGCAGACCGCGCTCGATCTGCTCGAAGCTGGAGTCGAGGTCGTCGCGGTGATCGATCCGCGCGAGACCGCGCCGGTGCAGGCCGACGCGCTGCGCCGGGCGGGCACCGAACTGCTGCTTGGGGCGCAATTGACCGATGCAATCGGCGCGCCGGTCCGCAAGGTGGAGGTGCGGCGCGCGGACGGGAGCCTGCGGCGCATCGCGTGCGATCTGGTGGCGATGAGCGGGGGGTGGAACCCGGCGATCGGGCTGGGCAGCAACATGGGCGCGCGGCCGAAGTGGTCGGACGCGGTGCAGTCCTTCCTGCTCAATACGACCTCGCCCGGCCTCGCGCCTGCGGGCGCGGCGGCGGGCCGGCTCGCGCTGGCGCAGGCGCTGGGCGATGGTGCCACGCAGGCGCTCGCAATTGCGCGCGCGCTGGGCAGGCACGCGACCGCGCCCGTGTTCGCCGCGAGCGACGAGCCTTCCGGGGTGCGACCGCTGTGGCACGTGCCTTCGCGCACCGAGGCATTCGTCGATTTCCAGCACGACGTGACCGACAAGGACATTGCCTTGTCCGCGCGCGAAGGCTTCGTCTCGATCGAGCATTTGAAGCGCTACACCACGCTCGGCATGGCGACCGATCAGGGCAAGACGAGCCAGCTGAACGGCCACGCGCTGCTCGCCGCCGCCACCGGCAAGTCGATTGCAGAAGCCGGAACCGTCATGTCGCGCGCGCCGTATCAGCCGGTGGCGATCGGCGTCCTCGCGGGGCATCATCGTGACGAGCATTATCGCCCGACCCGCCGCACCGCGAGCCATGACTGGGCGGCGGCGTGCGGCGCCACGTTCGTCGACGCGGGGCTGTGGAAGCGCGCGCAATGGTATGCACGGCCGGGCGAGCGCGACTGGCGAGAGACCGTCGATCGCGAGGTGACGATGACGCGCGGCAGCGTCGGCATCTGCGATGTGTCCACGCTCGGCAAGATCGACGTATCGGGGCCGGACGCCGCGACGCTGCTCGACCGGCTGTACATCAACAGCTTCTCCAACCTGCCCGTCGGCAAGGCGCGCTACGGGGTGATGCTGCGCGAAGACGGGTTCGTGATGGACGATGGCACCGTGACGCGCTTTGCCGAGGACCAGTTCTTCGTCACCACCACCACGGTCAACGCCGGGCCGGTGATGCAGCACATCGACTACACGCGCCACGTGCTGTGGCCCGAGCTTGACGTGCAGGCGGTGTCGGTCACCGAGCAATGGGCAACCTATGCGGTGGCCGGTCCGCATTCGCGCGCGCTGCTCGCGCTCGCCTTGCCGGACACGGACCTGTCGAACGAAGCCTTCCCCTACATGGCAGCCGCGCGCGTGCGCTGGAACGGCCTGCCCGCGCGGCTCTACCGCCTCTCCTTCTCGGGCGAACGCGCCTACGAGCTGAGCGTCCCCGCCGCGCACGGCGAGGCATTGCTGCGCCACCTGTTCGACATCGGCCGTGCGTTCGACGCGGTGCCCTACGGCGTCGAGGCGCTGAGCGTCATGCGCATCGAAAAGGGCCACCCGGCGGGCGGCGAACTCAACGGCACAACCACCGCCGCCGATCTCGGGATGGCGCGGATGCTGTCCGCGAAGAAGGATTTCATCGGTCGCGTGATGGCGGCGCGGCCGGGGCTTGCCGATCCCGCGCGGCCCGCACTCGTCGGGCTTCAGCCTGTGGACCGGTCGGCGACGATCCGCGCCGGGGCGCATTTGCTCCGGCCCGATGCGCCACGCACGGCCGCGCATGACGAGGGCTATGTCACCTCCGCCGCCTGGTCGCCGTCGCTGGGCCATGCGATCGCGCTGGGCCTGCTGGCGAACGGCCCTGCCCGGCATGGCGAGCGCATCGCGGTGCACGATCCGGTGCGCGGCGCGGACATCGAGGCGGTGGTGTGCAGCCCCGTGTTCGTCGATCCGCAAGGGTTGCGCGTCCGTGGCTGACCGCCTCACGATCATCCCGCGGGAGGGGCTGGGCGTTGCCAGCGTGATGGCGCGCAAGGGCGTGGCCGCCGAGGCGATCGGCGTGGCGCTGGGCGTGGCGATGCGGCGTGGGCCGCACGCAACGTTCGCCGGGCCACGCACCGTGCTCGGAATCGGTCCCGGTGCGTGGCTCGTCCTGGCCGACGATTCCGATCCCGATTTCGCCGACAGGCTGGCAGAGACACTGGCCGGGCTCGCCTCGGTCTCGGACCAGTCGGGTGCCTGGGTCGTGCAGCGGCTCTCGGGTCCGGGAGCGCGCACCCTGCTCCAGCGCGGCATCGCGATCGATCTCCATCCGGACGTCTTCCACACCGGCAGCGTCGCGACAACAGCGATCGCGCATATTGGCGTAATCCTCTGGCAGATCGAGGATAGTCAATCATATGATATCGCCACCTCGCGCAGCTATGCCAAAAGTTTCGACCAAATCCTCGTCACGGCCGTCGCGGCGCTGTGATCCGGCCATTCCCGTCAGGCGCTCGACTGGCGACCGCACGGAGCGCAAGGTGATGCGATGGGCAAGGTGAAGGCGGCGATCATCGGTTCGGGCAACATCGGCACCGATCTGATGATCAAGATCCTGCGTCACTCTGACGTAATCGAAATTGCCGCGATGGTCGGCATCGATCCGGCGTCGGACGGACTGGCGCGCGCCGCCGCGCTCGGGGTTGCGACCACCGCCGGCGGGATCGAGGGGCTGACCGCGCTGCCCCAATGGCCCGAAATCGGGATCGTGTTTGATGCAACCTCGGCCGCCGCGCACGCTTATCACAGCGCCGTTTCGACCGGGGCAGGCAAGACGATGATCGATCTCACCCCCGCCGCGATCGGCCCCTATGTAATCCCCGTGGTCAACGGGGACGCACATCTCGAAGCCGCCAACGTCAATATGGTGACCTGCGGCGGGCAGGCGACGATCCCCATCGTCGCGGCGGTCGCCTCGGTTGCGACAGTGCATTACGCCGAGATCGTCGCCTCGATCGCGTCCAGAAGCGCCGGGCCGGGCACGCGCGCCAATATCGACGAGTTCACGCAAACGACCGCGCGCGGCATCGAGCAGGTCGGCGGTGCGCGGTGCGGCAAGGCGATCATCATCCTCAACCCCGCCGAACCGCCGATGCTGATGCGCGACACGGTAATGACGCTGTCTTCGGGCGCGCACGAAGACGCGATTGCGGCGGTGGTCGAGGCGATGGTCGCCAGGGTCGCTGCCTATGTACCCGGATACCGTCTCAAGCAGCGGGTCCAGTTCGAGCGGTTCGGCTCGAACAATCCGGTCCGCATTCCGGGCTATGGCAGTTTCGAGGGAATCCGGACTACCGTCTTCCTCGAGGTGGAGGGCGCAGCCGATTACCTGCCTGCCTATGCGGGCAATCTCGACATCATGACCTCGGCCGCGCTGGCGACCGCGGAGAAGATCGCCGCGCGCCGGTTGATGGGGAAGGCGGCGTGATGATCGATCCAGCCGTCACCAAAATCTACATCCAGGACGTAACGCTGCGCGACGGGATGCACGCGATCCGCCACCGCTACGGCATCGATCATGTGCAGGCGATAGCGCGCGCGCTCGACGGTGCCGGCGTGGACGCGATCGAGGTGGCGCATGGCGACGGGCTCGCGGGATCGTCTTTCACCTACGGCTTCGGCGCGCATACCGACTGGGAGTGGATCGAGGCGGTGGCCGACGTCGTCACGCGCGCGCGGCTGACGACGCTGCTGATCCCCGGCATCGGCACACTCGACGATCTGCGCCACGCCGCGCGCATCGGTGTGACTTCGGTCCGGATTGCCACGCACTGCACCGAGGCGGACATCGCGCGCCAGCATATCGGCGCGGCGCGCGATCTCGGCATGGATGTCTCGGGCTTTCTGATGATGAGCCATATGTCGCCGCCGGACGCGCTCGCGGGCCAGGCGCTGCTGATGGAAAGTTACGGCGCGCACTGCGTGTATGTGACCGATTCGGGCGGCGCGATGGACATGGACGATTACCGCGCCCGGCTGGAAGCCTACGACCGCGTGCTCCGGCCCGAGACCGAGCGCGGCGTTCATGCGCACCACAATCTCTCGCTCGGCGTCGCCAATAGCCTGGTGGCAGTGCAGGCCGGCGCGATCCGGGTCGATGCGAGCCTCGCGGGCATGGGCGCGGGCGCGGGTAATGCACCGCTTGAGGTATTCATCGCCGCCGCGACGCGCAAAGGCTGGAAGCACGGCTGCGATCTGTTCGCGCTGATGGACGCCGCCGAGGACCTCGTCCGGCCATTGCAGGAGCGTCCCGTACGCGTCGACCGTGAGACGCTGACGCTCGGTTATGCCGGCGTCTATTCGTCCTTCCTTCGCCATGCCGAGCGGGCGAGCGCCGAGCATGGGGTCGATACACGCGCGATCCTCGTCGAGCTGGGGCGGCGGCGTATGGTGGGCGGCCAGGAAGACATGATCGTCGATGTCGCGCTGGACCTCGCAGCCGCGCGCGACGCCGCGTAAGCCGCAGGGGCCGCAGCCAACATGGATCGTGATATCCGCAATACCCCGGCCTTCCTTGAGGCCGAACGACTTTTCGCGGCGGCTTGCAGGCCCGGCGAAGGGATCGTCAGCGATATTGCCGATCTGGCCCTATCGCCCAACGCATCCCGCCTCCTGTTCACCGGAACATTGATCGAAGAGCTGAACACGCCCGGCGCGACGCGGATCTGTGAATTTGATCTGGACACGGGTTCGATCCGGATCCTGACGTCCGGCCCAAACTCGGACCGCCATGCGCGGACTTCGCCCGATGGGACGACGATTGCCTTCCTGTCCGACCGGGATGGCGCGGCCGATTACCAGCTCTTCGTCCTCGATCCGCAAACGCACGCCGTAAGCCCCGGCCCGCGCGTCGAGGGGTGGGTCGAGTGTCTGGAATGGTCACCCGATGGCCAACGCATCCTGCTCGGCGTTGCGGGCCATGGGGCCGATCTGTCGAGCGGTCAGGGTGCCTATAAAACCGACGCGGTGGAGGACGGCGTACCGGGCTGGATGCCGCAGATCACAGGCGCGTCCGCCGATGCGCTGTGGCGCAAGGCATGGATCGTGGACGTTGGACACGCGGAGGTGTCCTGCGTTCCCGGCGCGGCGAACATCTGGGAAGCGACGTGGTGCGGGAACGACCGACTGGCCGTTATTGCATCGAAAGATCCGGAAGAAGGCGCTTGGTACGGTTCCGGGCTATCCCTCATCGACCTGACGACGGGTGCCACGACGCGCCTGCACGAACCGGAACACCAAATCGGCTTGCCCCAGGCATCGGCGTCGGGGGAATGCCTTGCGTTCGTCGAGGCGGTGGCAAGCGACCGTGGCTTCTTGGCCGGCGCGCTGCGGCTATGCGACTTGCACAAGGGGACGTGCCAGTTGCTGGAAACCCCTGGGGTCGATGTGACCTGCATCGAATGGCGATCGGACGATCTCCTGCTGGTAGCGGGCCACCGCAGCCTAGAAACGGTAGTGCTTCTCATCGACATTTCCACGGGAACGCACACCGAACTCTGGAAGAGCACGCTCGCCACGGCCTCGGGAGATTACGCCACGGTGCTGGGGCTGGATCGTCCGGACGCGTTCGCGTTCGTGTGGGAGCGCTTCTTCGAGCGACCTCGAATCGCCACGGTGCAAGGCGGCGCGTTCCGGGTCGCCAGAGCCGCAGCGCCCCATCCCGTATCGAACGAAGATGCCGGGCGTGCGGAACCCTTGCGATGGCGAGCGCCCGATGGTTTGCCTATCGAAGGATGGCTGCTCCGGCCCGCGAGCGAGCCGCCCCATCCCACGATTCTGTATATCCATGACGGCCCGGTTTTCCACTGGCGACCGCATTGGCTTGGGCGCGCGCCCGCAGCCGCGATGCTGCTGCGCCGCGGCTATGCGATCTTCATGCCCAACCCGAGGGGGAGTTCGGGACGTGGCACAGCATTTGCTGCGCGCGTGATCGGCGATATCGGCGGTGGGGATACGGGGGATTTGCTTTCGGGCATCGATTATCTCGTCGAGGCGGGGATCGCCGATCCTTCGCGGCTGGGCGTGACGGGCCTCAGCTACGGCGGATTGATGACATGCTGGCTGACAACACAGGACACCCGCTTCAAAGCGGCAGTATCGGTAGGGCCCGCGACGAACCATGTCAGCCATCACCTTACGTGCAACATCCCGCAGTTCGTCAGCCTGTTTGTTCAAGACCATTATACGAACCTTTCAGGTGCCTATTATTCGCGCAGCCCGATCCTGCACGCACACAAGAGCCGGACGCCCACGATGCTGGTGTGCGGCGGGCTGGATCGCTGCACGCCAGCGGGGGAGGCGCTCCAGTTCCACAATGCGCTGCTTGAGAACGGCGTAGAGTCGGTCGTGGTCGAGTATCCGCAGGAAGGTCACGGCGTGCGCGGGATGCCGGCTGCAATCGATTTCGCTGCGCGTTGCGTGATGTGGTTCGAAGAGTACATCCCGGCGAACGGGCCGTAGCTGCCTATTCGGGCACGAGCCGGGCCGCAAAACCGCCCGAGGCGGCAAGGTGAAGCACGATCCGCGCGCGCCGGTCCACGCGTGCCTGCCTGGCCGCAATCCCCTGCGGCGCGCCAGCGTCATCGGCGAGCATGTCGGCGCGGTAGCTGCCCGGACCGAGCATCGCCAGCGACACCGGAATGTCTCGGGCGGTGCGGTCCGTAATCGCGCCCAGCCACCATTTGCGTGCCCGGCGCCGCGCGATCACGATGTAGTGGCCGGGATCGGCGGCGAGCACGCGCGTTTCGTCCCACGCGGTCGGCACCGCGGCGACGAAGGGCCATCCGGTCGCGCCCCGATAATGCACCGGGGAATCGGCGACCATCGCGAGCGGGTTCTCGTCGACCACATACAGCGCCACGGCGTGGGCGCGCGTGCCCATGACTTGCGGCGCGGTATTGCGGATTTTGAACCGCTCGGGGGAGACAGCGTCGAAGCCGCCCTGATGGACATCGAACGGTCCGGCGAGCATCCGCGTGAACGGCAGGATCGCTTCATGCTCGGGCGTGCTGCCGGGGTTGGCGTCAAACTTGTTATATTCGATGCCGCGCACCGCTTCGCGCGAAAGCATGTTCGGCCAGGTGCGGATTTCGCCCGTGGGTTTGAACGCGCCGTGGAAGGTGACCGTCATGTGCCGGTCCGCCGCCTTGCGCGCGACCTCCGTATAAAAATTCACCATCTCCTGATCGTCGCGGTTCATGAAATCGACCATCAACCCTTCGACACCCCACGACGCCCAAGTGTCGAGCGCGCGGTCCACCTGTTCGCTGAACGGCTTCCAATGCGTCCACAAGCGGATGCCCACACCGCGCGCGTGCGCATAGCGCAGCACTTCGGGCATATCGATTTCCGGGCGCGCGTGCGTCAGGTCCTGCGGCGTACCGTTCGGGCCGATCGGCCCGCCATACCAAGCCTGACCCTGGTATCCGTCGAGCGTGTGGTAGGCGATACCGTTCTCGGCGTCGAAATCGATGTAGGCCTTCATCGTCGCGGTGTTGAGGCCGGGCGTGAAGGACGCGCCGGGCCAGTAGTAATCGTTCCACCAGGGAAAGCTGGTCTTGCCCGGCTTGACCCACGACCAGTCGCGCCGGTCCGGCGCTGGGTTCAGCACATCGACCATGTTCGATTCGATCAGCGCGCCCGGCGTCCGGCCGAGCAGCACGACGCGCCATGGCGAGGCGTGGCGGCCCGCATGGCCGCGAACCATGATGGCGGGATCGTCGAGCCGGGGCGATAGCCTGCCCGAGAGCCCGGGCGTGGCGGGATCACGCGTCAGATACAGTCCCGCCCAGTCGGTGAGCGCCGCCTCCGTGATCGCGCCCCACACGCCCGAGGGCGTATGGAACAACACCGGCAACACGACCAGGCCGTTACTGGCGACCACCTCGTCGCGCGTTCCGTTCCGGTAATATTCCTCGTAGCTAGACTGAAAGTCCTTGACCGGCATCGCCCAGACGTTTGCCGTCGCGGGCACGCCAAACCCGGCAATCTCGCGCGCGATCCGGAAATCACGGCGGCCGATCACGCGCCAGCGGTATGCCGCGCCATCGTCATAGGCTCGCGCTACGAGTTCGAGCGTGCGCGCGTGCATCGGGTCGGTGAGGCGGACCGTGATCTCGCGGTAGCGGTCGCGGGCAACGCTAGCTTTGCCGATCAGGCCCGTTACCCGCTCGTCATGGCTCGCCGGCACCACATCGAGGAGCTTGAGCCGCGTCCCCGCCTCGCGAGCGAAATCGAGGCCGATCGGCGCAGGATCGAGGACGCGCGCGCCCCTATAGCCAATGCTCCAGCGCGCTCCGCCCTCGGGTGAGAGGGTGAGCGAGACACTCGTGTGCCCACCGGGCGACACGAGCATCCAACGTTCGTCTGCCTGGGCCGTGCCCGAGCAAAGCGCCATCCCGAGCAAGACCGCGCCGATGGCCGCCCACCAACGCCGAAGTCCTGTGCTCGCATCCCAGCAACCGCAGTCTGACGCGTTCATCGGCTCACTCCTTCGCCCCGCGCAGGTTACGTTCTGCGCGTTGCTCGCCGCAAGGCACCGGACCACCCCAGGACAGGTTGACTTGGCTGTGAGTGGAACGTCCTTTACCAAAGCGCGGCGGCACGCTTACGTCGCCAGACTCAGGCGTGATCGCAGGTGGAGATCGTTCTTGCGGCTTATAGAGATACTCGCGCTCGCTTTGATCGCGCTTTCGACAAGCACCGCTGCCACATCGCAGCACGCCCGGCCCTGGATGAACGCCACACTCTCGCCCGACCGTCGTGCTGAACTGCTGACGGCAGCCATGACCGACGCGGAAAAGCAGACGCTCACCTTCGGCTATTTCGCAAGTACGCTGGGTCCGGATCAGCCGAAACCACCTGAGGGCAGCCGCGCCGGATCGGCAGGCTATGTGCCCGGTATCCCGCGTCTGGGCATCCCGCCGCAATGGCAGACCGACGCGGGCGTGGGTGTCGCTACCCAAGGTGCGGCGGCGGTGAAGCGGGAGCGCACCGCGCTCCCCTCGGGGCTTGCCACCGCCGCCACATGGGATCCGGACATCGCCTTCGAGGGGGGCGCGATGATCGGCGACGAGGCGCGACGTTCGGGGTTCAACGTGATGCTTGCGGGCGGCGTCGATCTCATGCGCGAGCCGCGCAACGGTCGTAATTTCGAATATGCAGGCGAGGATCCGCTGCTCGCGGGGCGTATCGTGGGGGCGCAGATCGCGGGTATCCAGTCCAACCGTATAATCGCGACCGTAAAGCATTTCGCGCTCAACGATCAGGAGACCGACCGGCAGGGATCGGGCGATTCGGCGATCGATCGCGCGGCGGCGCGCATGTCCGATCTGCTCGCCTTCCAGTTTGCGATCGAGGCAGGCAATCCGGGAGCGGTGATGTGCGCGTACAACCGCGTCAACGGCCCGTGGGCGTGCGAGAGCCCATGGCTGCTGACTGATGTTCTTCGCCGCGACTGGCGCTATCCTGGCTTTGTAATGAGCGATTGGGGCGCGGTGCACAGCACGGTCGCGTCCGCCAATGCCGGGCTGGAGCAGGATTCAGGCGCGCCCTTCGATGACAAGCCCTACTTCGGCCCGCCGCTCGCCGCGGCGATCCGCGAAGGCGCGGTCACCCACGCGCGCCTCGATCAGATGGCGCGGCGCATCGTCCGGTCGATGTTCGCGCATGGGCTGCTCGACCTCCCGATTTCCGAACAGCCGATCGATTACGCTGCGCATGCCGCTGTCACCCGCAAGGACGCCGAAGAGGGCGCGGTGCTGCTCAAGAACGAAGGCGCGCTCCTGCCGCTTGCGCCCGCGCTGCGCCGCATCGCGGTCATCGGCGGACATGCGGACCGGGGCGTGCTGGCGGGCGGCGGCTCCAGCCTCGTCTATCCGCGCGGCGGCAACGCCGTTGCGGACCTCAAGCCCACGAGCTGGCCCGGACCGGTGATGTACTATCCCTCTGCACCGCTCGACGCGATCAGGAAGCAGGCTCCGGGCGCGATCGTGCGTTTTGCAGATGGCACGGACGTGGCGGCCGCGACCGCTCTCGCGCGCGAGAGCGACGTGGCGATCGTGTTCGGCACGCAGTGGGCGGGCGAATCCTTCGATGTGCCGTTGATGCTCGACGGCGATCAGGATGCGCTGATCGCGGCGGTCGCAGCCGCCAACACCCGGACAGTGGTAGTGCTAGAAACGGGCGGCCCGGTACTGGCACCGTGGGCCGAAAGGGTGCCTGCGGTGCTTGAGGCTTGGTATCCGGGAACTGAGGGCGGCGAAGCGATCGCCCGCCTGCTGTTCGGTGAAACCGCGCCGTCGGGTCGCCTGCCCGCCACGTTCCCGCGCAGCCTCGCCCAGCTGCCGCATCCGCAAGCGCCGCATAGCGGGGAGACGCGCTACAGCGAGGGCGGGGCGGTCGGCTACAAATGGTTCGACAAAACCGGCGCGGTCCCCCAATTCGCGTTCGGACACGGCCTCACCTACACGCGCCTTGCCTACCGCCGCCTGCGGGCGCGGGCCGAAGGCGGCACCGTCCGCGCGGATTTCCAGGTAACCAACACGGGTTCCCGCGCGGGCGTGGCGGTCGCCCAACTCTATGTCGGCCCGGTCGGCGGCGGGTGGGAAGCACCCAAGCGGCTCGGCGGCTGGCGCAGACTGGCGCTTGCTCCCGGCGCATCGTCCGCAGCCAGCGTGATAATCGATCCGCGCCTGCTCGCCACGTGGGACGAGGGCTTGCGCCAGTGGCGCATCGCGGCGGGCGACTACCGCGTGATGCTTGCGGACTCGGCGCGCGACATCCGCGAGACGGCAACGGTGCGCCTGTCCGCGCGTGCGCTTCCGGCCGACTGGAAGCCGCCGACCGCACACGCGCTGCATTAGGGACGAGCTCGGTCGACGCCGATCCAGCAGCGCACGCGCAAGCTGTCGCTATCGCGCCACAGCCGAATGGAAACTTTGCTTGCTATCTAGACCGCGCACGGCTTTGTGACGATAAAAGTGCGATCACAGATTGCGGGGAGGAAACGATGAAACGCTCACGTCTTGCGAACATGACCGGCACGGCGGCAATCGCGCTGCTCGCTTCCGCCCCGGCGTTCGCCCAGACCTCG
>Ga0123336_10000647_pt1 | contig 33911 bp, 30 predicted proteins | sample SSSSmetaG_FD_96466 | JGI IMG/M metagenome (GOLD analysis project Ga0123336, IMG submission 96466) | Glacier valley bacterial and archeal communities from Borup Fiord, Nunavut, Canada, to study Microbial Dark Matter (Phase II) - ​SSSS metaG | ecosystem: Environmental > Aquatic > Freshwater > Ice...
CCCTGGCTGATAAACCATAAGGGATATGTTTGTTATCAAGGACGTTACCGGATGGATTATTGCAAAAGCAAATCCAGGATTTTATCTGCTTGTCAATTCCCTACAGTAAATTGACTCTATCGATTTAGCATATATTCTTGACAATAATATGTTATATCTGTATAATACATTATGCAAGTTAGTTGTGCGGGTTTAACTCAGTGGTAGAGTGTCACCTTGCCAAGGTGAAAGTCGCGAGTCCGAATCTCGTAACCCGCTCCAACACAACTAAATAGAGAAGTTAGTATTAGCTTCTCTATTTAGTTTATAAGATACATGCGGGTGTAGTTCAATGGTAGAACGTCAGCCTTCCAAGCTGATCGTGAGGGTCCGATTCCCTTCACCCGCTCCATAGTAAGGGCCTTTCTAGGAGTAGAGAGGTTCCTTTTTTATTCCACTAAACTAATTGCGAATTGAACCTGAGAGGGCACTAACAAAAAAAATCTTCTTATCCATGGATAAGAAGATTTTTTTATACTTAATTGTATGATTAGAAATCTAGATCTATTAAATCATATTCTTTACTACCTAAACCAATTTTTACTGCATGCTCAATACTGCTTTTCCAGTTAGTTTCAGGATGAGTATCAGTGAAATGATCATCATGAATATGTGGCTTTTCAGAAAGGATACTGCCTTTTATGATGGTTTGACTATTTACCGCGTCAGCACAGGCAACATCAAGTGCAACCGGATCAAAAGATGCAAACATACCTACATCCGGAACAATTGGTATGTCATTTTCCGAATGACAATCACAGTAAGGTGATACATCGACCACAAGACTGATATGAAACTGGGGACGATCCTTTAATACTGCGTAAGAATACTCTGCAATCTTGCAGTTTAAAATATCATTAGTTTCATCATCAATTGTATGAACTGCATCGTAATTACAAGCCCCAATACATCTTCCACAGCCTACACATTTATTATGGTCTATTCCTGCTTTATGTTGTTCATCAAAAGAGATTGCATCATGAGCACAGTTTTTTATGCAGGCACCACAGCTTCTACATAAGCTCTTATGCACAGTTGGTTTGCCTGCGTTGTGCATTTCCATTTTACCTGCACGGGAACCACAACCCATGCCAACATTCTTTAAAGTGCCGCCAAAGCCTGTTGCTTCGTGTCCCTTAAAGTGAGTTAAGCTAATAAATATATCGGCGTCCATAATTGCACGACCTATTTTGGCTTCTTTAACATAATCGCCATTAATAGGCACCAAAGTTTCATCAGTGCCTTTAAGACCATCTGCAATGATAACGTGGCAGCCAGTTGCAAAAGGGTTATATCCATTTTCATAAGCTGAGTCAAGATGGTCTAGGGCATTCTTTCTTCTACCTACATAAAGAGTATTACAATCTGTAAGAAATGCTTTACCTCCTTGCTTTTGAATTAAATCAACGATGACCTTCGCATAATTGGGACGTAAATAAGAAAGATTACCAGGCTCCCCAAAATGAATTTTTATAGCAGCAAATTTGTCTTTAAAATCAATAGTTTCTAAACCTGCCTTTTTTACTAGCTTCTCTAACTTTTGTAATAAGTTATAATGCGTTGTCTTGAAATTTGTAAAATAAACCTTGGATTTATCCATACTTTTCTCTCCCTATCACTAATTGTTAATTCGTATTAGCAATATATTTAACATCTGCTATTACAATACGCATGGCTGGCTATAGTTTATCATGTAAGTACACATTTTTTATTACTATAATAAAATTAATTATTTTCACTTTGATGATAGAATATAAAAATATAAATGTCAAATATCAATTCAAACCTAATATGAAAAACGGGCCTACTCAAAACTATGTTGAGTAGGCCCGTTTTTTCTATTTATCTTATTTAAAATCAATCAAATTAGAATGCTACTCCACTCTTATCTTCAGAGGCAGCTTTATTTCCGAAACCGCCCTTCTTTGAATACAAAATAGAAGTTGCAACAATAGCAAACAAAACAACGCCAATGATTATTTTGGCAACACTTGAACCCTCGTATTTAACAAGTACAGGTGCTGCAAGTAGAGAAACCATGTTGATAACTTTGATCATTGGGTTGAGAGCTGGTCCTGCGGTATCTTTAAGAGGATCACCAACTGTATCACCAACAACAGCTGCCTTATGAGCCTCTGAACCTTTACCACCATATATACCATCCTCAATTGTTTTCTTGGCATTATCCCAAGCTCCACCTGAGGTTGACATAAATACTGCAAGGGATTGACCTGAGAGAATAACACCGGCTAATGCGCCACCTAATGCTTCAACTCCAAGGAATATACCAACAATAATAGGAGTGATTACACAAATAGTTGCAAGTGTAATAAGCTCTTTTTGTGCAGATGCAGTACAGATCCCAACAGCATTACCATAGTCAGGTTTTACCTTGCCTTCCATAAGGCCAGGTATGTGGAACTGACGGCGAACTTCTTCTACTATTAATGCAGCGGCACGTGCAACTGCGCTAATAATCAATGAGGAGAAGAGCCATGGAAGAGCTGCTCCAATTAATGCACCGATAAATACCATTGGTTGGGAAATTCTTATACCAGTACTAAAGAGAGTCGAAGTGGCTACAACTCCAAGCTGTTCCTGTACCTTTGTTACATCAGTAAGGAAGGAGCCAAAGAGTGAAACTGCAGCAATAACTGCGGATCCAATTGCAACACCCTTTGTAATGGCCTTTGTTGTATTGCCGACTGCATCAAGATCTCCAAGAATTTTTCTTGCGTCTTCATCAAGTCCTGCCATCTCTCCAATTCCGTTTGCATTATCGGATATTGGACCAAAGGAGTCCATTGCTACGTTATTACCAGTAAGAGTAAGCATACCTATACCGGTCATTGCTACACCATACAAAACATATATAACATCATGTCCCCAATAAATAACTACAGAAGTTAGAATAGTTCCTGCAATTATTAATGTCTGCCAAACAGAAACTTCAAAGCCTAATGCAAGGCCTCTTAGAAGAAGAGTTGCAGCGCCTCCTGATTTAGCAGCAGCGGCTACATCTTTAACTGGTTTGTAGCGAGTATCGGTAAAGTACTTAGTTACTTCGTCAAGAAGTATAGCTAAGAGAATACCAACTGCAACGGATAGGAAAGCACGCCATTCATGCATGTAGAATTGAGCTAACAAGAAGAATGCTACAAGACAAATACCTGCTGAGGTATAGAATCCTTTGTTTATAGAAGACATGGCATTTTGCTCTTCAGCTTTGTTACTACCTTTTACAGTATAAGTACCAATTATTGAAGAAAGCACACCAATACCTCTAACAAGAAGAGGGAATACTATCCATTTAATTTCTCCAGTTATTGCAACAAGGGAGCATCCTAAGATAAGTCCAGATACAATAGTAACTTCATAGGACTCAAAAATGTCGGCTGCCATTCCTGCACAGTCTCCTACGTTGTCTCCAACAAGGTCTGCAATAACTGCAGCATTTCTAGGATCATCCTCAGGAATACCTGCTTCAACCTTACCAACAAGGTCTGCACCAACATCGGCAGCTTTTGTAAAAATGCCGCCTCCGACTCTCATGAATAGTGCAAGCAGTGTACCACCAAAACCAAATCCTAAAAGAACATCAGGAGAGGAAATACCAAATACGATGAAAATTGCTGTTCCACCAAATAGTCCTAGACCATCGGTTAACATACCAGTAATGGTTCCTGTACGGTATGCGATTTGCAGTGCTTCTGGAAAGCTTCTCCTTGAAGCGGAAGCAACACGGACATTTCCTTGAACTGCCATTCTCATACCAAACTGACCAACTGTTAGTGAGAAACAAGCACCCATTATGAAAGCTACTGCACGCCCAAAGCCGATTATTAATCTAATAGTACCATCGTCAAACTGGCTAAAACGTTCAAGAGCCTCTTTAGTTGGGGGAACTAAATAAACAGAAAAAAACAATACTACTGTGAAAACAGCTATGAATGGAATGATAGATTTGAGCTGACGATTAAGATATGCATTTGCACCTTCTCTTATTGCGTTCCAAACATCTTGCATCTTTTGTGTACCCTTATCTGCCTTAAGAATCTGTGACCTAAGGAGTAGGGCATAGCCGAGACCTATTAGGGATATACCTAAAACGGCCCATATTGCAACAATTTCAAACAAACTAGAATTGCTTGGCATGTACTTCATCCACCTTTCGTATCATTAATTTGAGGTCAGTGTAATGTAAGTCCAAAAAGACGCCCTGCAGATAGCATATCAGTATAAAATTATGTAAGATGAAAGTAGTAATAAAGTAGCTATTCTGTCTTCATCTTAAGGGTTTGGAAAACATATTGCATTTTAAAAATTAATGCAATATATAGGCATACCTAGAGCAATTTGCACTTCACGCCTTAATAAACACAACAAATTACCTCAGTATATAGTATACAACCGTTGAATTAAGCAATATAGATAAAAAATCTACAAAAAAATATTTAAATTTCTAATATTTCGTAGAAGGATTTTGCCATTAGAATAAAGAATATTTATCTAAATATCCATTAGGGAATTCTATATTGTTTTTGAGTGTTTTGCCCTTGCTTTTTTTGGGGAAATTTTATTATATTAATAATTAGTATGATGCTCTCTTTAAAAAGATTGGGAGTTATATCAATTAACGAAGGGTGGTATTAATATGTTTCCAAAGAAGAAACTTTTTGTAATAGTAACAGGTCTTTTGTTAATATTTTCTGTAATTAGTTTTTCTGTATATTTAAACAGTAATGGACAATATCAAAACAGTCTTTCTATAAATAACAATTTAACTATCGAAAATGATAATTTAAAAATTCAGGTCTCACAGCTAAATGAGAAATTAGACAATAATATAAAAGAGAATGAAAAAGAGCTTAACTCTTTAAATCAGCAGTTAAGCAATAAGCAGAAGGAACTTGATAGTGTACCTAAGTTAAGCCAGTATTCTATTAGTCTGTATAAATCAAAAAATTTAAGCGATCCACAGAATAACATAGCAGAGGACCTTATTAAAAGGACAGATTTAGTTCCTCAGAAGGCAGAACTAGGAGGGACTATGAAGATAGAAAATGTGGTTTTACTTTCTCCTGACTTTGCATATGCAACCTACAGTGATGGACATATTTTGGGCCATATGGTACTGAAATTCTATGTTTCAAAAGAAGGGAAGATTGATTGGCAGCTTTTGAAGTATTCCACATATTAGGGTTACTTAGAACTATCTTTACGGTCCTATATTAAAATCCATTACTAAGTTTGAGTCAAATAAATCAAGATTTTTTTCTCAAAGCATTCTAAATCCCCTACCATCCATATGCGTTCTGTCTGTAATAACAGCATTTGTAGTAGAAGAGATCTTTTCGTAGGACTCAATGCCAACTGCACAATAAAGCTTAAAGTCCTTATCAGACAAATCAAATGATGGGATAATAAGAAATTATTAATAAATAGTACAGTAGTAAAAAAATATACAATTATTGATAATATTTATTGTTAAAATTTAAAAAGGATTTTTAACAATATTGTCGAATTTATACTTTTGTTGACATTTTTATACGAAAATTTGTATGACTTCTCTATTTAATATGTCAACAATGTTCTATAACTCTATAATACATAGGCGCAAGATATAAATGTGAAAATTATTATGATTTAATTATACTATATCCTTAATAATTGTGTAATTAGAAAAATTTTAAAAATTGCCGATAATTATAATATATTATTTTTTGAAGCAAAAAAGGAGCAAAGTAGTATGAATGTTGATTGTATCAATGCGTTTATCAGTGCAGGAACGCTTGTTCTTAAACAAGCAACACAGCAAGACGTTTCTACTGGCAAAGCATTTGTTAAAACAACCTCTGCAATTGAGGATGCTGTTTGCCTAATTGTGGGGCTTACTGGTAAAATAAGAGGTAAGGTTTCAATAAATATGGACAAGAAAATGGCTTTAGATCTCGCTTCTAGTATGATGGGAGGATATACTGTAACTGAGTTTGATGAGATGACATCTAGTGCGGTAGGGGAACTGGCTAATATGATTGCTGGAAATGCCTCTACTATATTATATGATAAAGGTATTGGTATTGAAATAACTCCACCTTCTGTTATTCAAGGACAGAATACTATAATCGTATTAGATGGAATTACACAAGTCATATGTATACCACTGTCACTTGCTGGCAAAGGGACGATTGAACTTGATATTTGTATAAGGGAATAAAGGGAATAGAAAATTTTTACTATATTTGTGAGACATTAAGGGAAGATAGTTTTAAAACTATCTTTTTTTGATGAATCTAGATATATGTGGTATATTATAACGTGTTTAAAAAAGTATTTTTTTAGTATAACAGGAGATGATTGCGTGGCTTTTAATATTGTATTGGTAGAGCCTGAAATACCGCAAAATACTGGGAATATAGCCAGAACTTGTGCAGCAACTGGAACAAAGTTGCACTTGGTAAGACCACTGGGATTTTCAGTAGAAGACAAGTATTTAAAAAGGGCGGGACTTGATTATTGGGAAAGCGTTGACATAAGTTATTATGACAGTTTTGATGAGCTTTATAGAAAATATTCGGATAAGGATTTTTACTTCGCAACAACCAAGGCTGTTAATGCATATACTGATGTATCCTATAAAGATGATTGCTTTTTAGTATTTGGCAAGGAGACCGCAGGATTACCAGAAGAACTATTGTTAAGAAATAAGGAGCATTGTATAAGGATACCAATGAGGGAAACAATAAGGTCATTAAATTTGTCTAATTCTGTTTCCATTGTCCTATATGAAGCTTTGAGACAGAATTCCTTTAAGGGGTTGTCAGAAGAGGGTTCCTTAACAAAATACACTTGGTAGGAGTTTATGAAACAATCTCCTTTTGAATAAAATAATATCCACAAAACGTGGTAAGATTGGTGGTTTATATGATAAATAAAGAAAGAATGGTTAACGAATTAATTGAACTAATAGGTATTGATAGTTTGACAAGACAGGAAAGGCAGATGGCTGATTGTCTCACGAAGAAGCTACATAGCTTGGGGTATGAGGTCTATGAGGATGATGCAGGAAAGAAAATAGGCGGGAATGCTGGAAATCTTATTTGCAATATCAAAGGAGATAAGGGTGTTTCAGCAATTGTTCTTATGGCTCATATGGATACTGTAACCCCAGGCATTGGAAAAACTCCAATAATAGAAGGTGGATATATAAAAAGTGATGGTACCACTGTTCTTGGCGGAGATGATTTAGCAGGTGTTGAATGTATTTTAGAGACAATCAGAATATTAAAGGAAGAGAATATTTCCCATGGAGATATTCAGGTTGTTTTCAGTATAGCTGAGGAAGGCGGCCTTCTCGGTGCTAGAAACCTCGATTATTCAAAAATAAAAGCAAAATATGGTTTGGTATTAGATAGTGGTGGTAAAATAGGTAGTGTTGCAGTTAATGCCCCAGCACAGAATAAGATAGATGTGACGATTAAAGGCAGGGCTGCTCACGCAGGTATGGAGCCGGAAAAAGGAATAAATGCAATTCAAATAGCTGCTGAAGCAATTAGTAATATGACTCTAGGAAGAATAGATGCAGAAACTACTGCAAATGTTGGTATCATAAGTGGTGGACGAGCTACAAATATTATTTGTGACACAGTTGAAATAAAAGCAGAAGCCCGTAGCAGAGATCTTAAAAAGCTTGAATCTCAAACTGCTCACATGAAGGAATGCTTTGAAAAAGCATGTGAAAAATTTGGAGGAACTGCAGTTATTGATATTTCACTTGCTTATCCTCCATTTCGTATTGAAGAATCTGCTCCCATTATTAAATTCCTTGAAAAGGGAGCAAAAAATGCTGGAGTTGAGCTTATCCTTGAGGCAACTGGTGGAGGTAGTGATACAAACATTATTAATGGCAAAGGCATACAAGCCGTTGATGTAAGTGTAGGTATGGATAAAGTGCATAGTGTTGAGGAACAGATATTGATTGATGATTTTACTAAATCTGCGGAATTTCTTTTAGAAGTAATAAAAAGTGTTGAATGATAAAGGAGACTTTTGTATGACTAAGAAAATTGGAGTTCTTACAGGTGGAGGGGATTGCCCTGGTCTAAATGCTGTAATAAGGGCGGTAGTCAAAACTGCAATAGGAAAGTATGGCTATGAGGTAATAGGGTTTAAGGATGGTTATCGTGGACTGGTTCTCAATAATTTTGTTAATCTAAAGTTAGATGATGTATCTAATCTTCTAGACAGAGGTGGAACAATACTTGGCACTTCTAATACTGATAATCCATTTAATTTCAAAATTGAAAAAGATGGAGAGAGTTATTACAAAGATATGTCAGATAGAGTAGTAGAAAACCTTGAGATGCATGATATAGAAGCTCTTGTTTTGATCGGTGGAGATGGCACTATGAAAAGTGCAAACGCATTTTCCAAAAAGGGGATTAAGGTTATAGGAGTTCCTAAAACCATTGACAACGATCTAAATGCTACAGACCTTACTTTTGGCTTTATGACTGCTGTAGAGACTGCTACGGAGGCAATTGACAAGTTGCACTCTACTGCTGAATCACACCACAGAGTAATGATATTGGAAGTTATGGGAAGATATGCAGGATGGATTGCACTTCAGTCTGGTATTGCTGGTGGTGCTGATATAATACTTATTCCAGAAATTCCATATGATATAAATAAAATAGCTCAGAAAATTCTCCAAAGGAAAAATAGGGGTAAGAGTTTCTCAATAATTGTTGTGGCAGAAGGTGCAAAGAGTCCGGAGGGAAACCTAGTAGTCAACAAGATTCTAACGGATAGTCCGGATCCAGTGAGACTTGGTGGAATTGGAAACAAAATTTCTGAACAAATAGAAGAACTTACTGGTATTGAAAGCAGGGTTACAGTACTTGGACATTTGCAAAGAGGTGGCAGGCCAGGACCATTCGATAGAATTCTGACTACAAGATACGGAGTTGCTGCTGTAAACCTAATTGAACAGGGTGACTTTGGCAAAATGGTTAGTCTACAGGGAAACAAAATTGGTGCAGTTAAACTCGAAGAAGCTGTTAGTGAGATGAAGGTAGTGGACCCTTCTGGAGAATATGTAACTATTGCTAAAGATCTTGGAGTATGCTTTGGGGATTAGATTTGGGGGACATTTAATATTATGTTGTATTTTTCAGACTTATCGATAAAGGATCGGGACATTTTCAATAAATATCTTAAGGCAGGAAGATATGAAGCTTCAGAAATGAATTTCTCAAATTTTTTTATGTGGCGAAAAGTATATAACTTTAGATATGTTGAAATAGAGGAACATTTGTGCATAATAGCTCTACCAAAAGTAGGTGAGCCCTATGCAATGTTACCTATAGGAAGTGGCAACAAAGAGAAATTGGTATTGATTATTAATGAGCTCTTGGAATATTTTAAAACCAAAGGCTGGGAATTTAAGTTTAATAGAGTTGAGGAAGGGAAACTTGAACTTTTAAAAGCATTAAAAGAAGATTTTGATTTTGTTTTTGAGAGTGATAGAGATAATAGCGACTATTTATACGCGTCCTCTGATCTTATAAATTTAAAAGGTAAAAAGTATGATGGTAAAAGAAATCATATTAATAAATTTAAGAAGAGCTATTCTTATGAATATAAACCTGTAACTTCTCAAGAAATTGATGACTGTAAAATAATTTTGGAGCAGTGGTGTGCAGAGAGAAGTTGCGATGAAAATGGTGATTTCACTTGCGAAAAGTTGGCTAATTTTGAACTTTTGGATAACTTTGATGAATTTGGAGTAAAGGGTGCTATTATCTATGTTGATAGCAAACCAGAAGCTTTTACAGTGGGTGAACTTTTAAATAATAACACTGCAGTAATCCACATTGAAAAGGCAAACAGCTCTATTAATGGACTGTATACCTTTATTAATCAACAATTTTGTACTAATGTGTGGAGCGATTATGAATTTATTAATAGAGAACAGGATCTAGGACTTGAAGGGTTAAGAAAGGCAAAGCTTTCTTATAATCCTATAGGTTTAATAACTAAATATACTGTTTCTATAAACTAAATTAATATGGAATAATTGATTATTGCCCAGGGAAAACTGGGTTATGATTGTTTTAAAATTGCATAAATACTTTGTTAAAAATATATTTATTTTCGATATTTCTACTATTGCAAAAAAAAAGCTAATAATGTACAATTAATTTGAATTTTAAAACAAAAATGATGGAAGTGCATAAAGCATTTTCCATTAACAATAAACTTTTGGAGGCGAATTTAATGGTAGTAAAAGTTGGTATTAATGGTTTTGGACGTATTGGACGTCTTGTTTTTAGGGCAGCAATAAATAATCCTGAAATTCAGATTTTAGGCGTAAATGATCCTTTTGTGACTGTAGACTACATGAAATACATGCTTGCTTATGACACAGTTCATGGCAAATTTGATGGTGAAATTTCTGTAGAAGATGGAAAGTTAGTAGTAAATGGTAAGAAAATAGCTGTATTCGCAGAAAAAGATCCTGCAAACATTAATTGGGCTTCTTGTGGAGCTGAATATGTTGTTGAATCTACTGGCGTATTTACAACTACTGAAAAAGCTTCTGCTCACTTTGTTGGCGGAGCAAAGAAAGTAGTTATTTCTGCTCCATCATCAGATGCACAAATGTTTGTTATGGGTGTAAACGATGATAAGTACACTTCTGATATGAAAGTTGTTTCAAATGCATCTTGTACTACAAATTGCTTAGCACCTCTTGCTAAGGTTATCAATGATAACTTTGGTATAGTTGAAGGCTTAATGACTACAGTTCATGCAGCTACAAACACTCAGAAGACTGTTGATGCTCCTTCAAACAAAGACTGGAGAGGCGGAAGATCAATCATTAACAACATTATCCCTTCATCAACTGGTGCAGCTAAAGCTGTAGGTAAAGTTATTCCTGAACTTAATGGCAAACTTACTGGTATGTCATTGAGAGTTCCAACTTCTGATGTTTCAGTAGTTGACCTTACTGTCCGTCTTGAGAAGGCAGCGACTTATGAAGAAATCAAAGCAGCTGTTAAAAAGGCTGCAGAGACTACTATGAAGGGTGTTCTTGCATATACAGAAGATTCAGTTGTTTCTTCTGACTTTATTCATGACCCACATACTTCAACATTTGATGCAAATGCTGGTATAGCTTTAAATGCTAACTTTGTAAAGCTTGTTGCATGGTATGACAATGAATGGGGTTATTCAAACAAGGTTGTTGATCTTATCCTTCACATGGCAAAGATTGATGGCGTTAAGTAAGAATTTTAATTTAGACAGATAAAAAGCTTGAGCTTATGCTCAAGCTTTTTTTGATAACTAATACATTGTTAAAAATTTAATAACTTTAAGGGTTTGTATTGAAAAACTTGGCTAAAAGAGGTAAAATGTTAATCGGTATATAGGTTTTTTCCTCGTACATATGGTTAACATTCTTAACCTTGGAATAACAAAATGTCCTTGGGGAAGAATTTAAAATAGTAAAAATTGAATTGGAGTGTGAACATAATGGGAATGCTTAACAAAAAGACTATTAAAGACATTGATGTAAAGGGTAAAAAGGTTATTGTAAGAGTTGACTTTAACGTTCCATTAGACGAAAACAGAAATATCACTGATGATAAAAGAATAGTTGGAGCTCTTCCTACTATAAAGTATCTTATTGAGAATGGTGCTAAAACTATTTTGGTTTCACATCTTGGAAGGCCGAAGAATGGACCAGAAGAGAAATTTAGCATGAAGCCTACAGCTGTTAGACTTTCTGAATTACTTGGCAAAGAAGTAGTTTTGGCGAAAGATGTAATTGGTGAAGATGCTAAGACTAAGGCAGCAGCTTTAAAGAACGGCGAAGTTCTCATGCTTGAGAATGTAAGATTCCACAAAGAAGAGGAAAAAAATGATCCTGCATTTGCAAAAGAATTAGCAAGTTTAGCAGAGATTTTTGTTAATGACGCTTTTGGTACTGCTCATAGAGCTCATGCTTCAACAGCAGGCTTGGCAAACTATCTCCCAGCAGTTTGTGGCTTCCTTATTCAGAAGGAAATAGATTTCATGGGGAAAGCTTTATCAAATCCAGATCGTCCTTTCGTTGCTATATTAGGTGGCGCAAAGGTATCTGATAAAATAGCAGTTATTGAGAACCTTTTAGATAAGGTAGACAGCTTAATTATCGGTGGTGGTATGGCTTATACTTTCTTAAAGTCAATGGGATACAACATCGGTACTTCAATTTGCGAAGACGAAAAGCTTGACCTTGCAAAGGATATTCTTGCTAAGGCAAAGGCAAAGGGTGTAAACCTGTTGCTACCTTCTGAAAATGTTATTGCAAAAGAGTTTAAGAACGATACTGAGATTAAAACTGTTCCATCAAGCCAAATGCCTGATGGTTGGATGGGTATGGATATTGGAACTCAGACAATAGCTACTTTTTCTAAAGTGATTAAAGAAGCTAAGACAATTATTTGGAATGGACCAATGGGCGTATTTGAATTCCCTAACTTTGCTACAGGTACTAAGGAAGTGGCAAAAGCAGTTGCTGAATCAAGTGCTATTTCAATCGTTGGTGGTGGCGATTCTGCTGCAGCTGTAGAACAAATGGGATATGCTGATAAAATAACTCACATTTCAACAGGTGGTGGAGCTTCACTTGAGTTCCTTGAAGGAAAAATGCTTCCAGGAATAGATGTACTTTTAGAGAAATAATTAAATGGGGACACTCAGTAGTTTTTTACATGGGGATGTCCCCATCTGTTTATAAAGGAAAACAAATTTTATTTTACGAGGTGAATTAATATGAGTAGAGTTAAAATAATTGCTGGTAACTGGAAAATGAATAAGTCTGCAAGTGAAGCAGTTGAATTTGTTGAAGCTTTAAAATCACATGTTGCAGGCGCAGCTGCTGATGTAGTTGTAGGAGTACCATTTATATGCCTTCCAGGAGTTAAAAAGGCAGCTGAAGGTTCAAACATTAAAGTGGCAGCTCAAAATATGCATTTTGAAGAAAAGGGTGCTTATACAGGTGAAGTTTCAGGCTCAATGCTTGCTGACTTAGGAGTTGAATATGTAATAATTGGTCATTCAGAAAGAAGACAGTACTTTGCTGAAACTGATGAGACTGTTAATAAAAAGGCACATGCAGCATTTAAGTATGGCATTACACCAATTATCTGTGTTGGTGAATCCCTTGCTCAGAGGGAAAACGGCGTAACGGCTGATTTAGTTAGATACCAGGTTAAGATCGCGCTTCTTGGTTTGACAGCTGAGCAGGTTCAAAAGACTGTTATAGCCTATGAACCAATTTGGGCTATAGGAACTGGAAAGACTGCTACTAATGGGCAGGCTAACGAAGTTTGTGCCATTATTAGGGGTACTGTGAAAGAACTCTATGGTGCTAATGTTTCTGAGGCAACTAGAATACAGTATGGCGGAAGTGTTTCAGCGGCAACTGCTAAGGAACTCTTTACAATGTCTGATATTGATGGTGGTTTAGTAGGTGGAGCATCACTTAAACTTGATGACTTTGGTAAAATAGTTAAGTATGACGCTTAATTAAAATTACTTATATAGGTGCAAAAACCTCTGAGGACAACTTGGAGGTTTTTGTTTTCTTTGATATTTATAAACTTAATTATTTTCAAACAAAAAATGGTGGTATATAATCATATAGTAAATTATTTATGAGAATAGGTATATTCTCACATGATAAAGCATTCAAATGGCAAAACTTAAATCATAGGTTTTTGTCATATAAATTTATATTTATTTGATTGGAGAGTTAGTATGAAGGATAAATTAGTCGCACTTATAATATTAGATGGCTATGGAAACAATCCAAAACATGAAGGCAATGCAATATATGCTGCAAAAAAACCAAATTTGGATAGGTATTTAAAAGAATATCCAAATACAGTTATAAAAACAAGTGGAATGGATGTAGGTCTTCCAACGGGACAAATGGGAAATTCAGAAGTAGGACATACAAACATTGGTGCTGGAAGAATTGTATATCAAGAGCTTACTAGAATAACAAAATCAGTTGAAGATGGAGACTTTTACACAAAACAGGAGTTTTTAGATGCAGTTGAAAACTGTAAAAAGAATAACTCTAGTCTTCATTTATTTGGGCTTCTTTCTGATGGAGGAGTTCACAGTCACAATTCTCACTTATATGCTTTAATTGAGCTTGCAAAGAGAAATAACCTGAAAAACGTATTTGTTCATTGCTTCTTTGATGGAAGAGATGTTCCACCTGACAGCGCAAAAAAGTATGTAATTGAGCTGGAAGGAAAGCTCAAGGAAATAGGTACTGGAAAGATAGCATCTATGATGGGCAGATACTACGCAATGGATAGGGACAACAGATGGGATAGAGTCAAAATGGCGTACGAGGCTATGGCTTTAGGTGAAGGAATCAAGGCTGAGTCAGCTGTAAAAGGCGTTGAAGCTTCTTATGCAAAGGAAGAACTGGACGAATTTGTTAAACCAACAGTTATTGTTGAAGATGGGAAACCTGTTGGAACTATTAATGCAAATGATTCTGTTATCTTCTTTAATTTTAGACCGGACAGAGCAAGGGAGATATCCAGAACTTTTGTAGATCCTGAGTTTAATGGATTTGAGAGAGCTAAAGACTTTTTCCAATTACACTTCGTTTGCATGACACAATATGACAAAACCATGCCTAATGTGACTGTTGCCTATAAACCACAGAGCCTTTCAAATACTTTCGGAGAATATATCAGCCAAAATGGCTTCACTCAGCTTAGAATCGCTGAAACAGAGAAGTATGCGCATGTAACCTTCTTCTTTAACGGCGGTGTTGAGAAGGTCTGTGAAGGCGAGGACAGGGCTCTAATTCCTTCTCCTAAGGTTGCAACTTATGACCTTAAACCCGAGATGAGTGCATATGAGGTTGCTGATGAGGCAGTTAGCAGGATAAATTCAAAAAAATATGATGTTATGATTTTGAACTTTGCAAACTGTGACATGGTTGGCCATACTGGTGTTTTTGAAGCTGCTAAAACAGCAGTTGAGACTGTTGATACCTGCCTTGGCAAAGTAATAGATGCAATAATTGCACAAGGTGGAGTTGCATTTATCACAGCTGACCATGGTAATGCAGAACAGCTCATTGATTATGAAACATGTGGAGTATTTACCCAGCACACAACTAATGTTGTACCACTAATTGGTGTTGGATTACCTGAGGGCACTTCCTTAAAGGAAGGTAAACTGGCAGACCTTGCTCCAACTATGCTTGAAATTATGAAGCTTGCTAAGCCTAATGAGATGACAGGTGAATCACTGCTAGTAAAGTAACAAATTTGTTCAACTAAACATGCTATAGATTCTTCACTTCGTTCAGAATGACATGATTGAGCAGTAATTAGTCATTTGAATGTAGAGAAGAATCTTTTTGTGTTTAAATACCCTCCATATAAGTGCTTGGCATACTCTGCGATAAAATATATCCCAATTTCTTAGGACATGCTCTTCTCCTAAATGGGAAGAGTATGTTTCTATTTGACACATAAACATACTTATAGTACACTTTTTATGAATCGTGATCAGATTCTATTTAACTACGATGATATCAGTAAAATAGTTATTAGCTCTTAAAATGATGAAAAAAATTATTTCTTCATCATTATAATTAAAAGAACATTTTGAGAATTTAATATTTAAAGTATAGGTGACCAATAATATTGGTTAAAGGGAAACGGGTGTGAGTCCCGTGCGGTCCCGCCGCTGTATAAGAGGAGTCTGTTATGTATGCCACTGTGTTAATGGGAAGGCTAACAGATGATGACACTTGAGCCAGAAGACCTGCCTATAACTTTACACTTATAGGAGCTCTACGTGGAGATAGAGGGGGTGTGTTGACGCGCAGAAATTTTGTGCTTAAGACTACATATAACCTCTTAACATTAGCTTGTTAAGGGGATTTTTTAATGTTAAAAGATTTTAAGGAGATAAAGAATGAAATTTGCTAAAAAACTTTTATGGGCAGTAACGGCTATATCCCTGATGATAGCTTCTGCAGGTTGTACGTCAAAGACTGTAGATGTAAAGCCAAATGAGGCAGCTGGAGCAGCTCAGACTGTTGAAAAAAATGTAACACAGTACCCTATAACAATAAAGGATTCTAATAATGATGAAGTTACTATAGATAAGGAACCTTTAAAAGTCATATCAATTGCTCCCAATATTACAGAGACTATATTCGCAGTAGGTGCGGGGAGCAAACTTATAGGAAGGACCGATTTCTGTGATTATCCTGAGGAAGCAAAAAAGGTTCAGGGAATTGGTTCACTCACAAACCCCAATATTGAAAAAATTACAGAACTTAAACCTGACCTAGTAATTGCTTCAACACATTTTAAACCAGAAGTAGAAAAAAAGCTTAAGGATCTTGGAATAAAAGTCATTGTCCTTTATTCTGAAGAAACTTTTGATGGTGTGTATAAGACGATTGGTGATATTGGAAAGGTTTTAAATGTACAAAAGGGATCTGAAAAAGTAATAACGGACATGGAGGCAAAGGTACAATTAGTTCAGGATAAAGTTAAAGGATTAAACAAACCATCCTTGTACTACGTGGTTTCCTATGGTAAAAGCCAGTTTACTGCAGGTAAGGACACCTATATAGGTAAAATCATTGAGATGGCAGGAGCCAAAAATGCGGCTGATGATGTAACGGGCTGGAGCTATAGCTTAGAAAAATTAGTGGAGAAGAACCCTGATATCTTGGTTTGCACGAAGTTTTTTGATACTAAAAAGGGAATCCAAGCTGAGAACGGGTATAAAGACTTAAAAGCTGTCAAAGAAAACAAGCTTTATGAGATTGATAATAATATTTTAGATAGACAGGGCCCAAGGCTTGCTGATGGGCTTTATGAACTTGCAAAAATAGCTCATCCGGAAGCGTTTAAATAGCTATAAATATATATGCTATATTTAGTTTTTGTATTCAGAATGACATTGACTTTACCATTCTGAGGGAGTATTGAAATGGTCGAATCTCTTGTCGTCCTGAATGTAGTGAAGGATCTAGTTTCTACATCATCCTATAAATAATGTAATTTTAAAGTGAGGTTTTGTTGATGTCCTACATGGATAAGAAGGGCTTTTATAGAATATTATTTTTCATGATTTTAGTTGGACTATTTTTAACTGTAGTATTATCCAGTACAATGGGTGCTGCCAACATTACATTTATAGAAGCTTTAAGAATTTTAATGTCGAAATTGCCCTTGGTAGGACACTTTTTCAAGGACTCACTTGATGCCACTCATGCTCTTATTGTGCTTAACATAAGGCTTCCAAGGATACTTTTGGCTGTTTCAGTGGGGATGGGGCTTTCCATAGTTGGTGCGTCTATGCAGGGTATGTTTAAAAATCCTATGGCTGATCCAGGAGTCCTTGGGGTTTCAACAGGCGCTGCATTGGGAGCTTCTATTGCTATAGCAATGGGTATGCAGAAGTTTATTTTTGGTATTGGTCTAGTTACGCTATTCTCTTTTATTGGTGCGGTATTTGCTACAGTATTAGTTTATAGTATTGCCAAAGTAGGTGGAAAGCTACCAACTATAAATTTGTTGTTGTCGGGGATGGCAGTAAGTTTTCTTTTTTCGGCAATGATTTCTATAATAATGGTATTTAGACATAATCAGATTGAAAACATAGTAATGTGGACGATGGGGAGTATTTCGGCTGCAAGTTGGAAGCAGGTGGCGGTAGTAGCGCCAATAGTCTTAGTTGGTAGTATTATTACTTTCATCTTCTCAAGGGACTTGAACCTTCTGGCCACAGGTTCTGATACTGCCATGAGCCTTGGTGTGGAGGTAGAGACTACGAAAAAAATACTTCTTGTTATTTCTTCAGTTATAATAGGAGCTTGTGTTTCAGTCAGCGGAGTTATAGGATTTGTGGGGCTAGTAATACCTCACATAATAAGGCTTGTTTTAGGCTCTGACCATAGAGTGGTATTACCCTTTTCAGCTGTCGTAGGGGCTCTTTTCCTAGTAATTTGTGATACTCTGGCCAGAAATATAATACCTCCAACTGAAATACCTGTTGGGGCAATCACATCACTGTTTGGGGCACCCTTCTTTATTTATCTATTAGTAAAAAGCAAGAGGAAGGTGATATGATGAGTGATATTCTGGAGTTTCCAATTGAACTTGAAGGTCTTTTCTTTGGTTATAGTGAAAAAAAGGTGCTAAAAGGGATATCCCTTACTATTGAAAAAAATAAGTTTTATTGTATTATTGGCCCTAACGGCTGTGGTAAAACGACTCTTCTTAAAAATATTTCAAAAAACCTAGAATATAAGTTAGGAAAGGTTTTAATAGAAAATAAAGACCTAAAAGGATTTAAGGCAAAAGATGTAGCTAAAAAGCTTTCCTTTGTTCCACAAAATACAGCTATAGACTTTGATTTTACTGCACTTGATGTAGTTATGATGGGCAGAAGTCCATACCTTAGGCTTTTTCAGAACGAGGGAATTGAAGATTTGGAGATAGCTCAAAAAGCTATGGGTATAACCAATACATGGCAATTGAAAGACATGAACATTAATGAAATAAGTGGCGGAGAAAGGCAGCGGGTTATAGTGGCGAGGGCTTTAGCCCAGCAAACAGGCATTATGCTTATGGATGAGCCAATATCCCAGCTTGATATTCACCATCAGATTGATCTTATGGATACTATTAAATCCCTGGTAATAGACTCTGATGTTACTGTAGTAGCAGTACTTCATGACCTAAATATGGCTGCCCAGTATAGCGATGAGATTATACTTATGGAAAATGGACAGATTTTTGCAAAGGGCTCACCCGAAATCGTAATCACTGAAGAGAACCTCATGAAGGTCTATGGGCTGAAAGCTTCGGTTATTAAAAATCCTATTACCGGAAAGCCACATGTTTTACCTCTCTCTAAATTGTAGTAGTTTATATTGACTTCATAGAAGATTCTTCGCTTCCCTCAGAATGACAATAAATTTATAAGCTCTTGGGATGAAGCAATTTTTTAATCTATTCAAGAAGCGTCGGTTGTAACAGCTTTTTAAACAATACACAAACTCTAGTCAAGTAGATTAATAAAAAAATATTTATAAATATTTGTAAAAAGCTTTAAAATTGTATAAAATATATGTTAATAAATAATAATAGTACTCTAAAGATTGCCAAAAAAATCACAAAAATTATTTACTTTTTAGGTTACTTAGGGTATGCTATTATTGTGTTTTATTCTATACACAGGAGGTTATATATTAATGAAACAATATCTTGAAATTGAAGGTGTTTTTGCAAGAGAGATCCTAGACTCAAGGGGAAATCCGACTGTAGAGGTTGAAGTTATAGTTGAAGGTGGTTTTCTAGGAAGAGCATCCGTTCCTTCAGGTGCTTCTACTGGTGCTTTTGAAGCTGTTGAATTGAGAGACGGCGATAAGAGCAGATATCTTGGAAAAGGTGTAATAAATGCTGTTGATAACGTAAATGACATTATTGCACCAGAAGTTGAAGGCATGAATGTATTTGATCAGGTTGCTATCGATAAGTTTATGATTGAACTTGATGGTACTCCAAACAAAGGTAAGCTTGGTGCAAATGCTATCCTTGGTGTTTCACTTGCAGTAGCTAAAGCTGCAGCAGAAGCTTTAGGCTTAAGCCTGTATCAGTACATAGGAGGCGTAAATTCAAAAATATTGCCTGTTCCTATGATGAACATCCTTAATGGTGGTAAGCATGCAGATAATAGTGTAAATATTCAGGAATTCATGATTATGCCAGTTGGTGCTTCAAGCTTTAAAGAAGCTCTTCAATGGTGTGCAGAGGTATTCCACAACTTAAAGAAGGTTTTGTTAAGCAAGGGTTATGCAACATCTGTTGGTGATGAGGGCGGTTTTGCTCCTAACCTTAAGACAGACGAAGAAGCTCTTCAGGTTATAGTTGAAGCTATAGAAAAGGCTGGCTACAGGCCAGGGGAACAGTTCAGAATTGCTGTTGATGCTGCTGCTACAGAAATGTATGAAGAAGCTAAGGCAAAGGGCGAAGAAGGTAAGTACTACTTCTGGAAGTCCAATATAATGAAGACTAAGGAAGAAATGGTTGATTTTTGGGCTATGCTTTGCGAAAAGTACCCAATCATATCTTTGGAAGATTGCGTTGGCGAAGAGGACTGGGAAGCTTGGAAGATGCTTACAGACAGACTTGGTGACAAGATTCAGTTAGTTGGCGATGATCTTTTTGTTACTAATACTGAGAGACTTGCAAGAGGTATTGAAATGGGAGTTGCTAATTCAATCCTTATCAAGGTAAATCAGATTGGTACTTTGACTGAGACTTTGGAAGCTATAGAAATGGCTAACAGAGCTGGCTATACAGCTGTTACTTCACACAGAAGTGGTGAAACTGAAGATGCTACAATTGCTGATATAGCAGTTGCAACTAACGCAGGACAAATTAAGACTGGTGCACCTTCTAGAACTGACCGTGTAGCTAAGTACAATCAGCTTCTTAGAATAGAAGAGGAGTTAGGGCCTGTTGCTGAATATCCAGGTCTTAAGGCATTCTTTAACTTAAAGAATTAATTAGTAATAAAGTAGATTAAAGCGCCGAAGCATTACGCTTCGGCCTTTTGTTTGTTGTGTCATTAATTGGGTAAAAAGTTCTTGTGTTTTTATACTAATTGTGTTAGAATACAACTTGTTTCTATATGTACGCAGAATACTCTTAAGTAGGCTTTTAGCGAATGGGTCTTTGTGTTACATAAAATAAATTATATATATTTAGCTAAAGGCTTAAATAGAGCCTAAGTATTACGTATTGGAGGTGTTAGTTTTGACAGCCATTAAAATAATTTTAACAGCTCTGCAAATAATTTTTTCAATTGCAATAATTGTTATAGTATTATTGCAGTCAGCAAAGCAGACAGGACTTTCTGGTTCAATCGCAGGTGGTGCTGAAACTTTCTTCGGAAAGAATAAAGGAAGAACTTTGGATGCAATGCTTAGTAAATTCACAGCATTTGCTGCAATAGCATTCCTTATTACTTCAGTAGCTTTACAGATAGTTTTAAATAGAGTATAACTAAAAAGCCCCGTTTAACGGGGCTTTAATTGTTCCACGGTCTTAATTTATCAGTTTCTTATATTTGAAGGGCTTTTTGCTCCTTCTTTTTTAATATTCTCAAACATTGAGTTAAAAAGTTCAATGAACATATATTTCTAATCAAAAATCAAGAGATACTTAGTTGATCAATCTGCTTCATCTTATTTAGTGTTCGGAACTAGCCAAAATAGTATTAATTGGTTTTAGTTCTACTTTTTAGGGTAAAAAATAATATCTATATAATCTTTTTTTGATTTTATTGAAGTTCAAATGACGGGCGGGCATCAAATAAAAGTGTTAATATGTAGTTATTCAATACTATGATAGGGTTATTTAATTTACAATTGTACATAATAAAATATATAGTTTAGCGAGGTGATTTTATGGAAGATAGAAAAAAGAAAATAGTAGCTTTTATGAAAGAAGAAGCGTATAAGCCCCTTCTTTTTGATGAACTTTGTACTGTGTTAGATGTACCTAAAAGTGATATGGAAGATTTCACAGGGGTAATCGAGGAACTTTTAAACGAAGGAAAGATAATAAAGACAAACAGGAACAGATATGGAGCTCCAGACAGAATGAATCTTCTAGTGGGCAGAATTCAGGGGAATGAACGTGGATATGGATTTTTAGTGCTGGATGAAGAGGATGCTACTGATATTTTTATTCCTGCAGATGGAATGAATGGAGCTATGCACGGAGATAGGGTTTTTGCGAAAATTAGTTCCAAAGCTACTAGTGAAAGAAGAGCTGAGGGAGAAGTAGTCAGAATAATAAGCCATGCAAATCAGACTATGGTAGGGTATTTTGAAAATTCCCGAAACTTTGGCTTTGTTATTCCTGATAATAAAAGGATTAGCGGAGATTTATTTATATCAAGGGATGACACAAATGGAGCCAAACAAGGGGACAAGGTAGTTGCAGAAATTGTCAAATGGCCTGATCAAAGGCGTAATGCAGAAGGTAAGATAATTGAAATTCTTGGTCACAAAAGTGATATTGGAGTGGATATACTTTCAATTATTAGGGCACATAATTTTAGGGAGGAGTTTCCAGAAGATGCCATAAGGCAGGCTGAGAATGCTCCTGATACTGTTACTGAAGATATGCTTGAGGGCAGACGTGACCTTAGAACTCTCAGAATGGTCACAATAGATGGTGAGGATGCAAAGGATTTAGACGATGCGGTTTCTGTTGAGCGTCTTCCAGACGGTCTATACAGATTAGGTGTTCATATAGCAGATGTTAGTCATTATGTTACTGAAGGTTCTCCTTTAGACGTTGAAGCGCTAAAGAGGGGTACTAGCGTATATCCTGTGGATAGGGTAATACCTATGCTTCCAAGAAAACTTTCAAATGGTATATGTAGCTTGAACCCAAACGTAGAGAGACTAGCCTTTAGCGTTTTTATGGACATTGATAATAAAGGAAAAGTTCATAACCATGAGATTTTTAACAGTGTAATAAAAACTTCTGAAAGAATGACATATACAAATGTATATAAAATTCTTGTTGATGAAGACAAGGATTTAATCGAACGCTATGACTATCTGGTGGATGATTTCAAAATGATGAAGGAACTGGCGCTCATTTTAAGAAAGAAAAGAACAGAAAGAGGTTCCATAGATTTTGATTTTGTTGAGACCAAGGTAATTTTAGATGAAAAGGGCAGACCAATTGAATTAAACCCTATGAAATTACAATTGCCAATAAAATAATTGAGGAATTTATGCTTGCATGTAATGAAACAGTAGCTGAACACTTTTTCTGGGCAAATGTACCTTTTGTTTACAGAGTTCATGAAGATCCAGATCCAGAAAAGATTGACTCTTTAAAAGAATTTGTACATGGATTGGGTTATACATTAAAGGGCTCTAGAAAATTACATCCCAAGGAACTTCAAGACCTAATAGCAAAGGTAAAAGAAACCCCTCATGAAAGAATTGTAAGCACTGTGGCACTTAGATCCTTAAGAAAAGCAAGGTATCATTATGAAAACTTAGGACATTTCGGTTTGGCTGCAAAGTATTATTGCCATTTTACCTCTCCAATAAGAAGGTATCCAGATTTAATTATTCACAGAATTATGAAGGAATTTTTAAGTGGTAGACTTACTGAGGCTAAACAGGAAAAGTTATTAGATGACCTTGTTGATATTACCAAAGTATGTTCTGAACGTGAACGCGCTTCAGATGAAGCAGAGAGAGAAACTATTGACCTTAAAAAGGTTGAGTTTATGAAGAGCCATGAGGGTGAGACCTTTGAGGGAGTTATCTCAAGTGTAACTTCCTTTGGAATGTTTATTGAGTTAAAGAATACTGTGGAAGGCCTTGTAAGGATGAGTAGTCTAGAAGATGACTATTATATTTTTAATGAGAAGACTTATTCCCTTGTAGGTGAGAGAACTAGGAAGATCTATCGAATTGGTGATGTAGTTACGGTGCTAGTAGCAAAAGCTGATGTTTTAAGCAGACAAATAGATTTTACACTAGTTGATTCAGAGGACTCTCTAAAGGCTGAAGGACACACAGAAATAGACCCTACAGATGGTTCAGAGAGAAAGAAAAGGCATAGAAAAGGAGATAATGTGCCCCGTGAAGTAAGGGCTCATATAAAGGCAAAGGGAAATAAGAAGAGAAAGACTGAAAAGGTAAAACCTGAAAAGAGAAGATAATTTATAATAACAAAAAGCCTGAAGCGAATTTCATTGCTTCAGGCTTTTCTGTCCCAGGGCCTAGCATAGGCCCTCTCTTGTTATTAAAGGATAAATCCCTTTATTTCCTCTAGGAAAGATGCACAATCATCTGTGTGTACTTCAACTTTGATTGGTTTGCTAAGGTCAAGGCTGAATATACCCATAATTGACTTAGCATCGACAACATAACGGCCCGATGTTAAATCAACATCAAAATCGTACCTGTTAACAGTGTTAACAAATTCCTTAACGTCATTAATTGATTTCAAAATGATATTAAAAGTTTTCATAATTTTTTACCTCCTCATAGGCTATTTTATGTAGGATATAGTATAAAATATCCATCAAATTTATATTATATTGTTTCTTCTAACACGTCAATTAGCATATTGTTAAAAATTGATTGGCGTATTATAATAAAATGACCAAAAATTAATTAGTCAATGTTACAATTTGAATAAATATAAATTTATTATTACTATATTACCACATAAAGGTTTTTTTAAAACGAAATGTGAAAAATATATATAATTTTTCAAGCGAGGAAAAATATGAAGAATGTAGCTTTTCACACCTTGGGCTGCAAGGTGAATCAATATGAGACCCAGGCAATTAACGGAATATTCAGAAATGAGGGATATGATGTCGTAGACTTCGATGAAAAGGCTGATGTATATGTCATAAATACATGTACAGTTACTAACCTTAGTGATAGAAAGTCCCGTCAGATGATTAGAAAAGCAAAAAAGAACAATTCAGATAGTATTGTTGTAGTTGTGGGTTGCTATGCACAAACGGCACCTGATGAGGTTGCAAAAATACCAGGAGTTAACTTGATAATTGGTACCAAAGAACGTGCTATGATACCCGAATATATTAAGAGGATAGAAAATGGCGAAGAACAAATAAATGCAGTAAACGATATAATGGGTAACAGGTATTTTGAAGAACTGTCAGTTGACTCCAACATTGAGAGAACAAGGGCATTTCTAAAGATTCAGGAGGGCTGTAGCCAATTTTGTTCTTACTGTATTATCCCGTATGCTAGAGGGCCTATTAGAAGCCGCAAAAAGGCGGAGGTTTTGCTAGAAGCAAGGAAAATGGCTGATGCTGGATTTAAGGAGATTGTACTTACTGGTATTCATGTTGCATCCTATGGAAAAGATACAAAAGAAAGCTCTCTTATGGACATTATTAAATCAGTTAACGAAATAGAAGGTATTGAGAGGATTAGACTGGGCTCAATTGAACCAACTACAATAACCGAGGAATTTGCGCAGATGGCGGAAAAGCTTCCAAAACTATGCGCCCATTATCACATATCGCTTCAGAGTGGGTGTGATGCTACACTTAGGAGAATGAATAGAAGATATAACACAAAGGAGTATGAGGAGGTTGTTCAAAGATTGAGGGCTCATATCCCAGATGTGGCTATTACAACTGATGTTATGGTGGGTTTTCCTGGTGAGACTGAAGAGGAATTCAATGAAACTTATAACTTTTTAAAAAAGATAAAGCTGTATCAATTGCACGTTTTTAAATTTTCACCTAGGAAAGGCACACCAGCGGCTAAATTTGAAAACCAGATATCTCCGGAAGTAAAAGATATCAGAAGTAAACTACTTATAAATCTCTCAAAAGAGAACATATTCTCCTTTAATCTAAGACATGAAGGTCTTACAGTACCAATAATAGTAGAACAGAATTTTGGGGACTCTAAGGAATTAATGGAGGGAATGACCTCAAATTATATAAAAGTGGTAGTTAAGGCTGATGAAACTCTAACGGGTAAGATTGTAAATGTTAAACTAATAAGAGCCGTTGAAGACTATATATTAGGGGAACTCTAAGTTTAAATTGTTGGAGAAATATTGGTAGTTTATGTGTTGCATTAACTTGTGGCATGTTATAATATAAATATATATAAATTGGAAATGTATGTTGATTTTATACTGTACAGTTTATATTCATGAAGATGTAGAATGATATATTTGAACACTTTTAAATTTGTCTAAGGCAGGAGTTGATTTTATGGCAAACAGTGAGACTATGATGTTTAAGGTGGATAAGGAAGTCAAACCTGAGGCTTCAGTTATTTTAAAAGAAGTTTATGAAGCTTTAAGAGAAAAGGGTTATAATCCAATAAATCAAATAGTTGGATATATGCTTTCTGGAGATCCTACTTACATTACTAGCCATAATAATGCCAGAAGCATTATTAGAAGGCTTGAAAGAGATGAACTTCTCGAAGAATTAGTAAGAGCGTATCTAGAAAAGAAATAAAGTATTATTTTACCCCATTTATCTTTCGGGGTTTTTGTTTTAAAGGACATCGAGGTGTTAAAATGCAATATGTGAAACTTGGACAAACTAATATTGAGGTTTCTAGGATGTGCTTTGGAGGCCTTATTATTGGTCCACTTCAAGTGAACTTAAATAAAGAAGACGGGGCTAAAGTAATATTAAGTGCATTGGAACGTGGTGTTAATTTTATTGACACTGCAGAGCTTTATGGTACTTATTCGCATATTAGGGAAGCCCTGAAGCACTGGAATAAGGATGTTGTTATTTCCACGAAATGTTATGCCTACACTAGAGAAGGGGCAATACAGAGCGTGGAGAAGGCAAGGAAAGAGCTTGACAGAGATGTCTTAGATATTTTTATGATGCATGAGCAGGAAACCGCCCTGACTTTAAGGGGGCACAGAGATGCATATGAATACTATCTGGAAGCTAAGGCAAAGGGAATTATAAGAGCTGTTGGTGTGTCTACACATAATGTTGAAGTTGTGAATGTGGCAGCCAATATGGATGGGATAGATGTGATTCATCCTCTTGTCAATAAGAGTGGCATAGGAATAGGTGACGGCACAATACAAGAGATGCTTGAAGCAGTAGAAAAGGCTTACAATGCAGGTAAGGGTATTTATAGTATGAAGCCTTTAGGCGGCGGGAACCTTCTTAGTTCATATGAGGATAGTATGAAGTTTGTCCTTGATTTACCTTTTGTACATTCTGTGGCGATTGGTATGCAGAGTGTAGATGAGGTAAAGATGAATATTAGCGTATTTAACGGGGAGCCTGTTGAAGAAAGCGTGAAACGGAACCTCTCTGCTAGACGGCGTAGCCTGCATATAGATTATTGGTGTGAGGGCTGTGGTACTTGCGTTGAAAGATGCAAGCAGAATGCACTTAGTATTGTTGATAATAAGGCTAGGGTGAATTCGGACAAATGTACTTTATGCAGTTATTGTGCAGGTGTTTGTCCAGTATTTGCAATTAAAGTACAATAAGTATCTTATGTGCTTGCAAAGGAGAAATAAATGCATATTTTAGGTATAGATTATGGGGATAGCCGTATTGGCGTTGCTAAAAGCGATGCGTTAGAATGGCTGGGTCAAGGTATTGAAACTATTAAAAATAATGGTGGAAACCGGAAACCTATTGAAAGGATAGTCCAGATAGTTGAACAATATGATATAAAAACAATTGTTGTTGGCTATCCTAAGAACATGAATGGAACTGTGGGCCCAAAGGCTTTGATAGTCCAAGAATTTATTGACCAACTGTCAGAGGCTTTGCCAGATGCAAAGATTATTAAATGGGATGAGCGTCTTACAACGGTGGCGGCATCCAGAACAATGCATGAGCTAAATATAAAAACTTCTAAAAAGAAGAGTATAGTTGATCAAATTGCTGCTGTGTATATACTTCAAGGGTATTTGGACAGTAAACTGAACAGGTAACTAGGCGCCATTGCCTTTTACAATATAGAAACAGTGAATGATGGAGGTTTTGAAATGGAAGAAAAAGATGACAATATTGTTGTTTTAGTTGATGAGAATGGTGAGAATGTTGAATTTGAGCATCTGGACACAATAGAGATGAATGGAAATGAATATGTTATTCTTTTGCCTTTGGAAGAGGGCAATGATGACGGTGAAAATGATGAAGTTATCATCCTTAAGATTGAAAGAACTGATGAGGGTGAAGATACCTTTATAACTATTGAAGATGAAGCAGAGCTTAATGAAGTATTTGAAGAATTCAAAGAACGTATGGAAGAGTTTGAAGATTTAGACGATGAAGAATAAAAAATAAAAGAAACGGGTATCAACAAAACAATTTGTTGATACCCGTTTTTTTACTTCAAAACTAATTTACTTCAGAAAAGCTATAAAAATTTAAAAGTTTAGAGCTTTTCAATCGCATATTTGTTCATACATCATTATTTTCTACAGATTGTTTTTTAGAATTTGGATTATGATTTTGTGCCTCTGCAGTTATAGGCGTTTGCCCTTGGCTCTTTTTAATTCTTGCTTTTCTTTTATCTGGCTGACTATCTTTTGGCATATAATCCTCCTTATTCTTTTCCTACTCTTCCGTTTCCTGTTTTTGCTTTTCCCTGTATTTCAGGAACCGGTGTGACTTGGTTTTTCTCAAATTTCGTTTTTTTATTGCTTTCAGTTCCGTGAGGGTCACTTGGATCAGGTCTTCTCATTCCTTTTTTAGCCATGATTAAACCTCCATTTTGGTTTTAAATACATAAAATTTTCACAGAATTATTTTTCCACAATGAATTTAAAAAATACTGGAATTATTTTATTATTTTAGATGTAGCCCACACAGGTCTGTAATCTTGACTCCTGCAAATCAAAAAATTAGATAAATTTACTATACAAATAAAAATAAATTTACAGAGTATTTAAGATTCTGTGAATACTACTGGGCATGACCGCATAAGAATATCTTTGTAGATAATTATTTGTGAGGTGGCTTTGAAATGCGAAAAGCATTATGTATTATTACTGCGGGTATATTTGTATCAACTGCTTTGTCAGGATGTTCTCTAACTCAGAAACTCGGATTCGGGAATAAAGATGATCTTAAAGCTTCAAGTAGTACAGCTTTAAGTGAGGAAGAGAACAGTAAGTTAGCTGGAAAAATGCCAGTGAATCTTTATTTTGGTTCCAGCGACAGTACGAAGCTCATGCTTGAAGTTAGGTATATTGACACGAGTGTGGGAAAAAAAGGCACAGCTAGCCTTGCTACTGCTATTGTTACCGAACTTATCAATGGTCCAAAAGAGAAAGAGCTGAAGGCTACTATTCCTCAGGGAACCAAGTTAGCCGGTTCTATTGCAGTTGCTTCAGGAACTGCAACTGTTAATCTTACTAAGGAATTTGTAGATAAGCATCCAGGCGGCGATGCAGCGTCCAAATTAACAATATATTCCATTGTTAATTCATTGACTGAGCTTTCTGATATTCAGAGGGTAAAGTTTTTGGTCAATGGTAAGTCTGTGTCAGATTTTAAAGGTGCATACAAATTTGATGCTCCATTCCCAAGAACAGTTTCCCTTATAGGGAAGACTCCCACCAGCACCGCCACTGATGCCTCAGCTGCAGCTAAGTCAGCTACCTCATCTAAACAGCAGACTGCGGATAAAGGTAAGTTATCTGCAACACCTACACCGACACCAAAGGCAACGGTAGCACCAAAGGCTACAATTGCCCCAAGTAGCAAGCCAACAACAGTACAGCCTGCGACAACACCGGCGGCTACACCTAAAAAGTCCAGCTCAGTACTTCCACAAAGTAGTAATATTAACACTTTCAGTTCAAAGCTGGCATATCTTGAAATTATAGACTAAGTTTAATACTTGTGGTATAAATTGGAATAATGTAGGTGAAAAATAAGATAAGGAATAATCTTCTTGATATCGAGAAGATTATTCCTTATCTTATTTTTTTGTATTATGCAGTTGAATAGATTTAGCATAAATCTATAAAAGAGATAGAGTATTTTATGGTAGTATTGAGTTAATAAAATTATAGAACTTTATAACTCAAATATTGTCGACAATAAACGAAATATATTATATAATTTACTTTGCTGTATATGTTGCATTGATTTTTTGTATAAGAACATTAATGTAGCACATATTTATTAATTTATAGGATGAAGAAAATTCAGCTCTCTTTCCATTTTCCATTCGGCTTTAATGATGGAAGATATGTATTAATTCTTCTATTCATCTTATATGTTTTTTCTATATATCAGTATTTATATTTAAAAAAGAGAAGATAGGATTTAGAAGTAGCATATATTTTGTGGACTCAGTTATGGAGAACATGAAAGGTACTTATGCAAAATTTGGATTATTTTTTTGTATTAGGAGAGGTATTTGAATGTCAGAACAGAAAAATGAGAAGGTGAGCTTTTTAAAAACCATTGGAAAGTATATAGCTACAAAGCTTAAACTTCATTGGAAAATAATTATTGTTTTTTTAATTTTTGAAACTATTTTTACAGGAGTTACCGCGCCTCTTATTGTGTATTTTGGCCCTTTTGATAATCTTAAGAGTACGTTAGTTGGATCAATATATTCAACTTTAAGTCATCGGTATTTGGTTGACAGCTTTTTATCTCAGGAGGCAATAGAGAGAATTATTGGAAAACAGGGTTATTATGCTACAAATGTACCTAAAACCGAGAGTATACAGGACCAGACAGAGGTTGTTAAAATTACTTCTACACACTCTGACAAGGTTGAAGTTGTACAAATTGATGGTACTGGCATTAAAGGATATATGGTTATTATCAGTGACCCTACAAAAGTAAAGGTGGGTTATTCCTCTAAGCTTCCAGCCATGGGAGAGAGTACCAGTACTATTGCAAAGGCCAATAAGGCTTTGGCAGCTATAAATGCAGGAGGATTTTCCTATAATGAGAGCTGGAGTAGTATCGGTGATAAATTTGAAGGATTTATAATCCACGATGGGAAAGTAGTTGGAAATGCCAACAATGATGACAATGTCAAGGACGATGCCATTGGTATAACCTCAAAGGGGGAACTTGTTTTTGGTAGATATTCAGCCAGTGAGCTTTTGGAGAGTAATGTAAAAGAGGCGATTACCTTTTTTGGCCCACAGCTTATAGTTAAAGGAAAGAAGGTCTTTAATTATGGCGAGGATGGAGGATTAGGCGTTGCCCCTAGAACTGCAATAGGTCAAAAGGCAAATGGTGATATGATATTCATTGTAATAGTCGGAAGGAATTTGTTCGGCTCTCTAGGCGCTACTGTATATGATGTTCAAGAGATTTTATATGCGAATGGTGCTGTAAATGCCATTGCTTTAGATGGTGGTTCCTCCAGTACAATGTTTTATAATGGGAAGGTTATAAACAATGTTTCAAATCCTATGGGAGAAAGAGTTATACCTTCTGTATTTATGATGGTACCTGAAAATGGAGGTTCTACAAAATGAAGAAGAAGGCTTTAATAGTTTACGGATGGATAATTTTTTCCTTAGTGTTACAAATGTTTGCCTATACAATGGTTGATAAGGTATATCTTAGAAATAGAAAAAATATAGCAGGTGACTTAAATCAAAAAACAATAGACACCACTATTTCTCAGAAAGAGGAGCAGGTTAACTCTATTGATATTCCATCTGAGGCCAAGGATTTGAAAGTTTCCTATGATGGAAGTTATGTTGCTTATATGAAGGACAATAAATTAAACATTGTAGATGTCAATACAAAAGAAAGTAAAAAGACCATTGATAACTACTTTTTGAACAAGGATAATACACTTAGTAAAACTGAAAGTAAAATTTCAACCTTTAAATGGATTCCTTACAAGAATATGATTATGTTTGCTATGAGTTCCCTTCCTAATGCAAGTTCAAGGGGACAGGTATACACATATGATCTTGAGACAGGTAATATCCATGTCAGTAAAAATATAATGTATGACAACTATATTCCATGGGGTGGAGAAATATCAGATATAATTATTTCTCCTTTTACAATGGTTTATTATATCAGAGTTTCAAGTAAACAGAATAATGATAGATTTTATAGAGTAGATATAATGGATGATTTGTATATATCTGTTACTTTACCTTCAGCTACGATAGCTAAAATAGGTTTTTATACGGAGGATTTATACTACACTGAGGGAGAACAAAAAATACTGGTTAAATCAGGGCTGAAATCACCTGTCTCAATAACAATGCCTTCAAATCAGGTGTTACTTGGAATAGGAGGTACATCAAAAGAGGCCAAGGATATTATTTATAGTGGGATTTTGAACTCAGAGGGCAAGGTAGAAAAAATTATTTATGGGAATCAGTCTACTGGTGCCTCTAGTTGGAAGTCTATTGATATTAGCAAACCATTGGAAAGAGAAGACTTTGTTATAAAAGATGAAGAGAAGATTTACAGTGTAGGCGCTGATAATACTATAACTGAACTGACAAGTGGGAAGAAGACTTCTTTCAGTGGTAAATTTATTAATGTAACTGATACTCATGTTGTATACCATAATGGGGATAAGCTTTACTTTAAGACAATCAAATAGTTAGACAGGGAGTTATGTAATAATACTCTGTACTATTATAAAAAGATTAAACGATATACTAAACACTTTTAATAAGTGTCTAGTATATCGTTTTTTCATGTAGTCATGCTGAAAGTAGCAATAAAATTTTTGTAAAATACTTCGCTGTTGCTCAGCAGACAGAAAATTTTTCTATTAATTCACAAAAGTATTATTTCTTAACTGCTCCGCAAATGAATATATCCCATTTACATAACATTTACTAACGGTAACTAATCGTCAATAGCCGCATATTATGTAGCATCGGAATAATAAATGGGGTGATATATTGTGGCTAATTTAAAAATTGGCGATATTGTAACTAGAAAATCATACGGTGGGGATATGCAGTTCAAAGTTACGGATATAGTAACTGAAAAGGGTGGAAAAAGCACATGTACTTTAAGAGGGCTCATTTATAGAATTATAGCAGATTGTGATATTTCAGATCTGCAGGTGGTAGATAAAAAAGTAGCACTAGGTAATTTATATAACGAACTCCATAGAACAACACCAGCAGAGGACGTAAAGAAGAATGATAAAACTATACCTTCTTTAAAATGGATGAGAGGAACCTATGGAAAAATATTGCATATTGATTCCAGTTCGGAATTTCTAAAAATGTGTACTGACTATTACAAAGAAGCGGGAATTAGGGCAAATGGTGTAGTGGTTAGCGAGAGAGAGCAGCCTCAAATGGTTAAAAGGCTTTTGGAAAAATATAGACCGGATATATTAGTCCTTACTGGCCATGATAGCATTAAAAAGGGAGCTAGCCAAAATTCATTGGAAAGCTATACGAATTCCAGATATTTTATTGATTCAGTAAAAGTGGCAAGAAAGTATCAGCCTGATCGGAATACTTTGTTTATATTTGCAGGTGCATGTCAATCCTATTATGAAGCAATTATGGAAGGTGGGGCAAACTTCGCCAGTTCCCCTGGGAGAATATTAATCCATGCCCTGGATCCGGGAATTGTATCTTGTAAGGTTGCAGTTACAGATAAGTCAAAAATAATAACACCGTCTGAAATAACAAGGCTAGTTAAGTCAGGCTCCAAGGGAATAGGTGGAATTAGTACAAAAGGACATTTTAGTAACTCTTAATTCTTTAACAAGTATAATTCTTGTGGCCATATAAGGTTATATCAATTAAATATATTTAAAGTTAATTGTGTCAATAATAGTAAATAATTTTTTATTGCACGCATATTAAATTAATTTGAGTGTCATACTATTACTGACCTCACAAAATACAATTTGACCCCCTTTAAAAGCCTCGGTAAAGCCGGGGCTACTTTTTTGTCTTAAAATGCTTGCAATTATGGCTCTTTGACGGTAGAATATTCTATGGTTACAGTTTAATATTTGGAGAGGTATCGAAGCGGTCATAACGGGGCTGACTCGAAATCAGTTAGACGGAAACGTCACGCGGGTTCGAATCCCGCCCTCTCCGCCACACTTTGTCTGAAAACCCAGTGTTTTCAGGCGTTACAGAGAAAAACGGCAGTGAATTTTATTGAAAATAATAAAATTTACTGCCGTTTTTATATTATTAAATAATTATATAAGCTTAATCGCTACATTACTGTCATAAGCTTCTCAATTCCCACCATATTTATTGCTCTTTTCAGATTATAGGCAA
>Ga0123336_10000650_pt1 | contig 33811 bp, 32 predicted proteins | sample SSSSmetaG_FD_96466 | JGI IMG/M metagenome (GOLD analysis project Ga0123336, IMG submission 96466) | Glacier valley bacterial and archeal communities from Borup Fiord, Nunavut, Canada, to study Microbial Dark Matter (Phase II) - ​SSSS metaG | ecosystem: Environmental > Aquatic > Freshwater > Ice...
AGCCTTGGCGAAAAGGCGCAACGAGGGCGCATGCCAGCGGCATGAAACCGAGGAGCAACGAAGCGGACGGGGCCCGCAGCCGGCTCGACGATGGGAGGAAACTAGGGCCACCCCTTAGAACCCCAGGCTCATGAGCCGCGCCCGTGCCCACCAGCGCAGCTCTTTGCGACGGTGAAAGCGCGGCGCATGCGCAAACGTCTGCAGCGCTTCACCCAGCGCCGCACGGGCCCCGGCCTGATCTTTCTGCTCCCGCCGGACCAACGCCAGCCGCACGAAGCCTTCCACCGACGAAGAATTCACTCGCACATAGCGGCTGAAGGCGTCCTCGGCCTCGGCAAATCGGCGCAGCTTGTCGAGCGCCCGCCCAGCGACGAGAAACGCTTCGCCATACATCATCTTTTCGTTGGTCGCCGCAGCCGCAATCAGCGGCGACAGCGACTCCTCTGGCCGCCCTGACGCGACGAGCGCCTTGCCATACAAGAGGGCCAGCTCGCCGTCGTCAGGCGCCCGACGCCTCGCCGACTCGAGGAGCGGAATCGCCCGCCGCGGACGTCTCTTCTCCAGCCACACCTTGGCCAGATCCCGCCGTGCGACCAGGTTCTCCGGGTTCTGGGCGATCTCGGCCTTCAACAGCCGCACCCGTCGCAGATGCTTGAAGAACAGATACGGATCCGGGATCCAAGGCCGCGATAGATAGACCACCAGCCCCAGCCCCAATAGCCACGGGTACTGCAAGGCATAGGCAGCGGCAAAGGCGACGAGATAAAAAGGGAGATAGCCCATAATCCAAACAGCTTACGTCAGCGGCGCGCCGACCTTCCGGCACCGACGGGGGGTGGGGGTGCCTGCGATTTGAGGAACGCCACCAGATTCTCGTGGGCGCCATGGACGGCCCCCTCGAGTGCGTCCACCTGCATGCCATGCTCCTGGGTCGGCTTGTAGGTGGCCCGTGCCGCCTGCGCTGTCGCGCCGGCCGAGGTCATCATGACCATCGATTTGGACGGCAAACGGCCGACGATGTAGCTGATCTCGCAGGAAACCTCGACGTAGTGCTCGTTGGTCTTGCGGGTGAGCTGGGTGATGGCGCCGTCGATGCTGAAGCCGGACAGCGGCTTGCCCTCGAGGGTGAGGCCGGGGGTCCGGCGCAGCTCCAGATTGATGAGCTCGCGCATGCGGTCTTTGAGCTCGGGCGGGGTGTTGTTGGTGCGCGTGGTGGTGGTCGCCACTTCGATGTGCAGCACCGCGGGATCGGTCGGTGCCGGCGCGGGCGGCGGTGCTTGCAGGTGCTGCAAGGCGGCCCGCGCTTTTTCGCGCACCATCGAGCTGGGATCGCGAAGTGCCGCTGTCAGCGACGGCAGAGCCGAGGTGGCGCCGAGCTCACCAAGCGACTGGGCGGCCATGGCGCGAACTGTCTCGTTCTGATCGCGCAGCGCTCCACGTAGCGTCAAGGTGGCGCGATCGTCGTGAACGCGGCCGAGAACGACGACGGCCTGGAGGCGCACTTTCCAGCTGGGGTCGATGGCCGCGGTGCGGGTCAGCTCCTCGACGCGGTCTGCGTGCGCCGTCGCTGCGCCCAGCGACAGACCCAGCGCCAGACCGTAGGTCAACGCCGATCGCGACAGCGCAGCCGCAACCCGGCTCCAACCCGTGCGCTCAACCGAAGCCGCCATAAACGACGTCCACATCAACCTTAATTGTTCGTCGGAGTGTCCCTGTTCGTCAATGCCCGTCACGTCAAGTCGGTGAAAGACACATGTGGGTGTTGGCCCGAGGTGCAGGCGGTAACTTTCGACGGGCGCAGCAATCATGTACCGTGGGACCGTGGCCAAGTCGAACAAGAGCTCTGCGAATCTCATGCTGGCGCTCGGTCTCGTCGGGTGCGTGGCAGCGGTGGTGTTGGCACTGGTCGGCTCGAGCTACTTTCGTAAGCCGCCACCCGAGCCCGCCTCGGTGAGCCCGGTGTCTGCCGGGCCCGTGCTGGCGACGGGAAATCTCAAGTATACCGAAGGCTTTTTCAAGAACGGCCTCGAGGAAGACTTCAAGAAATATGAAGTCAAGCCGGTGCCACTCATGCAGTTGACCCTGCCCAATGTGTATGCAGAAGAGCTGAGTACGCCACGCAAGCTCAAGCTCGACAAAGACGTCGTCGAGACGCCGCACATCCGCATCACCACCCGCGTCGAGAAGCAGTGGGCCATCACCGGCACCGGCCAAGGCTTCAAGTACGAGCATCAGCTCCTCGAGATCACCAACAAGAGCGACAAGTTTCTCGCCTACCGGGTCTCGACCGTCGTCGACCAGCCGGAAAAATGTCGCACCAAGGGCGCCATGCCGCACAACGCGATCGCGCTCAGGCCCGGCGAGACCATTCGCCGCACCGAGTGTCTGTGGCGCAAAGATCTGTCGCTGACGCTCCGCCGTGTCGAAGTGCTCGAGCTCAACAACGAGCTCAGCTATTTCTACATCAGCCGCTTGCTGCCGACGCAGATCCTGCTCGACGAGCGCACCGCAGCCGGGCACGCCATCCCCAAGGGCAAGGGCTGCTCGATGGTGCCGTGGCGCGAGATTCAGGCCATGGGCGGCCAAGGGTCCAACTGGGCCGACGTGCTCGACTTCTATGCGCGTCACAACTGCGACGAATATTCGTTCTGGCGCGGCTACAAACGCTGGGCCGAGCCAGGTAGCTTGCCGGCGTTTCAGACGGCAAATTAGGTCGGCGCTAGCTCTCGCGCGTCATCTCGATCATCGTGCGGCGAAAGCCGAGACGGGTGAAAAGGGTCTGCGCGGCGTGGTTGTGCTCGGCGGTCCACAGCATGACGCGTGGCATGCCGGCGGCGACGAGCCAGGCGGCGGCTGCCTCGATGAGCGCGTGCGCAATACCGGCGCGGCGGGCCGTTTCATCTACAGCCACGTCGTGGATGAAGCCGGCGCGATCGCGCAGCTCCTTCCACGATCGTTCTTCGATGCCCGCGTAGACGTAGCCGACCACCTGGCCACCCTCTTCGGCGACGAAGAGCACGGCACTGTCGAGGGCGAGCTGGCTGCCCAAAAAGGCGGCGTAGCCTGCCTCGGGCGAGGTGCCGGGCGCGAGAAAGCGGGCGCGATCGAAGTCGTAGTGCGTCTGCATGAGGAGCGCGCCGAGTCTGCCCAGCGACGGCAGATCACGGGCTTCGGCGCGGCGAATGAGATGGGCCATGGCCCAGGATAGCGCGGAGTCAGAGGACGAGCACGAGGCCACGCTGACCATCGACGAAAAGCTCGGCGCCGTCGGGAATCTGCGTCGCGCCGGGCACGCCGAGGACGGCGGGAAGGGCGTACTCACGGGCCAGGGTGGCGCCGTGCGACATCACGCCGCCGTGCTCGGTGACCAGCGCCGCCAGCGACGGCAAGAGCGGGCCGAGCGAGGGCAAGAGGGCGGCAACGACGAGGATGGTGCCGGCAGGTATGATCGCGGGCGGCTGCCTTAGGGGCCCAAGGACCAGCGCCCGACCGCGCGCCGCGCCGAAGGTCGGCTGACCCCGCAGTGCCGTCCCAGCGACGGGAGCAAAGCGCGCAACGCCGTCATCGAAGCTGTCCGGGGGACGCACGCGCTGGTTTGCGCGCTGGCGTCGTTGGGCGGCCCCGACCTTCTCCGGCGTCGGAGCATCGTCTTCGAGCGACAGGCAGAAGATCTCGTCCACCGACGACAACTGGCCGGCCGCTACCAGTGCCTGACCGCGACGCAACAGAGCACGACGCACCGTCCACTGCGCCTCGAAGAACAGTCGATCATCGTCCTCAGCGACGACACATGCCTCGCGTACCAGTGGCAAGAGGGTCAGAAAACGCGGCCGGGCCTCCACACCGACGCGTGCGGCGATCTGCTCGCGAGCCGTGTCTGCCGTCGCTGTGGCTTGCCGCTGCAGTGCCAGCGGGCTGGGTCTACCCACGAAGGCCGCGGCCAGCTGCCGAAGACGTTCGGGGTCTTCTCCGTCGGTGGGCGCGGCCACGTCCCACGCGGGGGCATAAGCGGCAAAACGCAACAGCTCGCCCGCCACCAACTGACCAGCGCCAAGACGCCAGAGAAGCTCGTCGCGCTCGACGGTGAGCCCACCTGTGCCGCCAAGCAGCGCCGCATGCGACGCCAGACCTTCGCCAAGCTCCGCACGCAACAGGTCATCGAGCTGTCGACGAGCCGCCCGCAGCGTCGGTGACAGCTCATCGACATAGCGGCGATAGACATGCCGATAGGCCGCCAGCACCGACGGCAAAGACCCTTGGTCGACGGCAGCCAGCACCCGTAGACAATCGGGGACCAGCTCCTCGTCGAAGATCTGGCGCAGATTGGCCAGCACCAATGGCGCCTCGAGCGGCGGCTCCTCCCGATAGTAGAGCCAGCCTTGCACCACCGCCTGCAGCGGACCCGCCCCGTGCACCGCTGCCACCAAACCCGCCTGCGCCTCCGACAATGGCGCTGGATTGTGCTCGGCATCGAGACGCCAGCGACCCGGGCCTGGTGCATTCCAGATCGGCTGCGGTATGGGCGGCGGCGACGGTCGTGCCTGCAACACCGTCCACACTTTGTCGAGCGTCGCCAGCTCGAGGTCTACTGGCGCACCTAGCACAGCCTCGACCTCGGCAAATAACGCCACGAGCTCCGGGCCCTCGAGCGCCTCGATACGCCCCCACTCAGGCTCGCCCGGCCGCCGCCGCTCGACCAGCACGCTGCCGTCGCTGCGACGGCGCGCCATCGCCAGCCAATCGGCCGCACACACCGGCTGGATCAGCACCGCCAGCGGCAGATCGCCCACGCCATAGGCCCGAGCGCCGTCGCTGACGGCACTGGCCCGCACCCGCGCCACCGACGCCGCCACGTCTTCGGGAGCCACCCCGACCTCACTCAGGAACACCCCAGCCGCACTCCGGCCCGCGCGATCTTCCGCCACCGACGAAGACCGCACCACCAGCCGCGGGCCGAGCGCGCGAAGTGCGTCCACCGACGGAGCCAGATCCCCCGGCAACAGCACCAGACCAGGCAACACCCGCACGCCAGCCGCCCGCAAACGCGCCAGGGTCAAGGCCTTGCCGCCCGCCTCTGGGCCGAGCCACTCGTCGAGGCTGATCGCCATGACTCAGTCGTTGATCGTCAGATCGATCTTGATGCCCGGCGACGCCTGCGCGCCCGCCGGTGGGTTCTGCGAGATGATCGACCCCTGGTCCATGTCGTCGTTGGAGCCATACTTGACGTTGCCGACGCCAAACCCAGCTTTTTCGAGGATCTCCTTGGCCTTGGACTGACGCTTGCCCACCACCGACGGAATGGTCATCGTCGACGGGCCGGCCGACACGACCAGATCGATGACCGCATCTGGCCGCACCTCGGTCCCCGTCGGTGGCGTTGCCGCCAGCACGGTCCCTTTGGCCGCGGTATCCGACGAGCCGGCATTGGTCGCCCCGAGGCGCAACTTGGCCGCTGCCAACGCCGCCTTGGCCGCCTCCACCGTCTGCCCCACCACCGCCGGCACCGTCACATTGGACATCGGCTTGGCCAGACTGGCATGCACCTCAGAGCCCCGGCTGAGCCGTGATCCGCCGAGCGGATGCTGCTCGCATAGGCTGCCAGGGGCCACCTTGTCCTCGATGTGTTCACCGTCGAGAACCAGTAACAATCCGCGCGGTTGCAAGAGGCTGCGGCCCTGCTCTGGCGACAGGCCCGTCAGCGGCGGCACCTCCACCGAAGACATCGGCAGCCGCGGCCCGACGAAATAATGCATCACAAAGAACATCGCGACGCTGACCAGCGCCGACAATACCGTCGCCCAAAGGAGAATACGGTTCATCGAAGCCGGCATCGTACCCCCAAAATCTTGAAAACGGGGGGGTGCGGCTCCTATGCTTACAGCGTGCGTCGTGTCGTTCCCTCTTTGTTGATCGCGCTTGCCTGCCTGGCTGGTATGCCCGGCGACGCGCGCGCCGACGACGAGCCGGAGACGATCTGGGATCAACCGGAGCCGCCGCCGCCGAAGCCGGTCCACCTTCCCGACCCCGGTCCCTCCGTCGGTGATCACTCGAAAGTCATCGGAAGTAAGCCGCTCAAGCTCGAGCGCCGCGGCAAGGTCAAAGAGTGCTGCGGCTATCCGATCGCGCTGCGTGAAGGCTTTCGACTGTCGTTTTATTGGCTGGCCTACGAGCAGGACTACGCTGCCGAAAAGTCGGACACCGAGATCTACACGCCAGAAGGGTTCTTTCTCGGCAAGTTTCCGTCGGCGTTTGTCTTCGAGCTCAAGCTCGAGGGCACGGCAGTCCTGATGGACGGCAGGGTGATCAACTACGCCGGCGAATGTCGCTGGGGCATGGGCACCTGCTTCAAGACGCTCGATCTGAACCATCATCCGCTCGGTGTCGGCGTGCAGAATCGGGCGCTGGTGCCGTTTCGCTCGATCGCCGTCGATCCGCGCATGATCCCCATTGGTGCGCCGGTGTATGTGCCCGAGCTGGTTGGCCTCGAGCTGCCCGACGGGACGCTGCACGACGGCTGTCTGCGCGCCGACGATCAAGGCGGCGCCATCAAGGGCGGCAAGCTCGACTTTTTCGTCGAGAGCTATCCCAACTTCAAATTCCTCGGCGAGAATCTATGGTGGCGCCTCAAGGCCACACCGCACCTCGAGGAGCCACGCTGTGAGTACCTGCGCCTGCGTGAGCCGCGCGAGCGTTACAACGAGCACACCGACTGGATCGCGGTGCACCGCCCGACGCTGCACCAGGCGGCCAAGGTCACGCTGGCCAAGATCCAGCGCAACCGTGCCGCCGCCGCAGCCTGGGTCAAGCGTCACAGCGCCACCATCACCAAGGCGGTTATTGCCGTCGGAAAGCGCCGATGAGCAGCCTCGGAAGTCTCGCGTCTCTGCTCGGGGGTGCGCCACGTAGCCTGTGTCGAGAGGTGGCACGTCGCAATGCCATCGCGACGCTTGCCGTCGCTGCGCTGACCGAGCCCGTGGCGCGCGCGCTGACCGCGGCCGGTCATCAGCCGCACGTCACCACGCTCAGCGACGGCCGGCTGGGCCTCGATCCGTCGTCGGTCGACGCGGTCTGCCTCTCCGGCGTCGATCCCGACGTACTCGAAGCCGCCCTCGCCGAGTCGGCCCGCGTGCTCAAAGATCAAGGCCTGGTCTTTCTCGCCGCTTCCCGTCGACTGGCCCGCGCTCGCGTCGCTGCGCTCTTTCTACACGCCGGCTTCGTCGACATCGAGCAACGCGACCAGGTAACCAGCGGCCGCGTTCGCCGTTGATTGTTGTGCGTGAGCCTTCCGCGCACGCTCGCCTGCGGCGAGCTCAGCGCTCGGCTCACTGACATTAACTCTCGTCGTCGTCGAACGGCGATTCGGGGGCCAAGAGCTCTGGTGCTGGTGGCGGCGCATCCTTGGGCGCGCTCGAGACCAGACGTTCCAGCCCACTCAACACCGGTCCGAGCAACACCACCACCAGGCCCTGCGCCGCCAGCGCCAGGAGTCTGCCGAGTCGACGTACCCGCTCTTCGCCTTCACCCGGCACCGTCTCACCGACGGCGCTCGGCAGCTCGAACTCCATCGCCGCCACACCACTCTCGTGTGCGACCTCGACCGGCTCGCCCAGCTGCTCGATCAGATTGCGCATCGGCGTATTTCCATCGAGAAACTCGGTCCGCACCCGCTTGACCCCGCGCTCGACGCCAGCCGTCACCAGCCGCTCCAGCAGCAACCACCCGAGGCCCTGCCCGTGCAGATCGTCGAGTACCGCGATGGCCGCCTCCGCAGTATCGGGACGATCGGCATAGCGGATGAGCCGCGCGACCCCGACCCCATCGGTTTCGTGCCCAGCGGCATCGAGCTCGACGGCGCCAATGGCCACATGCCGCTCTTGATCCACGTCGGTGAGATAGGTCAGCTCAGCCTCGCTGAGCCGGGGCTTGTCGGTAAAAAATCGCAGGTAGCGAGAATGCGGCGACAGCTTCTGAAACCCGGCCCGCAGCCGTTCGCGATCGTCGGCGCGCACCATGCGTAGCCGCACCCGCCGCCCCGATCGCAGGGTCAGCTCTTCAGACCAGTCTCGGTGGATGCGGCGAGTCAAGCTGGTGCCGTCGTTAGACGGTCAAGGTCAGGCCCTCGCGGGCTGCCACCAGCTCGATGTCGTGGCCACCACCAGCGTCGAGCAAACCCCGGGTGCGCTCGGCGAGCGCGTCCACGACGTCGTCGCCGTAGTCCTGATCGTAGTGAAACATGACGAGCTTTTTGGCCTTGGCCTCGGCCGCCGCCGCCGCCGCATCCGCCACCGACGAGAAACCACGGCCCAAGCGCTCGGCGCGATCTTCGGGCGAGTAGGTGCAATCGTGGATCAGCATGCTGGCGCCGCGATAGAGTGCGCGTACGTCTTCCGACGGCCCGCTCGGCGGATAGCCAGCATCGGAGGCATAGACCAAAGAGCGCGTCACGCCGTCGACCGTTTCCTCGAACCGATAGGCGAGGGCCACCGTCGCGCCGTGCGGATTGAGCCGCGCCGAGATCTTGACGCCCGCGACCTCGAAGCTCAGATCGCGCGCCGCACCGTCGACCGCGACGACATCGATGACCGCACCGAGATTTCGCATCGTGTACAGCGGCGAAAAATGAGGGTTCATCTGGCCCTCCAAGATGCCTTCCAGCATCGACGAGCTGCGCCCCGGCCCGTACACCGTCATCTTGTTGCCGGGGACGAACACCGGCGGGAAAAACGGGAAGCCCTGGATATGATCCCAGTGCGCATGCGACAAAAAGATGCGTGCCTGGCCCGCGCCCCGGCCAAATTCGGCGGCCATGAGCTTGCGGCCGAGCCCGATGATGCCGGTGCCAGCGTCGACGATGAAAAGCTCGCCCTTGGCCGTACGGATCTCGACGCACGAGGTGTTGCCGCCGTAGCGGTTCATCTCCGGCCCGGGCGCCGGCACCGAGCCGCGCACTCCCCAGAACGTCACCTGCACGGCGGGAGCCTCACGGATCGACCTTGGTCGTGACCTTGACCTCCGACGAGCCGGACAGGTCGAGCTCCATGCCTTCCGAGGCTGCGTGGATCTCGAGGTCAGGCGTCGCTTTGCGATGATAGTGGAGGAGGGCGTCGATCTGATCGTCGGTGCGCTCCGGTGCATGATGGAACAGCACCACGCCTTTGGCGCCGGCATCGCGCGCGATCTCGATGGCGTCCTCGGGGCAGGAGTGGCCCCAGTGCGGCTTCTGCAGATACTCCTCGGGCGTGAACTGGGTGTCGTAAATGACGAGGTCGGCGCCCTCGCACAGACGCACCACACCGTCGCGCATCGCCGCCAGCTTGGCCGCGTCCTCGGGCTTGAGCGGATCGCCAGGCTTGGGCGGCGTCCGAATGAATTCCTGCTCGATGAGGATGTCGCGGAACGGCGCGGTATCGGTCACGTAGCAGACCGATCGACCCTGGTAGTCGAGCCGATAGGCGATGGCGATCCACGGGTGATTGAGGCGGGTGCAGCTGACCTTGACCGGGCCGATCTCGAAGCGCGCACCCTCGACCAGCTCGCGAAACGCGACGTCGGCCTGCACGTTTTCGAACGGCACCGGAAAGTACGGCGAGTCGGTCTGCGACGCGAACACCGCGCGCAGATGGGTGTCGTCGCGCTGGCGGGCGTAGACGTAGAGCTTGTTGCCCTTGTGATACGCCGGCGCAAAAAACGGCAACCCCTGGATGTGGTCCCAGTGGGTGTGACTGACGAGCAAGTGCGCGGTGCCGGCCCCCTCGCCGAAGGAGCTCTGCATCATCTCCTTGCCGAGCTTACGAATGCCGGTGCCAGCGTCGACGATAATCAGCGGTCCGCCGTCTTCGACGCGCACGGCAACACACGACGTGTTGCCACCATAACGGTTCGTCTCGGGCCCAGGGACCGGATACGACCCGCGAACCCCCCAGAAGCGGATCTTCATATGTTTGCGGACTTACCGCGGGGCTTGGTATGGCCCATTACACCGACGGTAACACGGCTCCTGCCAAAGGTCCACTTTCGTCGGATTGGGAGTGTCGTCGGCCGAGACTGTCGTCGGAACCCAAGAGGGTTCCGAACCTCCGACGCTACGCGCGGGCAAAGCCCACGCTCCGGGTCGCGACGATCGCCGGCGGCATGCTGTCGTCGTGGCCCTGCAGTACGCCACGGGCGGCATCGAGCTCGAGTCAGCGACCGCGCGCGCTTCGGAGTCGACCGCACAGGCCGTTTCAATTTCCGACGCGCGCCTCGTGATAGCTTCCCACCCATAGGCAGCGGTGAAGCGACACTTGGCCCACGTTTGCGCGATGTGCGCCCGCGTCCCTACCTGTACTTCTCCTGCGTGGCCTTCTTCCTTTTAGGCGGATGCTTCGTAACCAGTCTTCTCATCGTCGCCGAACGAGATCCGCAGACGTCCATCATCACGCTGCTGCTGTCCGACGGGCGCACGATCGAGCTGTCGAGGATGACTCCCCGGCCCGAGGAGCTTGCCCGCGAGATACAGGGGCACGTCGCACGCAGTCGGGTTCTCGGATGAAGGGCAACCTGGGCGAGCGTTTTGCGCCCGCGAAAGACCAGCCCGAGGGAGTCAACTTCCTCGTCGGCAGTGTCAGCGAAAACCGTAAAATAACCACCGCTCACTTCGCATTCCCTTCGCTCGGAGTCGTTGGTCATTGACACCAAGAGAGGCCGGCCGGAAATTCTGCGTATGCGAAGCTTTGCGCTCTCCCTTGGTCTCTTCTTCTTCGGCTCGGCATGCAATTCCAGCGGAGACCACCCCGACCTCGGCATCCTGCCCGGCGACCTCAGCGTCGGAGACGCGGCCCCAAGGGATTTCGCGAGCGATGGCGCCGCGCTGGCCGATATGGGCCTGGCATGCACGACGATTCCCGGCAACGTGATCATCAGCAACAACCAAGAGTGGATGACCCTGGTTGGGGGCGGTTGCATCATCGTCGGTGGGCAGCTTCAGATCTCTGCTCCGGGGGTCACGGCGCTGAGCCCGGTTGCGAACCAGATCGTCTCCGTCGGGAGCCTGGCGATCACCCAAAACGACGCGCTGACCAGCCTGAGCCTTCCCGCGCTCAAGACGGTGGGCGGCGAGGTCATCGTCAACAACGACGATGCGCTGACCAGCCTCAACTTCCCCGCGCTCACCAGCGTGGGTGGCAACTTCGGGGCGAACAACCTGCCGGTGCTGATGAGCGTAAACCTCCCCGTACTCGCGTCCGTAGGTGGCAACCTCAACTTCATCATGGACCCGGCGCTGAGCTCACTCGGCGTGCCGGTGCTGACGACGACGCACGAGATCGACATCGATACCGACCCCTTGTTGCCGACGCTGAGCCTGCCCGCGCTCCAGACGACCACCGGAATCATCGCCATCAAGACCAACTCCACTCTGGCGAGCGTCAGCGCACCGCTCCTCGCGAGCAGCGCGGGCCTGTACATGATCAGCAATGCCGCGCTGACGAGCCTCACGCTCCCCGTCCTGACCACTATGAGCGGGGACATGACCGTGCAGAACAACGCCGCGCTCCGCCAGTGCCTCGTGGACGCGGTCAAGACCGGGCTCACGACCGGACCCACTGCCTACACAGCCTCCGGCAACAACGGGATGCCCAACACCTGTCCTTGATGCCGCTGCGACCTGCCCGAGACAAGCTGCTCGGGCCGAGCGCGTAGAATCCAGACTGACCGCAGCGTCCGATCCGTTGTGGGTTCCGCGGCGGCGACGCATCCCCGCGAGGCGGGCGGAGCGAGCCCTACGGGCTGACGCCGATGGCAATGGCGTCGTAAGGGCCGATGCGGCGCGCATAAAACAACAGCGCTTTGGGCCCATACATCAGCGATGCCAGCGACGGCGAATGGCCGGCTTCGAGGCGCGGCAAGATCGGGCTCGGGAGGATCTCGAACGCGAGTCCGTCGTAGGCCGCCGCGTAGCCACTGCCGCGCGGCGCCTCGGCGGCTGTGTTGGGGATGGGACCGCTCAGATACAGGCTCACCAACTGGCGTCCCGTCGCTGTATCGGCTGCACGGGCCGAGACTTTTTCGAGACCGGTCAAGAATGGCAGCCCAGTCAGCACCGGATCGCGTTCAGGCGTGCGTGGATTGCCGTCGAGACGGACCATCTGCGTCGGATCCGCAATGGGTGCCTCTGCCGCCCAGACAACGCCGTTGGCGAGATAGTAGACGCGAAGGCGATCACCGTCTTTTCCTTCGATGCGCGCCAGCGACGGCGAGGACAGCTTTGCGCCCTCTTCGAGCCCGTTGGCGGTCAGGATGGGCATCGGGTTCTTCTGCCATAGATGGCCGATTCCGTCGTTGGCGACGGCAAAGCCCACTGCGCCACCGGCCTCGTAGACCATGCGCATCGGCTCCGACGCAGCCGCACGGTCGATGATCGACGCGTGCCGAACCTCGCCATGTTCCCAGTCGAACGAAGCCTCTACGTCGACAAGAAGAGGGCCAAAGCCTTCCCGAAGCCGGTTGGCGTCGGCGTGCTCGATCCGCGCTTTTCCTGCACGCGTCACGGTGATCCAGGCACCAAGCGCATCGCCGCGCACCAGGACGCATGGATCGTCGAGGTTGGCCGCCTCTTCGAGCGCCACCGGCGCATTGAGCCGGTCGCCAGGCTCGGCCTCGATCGGCTTGAACGGCCCGGCCCCGGAGTTCGGCAGATCGGTGTCGCCACCACCCGGTCCACCGAGGGTGCCACAGCCAGCCAGAAGAACGATCAGAACGAGGCGCATCAAAACCTCAACCCGATCGACGCGCCCGCCGATACGGCCACACCCCCGGCGACAAAGTCTCCGGCGCGGTTGGTCGGCACCAGCTTCTCGTTGCTGCGATCGGGCAGGCCCGTCACCGCCAGATGCACGTCGAGCACCAAGGGGCGCGGCAAGATCGGCCCCAGGCGGCGCAGCTCGAGGCCCGCACCGACGGAGAACGTGTGCTTGTCAGCGTCAGCGAGGCTGGTGGTGCCGATCTGCTCCGGCGCCGCAGTCGGCTCGTAGCTGTAGCCAAACCGCGCCATGAGGCCAATCTTGTCACGCTCGAGCGCCTTCCACTCGATGCCGATGCGCGGGATGACGATGTCGTGAAACCGCGGCGCCTCGGCGACGCGCGTCTTGGGCAGCTTCAACATGCTGTTGAACTGACCGATGTCGGCCGACAGCGTGAGCCCAGGCGTCGCACCCGGAAACTCACTCCAGCGCGCGTAGGTCACGTCGACCAGCACTTCCAGCCGCGGCGTGACATGCAGCGCGCCGCCCAGCGTCAGCTGCCACGGCTGAAACATGTCCGTCGAGGTCGTCGCTGCCGCAAAAAAGCCCTTCGGCACGATGGGATCGACGCCTGCATTGCCAATGCTGCCGTCGATGCGGAAGGTTTGCTGCACGTCGAGCTGAAACTTGTGACGATAGGTGAGCCCGATCGAGAGCGCCTTGGTCGCCTGCCACAAGATGCCCGCCTGCGGATAGCGGACCGCGACGAGATCGACGGCGATGTCGGTGACCAAAGAGCTCGTCGACGAATCCCCGAGGCCGACCGAGCCTTGCAAGTTGACGTTGCCCTGCGTCTTCGACATGAAGGTCAGGCCGACGCCGACATAGAGCCCGCGCACGATCTGAATGGCCAGGTTCGTCGACAGCACGAGACGCTGCATGCGGTTGTCGTAGTAGACGAAGCGCGGCTGATCGGGCGGCAGCGAGCGCAGTCGGTTGAGCTGCACGTCGGGGAGCCACAGGCTGACACCGAACGCGAACCGGAAGGGACCGATGCGGCCGGGGGCGACGATGCCAATGGAGAAGCCGCTCGACGCGTCGACGTTGGAGTCGTAGCCGTTGAGCTTGACGAGCGGCTTGGCATAGCGATAGCCGACATCGAGCCGGAGGTCGTGACCGCGGACGAGGCCGGCTGGGTTGTAGTAGTTGGCGCTGGCGTCGTCGACGTCGGCGGTGACGGCGCCGCCGAGCGCCGGTCCGCGTGAGCCGAAGCCAAAGGCATCGACGGGATTGGCGGCGGCCGGAGCCGTCAAGATCACCAGTACAGCGACGACCAAAACGCGCGTCATAGGTCAATCCCCAGCGCCACGCCAAACGTCGCGAAGAGCCCCGTCGCCCGCGGCGAGCCGGTCAGCGCATGCAACTGACCAAAGGCATCCAGCCGTCCACCGACGACGCGGCCGCGGTAGCCGAGCCCGAGCCCGGCGCTGACGATGTGTCGATCGGCGTCGAGCAACGTACGTTGCGTGCCGTCGGCATACGCGTTGGTCGGTGCCGGGCTCCACTCGAACGCATAGCCTGCCCGACCCACCACCGTCAGCTTCGGCGCACGCGGCACGGCGCCGCCAAGCTCGAAGCCCAGCCGCGGTACGGCCGTATCGTGAAAATCCACGGCCGGCAGTGGCGGCGCTCCGTCGGTGGCGTTCTTGATCGGATAGGTGTAGGTCGACCAATGCTTCCATGTCACGCCCACCGAGATTCGCACCAGCTTGGTGGCGTCGAACGCGGCCTCCATGGCCATTTGCAGCGGGTCATATTGCGAGGTACCGGCCACGCGCAGCGTCGGCAGCGCGATCGGCAAAGAATCGCCGAGATCGGGCTTGATGGAGATGTCGAAGTCAGAGCGCGACTCGCCTCGCAGGGTGACGCCCACCTGCGCAAACGACGCCGCTTTCACCTGAATGCCCACCACCGGCGCAAAATTGGTCACCAGCTGTTGCTGCGATACCGTCGTCGCCGACCCACTGGCGTCGGTGGCGATGTCGATGTGACCGACGAGCGCGGCCAACGCCAGGACGCCGATGCCAACGCGCACGCGCTCGTGGACCTGAGCGCCGAGGCCGATCATGATCGACACCGTCTGCGTCCGATTGTCGAGCAGCGCCAGCCGCGGAACAGACGGAAACTCACCCTTGGCGCGGTTGATGAGGCCGAGCGGAAAATAGAAGGCGACGCCGAGCGCCAGCCGGTTGGTCATGACGCCGCCAAACGGCAACGGCAGCGAGGCGCCGATCAGAATGCCGTCGGTGTCGGTGACGTTGCGCGGCATGGCATCCATCTTGAGCTGATAGCGCCCGCCAAAATATCCGACAGTGATGCGGCGGCGACGGGCGGCAGCCAGGCCAGCCGGGTTGAGATAAGCGGCCTCGTAGTCGTCGGCATCGGCGGCACCGAGCCCGGCCATGGCCGCCGAGCGTGGCCCGATGCCGACCAGGTCCGGAAACGACGCGTACGCCGGCGTGGCCACAGCGAGCGCGAAAAGCGCAATCCACGCGCGACGCATCAAAACAAACGCTTCGAATCGAGGAGCAGGGTGACCGGCCCGTCGTTGACCAGCTCCACCTGCATGTCGGCGCGAAACCGCCCGGTCTCGACGGGGACGCCGGTCTTTTGCGCCAGCGTCACGAAGCGATCGTAAGCCGCCTCGGCCGGTCCCGGTGCCATGGCATGCACGAACGACGGACGCCGCCCTTTACGACAATCGCCGAACAACGTGAACTGGCTGATGGCCAACAGCGCCCCACCCACGTCGGCCATGCTCAGGTTCATCTGCCCCGCATCGTCGGAAAAGATCCGCAAGCCCGTCACCTTCTCGGCGAGATAGACCACATCTTCGTCGGTGTCGTCGTCGCCGGCAGCGACCAGCGCGCACAGACCCTTGTCGATGCGGCCGATCACTTCGCCACCGACGGAGACCTGGGCCCGAAGGACCCGCTGGACCACTGCGCGCACGGCGCCTTGTAGCAGGTTTTGCCCGCAAAATCATCGCGCTCGAAGCCAGCCGCGCTATACATCGGGGGTGTTTCGCCTGCTCGTGACGCTGATGGCTCTGTCGCTGACGCACGGTGCCGCCGTCGCCGCGCCTGAGCTCTCCGCCCGCACGCGCCTCGTGCTGAACGGCTTGTGGCCGGCAGCCCGTGTCGGTGGAACAGCCTCGCGCGGCGCGTTCACCGTGCGACTCCCTGGCCTGACTCCACCGGCTGGCGCCCCAGGTCGCTGGCAGGCCCTGACGCCCCATGTCTGGTCACTCGCCGCCGACGAAGCCGAGCTGCGGGCCCTGGTGGCGATGCTGCCCAACCAGGCGCGCGTCGAAGAGCAAGGCATCCTCCGGCCGACCCTCGACAAGGCCGCCGCCGCCATCGGCGCCCCGGCAGCCCGCCAGCGCTTTGCCGTCGACGGCACCGGCGTCCTTGTCGCTGTCGTCGACACCGGTCTCGATCTGCACCATGCCGACTTCCGCAACGCCGACGGCACCACCCGCGTCGCCGTCTTTTACGACGTCTCCGGCTCCGGCGCCGACCACCCCGAATTGCCGGTGCCCTACGGCGGCGTCTGGCGCAAGGCCGACATCGACGCGGCTCTCGTCGCCGAGGCCGCCGGCCAGCCCGCCGCCGGTCCGCTCTTGTCCCTCGACGCCAACGGCCACGGCACCCATGTAGCCGGCATCGCCGCCAGCAACGGCCTCGGCACGGGTCACGGCCTACCCGGCGGTCGGTACGTCGGCATCGCGCCCGGCGCCGAGCTCATCGCCGTCAAAGCCACCCGCAGCCTCGACACCTTCCGCGACATCGACGTCATCAGCGGCTGCAAGCTGGCCCGCGACGTCGGCGTGCTGCTCGGCCGCCCCGTCGTCGTCAACCTCAGCGTCGGCGGTCCCATCGGCCCACGCGACGGCCACTCCAACCTCGAAGAAGCACTCGACGAGATCTTCACCGCCAGCGCGCCGGGCCTCGTGGCCGTCACCTCCGCCGGCAACGACGGCATCCTCGATCAGCATGCCGGCGGCTACGCTGTCGGCCGTCCCATCCGCCTGCCCCTCAAGAACCCCGGCAGCGGCACCGCACCCGGCTCCATCGTCGTCGAGCTCTGGTATCGCGGCACCCTCTCCGTCGGTGTCGACAGCCCGGGCGGCCTGCACCTGTTGCCCATCCCCGCCGGGGCCTCGCTGGTCGGCCCGCTCGCCCCCGAAGGCCGGGCCACCGTCGACAACACGCAGACGGCACCCAACGCCCAGGGCCTCAGCTCGTCGGTTGTAGTCCTCGACGGCATCGACGGCACCCACAGCGCCAGCGGCGTCTGGACCCTGGTCATCGAAGGCGCCACCAGCCGCTGGGACGCCTACATCGTCGGCACACCGGCCTCCGCCGTCGTGCCACGCTTCACCGACTACATCGCCCCCGACGGACGGCTCGCGGCACCAGCCACCGCCCGGAACCTCATCAGCGTCGCCAGCCTGGTCAGCCGCGACAGCTGGATCAACCCCGACGGCACGCTGATCAAGATGGCGGTCTCCGTCGGCACGCCGTCGCTGTTCAGCTCTCCAGGCCCCACCTCCGATGGCCGCTTTGCCCCCGACGTCATCGCCCCCGGCGAATATGTCTTGTCGTCGCTGTCCATCGACGCCCCGCCCGACAAGACGAGCTCGGCCTTCTATGTCGCCAACAACCCCACGCTAGCGCTCGCCGACGACGGCGTGCATGGTGCGCTGCGCGGCACCTCCCAAGCGTCGCCAATGGTCGCCGGCTCCGTCGCGCTCCTCCTCGCTGCGCGTCCTACCCTCACCAGCGACGCTGTCCGCGAGCTGCTCCGCGCCACAGCCAAGCCGTTGCCCGGTCCAGGCTGGTCGCCACGCGCCGGCTTTGGCGTCATAGACACGGTCGCCGCACTCACTGCCGCCACCACCACCTTGTCCGGCACCGTCGACAGCCAAGCGTCCACCGTCGCTGTCAGCCGCGATTGGGTCCCGCCCAGCGACGAACAAGTCCGCATCTCCATCGTGCCCCGCGATCCCACCGGCCTCGCCATCGGCCCCGGCCATGCCGTCACGGTCGCCGTCACGCACGGCCGCCTCGAAGGCCGAGTGGTCGACCGCGGCCAGGGCCGTTACGAGCAGCTCGTCACCGCCGATGCCCCTCTCGGCGCCGTGGGCGTCATCACCGTCACCGTCGACGGCATCACCCTCGCCGCTCAGCCGTCCATCTTCTACGTCATCGACCGCAGCCAGATCGGCGCGCCCTTTGTCGCCAGCGGCGGCTGCGACGCCAGCCGGGCCGCCCCCACGCCTTTGCTGGCCATCGCCATCCTCCTCATCGCGCTCGTCATCCGTCGCCGCCACCCCAAGACCACCATGGGCAACTGTAGGCAACCACCTGCCGCCGACCCGAGTCAATCCCCAACGCCTAAAGCCTTTTGTATTCCAGGTCCTATTGACTATAGTCGGCCGCCGCATGCGCCCCATGTCCCCCAGCTTTCTCGCCGTCGCCGTCGCCGTGGCCCTTTCGGCCGCCGGCTGCTCGGCCTCGATCGGCGACAGTTGCACCGTCAACGTCGACTGTTCCAAGCTCGGCGACCGCATCTGCGACACCTCCGAGCTCGGCGGCTACTGCACCATCGAAGGCTGCAGCGACAGCTCCACCTGCCCCGACAACGCCTGGTGCATTCGCATCCTCACCGCCGACCGCACCCGCCCTTGCGTCTTCGGCGCCCGATTCCCCGACAACCAGTGCGACATCGATCAGCGCTGTCTCTGCGACGATTCGGTCAAGGGCGTCTGCATCGACAACGCAGCCCACTGCGCTCCAGAATCGTCCGAGCGCCGCTACTGCCAGAAGTCCTGCAACCAAAACGGCGACTGTCGCGACGGCTACGAATGCCGCTCCACCGGCACCCTCGGCGCCGAGGTCACGCCGTCGCTGTACGACCTCATGACGCCCGCCGCGGTGTCATTCTGCGCGCCCAAGAGGTAGACCGCCCGTGAAGGTCTGGTCGACGGCGCGCGCGGCGCTCAGCTCCAAGTGGCTGCGCCGTCGCCTGCTGTCGAGTCTGGCCGCCGTCCTCGGTGTGGTGCTGCTGGTCTTCTGGCTGGTCCACCTGATTCCCGGCGATCCCGTCGACAACCTCCTCGGCGAGCGCGCCGATCCCGCCGACAAAGCCGAGATGCGAAAGTGCATGGATCTAGACCAGCCGCTCACGGTCCAGTTCACGCGCTTCGTGGTCTCCATCGGCCAAGGCACCCTCGGTCGCACCTGTCCCGACCAGACCCGGACCGTGGCCTCGCTCATCGGCGAGGCCATGCCGTCGACGATTGGCCTCGCGCTGGCGGCGATGTTGGTGGCGCTCTTGTTTGCCATCCCGCTCGGCATCGTGGCCGCGCTGCGGCCGCGCTCAGCCCTCGACGCTGGCACCACCGTGGTGTCGCTCGCCGGCCTCTCGATCCCCACGCCGTGGATGGGCAGCCTCTTGGTCGCGATCTTCTACGTGCGGCTCCATTGGGCGCCCGGTCCCGGCGATCAGGCGGGCCTGGCGGGCCTGGTGCTGCCCGCGATCATGCTCGGCACCCACCTCATGGCCATGCTCGCCCGCATGACGCGCGGTTCTCTCGTCGAGGTCATGCGCGAAGACTACATCCGCACCGCGCGCGCCAAGGGACTCTCCACCACCTGGGTCGTTCTCCGTCACGGCCTACAAAACGCGCTGGTACCGGTCATCACCGTCGCTGGCATCCAGTTCGGCTCACTCCTCGCCGGCGCCGTCGTCACCGAGCGCGTCTTCGGCCGCCCCGGCCTCGGCACCCTGCTCCTAGAGGCCATCGCCCGCCGCGACTACCGCGTCGTCCAAGGCTGCACGCTGGTCATCGCGGTCATCTACGTGTCCGTTAACTTCCTCGTCGACCTGAGCTACGGCCTAGCCGATCCGCGCATCAGGGTGCAAAAGTGAAACGCCGTTTTGGTCTTGGCCCGATAGTGGGCGCCATCCTGATTGGCATCTTTGTCCTCGCCGCGATCTTGGGCCCGTGGCTTGCGCCATACCCACCCGAGCTCCACGATCTGGATCATCTCCTCGAGCTACCGTCTCACACGCACTGGCTCGGCACCGACGAGAACGGCTGCGACGTCTTTTCGCAGCTCCTGCACGGCGCCCGCCTCGCCGCCTGGGTCTCGACGCTGGTGGTCAGCCTGTGCCTCGTCATCGGCACCCTGTTCGGCATGGTGGCCGGCTACCTCGGCGGCTGGGTCGACGAAATCCTCATGCGCGTCGTCGACATCTTCCTCGCCTTCCCCGGCATCCTCCTCAACCTGGCCATCATCGCCATGGTCCCCAACGCCGGCACTGGCGTCTTCGTCTTCGCCCTCTCCATCAACGGCTGGGTCGGCTACGCCCGCGTCGCCCGCGGTCAGGTCCTCGAGGTCCGCGAGCGCGAATATGTCGTCGCTGCGCGCGCTCTCGGCGCCTCCCCGATCCGCGTCATGCTGCGCCACATCCTCCCCAACATCCTCGGCCCCATCGGCATCCAGGCCAGCTTCGGCTTCGCCGGCGTCATCCTCGTCGAGGCCAGCCTCGCCTTCCTCGGCATCGGCCGCTTGCACACGTACTCGTGGGGCTCGCTGCTCGCGCAAGGCACCACCTACCTCTGGCGCACCAACCACCTCGCCCTCGCCTCGGGGCTGGCCATCGCGCTCCTGGTCCTTGGCTGCAACCTCCTCGGCGACGGTCTCCGCCGCAGCAAAGCCTAGCCGTCTCCGACTCCGACTAGAACAGCGCCTCAGGTTGCCGGAAGTAACGGCGGCCGACCTGGCTCGTGAGCCAGACCTTTTCGCAGGTGGGCTCAGTCGCCACCACGGTCACACCCTGCCTCGACAGCACGCCGATTTCGCAATGGTGCAGCGGCGCGTTTACTTTCGCCTGTGTCCAGCTTTGTAGAAGCAGTCCTCCCGTCGCTGCGTCGAGGTCGTAGCCCTCTGCATCCCACAGCCGCCCGAACGCGAATGACTGGTCGAACAAAACGTGGCCGCGCCCATCGAGCTCGACGAGGCGCATCTTGGCGCAATAACCGCGCTCGTACTCTTCACAGTCGGCACAGGTGATCCCGCTCGGGCCAATGCGCGGCGACCGACAAGCCTCTGGCAGCTTCGTTGGCGTGGCTCCGCGGCAATAGACGATGCTCTCGTTGGTCGCCAACACACATTCGCCGCCCAGAAGAGAGTAAAGGCTCGGCCTCTGTGAAGTCTCGTTGAGCAGTTTGGATTCTTTCCCGATGCGCTCGACCTTCTCCACATCGCCGCAGATCCGATAGTTTCCGATGGAAGGCAGGCCACCCGGGCCGGCAGGGACCTGCGCGCTCATCCCGCTTTTGCACCACGTCCGCAACTCCAGCCACGGCAAAAGGCGCGTAGTCTGGAGGTGGGCACGACCGCAACCCGACCCGATCAGCGCCAACAACAGCAGTGCTCGCACGGCTAGGTGGACGGCGAAAAGACCTGATCCATTGACAGGTCATGGCCCGAAAGTCGCCCGCCGAGCGAAAGCGTCTCCACCCAGCGCAGTACCGGCTGCGGTGCTGCAGCCCCGCCATGCAGCACGGCGATGGTCGCGGCGGCGAATCTATCGACGATGATCTTGGCGAAAAACTGTCCCGCCGACGCCGCCGCATGGGCCGGCTCACTGGTGTAGCCATAAAACGGCCGCATCTCTCCCCAGCCGCGCCCGATGGCCGCGAACGCCAGCTCGTTGGCGAACACCGTCCGCCCAACCAGCTGCGCCGCCTTCGACAGCAGCTGCAGCGACGGATCGGGCGTCACCTCCGGGCAAGGCGGCAACGACCCAATGCACTCCGACACCGAGTCCGGCGCGTAATGCAGCGTCAACGAGCTCTCGAAAAACCCGGCATGAAAATCGGTCCGCAGCGACGACAACAACCGCTCCCGTGCCGCCTGGTCGTCCACGTGCGCCACCGCCGGCGCATACGGGCTCGGGTCGGTCAACAGCAGCATGTCTTCCAGCAACAAGTGCATCGGCACCAGCGCCTTGGCCCCCATCTCCCGGCACACCTCGGCGCCAGCCTCGAGAACTAAGTTGTGCAACGGCGCCCCGTGAAATGTCATCAGCACCACCTCGGTCGCACCGAGCTCGCACAGAGCGCGACACGCTTCCCGCACCAGCTCTCGCGCCAGCGCATACGGCGTGTGACGCGAGCCAGGTCCAGGCGCCGGATCGATGCCGATCTCCAGATCCGCACCGACGAGAAATGGCAGATCGACGCGGGTCCGCGCCAGCCGCGCATGCAGATCGCCGGCAAGCCCCAGAGAGATCAGTCGGTCATTGTGCAGCGACAGATGCGGCCCGTGATACTCGACGGGGTTGACGAACATGAACACGGGCGCCCCCGAACCGAGCAGGCGCCGCGCCTCGTCATGCGGAAGATCGAAGAGATGGATGGGAGCAGTCACCGGCGCAGTATACGGCGCCAGTGGCCGTGCAGTGACGAGTTACGGAGTGGGCAGACGGGTCAGCGTCAGCGACGTGCCAGCGTCCCGGCCCACCAAGCGCTCGCCGCCCGCGCAGGTGTGCGACGAGGCCAAGCGCACCTTGGTGCCGTCGAGATCGTAGGTCAGCACCAGGGTGTCGCCGTCCCACGCCCAGGTCCCGGGACGCGGTGCCAGCTTCACGTAGCAACGCGGATTGGCATACACGCAGCCCGGCTCGGTGAGCGCATTGAAGGTGTTGTCGTCGGCAATCTGGTACTGGAAGTGCGAGCCGGAGCTCGCGATGAACTCCCAGGTGCTGGCGGCGTCGCCAGACAGGCCACCAACCCACTTGTTCGGATCGCAAGCGCAGGCGCCGGTCGACGCTGCGCTGACGCCGCGACTGGCGGCGTCGCACGCATTGCCGTAGGTGTTGCCGTCGCAGCCGCACACGGGCTTGTAGAGCTGGGTGCAGAACTGCGGCATCGCGGTGCACACGCCGGCGTCGTCGGCGAAGCCGCACGACGGACCATATTGGCAATACAGCCCGTCGTCGCAGGCGACGGTGCCGTGGCGACGGTCGAGCCCGCAGAAGTCGCCAGGCTGCGCGACCACCGCGCAGTCAGCGTGATCACCGGAGTTGCAGGTCAAGACGCTCTGCGCGCTGGGCGACGAGCCGCCAGCGATCTCCACCAGGTACTTGCGGGAGTAGTACGAATGGAACGACTTCGAGGCCACACCACGACGGCCGTCGACGACGTCGACCAAGCGCCACACCAGCTTGCCCTTGACGCGGGTCAGCCGCGACAGCTTGTAGCCGACGCTGCCATTCCTGGTGTCGAGCTTGCCGTTGCTGTCGAGACCGTCGACCTCGACGGTGAACGACTGCGAGCCACGCGCCGAAAAGGTCCGGTAGCTCAGCACGCCCACACCGGCCGAGTCGACCACCGGCTGGTCGAAGTACAAGTGCGCGCTCGTCGCCGGCGCAGGCAACACGGCGTCGGCCTTGCCCAGCGGGCCCAGCTCAGCGTCGGTCAATTCCCCGTCGGCATTGGTGTCGGGAGCGCCACAAGCGGCAAAAAACAGAGCAGCGGATACAATGTAGGTCTTCATGGGATGCGCCCGCATAGCGCACCACATCACAAGGGTCAAGCCGTAACATGCCTCAGAACATGATCGTGACGGGATAGCGGTTGAGCTCGATGTTCGCCTCCCATGCCCCACGCTGCACCGGAATGCGCGGCCCGCGACGGGGCAACGTCGCCAGGGCCTCGGGCGACATCGGCTCGGCGTCGTACACGTGAAATGCCGCCCGCAGCGACGCACGTTTGGTCCAGATCTCACCGGGCGTGTGTGCCGTCTGAGCGTCGAGGACCTCTTCGTGCTCCACCGACACCGGCGCCCGTCCCAGCGGAGGTGCGTCGAAGCTGTTTACCCAGATCGCCGTCTGCGCCACGCCCTCTGCCAGCGCCAGCCCCAGCACCCGTTGCGCTGTCTTCTCCGCTCCAGGTGGCAGCCGACCCAGCACGACCAGCAGCTGACAGGCCAGCTCTCGCGGCGGCAATCGCGGCAGGACATGCAGATCGCTGGCGAACAAAAATCGCGTGGGCACAATCTCGTCGTCGAGATCGAGCATCACGAGGTTGGACCTGGTGTATGCGGTGACCGCGCCGTTGATCTCGATGCGCTCATATGGCGCTGGTGCCAGCTTGGCTTGCGGAACATGCACCGCGCCAAACCGCGTGAAGCAGACCATCGCGTGATAGCGATCCATAGGGTCATGACCAGGCAGGTCTTCGAGCAGCTCTCCGCCGAGCGCGAGCGGCGCCACGATGTTGATGCCTTGGTCACGGGCTGCACGCACCAACGCCAAAAACGTCCGTCCAGCGACGCGGGGTGTTTGTGGCGGCAGCTCAGACACGAACGCGGTCTCGCCAGGCTCGACATCCTCGAGCGCGTCGAGGATACGGTCGCGCAGCTCGTCTTCCGAGTCGGATCCGGCTGCCGACCCCGCCTCCAGCGACAGCAGATGAAAGCTCACCCGATCAGCATAGCCCAGTCGAGGGAACGCGGAACCTGAAAGGATCGCGCGGTCGACCAGGTCAATGAGCGATGAGGCTCAGCGACGCGACTTAGCGACAAGACTCAGCAACGCGACGACTCAGCGGCGACCCGCAGCGGCGACACTCAGCGACGCGACGACTCAGCGACGCGAAGCGGCAGTCGCCAGCGGCGCCCAAAGCGAGCGCGGCAGGGCCATCAGGCGATCCCACGCTCGACGGCGACGGGACTCCAGAGCGACTTCGCAACGCAGCTCGAGCGTGCGTGCCCGCCGCAACATGCGCGACTCGATCAGTGCCGGATCGCGGCGCTTGCCCACGCTGCCGAGCGCGTCGAAGGCACGCCACGCGCGGGTGCGACGAAGCACCAGGTATTTGCCGCTGACGGCCAAGACGTCGACGCCAGCGCGAAGTCGCTCGAGTGCGTAGCCGAGGCCGGCCAGCGGCGCATCGCTGCGCGCGTCATACAACAAGATCGCGCGGCCGCGTGCGCGCTCACAGCCCGCTGTCCACCCACGGCCAGTGGTGGTGTGCAGCACCTCGAGCTCGGGCAAGCTCGGCTTCACCAACACCGTGACAGCGACGGTGTTGTCGCCCGATCCCTCGTCAGCCACGAGCACTTCGAAACTACAGCGAAGGCTGCGTAGGTGTCGCGCCAGCCGCTGAAGCACGAGACCGATACGGTCTTCGTCTTCCCAAACCCGTACCACCACGGTGACATCCACATCTGGCAGGGAAGAGGTGCTCACAGTGTTCGTAGAATATTCAGCTGGGGACGGATCTGCAACCAGATCGCGTCGCCCATGCAACATTCTCTGACAGTTTGTAGGCATCTGGCTTACACCCGGCGCACCTCGAACACATGTGCGTCCAAAGTCGACGGCTCCGGAAGCTCCAGCCAAGACCCCAAGATCCGCGGCGCAGCCACATCCCAGTCCCGCTCTCGTCCACGCACCGCCGAGCCGCGCGCCAGCTCCGCCAGCAGCGACGGCGATTCGCGTAGCCTGACGATGGCCGAGCGCAGCGCCTCTCGGTCTCCAACCGGCACCAAAAGACCTTCCACGCCGTGGCACACAAGCTCCGGAATGCCACCGACGGCACTGGCTACCACTGGGATGCCGCAGGCCTGCGCCTCCGCGATCACCACCGGCGCACCGTCGACCCGCGACGACACCACCAACACGTCCGCGCTCCGCAACAGCGCCTGTTTGGCAGCCCCACTCACCTGACCGACCAACCGCAGGGAGCGGTCCTGCCGTCGCTGTAGTGCGGGCAGAAACGGCCCTTCGCCGGCGATGAGCGCCACCACGCCCGGAATCTCCGGCTGGAGGGCGTCGCACAAAAGGTCTGGACCTTTGCCCTCGGTGAGTCGCCCCAACCACACCACTACCAAGTCGTCGTCGCTGAGGCCAAAGCGCCGGCGGGAGGACCTCCGGTCGTCTTGGCGGTCGTCTTGGCGGTCGTCTTGGCGGTCGTTCTGGCGGTCGTACTGGCGATCAGGCGTTCCAATCAGTCGAGCGCGGTCCACACCCATCGGCGCCACCCGTCCGGGCGCACCGTCGACGCGCAACGTCTCCGCAACGTAAACGAGCTCACTCCGCTGCGCCAACCAACCTGCCAAGCGACGTCCACTGGCACTTCCTGCCAGCATGCGTGCATCCGATCCGTGCGCGATACAAAGATGCGGCAACCGCCGCGCAGCGACGGCAGCAACCACACCGCACGGCACCATCCAGTGCGACATGATGCGATCCCAACGTCTGGCCCGCAACGCCACCTCCACCGCCAGCCGCGATGAGAACGCAGCCGCACCCAACCACCCTCGGCCGTGCCAGGGACCATGAAAGAGCGCCTCAGGCGCTCCTCCTCGGTAAAACAGCCGCCGGTCTTCGCGGGCGCAAACCACCTCGATGTCGTGATGGCGGCCGACCCACCGCGACAAACCTTCCACGAAGCCACCTGCCGGATCTCCCTCGAAGCGCGGGAAGCTGGTGGTGACCACCCCGACGATCATGCCGCGCGCTGATTGTCCTTCGCGCCCTTGGAAGTCAGCTTGGTCAACTTGGTCCGACTTTGCGAGCGCCCCGCCTGCCGTCGCACATCGCGCAATCGCCGCACCCAGCTGCGCACCAACACGAACGACATCGGATAGATGACCGTCGACCAACCGATCCCGGAGCGCCAGCGCGGCCCGTACACCGCTCGCACTGGTACGTCTTCCACCCGCAGACCCGCAGGCCACAGCCTGGCCAGCAGATCGTTGGGATAGCCATAACGCGGAAATAGCCCAGAGGCGTCGATCACCTCAAGCGCCCGTCGAGAAGCGGCGGTGTAGCCGCACTGCGAATCGAAGACCTGCCGATAGCCCGAGGTCACCCGCGTCATCAGCGAGAGCACTACATTGCCGACCACGCGATGGAGCGGCATCTCCGTCAGCACGCCGCCACCAGCAAAACGATTGCCTTTTACGTAGTCGGCCCGCCCGTCGACCAATGGGCCCAAGAGCGCTGGGAGATCGGCCGGGTCCATCTGTCCGTCGCCGGCCATGACCACCGCCGCGTCGACTCCCACCGCCAGCGCCCGTCGATAGCCGGTGGCAATGGCCGCACCTACCCCACGGTTGTGCGGATGGCGAAGGATCTCGATCCGCGACCCCGGCTCGCGCGCCAAGGCCGCCAACAGCGCTGCTGTCCCGTCACTGGAGGCATCGTCGACCACCAATACATGATCGACGAAGCCAGGCACCGCGCGCACCGCAGCCTCCACCCCGCGCTCCTCATTGAAGGCAGGCATGACCACCGCGATGCGCAACGGCCCGAACATCGAAGGCCCTAGAACGGGATGTCGTCGTCCCCGCCCGGAGGCGGGCCGAAGTCGTCGGCGCCACCGCCGCCACCACCACTCGAAGGCCGACCGCCGCCACCACCGCCACCGCCTGCAGGCGGGCGACCGCCACCGCTACTCTTGCGATAGCCACCGCCGCCACCGCCGCCACCGCCGCCACCCTCGCCAGCCCCTTCGCCGCGCTCACCGCCGCCGAGGAAGGTGACCTGGCTGGCCACGATCTCGGTCATGTACTTCTTCTCGCCGGTGGTCTTGTCGTCCCATGACCGCGTCTGCAGACGGCCTTCGACGTAGCACGACCGGCCCTTGTCGAGGTACTGCGCGCAGTTCTCCGCAGTCTTCCCCCACACGACCACGCGGTGCCACTCCGTGCGCTCCTGCCGCTGGTTGTTCTTGTCGTTGAAGACCTCATTGGTGGCGAGTCGGAGCTCACACACCGCCTGCCCCGACGGCAGATACTTGATCTCGGGCTTGGCGCCGAGATTGCCAATCAGGATGACTTTGTTCACGCTCCCCGCCATCTGGTCCTCCACTTCAGGGTGAAAACTGGCGCAGCATGCGCACTCGCGCTGCCTAAATCAAGCCTTCGCACAACCCTGTGACATTGTGGCTTGGAACCCTGAGAGGGTTCCAAACCTCCGGCGGTCGCTTTCGCTCCCTTGGTCGCTTCGCTCCCGTGCCTGCTAGCAGGCACTTTTCGGATCGGAAGCTTCTCGGACGCTGCCGGAATTCGGATCGGACGCTCATCGGAAAAATGCGTCTTCTCCGTCGGGGTGCTAGGCTTTGTCGGTGCGCTTCGGCCTTTTAGCTCTCATCGTAGTCGCGTTGTTTGCCAATGCTGCTTGGGCCGTGAAGAAGAAGCCTCTGAAGAAGGCGGTCGTCGCCAAGGCCAAGGTGGCTGGGCCTAGTACGGCTGCGACCAAGGCGCCCAAGGTGGCCAAGGTCGACCATCCCGAGGTGCTTTTTACTTTTGATGATGGGCCTGCGTTCGAGCGGACCGTGCGCGTGTTGGATCTGCTCGATCAGTACAAGATCAAGGCGGTTTTCTTCGTCAATGGTGTGCACTTCTTGGGGAAAAGCCCAGCGGCGGAAAAAGAGCGCGAGATCTTGCGCGAGACCAAGAAGCGCGGGCACTACGTCGGCAATCACACCGTGCACCACTATTTTCTGTGCGGGAAGGTCTACAGCCTGAGGGCCAGTCAGGAAATCGAGGAGAACGCCGCGCTCATCGAGGACGCGGTCGGCACGCGGCCGGAGCTATTCCGCACACCGTTTGGCGCTCACTGTCCGACGCTGAATGCGACCCTGGCTGGGCTCGGCATCAAGCCGATTTACTGGGACATCGACCCACAGGACTGGAAGGTCAAGAACGCGGCCATCATCGAGCAGCGCGTGACCTCGTCGCTGCGCACCCTGCACGGCCGCGCCATCTTGCTGCTACACGATGTCCAAGGTGAGACGGTCAAGGCGCTGCCCAACATCCTCGCCTGGCTCGAAAAAGAGAACCAGGCGCGCGCCAAAGACGGCCGCCCGGTCATCCAGATTCTCGACTACAGCTACCTCTTGCCGGAGCACAAGCTGGTGCCGCCGCTCCTCGACAGCTTCGGCCGCATCCTCCTCCGGACCCTCGAGCCGGCGGGTCTCGACATGAAGACGTCGCCGCTGCTCTTGTGGCCCCGCCTTGCCTGGATGCCGGGGCGGGTGTAGCGTCGGGGACCCGCCATGTTCCTGCTGCGCGAAGTCTTTCCCGACGATATCGAGGGCCTCCACAAGGTGGCGGCCCATCTCGACTCGGTAAATCTGCCCGACAACCGCCAGGTCCTCGAGAAAGAAGTCGAGCAGTCTCGCAAGTCCTTCTCGGGCCAGCTCGACATCTTCAAGCGCGAGTATCTGTTCGTTCTCCTCGACCTTGGCACCGAGACCAACCCCGACAAATCGAAGGGCACCGTCATCGGCACGTCGATGATCCACGCCCAGCACGGCACCCGTCGCTCGCCGCACATCTTCTTCGACGTTCTCGAGGACGAACGCTACTCCGATTCGCTCGACAAGCACTTCGTCCACAAGGTCCTGCGCATCGGCTACAACTACAACGGCCCGACGGAGATTGGCGGCCTGGTCATCAACCCCGAGTACCGCCGCAACCCGCTGGCGCTCGGTAAGTGGCTGTCATATGTCCGCTTTTTGTACATGGGCCTGCACCGCAGCTCGTTCCGGGACGAGATCTTGTCGGAGCTGTTGCCGCCGCTCAAAGACGACGGCAGCTCGGTGGTGTGGGAGGCGATCGGTCGCCACTTCACCGGCATGACCTACCAGGAAGCCGACTTCATTTCCAAGACCAACAAAGAGTTCATTCGCTCGCTGTTCCCGGCCGAGCCGATCTATCTGTCGCTGTTCCCGAAGACGATGCAGGACATCATCGGCCAGGTCGGCGAAGAGACGCGCGGTGTCGAGAAGATGCTGCGCCGCATTGGCTTCAAGTATGTCGACCGTATCGATCCCTTCGACGGCGGCCCGCATTTCGTCGCGCCCACCGACGAGATCACGCTCATCAAGCAGACCCGCCGCGCCAAGGTGGTCAAGGTCTCCGGCGCCGACGACGGCCGTCCCTACGGTCTCATCTCCGTCGAGCGCGATCGCTCGCCGCACTTCGCTGCCACCGGCTCGCGCTATCGGCTCGAGGGTGGCGAGGTGGGTCTACCGGAGAGCACGCTGGCCCTGCTCGAGCTCAAGCCCGGCGACGAGGTCGGCGTCCTCCCGTTTTGAAGTCGCTCGTCTGCCTGCTGCTGTTCGCCAGCACCGCTATCGCCACCGACGGTGGAAAGCCGCCAGACGAGGCCGAGTTCGAGGCTGCCATCGCGCTCGAGGGCTCTGGCGAATACCTGCGGGCCAAAGACGCGCTCCTGGCGCTGGCACGCGGGCCCCATCCAGACAGTGCATTCATCGACGACGCACTCTTCGAAGCCGCAGTGATTCTCGACGAGCGCTTGGGTCAGCCGGCCGACGCGGCGACGTTGTACGAAGAGGTCGCACGCCGATTTCCGTCGAGCCGTCTCGAGCGACGCGCATCGGCGCGGGCCCAGTCGCTCCGCCGCAGTCTGACGAGTGGCGCCGGGCCGCTCAAAGACTTTGACGCCATCCTCGGCAGTCTCGCCGTTCAATCCCCGGCAGAATCTCGCCGCCGCATGCAGGCGCTGCTCGTCGCCCATCCCGACTTTGCGCTCGCCGATCGCGCGCTCTACTGGCTCGGCAACAGCGCCGCCGAGGCCGAGCTGTGGGACGAAGCCCGCCGCCATCTCGACCTGCTCGTCGCACGTTTTCCGTCGAGCGAATGGTCACCGCGCGCCCAAAAGCTGCGCGCCGACGTCGAGCTGCGCAGCCACCAGCTCTCGGCAGCCAAGGCCCGTTACGACGCGCTCGCCGCGAGCCCCGACCCGGTCTTACAAACTGCAGGCAAAGAAGGCCTTCGCTCTGTCGCTCGCGCCGAGCGCCGACTGTGGCTCCTCGTCGCCTGTCTGGCTTGGCTCTTGGCGTTCGTGATGATGGAGCTCTATGCCGTTCGTCGCTTGGCACGCACGCCCATCCCTCTCGAGCTCTTCTATTTCGCCGGCATCGCCACCCTGTTTGTCGTCGCTGCCGCCACCGAGCACAGCTCCATCCGCAACGCCACCATCGGCCTCTCGACAGGAGGCCTCATCATCGTCGGTCTGTCCGGAAGACGCAGCGCGAGAGAAAGCGCAGCCGGCATCCAGCGCAACCGCTGGCTACGCGCCAGTCTCCTTGCACTGACCGGTCTGACGCTGGCCTATACCTGCATCCATCTGAGTGGCCTCACCGATCTGGTGCTGGAAACACTGACCGCCGGACCCGAGCGCTAAAGCTGAGCTGAGGCCAAGTAGAGCTTGTTGTTGCTCTGATCTTCGATGGTGAGCGACGCGCGCGCGGTCTGCGGGAGAAGCCCTCGCAGCGTCTCGTAGCGGACCCGCTCGACGATGAAGTAGACCTTCTTGCCTGGATGCGCGGTGAACCACGCCTGCATCTTCTCGCTGTTCTTGTCGCCGAGAAACACGGTCTTCTCGGCCGGATCGGTCGACTTGTAGATCGCGTTGCGTGTGTAGAAATTCTCGCCGCGCCAGTAGAGCTGCCACACCAACAGCGGCTCGTCGGGTCCCTTGCGCTTGGCGTAATACGACGCCACTACGTGCTTCTGGCTCCAGTGCGGCGACAGCTCGATGAGCAGCTTGTCGACGACAAAACCCGTCCAGGCCACTGCCACGAAGCCCAGCACCCACGGCATCAACGCGCGCCGGTTGTGCGAAAGCACGAGCGGAGCCACCAGCACCACCGGCAGCAGCAGCAACACCCACAACAACCAGCGCGGCTCACCCGTTTCCGTCGCTGCATGCCGCGCCGACATCCGCGACGCCAGCGCCAGCGCGTGAATCGCCGACAGCCCGAGGCTGGCCCAGAAGGTCCATGATGCACCGGTACGATCTGCCGTCCCCGACGGCAACAGCGCCGGGATCAGCAGCAAGAAGGGCAACATCAACATCGTCGGCCCAATCCAATCGAGTCGCCCGATGGTCGGTGCGGTGCTGACCGGCAGGTCAGGGCCCAACGAGATCGCGTACATCACCGTCACGCCCGTCGCCACCAGCGCAGCGAACAACGTCCAGGCCGGCCAGCGACGGTCTGGCGCAGGCGCGGCATGAGTTTGGCCGCCACGCCAGATCGAAAACAGGCCGATGGCCAGCGTCGCCAACGCCGCCGCACCAGCGAAGATCCAGATCTGTGGTCCATATTCGTAGCGATCGCCGTACAGCGCCGTCGTCGGCCACGGCCGGCCAGTGCCCGGCATGTTCACGTAGTCGTAGTTGAACAGCCACAACAGCCGCGGCGGAAACGCAGCCAGATCACGCCCGCACGCCAGCGTCACCAAGGTGCCCAGCACCGCCAGCGTGGCGCCCGGCAACTTCGACGCGGTCTTGGCCAGCTCGTCGAGAAACACGCCGACCAAGATCGCCGCGGCCGGTAGCGCCGGCAGGATGTAATGGTGAAACTTGGTGCCGACGATCGTCATCAGCGCAAACTCGGACAGCAGCCACACCAGCGCAAAGCCGACCAATCCCCGTCGAGAATCGGCCTTCTTGAGCCACTGAAACGAGAACAGCGACGCCACCGCAACGATGCCCGACCACGGGAACATCGCGTAGCCGATCCACTGCGCGTAATAGTCGAAGTTGCCGCGGTCGCCATGACGCCCACCGGCGCGGTGGACGTAGTTGTCGCCGATGAACTCGTTCCAGAAGCCAGCCCCGTGACGAATCAACATCGCGTGATACCAGGGGAACGCGGTGGCGATGAAGATGAAGGCGCCTCGCGGGATCTCGAGCTTGGTCAAGATCTCCCAGAACCGACCCGAGACGGTCATATACAGCACGAGCACGATGGCCGGCAGCGCCACACCCGCCGGCCCTTTGCCGAGGCTGGCGAGCGCACAGAGCACGTACCCCGACAACAGATAGAGCTGGCGCTTGTTGCGCGTCTGCATGGCGGCAACCAGGCTGCCGAGGAAGACGGCAAAGTAGAGCAGCATCGGCACGACGCCAGCAATGGTGAATGCTTGTTTGCCGATTGGGATGCGCCACTTGACCTGGATGGAGATGATCACCAGCTGCGGCAGGGTGGTCAGCACGAACAGCGCCACGAACCAATAGAACGCCGCCACCCTCGGGAAACTCAACGTGAGCCGACCCATGGTCAGCGTGCCGCGAGGCAGCTCCATCTCGCGCTCTTCTTCGGGCAGCAACAACGCGAGGCCGGCCAGCGCCAGGGCGATCGTCATCGGCGCCACGAAGGCCATATCGGTCATCGCCTGTCGGGTGATGAGCGCCCACTGCGTCGACGTGGCCAACACGACTGCGGCCAAGGCGCCAGCGCGCGCGTTGACGAGGCGTCGCACCAACAAATACACAGACCACACGGCGACGATAGACAAGATGATGAGCGGCAACCGGGTGGCCCACTCGACGGTCCAGGAGGTCGTCAGCTCGTCGGGACGGGCCTGCGCACCCTCGATGCCGAAGATGCGCATGCCGATGGCCATGATCCAGAAGGTCAACACCGGCTTTGACCAGAACTCGGCTTTGTCGAGCGGCGAGCCCGGCCACCACTGGCTCACATAGTCGCTGCGCTCGAGCATCTGCCGAGCGACCTCGCCGTAGTGCGTCTCCCACGGGTCCCACATGCCGTAATTGCCGGCGAGCGGGACGAACACCACCGCCATCAGCATGAGTAAAGCGAGCGTGACGCGTCGCTCGTGGGTCGCTGTGAACTCGGCCAAAAAGCTCTTCATCTAACTAAATCCATCGCGGGCGCGAATCTATCTAGCAATGTCGGGCCGGGCAACCGCCAAGTACGACACAACCAGGGATCCCAGGATCATTCGTAATTTTCATCACTTGTACTGCGGACAACAGGTTGCACACAAACGTGTGACTCTGGACACTGCATGTAGCCGCAAATTCACGTACTTTTTTCTTTGACCTAACTACCGCCGGCATCGTATAGCCAGCGGCGAATTCACGCACAAACACACCGGAGGGCTCGAGATGCGCAGCACTATGTTGGCTTTGATTGGCGTTACCGCGATGGCCGCCTGTGGCAG
>Ga0123336_10000654_pt1 | contig 33734 bp, 21 predicted proteins | sample SSSSmetaG_FD_96466 | JGI IMG/M metagenome (GOLD analysis project Ga0123336, IMG submission 96466) | Glacier valley bacterial and archeal communities from Borup Fiord, Nunavut, Canada, to study Microbial Dark Matter (Phase II) - ​SSSS metaG | ecosystem: Environmental > Aquatic > Freshwater > Ice...
GGAAGGCAGCATCGGCGGCGACATCGAACGCGTCAACCTCGCGCAACTCGAAGCGTTCTATGGCAAGCTCCCCGTGGCAGCTCTAGCGCTCGTGGAAACCGAGCCCTCCGGCTCAAACGGCATCGCCATCGCGCCTTCGCGCACGGCCTCTCACCATGCACTGCTATTGATCAACCCACACACGTCATTCTTCTTTCGGTCCGAGTTGCAGATGACCAGCGATCAAGGCCTGAACGCCTATGGCGCCGTCACCTGGGGACAGTTCTTCATCTATCAGGGCTTCAACGAACGCACCGGCTGGATGCACACCTCAAGCGGCGTCGACGCCGTGGATGAGTATCTCGAAACAGTAGAGAACAAACAAGGCAGCTTTTACTACAAGTACGGCACCGAAGAGCGTCCCCTGATCGCAACGGAGATCACAGTGCCCTACAAGACCGCGCAAGGCATGCAGGAAAAACACTTCACCGTGTACCGCACTCACCACGGACCGGTCATTCGGGCGCAGGACGGAAAGTGGGTCGCCATCCGCCTGATGCAGGAGCCCATCAAAGCTCTCATGCAGTCGTACTCCCGCACCAAGACCAGCGGTTACAAAGCCTATCGCCGCACCATGGAACTAAAGGCCAACTCCTCAAACAACACCATCTTCGCCGATGCCGATGGCGACATCGCTTACTTCCATGGCAACTACATCCCGAAGCGCGACACCGCTTTCGATTGGACCAAGCCCGTAGACGGAAGCGATCCCAAAACGGAGTGGCACGGCCTGATGACGATCGACGAAACACCCCACCTGCTCAACCCGGCAAGCGGCTGGCTGTATAACACCAACAACTGGCCATGGTCCGCGGCGGGAGCGAGCAGTCCGAAGAAGGAGGATTACCCCGCCTACGTCGAGAGCGGCACCGAATCCGCGCGAGGATTGCATGCCATTCGCTTGCTTGAGAACACAACCGGCTTCACGCTCGAATCGCTGATCGCCGCCGCGTACGATAGCTACCTGCCGTGGTTTGAAAAGCCACTCCCCGCTCTTCTGAAGGCCTACGATGCCACACCGTCGCCAAAGTTCGCTCATCAGATCGCGATGCTGCGAGCATGGGACCTTCGCTGGGCCGTCGATTCCATCCCCACCTCTCTTGCGGTCTACTGGGGCGAAGAAATTCGCCGCCGCGGTTTGACCGATGCGTCTCGAGCCGCCCCCGCATTGCTGCTTGAATCGCTCACCGCCGCCTCAAACAAGCTCGATGCCGATTTCGGAACATGGAAAACTCCATGGGGCGACATCAACCGCTTTCAACGCCTGACAGGCGACATCGTGCAGCCCTTCAACGACTCAGGCGCAAGCATCCCCGTCGGCTTCACCTCAGCGCTCTGGGGATCGCTAGCATCCTTCGGAGCGCGCCAATATCCGGGCACTAAGAAGTGGTACGGCACCAGCGGCAACAGCTTTGTCGCCGTAGTGGAGTTCGGCCCGCGCGTCCGAGCTAAAGCGGTAACAGCAGGCGGCGAAAGCGGCCATCCGTCAGCGCCCCACTTCAACGATCAAGCCAAGCGTTACAGCACCGGCGAACTGCGCGATGTCTATTTCTACCCATCGCAACTGGTGGGGCACACCGAACGCCAGTACCATCCGGGTAGCTAATCGTGCAGCGGCAACACATCCACCGAGACATGCAGTGTGTGGTGCGCGCCGCCCAGCAGCACGCCGTGGATCGGGCTAATGTCTGTATAGTCGCGGCCCCATGCAACCGTGATGTGGCCGTCCTCTGGCACGCAATCGTTGGTCGGGTCGAAATCGATCCACCCCGATGTAGGGCACCACGCCGCGCACCACGCGTGCGATGCATCGGCCCCAATCAGCCGTGGTTTTCCTGCCGGCGGATACGTCCGCAGATAGCCGCTCACATAGCGTGCGGGCAGCCCCAGCGACCTCATGCACGCGATCTGCAGATGCGCGAAATCCTGGCAAACGCCACGGCGTTTTTCAAAGAACGTTTCCACCGGGGTGGTCACTTCGGTAGCCTGGGTATCGAAACGGAAGTCGCGATTGATCCTCCCGGTCAGATCGAGCGCGCCCTCCAGCAGCGGCCGCCCGGCGGGAAAACTTTCGCGGCCGTAATCGGCGAGCTCCCGCTTAGTGGAAATGCGCTGCGAATCGAACACGAACTGGTAAGCCTCAAGTGCACTCGCCGAGTGGTCGAGTGGCAGCGAATCGCGCACCATCTCCCAAGGCGTGGAGTTTGCGAAATCTGGGATAGCCGGCACCAGCACTTCCAGTTCACTGGCCGCTTCCACGGCAAGCCTTTCATGCGGCTCCTGCAAGGTGAAAGATGTGACGGGGTTGCCGAAGTAATCGTTGTGCGTAGTGGTGGCCACAGGCGGTTCGGGCGTCACTTGGATGGAGGAAAACTCCACTGTTTGATGCCCCAGATTCCGAGGCGTCAGCCGCACCACGTGATGCGATACCGAAACCGGATCCTGGTAATCGTAAGTGGTGATATGCCGCACGCGATACATCATGTGGAGCGCTCCAGTTGGGCGTGACTGAAGTAGGTGTTCGTCACCGTATCGGAGAGCAAGGGAATCGCCGCGGCCAGCCTCGACAGCAACAGATCCAGCTGCGCCCGCGCGTTCACATCGGAGTGGAAAAGTTCGGCCGCCGATACTTCCACTTGCCTTTGCTGATAGTAAGGCCAGCCGGCGCCCGAAGGCATGTTGGCCAGTGCGCGGCAGTGCTCCGTCAGGTCTTTGATCTGAAACGCGAGTGACCGCGGATTGGTCTCGTCGTTCATCAACAGATCCAGAACCGGCGCGGCCTGGATGGTGGTGAAGTAGCGGGAACGATAAGTGATGGAGCTGTCGCACACGTCGAGCAGCAGTTCAAGCGACGGCCATGTCTCCGCGTCAAGCGGCACGATGATCGCGCGAAACAGATCGATCATCTGGACCGAGCGCTCAATGCGTCTGCCAATGTTTAGGAAGCGCCAGCCTGGGCCGCGCGTCATATTCTCCATTTCAATGCCGCGCAACGCCGCCAGAGTGGCGACGCACCGATTTAGAACAGCCAACGCATCGGCCGTGGAAACGTAGCCCCAGGCAATATGGCCGGAGGCGCGGGCAACGCTGTTGAACTGGCTCACGATGCGTAGCATATCGCCGGAAAGCCGGTCGCGCACCTGTGCCGCCGCGCGCGCCGCCCGTGAGAAATTAGCGCTCAGGCTATCGCGCCTCTGCTCCTCAAAGATGAGCGAGAGGACTTCCTCTTCGAGTTCACGCATCTGGTCCAGATGGCCTTGTGGGTCGTCTTTCGCCAGACGCGAATAAGGCGATTCGAGCGATTCGTGCAGCCTCATCAGCGACACCAATCCGGAGGCGCCGCCTTCGCCTGTGATCCGCACCAGGATGCAGCGAAGGATGCGGCACAAGTGCTCGGAGCGTTCGGCATAGCGTCCCAGCCAATAGAGATGGTCGGCCGCGCGGCTAGGTAAATCGCTCGATCCACCGCGATTGATATCCACCGCCGCACTGGAAGGCGGCAGCATAGTGAAGCTATCCACGGGGCCGCTCGAAAGCACCCATGTATCTTTACTGCCGCCGCCGCGCTGCATGGAAACGACGGGGGTATCGGGACGCGGAGAGACGCGGGCCAAGCCACCCGGCATGACGATCCAGGAATCGCCAACCGCCGCCAGGTAGACCCGCAGCACCACGCGGCGAGGAGAGAGTCCGGCGTCCGACCAGACAGGCGCGCTGGAGATATTCAGCAGTTCCTGGCCGACGAAATCGTGAGGGTGCGCGGTAATGCGGTCCAGCAAGCGCGAGCGTTCCTCAGCCTTCAACTGGCCCCCGAAAACGGGCTCCATGCCTTTCGAAGGAAAGGCTGGTTTGATCACCAGAAAATCGAGATTGTCGTGGACGTAGCGCGCCGCTTTTGGCTGCCCGCACCACCATGTCGCCACCGAAGGAAGCGCCAACTCTTCACGCAGCAGGCGGCGGCTTAAGCCCGGCAGGAACGGCATGAAGGCAGACGTCTCAATCAAGCCGCTGCCCAGCGCATTGGCGACTGTCACATTGCCGGCGCGCACCGCGTCCACCAGCCCCGCGACGCCCAGATAGGAATCGGAACGAAGCTCCAGCGGATCGCAGAAGCTATCGTCGACGCGGCGAAGAATCACATCCACCGGCTTCAACCCTTCAAGCGATTTCAGGTACACGCGGCTGTTGCGAACCGTCAGGTCGCCGCCTTGCACCAACGGGAAATTCAGATAGCGGGAAAGGTAAGAGTGCTCGAAATACGTCTCGTTTAAAGGGCCGGGCGTGAGCAGCACACAACGGGGATTCGGCGTGCGATTCGGAGCCAGCTTCAGCAGCGTTTTGCGGAATTCGCGGAAGAACGAAGCCACGCGGCAGACGCCGGATTCGCGGAATAGGTCGGGGAAAGTCTCACCCAGCACCACGCGATTTTCCAGCGCATAACCAGCGCCTGATGGGGCCTGTGTGCGGTCCGCGATCACCCACCATTGGCCATCGGGAGAGCGCGCCAGATCCACAGCCAGAAGATGCAGGTAGCTGTCCCCCGGCACTGGTACGGCATGGCACGGACGCAGAAACCCCGGGTTCGCAAAGACCAGCGCGGGCGGAATATGGCCTTCGTGCAACAGGCGTTGCGGGCCGTACAGATCGGAGAGTATCCAGTTGAGCAGGCGAGCGCGTTGAATGAGTCCAGCTTCCAAACGCTTCCATTCGTCCGACGGAATGATGAGGGGAATCGCATCCAGAACCCAGGGCCGATCCATGCCCAGCGGATCGCCATAGACGTTATACGTGACTCCGTTATCGCGGATACGCTTACGGGCAGTTTGCCAGCGGTGCGCCAATTCACTCGGCCCCAATGCAGTCAGCGATTGAATGTAACGCTCCCAATGCGGGCGCAGAATTCCAGAAGCTTCAGACATCTCGTCATACACGCCCGTGGTTTGGCGATAACCGGTCGTGAGGAACGATGCGTCGAGAGTCTCGGGAGGACTCATGCTTTATGATGCGCGCCGCAGGTCGAGCGTGAACGGAAACTCTGGGTTATGTTCTACCGGAGGCACTGTTCTTTCAACAGAGTCCCCTGGTGTATGACCCAGTTCGCTGAACCGCGCCAGCCGACGGCTTTCGGCTTCATAGGAGTTCACGGGAAAGTGCTCATTCGCGCGGCCGCCCGGATGGGTTACGTGATACATGCAGCCCCCAATCGCACGTCCCGACCAAGTGTCCACGATATCAAAGACCAATGGAGTGTGTACCGGGATATTGGGGTGCAGGCACGAAGGCGGCTGCCATGCGCGATAACGCACGCCCGCGACGAACTCTCCCTTTTCGCCGGTGGGATGAAGGGGAACGCGACGGCCATTGCAGAGCACCGCATAGCGAAGGTCTACCATGCCAGTCACCTTTACCTGCAGGCGTTCCAGCGAAGAATCCACATTACGTACGGTGCCGCTGCCGGAAGCTTCTTCTCCCAAAACGTTCCACGGTTCCAGCGCGTGGCGCAGCTCCAGGTGGATGCCGTTGCGAGTGACAGAGCCGATGCGTGGGAAGCGGAACTCGAAGTGAGCATCGAACCAATCGTCCTGAAAGGGAAAGCCAGCCTCTTGCAAATCCGCGACGACATCCGCCCAATCGCCGCGGACGAAGTGCGGCAGCATGAAACGATCGTGCAGCGTAGTTCCCCAAGGGATCAGTTTCCTGCGCGTGGGCGTCTTCCAAAAAGTGGCGATAAGTGCGCGCACCAGAAGCTGCTGCGTCAGGCTCATGCGCGCGTGGGGAGGCATTTCAAACGCACGCAGTTCCACCAGACCCAGGCGCGAACCGGAACCTTCCGGCGGGTAAAGCTTATCGATGCTGAACTCGGCGCGATGCGTGTTCCCGGTCAAATCGGTAAGCAGGTGGCGGAAGACGCGGTCTACCAGCCAGGGCGCAACGGGCCCTTCATCGGGAATCTGATCGAAGGCAATTTCGAGTTCGTAAATGGAATCGGTACGCGCTTCGTCCACGCGCGGATGCTGACTGGTGGGCCCGATGAACAGCCCCGAAAGCAGATAAGACAGCGACGGATGATTGTGCCAATAGCCCACCATGCTGCGGAGCAGATCCGGCCGGCGCAGGAACGGACTGTCTTCGGGAGTGGCGCCGCCGATGACGACATGATTGCCGCCGCCGGTGCCGGAATGCTGGCCATCGAGCATGAATTTCTCCGTGCCCAGACGGCTCTGGCGCGCCAGGTCATAGAGAGTTGTGGTGGTCTCGACGATCTCATCCCATGACGCCGCGGGATGGATGTTCACTTCGATCACGCCGGGGTCGGGCGTCACTTTCAAGACGGCGATGCGGGTATCGTTCGGAGGCGTATAGCCCTCAATCATGACCGGCATTTTGAGATAAGCCGCGGTGTCTTCCACGGCAGCGATCAGGTCCAGATAGTCGGCGAGATACTCCACGGGCGGCATGAAGACGCGGAGCTTGCCTTCGCGGGCTTCGACGCAAAGCGCGGGCCGCGTGACCCATGCAGCGGATTCACCTTTTTCAGGCGGCGCGGCTTTATCACCGGCGGCATCGGGGGCATCAGTATAGGCACGCGTTGCGAAAAGATCGGGTCTGCGATCGGGCCGTTCGGGCAGCTTTTCGCGCGCAGCGAAGGGATCCTTTTCGAAAGAATAGCTGACGTCCCCGGGCTTGGTCCAGGGCAAAGAATCGAGAGGTAAGCGATAGCCCATGGGCGAATCTCCCGGCACCAGGAACATGCGCGCGGAAGCGAGGAACCAGGGCTGGCTGGTCCATCGTGGAGTACCGGCGCGGGTGGGAATGCGCCGCAGTGGAAGGACGTAGCCGATGACTTTATCCAGGCCGCGTTCGAAGGCGGCGGAGAGGCTGGCGCGTTCGATAGGGTCGGTTAGTTTGGGATCGAGCGGATCAAGATTGACCGGCAGGCGGCGCTCACGCCACATGTAATAGAAGACGTCCTCATAGGCTGCGATCGCGAAGGACAGATCCACTTGCAAGCGCCGGGTGAGCGCTTCAAGAAAGTAGCGGGCTTCGTTTGAGGTGTGGTTGTAGGTGAACTCATCGTTCGCAATCAGCGCCTGATTTTCCCAAATGGGCGCGCCATCTTTACGCCAGTAACAGCCGAGCGCCCAGCGCGGCAGCGGTTCGCCGGGGTACCACTTGCCCTGGCCGAAATGAAGCAGGGCGTTGGGCGCGAAGCGGTCGCGCAGGCGAAGGAAGAGATCGACGGAGAGCTTGCGCTTGGTGGGTCCCAGGGCGGCGCCGGTCCACTCGGGACCGTCGGGATCGTCGAGCGAAACGAAGGTGGGCTCGCCACCCATGGTGAGGCGCACATCGCCATCGCGCAGTTCGGCATCCACCTTGTGGCCTAGTGCCTCGATAGCATTCCACTGCGAATCCGTATAGGGCTTGGTGACGCGCGGCGATTCCAGAATGCGCCGCACCGACATCTCATGGTGAAAGGTGGTGACGCAGAAATCGAGCAAGCCTGAGATGGGCGCGGCGCTACCGGTATCGGGCGTGCAGGCCAGGGGGATGTGGCCTTCGCCGGCAAGCAAGCCTGAGGTGGGGTCGAAGCCGATCCATCCCGCACCGGGCAGATAGACTTCGGCCCAGGCATGCAGATCGGTGAAATCGGTGCTTGCTCCGGCGGAGCCTTCAAGAGGCTTTACATCGGCGACAAGCTGGATCAGGTAGCCCGATACAAAACGCGCGGCGAGGCCGAGATGCCGCAGCACCTGGACCAGCAGCCAGGAGGAATCGCGGCAGGAACCGGTGCGCAGGGTGAGGGTTTCTTCGCAGCTTTGCACGCCATGCTCCAGACGAATGACGTAGCCGATTTCGCGCTGCACGCGCTGGTTCAGATCGACAAGATAATCCAGCGTGCGGGTTGCGGCGCGGGGTAGGCCAGCCACAAATGCGGAGAGGCGGGGGCCGGCGGGCTCGGTTTCGAGGAACGGCCGAAGCTCACGTTCGAGCGTGCTTTCGTAGGTGAACGGAATGGCTTCGGCGTAAGGTTCAAGGAAAAAATCGAACGGATTAAACACCGCCATTTCGGCGACGAGATCCACCTCCACCAGGAACTCCGTGGTGGGTTCCGGGAAGACTAGGCGCGCCAGATAATTGGCCTGCGGGTCCTGCTGCCAGTTGATGAAATGGTTCGCCGGATGAATCTTGAGCGAATAGGCAAGGATGGGGGTGCGGCAGTGCGGCGCGGGACGGAGGCGAACCGTTTGGGGTCCTAGGCTGATGCTGCGGTCATAGCGGTAATGAGTTTTATGATTGAGAGCGACGTGTATGGCCATAGAGGAAAGACATCTGCTTCCGGCTCACAGCACGGTGAGGATGGCCGAAGTTTAACATTCGCGCGGGGGTTAAGTGAAGGCGTAATGAATACGACGGCTCTCGATGGGCGTTTTGGAAACACGCTGTTAAAATGTGGGGGCGCGACCAAACCAAGGAGATGGAATGAATAGTACCGAACGCAAGATGCTGGAGCTGCTGAAACGTGGCAAAGACGAATTTGGCTACGTAGCGGTGAAAGCGGAATTTGAAGCCGAGGGTACTCGTGTGGACGAACTGCTGCGGCTGGTGGAAATTTGTCGCAAGAGCGGGTTGAAATTGGGTCTCAAAGTGGGCGGCTGCGAGGCTATGCGAGATCTGATTGAGAGCAAACAGATCGGTGTGGATTACATCATCGCCCCTATGATTGAGAGCACTTACGCGCTAAGTAAGTTTGCCGAAGCAGTGGGCAAGACTTACTCCAAAGAAGACCAGGAAGAGACGGATTTTCTGTTTAACCTGGAGACCATCAGCGCGTTCCGGTTGCTAGAGGAGATGGCGGACGCGACAGCGAGCGCTCCGGAACTGTCGGGCATTGTGTTCGGGCGCGTGGATTTTTCGCTATCCGCCTCGCTGGGGCGCGATGCGATCAATGGCCCGGATGTAACAGACTACGTGTTGAAGACCGCGGCGGCCTGTAAGGCGCGGAAGCTGGATCTGGTAGTGGGCGGCGGTGTTTCGAGCGATTCCATTCCGGTGCTGCGGCAGATGCTGGACGTGCATTTGACACGGTTTGAAACGCGTAAGGTAATCTTCGATGCAAACTCCGCGCGTGAGAAGCACATCGATCAGGGCTTGTTGAACGCAGTTCACTTTGAGATGTTGTGGCTGTTGAACAAGCGCGATTATTACGGCCAGATACAGCAGGAAGACGCGAAGCGAATTGACATGTTGGAAAAGCGCTGGGCCGTACTGAACCGCTGATGGCGGAGCACCTGTTGTTGTTCGGAGCAAGTGGAGCTATTGGGGGCGCGGTACTGGAACGCGCGGCGGCGAAAGGCTGGCGGGTGACTGCCGTGAGCCGCACCACACCGGCTTCGGCGAGTGCGAATGCCGATTGGATTGCGACAGACCCGTTGGGTAAGACTTTCGATGCGACGCAGTTGAGCACTGGCGAAATGTTCACGGCCGTATGTTGGGCGCAAGGCGCGAACCGCACCGATAGCGTATATGATGTGGATCCGCAAGAGCATCTTGCGCTTTACCAAGCGAACTGCCTGTATGTTTTGGTGACGTTGAAAGCGCTGCTGGGCGCGCACCTGCTGCGTCGTGGGTCGCGCTTGTGTGTGATCAGTTCCATCTGGCAGAATCTGGCTCGTCAAACGAAACTTTCCTATTGCATGACCAAGGCGGCGCTGCAAGGGCTGGTGCTTTCCGCGTCGGCCGATCTGGCGGCGGATGGACATCTGATTAACGCCGTATTGCCGGGGGCGCTGGATACTCCGATGACGCGCCGCAATTTGAGCGCGGAGCAGATCAGCCGCTTCACGGAAGGCACGCGCTTCGGCAGGCTGCCTCAACTGGAAGATGTGGCATCGCTGGTTTGCTATTTGTGCTCGGAGGAGAACACAGGAATTACGGGCCAATTTATCGCGTCCGATTTAGGATTCAGCCATGTCCGCATCGTTTGAAATTCAGGCTTCGACGGGGCCGTACAGGGTTGAGATCGAAAGCGGCGGGTTCGAGAAGTATTTGGGCGGGAATGCGAGTGGCGTGGCGATTGCGGACGAATTTTTCACGCCGGCGTTTGCGCAGATGGGGCGCGCGGCTATTTTCGTTCGCGCTACGGAAGAGAACAAATCGCTGGTTGCGTGTCCGGCGTTGATTGAAAAATTGCGCAAAGCCGGCGCGAACCGCCAGACTGAATTGGTGGCTGTGGGCGGCGGCATCGTGCAGGACCTTTCGGCCTTTGTGGCTTCGGTCTATATGCGCGGACTGGCGTGGACATTCGTGCCTACTACTGTGCTCTCCATGGTGGATTCCTGCATCGGTGGAAAATCTTCCATCAACGTGGGGCCGTACAAAAATTTAGTGGGCACGTTTCATCCGCCGCGGAAAGTGTTGGTGGACCCGGCGCTGGCGCGCACGCTGCCGGACGATCAGAAAATCGGCGGCTTGATTGAAGCGGCGAAGATTTGCTTTTGTCGAGGGCCAGAATCATTCGAGCGGCATATGACGTTCGGGCCGTCGGTGGCGATGAGCACGGAGCGGCTGGAATGGCTGATCGTGAATAGCCTGACGGCGAAGAAGTGGTTCATCGAGACCGATGAGTTCGACCAGAAAGAGCGGCTCCTGCTGAACTTCGGGCATACGTTCGGGCATGCCATCGAGGGCGCTTCGCACTTCGGCATCAGCCACGGAGTTGCAGTGGGGTTGGGGATTTTGTGCGCGCTCGCTTTCGAACGCGGCCATGGTGTGGACTATGGCTCGAGCCGCCGTACACTGGTGCTGGAAGAGCATCTGGACGCAATGGTGCGAGAGGTTGCCGGCGTTCGTGAGCATTTGAGCGCGCTACCGCTGGACGATTTGCTGGAGCGGTTCGCGAGCGATAAGAAGCACGGTGCCGACCATTACACAGTGATTGTGGTGACGGAAGGCGGTGAGGTGGTGTTGCGGAAAATCAGCAAGCGGCCCGAGGTGTTGAAAGCGGTTCGCACGGCGGTGGAGCAGGTTGTGGAAAGGTTCGCGTGAAACGGAAATATAGCGACGTGTTGGCGGAGTGGCTGGCGCAGTTGGGGTATACACATTGCTTCTTTGTGGCGGGGGGCAACATTATGCACCTGCTGGAAAGCTGTAGCCACACCATGACGTGCATTCCCGTTGTGCATGAAGTGGCGGCTGGGATCGCGGCCGAATATTTCAATGAGCTGCATGAGGGGAGCAAGGCTTTTGCGATGGTGACGGCGGGGCCGGGGTTGACGAATATCGTGACAGGCATGGCGGGCGCGTATCTGGAGAGCCGGGAATTGCTGGTGATCGGCGGGCAGGTGAAGGTGCCCGATCTGGCGCGTGGGGCGGTGCGGCAGCGCGGCATTCAGGAAATTGACGGAGTCGCAATTGCGCGGCCTATCACGGAGAAGAGCATCCTGATGGACAAGGTGCTGGACCGCGCCGCGTTTACGGCGGCGATTCGCTGCGGGACCACCGGCAGGAAGGCTCCGGTGTTCCTGGAGATACCGCTGGATGTTCAGGGTGCGCAGGTGGATGAGGCGCTGTTGGCGACAATGGTGCAGGGCGCCGCGGTGGACATGCCGGCCATCGCGGACGATGTTGTTCGTGAGATTCTTGTCAGGATTCGGGCGGCGGAACGGCCGGTGCTTTTGCTGGGCGGCGGTATTGAGCGCAGCACCACGGACGCGCTACAGGATGAGCTTGCAAGGTTCGGCGTGCCGGTGATGCTTACGTGGAACGCGATGGATCGTTTGCCCGATTCGCACCCGCTTTACTTTGGGCGGCCGAACACGTGGGGCATGCGGTATTCGAACGTGCTGATGCAGCAGGCCGATTTGCTGGTTGCTTTGGGGACGCGCTTGAGTCTGCAGCAGACGGGCTTTAACTGGCAACAGTTTATTCCGGCGGGCGAGGTGATCCAAGTAGATTGCGACGCGCGCGAACTGGAGAAAGGCCATCCCAAAGTGGCGCTGCCGATATGTGGCGATGCGAACCGGGTGTTGCGGGAACTAGTGGCTGGCGAAGGTGGCCGGCATGATTCGTGGGTGGAGTTTTGCACGCGCACGCGCGCCGCGCTGCCGTTGGTGGAGCCGGTGAACAATACGGGCGGAGGGTTTCTATCGCCTTATGTATTCGCGGCGGAGTTGAGCAAACTCGCGAAGCCGGACGACGTGATTGTGCCTTGCAGCAGCGGCAGTGCCTTCACCGTGATGATGCAGACGTTCGAACAGAAGCTTGGTCAACGCGTGGTGACGAACAAGGGCCTGGCGAGCATGGGTTACGGGCTGAGCGGCGCTATCGGCGCGGCATTCGCGGCAAAGGGCAGGCGCACCATATTGGTGGAAGGCGATGGCGGCTTCATTCAAAATTTGCAGGAGCTGGGAACGGTTGCGGTGAACCGGTTGAATATGAAGATTTTCATCTTCGACGACAACGGCTATGCTTCCATCCGGATGACGCAGTTGAACTATTTCAAAGGCCGCTATATTGGCTGCGATACCAGCACGGGGCTTGGCATTCCGAAGTGGGACCCTCTGTTTGCGGCTTATGATATTCCGCTCTTGCGGCTTTACCCCGGCTTCCAGAATGACCCGGAATTTCTGGAGCGCTTCGCGGCGCCGGGGCCTGCGGCGTTTCTGACGCATATCGATCCGACGCAGACTTATTTCCCGAAGATCAGCAGCCGGGTGACGGAGAGTGGCGGCATGGAAAGCAACCCGCTGCATCTGATGACTCCGGAACTGGACGCGGAGACCGCGGCGCAAGTGTTTCGCTACTTGCCGATTTAGGGCTAAGATGGCCGCCCCCAGAATTTCAGGCATCGATCTGGAACACGTGCTGGATGCGACACGCCCCTTGTGGGACGAGATGCGCGGCGAGCGGCTGTTCCTGACGGGCGGCACTGGATTTTTCGGGTGCTGGCTGATGGAGACGTTCGTTCATGCGAATCGGTCGCTCAATTTGAAGGCCGAAGCGGTGGTGCTGACGCGGCACTCCGAAGCGTTCCGCGCGAAGATGCCGCATGTGGTGGAAGACTCATCGGTGACGCTGCTTCACGGGGATGTTCGCGATTTCGCTTACCCGGAAGGGACGTTCCGTTTTGTGATTCATGCCGCGACAGAAGCCAGTGCGAAGCAGGCTGCTGAAGAACCGTTGGAGATGCTGTTCACCATTCTAACGGGGACCGAGCGGACGCTTGAGTTTGCGGCGGCACATGGTACGCGCAAGTTTCTGCTGACCAGTTCCGGCGCGGTCTATGGCAGGCAGCCGGATGAGATGACGCATGTTCCGGAGACATATGTGGGCGCGCCGGACCCGCTCCATGCGGGCAGCGTTTATGGCGAAGGCAAGAGGGCCGGCGAATTGATGTGCGCGCTTCACGCGAAGGCTTCAGGGATGGAATGCAAAGTCGCTCGGTGCTGGGCTTTCAGCGGTCCGCACCTGCCTTTGAACGCACACTTCGCCATCGGTAATTTTGTGGGGGATGTGTTGGCGGGCAGGCCGATACAAATCGCAGGAGACGGTACCGCGAGGCGCTCTTACTTGTATGCGGCGGACTTGGCAATCTGGCTGTGGACGATCCTGTTTCGCGCGCCCGCGCTGGTGCCGTTTCATGTGGGGTCCGCGCGAGATTTGAGCATACTCGAACTGGCGCAAACTGTGTCGGCAAGCCTGGGCGCGCAAGCTGAAATTCATGTGGCGAAGGAAGCCATCGCGGGAGCGCAGATCGCGCGCTACGTGCCTTCAGTCAGCCGCGCGGCGGAGATGTTGGGCTTGCGCGAAACGGTGACTTTGGAAGACGGGATACGCCGGATGGCCGCGTGGCACAGGGCAGCGGGGCTTCAATAGACTTTTAATTCGCCGAAGAGGCTGGACGGCAAATCGATTTTGTAAGCGACGGCGAGAAGGAAGAGCAGAAGCAACGCGTTGACTTGGCCCCCGCATCCCACCATTCCGAATCGCAGGAAAGGATGGGGTGTCATGAGAATGGCAAACGGGATCAGGAAAATAAGCGGCCGGGCGAAGGGGCTGTCATTCAGTAGATGAATCACGAATGCACCCCACACGATGTAAAGCTCAATCAGTGTGTAGTCGTAGGAGAGAGGTGGTACGACAAGAACAATTACGGTGACGGCGAAGAGCTGGTTGAGTACCGGTTTATTCCGGAAGAGCCATAAACAAAGGGCGGCGAAGATGCCGGCCAGTGGCACGTAAATTAAATAGGCAAGCGTGAGGCGTGCGGCCATTGCCTCTTCGGAGGTCCAACCGAGAAGGAGCCGGATGGCTTGCTTCAGGCAGGAGAACAGCGAGTGATCGAAATGGATGGCGTTGGGATGGTATTTCAAGAGGAAATTCTGGAAGAAAATTTGCTTGTCGGCCGCCAGCGAATGGTAGGCGTCGAGCACCGTGGGGCCGATCCAGGCGAGTGCGAGCAGGTTTGCGAATAAGAAGATGGCGCCCGCGAGTAACACCTGTTTATACAGGCGCTTCGTGAGCAGCAGATAGACGAACAGCAGGGGAAAAGGCTTGATGGAACCGGCTAAACCAAATAGAATCGCGGCTGCCCAGTATTGTTGCCTGATGAAGCAGGTCACGCCGCCCAGTAGGAAGAGGAACGAAACGATTTCTATGTTGCCGCGATCCATCTGGAAAACTGCCGGGTACGCGCAGAGCAGTGTGATGGCGATGGTAATCGGCACGATAGTGGACAGTTCTCGCTGGGGGCCGATAGCTCGCCTGAGTAGCGTGGCGGCGGCCAGGTAAACAGCGGCGGAGAAGATCAAAAATGCCGTCACGGGTTGTGAAAACACTCGGATAAAGAAAGCGAACACGGCCAGAGCGGGCGCCGGATATACGAACATGACCGGGCCGCCCCAGGTGCCTTGCGCAAGCAGCCAGAGCCGCTCGTAATTTTCGGTAAAATCGGAGAAGCGCAATTGAGGATCGAATAGCGGCCACTTCCAGGGAAAGAATGCCCAGGCCAGCAGAGTGAGCCCGGCGAGCACGGCACAATAGATTGTCAACGCGCGCTTCACCGCCAGCATGCACAAAGCATACCCCGCTACATTGAACTGTGACGCTTCCCCTTTGGCTGAATCGCAACGTTGCCGGCATGACGTTGACCAGCTTTTTTTCCGACGCCTGTTATGAGATGGTGCTTGCCATCCTGCCCGGATTTCTGCCGCTGATCGGTGTGGCGGCTGCGGCGCTGGGCTGGATTGAAGGCGCGTCCGACGCCATTTCCAGCTTCCTGAAATTGGGTGCGGGCTGGTATTCAGATCGCATCGGGCGGCGGAAATGGGTGGTGGTGCTGGGTTATCTGTTTACGGGGACGGGCCTTTCGCTGTTCACGTTCGCCTATGCATGGCCGGTCATTTTTCTGGGCCGGCTGGTGAGCTGGTTTGGCAAGGGAATTCGAGGCAGCTTGCGGGATGCGATGCTGGCGGAATCGGTGGCGGCGGAGGTGCGGGGCAAGGCCTTCGGATTCCATAGGGCGGGGGATACACTGGGGGCGATTTTGGGTCCTTTGGCTGGCGTGGCGCTGCTGCACTACCTGCCTCACACGATGCCGGATCGTCCGTTCCGCCTGGTGTTCACACTGTCGCTGATTCCGGGAATACTGGCGCCGGTTGCTTTTCTGATATTGGTGCGGGAGACGCGCAGGGCGGCAGTGCCGGGGCTGCGATTGTGGACCGCCGTGAAGAATTTGCCGCGACCGTACTTCCGCTTTCTGACCGGTGTGGGGGTGTTCGGTTTGGGAGACTTCTCGCCCACACTGCTGATTCTGGCTGCGTCGACGCTGCTGGCTCCGCGGTTTGGAGCTGTGAGGGCGGCGGAGATTGCAGCGCTTCTCTACGCGGGCAGGAACACGGTCTACGCGGTGGCAAGTTTTCCGGTGGGTATGCTGGCCGATCGCTTCTCGAAACGTAAGCTGTTGGCGGCGGGATACGCAACTGGTGGGCTGACCGCATTTCTGATGGCACAGGCATTTCTGCGCGGGTGGCATTCCGTGGAGGCGCTGGCCGGCATCTTTGTGATGGCCGGCATTTTCGCCGCAGCGCAAGACACGCTCGAAGGCGCTATACCGCCCGAGTATGTGCCCGACGCCCGAAAGGGGGGCACGGCTTATGGAATTTTGGGCGCGGTGAACGGATTGGGCGACCTGTTCGCAAGCGCGGCGGTGGGAACGGTGTGGAGTTTGTTTTCGCCTGTTGCCGCTTTCTCAGGAGCCGCCCTGCTGATGCTGTTGGGCGCGCGTGGCGTGGCAAGCGCGAAATAAATCGGCGCGCTCTTAACGAATTTCGAAATGGCCGAATGCCAGCCCGAGTTCCCGATCCGAAGGGAAGGTATGGTTTACTTCGAGCTCGATTTGGATCGAAGGTTTGCCGACACAGTGTGGAGGGAGGGGAAATTCGCGCACGAACGAGGCATCGTTTTTGCCGAGAGGAGCGGTACCCACTGCTTGGCCGTCAATACGAATGGTGAAATTGAGGGGCTGCAAACGGAGCGATTCGGGTGAAGCAAAACCGCTGACATAGAGCTTTTCAGAAGTGGAGCGAGGGCCTGCCATTTGAAGTTCAGCGCGCCGGCGCATCCAGCGATAGGCGCCCTCTTCGGGATACCATCCGGGGCCAAGCACATACGAGAGAAACGGCGACCCGGCATCTACAGAGCGCGGGAGTTCGGGGTCGGGACCGGCGAGATTTTGCGCGGTGTATTCAGCGGTCACCTCGCGCAAGGGGGCGGGCACCGCGGCGGCGGAATAGACCGCCAATTGCCGGTCGAGCAAGGCGCGGCGTGTGGCACCGGCGGGCAGCGTGAACCGGGCTACTGGCGCAAGGTTGGGAGCCAAGGCGGTGAGTTGTGAAGCAGCTTCGGGAGACAAATAAACGCGAGCGCCAGGGATGAGGCGGAAGCAGGAATCGGCGAGGGAAGTGCCGTACAGACTGGTGGAAACGTCGGTGAGCAGAATGGCTTTTGCGGGCTCCCACCGGCGGATCTGCTGGACGCCCATGACCAGAGTCCGTACCGAGAGAGAGCGATCGACATACCAGCGCTCCCCGACGGCTTCAATGGGCAACTGAACCAGCAGGTAAAGGGCGATGAGGGGTGCTGTTAGGAATTTCCATCGCGCGAGTGCTAGGGCGGCTATGGCGGCAAGCCCGGCGGTAGGCAGGAAGAGGTAGTAATCCGTCACGTGATCTCGGAAGGGCAGCAGCGGCGCGAGTGTGATGAAAAACCAACCCAGTAAGAACAGCGCTGCGAAACGAGAGCGGCGCGTTTCGGAAATGGTAAATAGCACGATGCCCCCTATGGCAAGAGCGGTGAGCGTGGTGCCTAAGACAGGCTGCGCGGTAATGAAGCCATACGGCGGGACGAACACCAGCTTCCAGTATTGGAGCAGCGTCGCGATCAGCGAGATATCGAAGTGCGGCTGGTAGGGTCCGGAGGTTTGCAGGGCCACCAGAGCCGCATGAAGCCTGTAGTATGCAGCGGAAATAGCGAATAGCGGTAGCGTCCAGGGAAGTATCCGGGGCCTGTAGAGAGCCGCCCACCAAGCTGCCAGGGCCGGATAGATGATGTTTAGTTCCAGCGCCCCAAAGCCAAGCAGAAAGACAGAAAGTTGAGCCCAGTAATAGCGCTGCCGGCCGGATTCGCCAAAACGAACCCAAATCAAGAGCGCGCTCAGCAGAAAGGTGCCGCATAGAATTTCGTTGTAGCCGGAGGTCCAGGCCATGGGGATGACGGTGGCGGCGCCCGCCATCCAAAGCATCGGCGCCACCACGGCCGCCAGGGCTGAGCCGGAGAGCCGGCGCACCAGCATAGAGAGCAGAACCAAATTCAGGCACTGGTTGAGGAAGATAAACAGCCGGTAGGGAAACGCATGCCATCCGAATGCATGCCAGAACGCGAAAAAGAAGAGGCGTTCGCTAAGGGGGCGAAGCGTGCCCTGGGCGGCGGGCTGAAACACTCCGTGAAGAAAGGTCCGGGCATCGTGATATTCAGTGTTGGCGCCAAGCCAGGCGAAATCGTCTGCTTGGAACCAGGCCCGCAGTCCGTCATGATGCAGCCACAAGCAGACCAGGCTAGGCAGCAGCCAGTACGCGGCTTGTTGGGTAAGCCGTAGCGCGCGATTAGTTGGCGGCGTGGGCTGCAATTTGCCTGACCACTTCGTATTGATAGCGCACGAACTGGTATAGCCCGCTTTCCTTAATGCGTTCGTTATCGCTGTGTACGGCGTGGGTGAGCAGATCTTCCTCGGGAACTTCAGAGCCGATGCCGTAGCACATCACGCCCTTGGCACGAAGGCCGCGCATATCGGTGGCCCCGGTGGACATGGAAGGAATCAGAACAGTGCCGGGGTACAGGCGCTTCTGCACATCCGTCAGCGTGCGGAACATTTCGGTGTTCAGCTTCGAAGGCGGCGAAACCTGGGCTTGCACGCCAGTGGCTTCCAGCTTCACCGTAGGGTCGCCGATGATGGCTTGCATCTGCTCTTGAAACTTCACCATGTCTTCATCGGGAAGCGCGCGCACGTCCAGCGTGGCGGAAGCCTCTGAGGGAATCACGTTAGCGCGGAAGCCGCCCTGCATGATGTTGGGGCTGATGGTGGTACGGAGGACGGAGTTGTTGAAGATATCGTTCTTGCGAAAGTAATCCTGAACGGCTTGCGACTTGGTGGAATCGAACAGATCTTTGAAGCGCTGCGCATCTTCGGGCGTCGCGACCTGCGGCAGTAGCTCGAAGTACGAGCGGGTGATGTCATTAAGACGCATGGGAGGCTGCCAAGCGCCGATTTTCGCGACCGCGCCGGCAATGTGCACGATGGCGTTGTCTTCACGCGGCTGCGAGCCGTGGCCGGCTATACCTTGCACGGTGATCTTCATCTGGCGGGGCATCTTTTCGCCCAACTGCACCAGTTGGTGAGTGACCTTGCCATCGCGCGAGCTGAAGCCGCCCGTTTCCGCCAGACAGTATTCAGCTTCAATTTCACTCCAGTTGTTCTGAATCAATTCACGAATCCCGAGATTGCCGCCGGCTTCCTCATCGGATTCGGCGACGAAGATCACGTCACGGTCGAGCGCGGTGTTAGTGCGCTTCAGCAGCAGCATGGTCATGAGCGAAGCCACCAGATTGTCCTTGTCGTCAAGCGTGCCGCGTCCCCAGATGAAGCCATCGATGCGGGCGGCGCCGAAGGGGTCTTGCGCCCACTTGTCACGCTGGGTTCCCACCACATCGGTATGGCCCATGATGAGGATGGGCCGCTTGGAACCGTTGCCCTTCAGGCGGGCAATAAGGGATTGGCGCTTGGGATCGGACCCAACCAGTTTGGAGGCGATGCCTTCATGCTCCAGAACGCGCGCGACATAGTGAGCGGCGACGGTTTCATTACCGGGAGGACTGCTGGTATCGGTCTTGACCAGGTCAGTGAAATATTTAAGCGTTTCGGCATTGACCGAAGTCCAGTCAAGAGTTTGGGCGCAAAGTGGCGAGAGAAAGGCAAGCGCGAGCAGGACTGGACGGATCATCTCAGCATGTTAGCAAGCGCCGCGCCGGCCCAACAGGCAGCGAGACCGGACAGCACGCTGACCACGGCGTTCAGTGCCGCTTGCCAGGGGAAGCCTGTTTGGATGGCGATAAACAATTCCCACTGGAATGCGGAGAAGGTGGTGTACCCGCCCAGGAAGCCGGTGATGAGGAGGAGCCGCCAAGGCGAACCGGCGGGAAGCAGCGTGGCGCAAAGGCCGATGAAAAAACTTCCCGTAATGTTGACGAAGAATGTGCCGGAGGACAGCAGGAGCCCCGCGGAGTATCGCAAGAGCGAGCCGGCCGCGCCGCCCAGGAGTACGTAAAGAAAGTTAGCCACCGATAAGAATAAGCTTAAAGGATGAGCCGGTTTGCAAAGTTTGCCTGGGTGGTGTTGGCGTACAACTTTCTGGTGATTGCGTGGGGAGCGATTGTGCGGGCCACGGGGTCGGGCGCGGGATGCGGGAACCACTGGCCATCGTGCAACGGAGTGCTGATGCCACGCTCTCCGCAAGTGGCCACCATGATTGAGTTTGTCCATCGCTTGACGGCGGGGCTTTCCACGTTGCTGGTCATCGCGCTTGCAGTGTGGGCCTTCCGGGCGCTGCCGAAATATCATGTGGGGCGGCGTGCGGCGGTGATGGCGGTGGTGTTTACCTTTGTGGAAGCGGGGATTGGCGCAGGGCTGGTGCTGCTGGAGAAAGTGGCGAAAGATGAAAGCTTCGCGCGCGTAGTGTACCTTTCCGTCCACCTGGTGAATACATTTTTGTTGGTGGCCGCGATTGCGCTTACGGCATGGTGGGCTTCGGGAGGCGCGCGCATCCAATGGACGGGGCCGAATGCCTGGCGAACGCCCGCGCTGGCGGGATTAGCTGCAACTTTGGTGTTGGGCGTGAGCGGCGCGGTGACGGCGTTGGGAGACACATTGTACCCTTCGGCATCGTTTCTGGATGGCATTCGTAGTGACTTTGCGCCTACCGCTCATGTGCTGATCCGGTTTCGCGTTTACCATCCGCTGCTTGCCGTGTTGGTGGGCACATATCTGGGCGGCTTCGCGATATTCGCGTTGGTCAAGCGGCGAACGGCGCTGGTGCAGCCGCTTGCCCTGGCGCTGCTGGCGTTGATTCTGACGCAGTGGGCACTGGGCGGCCTGGATGCTGTGTTGCTGGCTCCGGTGTGGATGCAGGTCATTCATCTGCTGCTGGCCGATGCGCTCTGGGTGGCTGCGGTGCTGCTCTCCGCGGCTTTGGTAGCATTGCCGTCCGCTATCCTGTTCCGGGATGCGGCGGTTCGCACTTTATACTCTAGCGAGGAGATACTCAAGTGAAAATTCATGCACTGGCGGTTACTTTGGGACTTACTATTTCCATTGCGCCGGGATTCGCGCAAGACACCGAAGCGCCTTATAAAGTGGCGAAGGCGACCAAGGTAGGGGGCGAGGGTGGCTTCGATTACGTCTATGCCGATGTGGAGGGCCGCCGTCTTTACGTGCCGCGCACGGGCCCGAAGAAGCGGATCTCCGTTTACAATCTGGATACGCTGGAAGTGGCGGGTGAGTTCCCGGACGTGAGTGCGCGTGGCGTGGCTGTCGACCCGAAATCGCATCATGGATTTTCCACCAGTAAGCCGGTGGTGATGTGGGATTCGGAAACGCTGAAAACGATTAAGACGATTCCGGTGAAGGGTGACCCTGACGGAATTCTGTTCGATGCTTTCAATCAGCGTGTTTACGTGCTGAGCCACTCGGCGCCGAACGCCACCGTGATCGATACCAAGGATGGAACGGTGTTGGGGACTATCGATTTGGGGGGAGCGCCGGAGCAGGCTGTCACCGACCTGAAGGGGCATCTCTATGTCGATCTGGAAGACAAAGACAAGGTGGCGGTGGTGGACGTGGAAACCATGAAGGTGACCGCGCAATACGATCTGGGCGAGAGCAAGGCCCCGGCTGGTCTTGCCTTCGACGTGGAGAACAACATTCTGTTTGTGGAGTGCCGCGAGCCGGCCACGAGCGTGATCATGAGCGCGGCTGACGGAAAGATTATCAAGACTCTTCCGATTGGCGCGGGCGTGGATGGCGCTCAATTCAACCCGAAAACCATGGAAGCCATTAGCTCTCAGGGCGATGGCAGCCTGACGTTCGTCAAAGAGAAAGACGCCACCACTTTTGAAGTGGAGCAGAATTTGAAGACGATGCCTTCGGCGAAGACGATGACACTCGATACAAAGACCGGGCGAATCCTGCTGATTGCCGCTGAATTCGGTAAGCCGGCACCGGGCGCGCGCCGAGGCGCTATGGTTACAGGATCGTTTACGATTCTGGAAGTGGCGAAGTAGCGGCGAGCGTTTGGCTTAGATACTGGAGAGGTGCTGCACCGTTCCGGTGCTGTCGCCGACCGGGCGCGGACGCGATATGATGACCTTCATTTAAGGAGTGATGCCCTTGCGTTTTTCCTGCGTGTTCTTTACTGTAATTTCCACTATCGCAGTGCATGCGGAAGTGAAACTGCCCGCACTGCTCTCCGACCACATGCTGCTGCAGCAGGGCAAGCCGGTCAGACTGTGGGGCGCGGCAGCACCGGGTGAATCCGTCTCCGTGAAACTTCCCGGGCAGCAGTTTACGATGAAGGCGGATGCGACGGGCCAATGGAAGGTGTTCCTGGCACCCTTGAAACCGGGGAAGCCGTTTGAGATTTCCATCAACAGCACGGTGATTCACGACGTGCTGGTTGGCGACGTATGGGTGGGTTCCGGTCAATCGAACATGGAATTTCCCCTGTCGCGCACCATGAACTCGGCCCAGGAAATAGCGGAAGCGACTTATCCCGAGATTCGACTTTTTACGGTGAAGAGAATGGTGGCCGAGCAGCCGCAGGGCGACGTCACGGGAAGTTGGCAGGTTTGCACGCCCGATTCGGTGAAGACATTTTCAGCGGTGGAATATTTCTTCGGACGCGAAATTTGGAAGACGCGCGGCGTGCCCATGGGGTTGATTCACAGTTCCTGGGGCGGCACACCAGCGCAAGCTTGGACCGCGCCTTCGTATTTGGCGGACGACGCGGCGCTGGAACCTTACCTCAGCGGCTGGCAGAAAACTTTGGATGCGTACCCGGCGGCAAAGGAGAACTATGAGCGGCAACTCGCCCAGTGGAATGAAGCGGTAACAGCGGCCAAGACGGCGGGGAAGACGCCTCCGGCTAAACCGAATGCGCCGCTGGGTCCGGGCCATCCGAACACGCCGAGCGGACTTTACAACGCAATGATCGCCCCCCTGACACCGTATGCGATTCGTGGTGCGTTGTGGTATCAAGGCGAGGCAAATGCAAATCCGGCCGGCGCGTGGCTCTATCGGCGTTTGTTCACGCAGATGATTGAAAGCTGGCGGGAGGCTTGGGCGCAGGGAAGTTTCCCGTTCTATTTTGTGCAGCTCGCAAATTTCAAATCGAACGGCTGGTGGCCGCTACTACGTGAATCGCAGAACATGACGCTGGAACTGAAAAATACAGGGCAGGCGCTTGCGATCGATGTGGGAAATCCGCAAGATATTCACCCCAACAATAAGCAGGAAGTGGGACACCGTTTGGCACTGGTGGCGCGCGCGCTTACCTATGGTGAAACGATTGAATACTCCGGCCCCACTTATCGAGAAATGACGATAACTGGACCCCAAGTGGAACTCTGGTTCGATCATGTGGGCACTGGCTTAGTGGCTAAGGGTGGAGCGCTTACGGGCTTCTGGATCGCTGGCGCGGACGGCAAGTTCGTACCTGCCGAGGCGAAGATTGAGGGTGACGCTGTGATCGTCAAGAGCGCCGACGTGCTGGAGCCGGCCGCGGTCCGTTACGCGTGGCAGGACAATCCAGCAGTGAGTTTGTACAACCGCGATGGCCTGCCGGCTTCCAGTTTCCGGACGGATGTGGGCAAGGATGCGCCCGCCCTTCCGTGATGGGGTGTGTAATCTAAATAGGACCCTTATGATCACACTCGCAGACGCAAGAAGAATCATCGCCGCCGCCGAGAGCGAAGCGGAAAAAATCGGGCAACCCATGAATATCGCCGTGGCGGACGCCGGAGGGAATCTGGTGGCGCACATTCGCATGGACAAAGCCTGGATGGGTAGTATCGATATTTCCATCAAGAAAGCCTGGACCGCCAGAGCCTTCGATATCGCGACGAAGGACCTGGCCGGACACAGCCAATCGGGAGATCAGTTTTTTGGGATCCATGCCTCGAACGATGGCAAAGTGATGATCTTCGCGGGCGGCGTGCCGTTGAAAAAAGACGGCGAAGTGGTGGGTGGGTTGGGCGTGAGCGGAGGCTCCGGCGAGCAGGATCAACAGGTTGCAGAAGCTGGCGCAAAAGTTTTTTAGGCTATAAAGCTTTTTCTCGTCCTGCCGATAGACATCGGTAGGGCTATGTTGCTTGTTCCCTTAAGAACTCACATATTCATCGTCGCGTTTCTCTTGGTGGTTCGGCCAGGTATTGCCAGCCAGAACGAGGCCGTAAACTGGCGCGTGTGGAACACAAGCGATGGCATGCTGGAGGCATTTGTTTCTCAGGTGAGCCGAACTCCGGCAGGGCGGATCATTGTTCGGCATGGCGATGTGACGGCGATGGACATTCTGGATGGATTCCATTTGGCGAACATTCCCGATGCACCCAGCCTCGGCCTGATCAACGCCAGTCGGTCTGAGAATCTATACACTTTCGGCCGGGCTGGCGTGGCCATTTTTTCACAAGGCAAATGGAATCAGTACGGCGTTCCCGATATCGCCAAATTCGCGGGCTTCGGAACATTTGAACACCTTCGTTGGTTTGAATATCCCTTTAATACAGACCTGAATCCGCGAATTGGGGGGATACCTACGGCGGTTGGCGATATGCTGTTTACCTTCGCGGGTGGGGTTGTCCGATGGTCGAAGCGTGGACCCCAAACGGTGTTGCGCGAATCCGCCAAATCGGGGATAGGCGACTTTATCCAGATTTCTCCGGCCGGAGAGGGCACCTACTTTGTCTCGGGCGTGCATGGTCTCGCGATTCTGGCGCCCGATTCATCCGGTTGGACGGAACTCCCGCAACCTACTGGAACTTACAGCAACTTCGTCTTTCCATCCCAAACTCAGGCCAACGGAATTCTCACAACAGCGACGGGCCCGGATGGACGCAAGCGGTTGCTTTCGCTGAAAGACGGCCGGTGGAAATTGCTCTATACCGGCGGCCTTCGCTTGCGAGGATGGGAATCGGGCGGTGGACGTTTGTGGGCGATGGAACCCGAGCGGCTAACCTCGCTGGGAAATGGTCCACCGCGACAGGTAAACCTGGATCAGGTGGTCTCTGGCCAGTTGAACGATGTAGCGCGGGATGGAGATGCATTCTGGCTGGCGACAGCCCAGGGGGTAGCCCGTTACTCCCCTCCTTTGTGGCAGGTGCCGGACGGCTCACCGGAACTGCGGCGCACGGTGAATAACATTGCGCAGGATCGGCAGGGGACGCTCTGGTTCACTGCGGCGTCATTGTTGATTTCTCATAACGGCGCGGAATGGAAGACCTACCAACTGCCGCAAGAGGAAGCTCAGGATACGGGCAAGACCAACTCTCTTTGTCCTCTGGACAACGGCCACTTGATTGTGATGACCGGCAACACCAGCCACTTGCTGGACATGAATGTTGTGGATCGAAAGCTTAGCAGGATCACACATCCGGAGGGGCGCAAATTCGGATTCATCGCTCGGCGGGACGCAAACAGTGTATGGGTGCAGACCGTTCAGCGCGGAGACGGAACTTCACGCATTGAAGTGTATGACGGAAAGATATTCACGCAGGTGCCCGGGGCGGGCGCCGTTCCCATCACCGACCTTCGCGCGATTCTGCAAACCAAAGCGGGCGTGCTCTGGATCGGTGGCACGGGCAACCTGGTCCGCGTTGTGAATGGCGTCATGGAGAAAATCCCCGTCGAGGAGGGTGCACCAGAGCCTTCGGCTTTCAGCCTGTTGGAGGCTCCGGATCATACAATTTACGTGGGTCATCGCGACGTGATTTCCGCTTACGTGAATCACCGCTTCCATGTGCTGAAACGCGGGGTCGATCGCGCGCGAAAGTTTGCCATATCGCCGGATGGCACTTTATGGGCGGCATCCGGAACCGGCGTACACCGTTTGAAAGACGGAGTCTGGCTCACCAATGCCTCGGAGGAAGGCTTGCCGTCGAGCGCAGTGTATACCGTGTTCGTAGATAACGCTGGAAAAATTTGGGCGGGCACTACGCTCGGGCTTTGCGTCTATCACCCGGAGAGCGATCGTGACCCGCCCACCACGTCTCTTCAGGAGAGCCAGAATCAGCGGCAGGCTCCGCCCGGAGGTGAGGTGCGGTTTGTCTACGCAGGCGCGGACCGTTGGAAGCAAACGCCAGACCCTCGGCTATTGTTTTCCTGGAGCCTAGATGGTGGCCGTTGGAGCAATTTCCAGAGCGCCACGCTGACCTCAATCCAGGATGTTCCTTCGGGCTCACATAACTTTCGCGTGCGCGCCATGGATAGAAACGGAAATGTCGACCCCCACCCCGCGCATTTTCAATTCACGGTTCTGGTTCCCTGGTATCGGGAAACCGGATTTTGCCTTGTGTTCGGCATTCTTAGTCTCGCGATTGTGCTTCTGATGAAAACGGGTTACGCGTACCACAAGAATTTGCGATTCCAGAGTCGGCACGATTCTTTGACCGGTTTGCCCAACCGTCTCCAATTTGAACAAGCGCTTTCGGCGGCTACGGAGGAGCGCAACCCTTCCGGCCTTGCCGTCCTTTTCATCGATCTGGATGGCTTTAAGGGAGTGAACGACACACATGGCCACCCGGAAGGCGACAGGCTGCTAGTAGCCATCGGTCATGCTCTTCGCGCCAGCCTGCCAAAGTGCGACATGGTGGCTCGCATCGGAGGAGACGAGTTCGCCGTCCTGCACTTTTCGAGGAATAGCCGTGCGACGTCGGCTTTGCTGGCGGAAGCAATTCTGGAAACGGTAAGGGCCTGCTCCCCGAAGGGCTGCAAAGTATCGGCCAGCATCGGTATCAGCCTTTGGCCGGAACACGGCTTATCGCCGTGCGCGCTGGTCTGTTTGGCGGATCTGGCTATGTATCAGAGCAAATCCCGCAACGGAGACTGCGGTCTGATTTATGAATCCAGCATGAAAGTGGATTTCCGAAGCGCCGAAATGGCAGGAGTCATTCGGGCGGCAGTCGCGCAAAACCGGCTGGTGCTCTGGTATCAGCCGATTGTGGATTCCAGCCGACGGGTGGTGCGAATGGAGTGCCTGGTTCGCATTGACGACCCCGATCTCGGGTTGATTGAACCGGGTTTGTTCATCAAAGTGGCGGAAGATTCGGGCTTAATTCACGAAATTGGGAAGTGGGTGTTGACGGAGGCCCTGCGTACCGCGAAAGAGTGGCGGGAGAGCGGTTGCCCCATGGCCGTGGCTGTTAACATCTCGCCGTTGGAGTTGGAGAGCGGGCAATTGGCGGCCGATGTTCTGGAATTGCTGCGCGAGTTCGAGTTACCTGCCTCCGTTCTGACGCTGGAGATGACGGAAGGAGCCGTGGCACGCAATCGAGATATTGCCGCCACGATTCTGAGCGATCTGAAGAGCGCGGGAGTGAATATTTCGCTCGATGATTTCGGCACTGGATTCTCAGGATTGAACATGCTCGATTCCATCCCGCTGAATGAGATCAAACTCGATCTTTCCTTTGTTTCCACGATCGACACCGGCCGCACGCGCGACGTTGTCTCTCAAAGCGTGACGTTAGCGCACAAGCTGAACTTCCAGCTAGTTGTGGAAGGAATCGAGGAGGCGAGCCAGTTCGAAATCGCTCGTGAGTTAGGGTGCGATCTGTTCCAGGGTCATCTGATCGCGCCGCCACTGGACCGCGATATGGCAACAGAATTCATCCTGAACGAGACCGATCGAACCATGGCATCGATTGAACTCCTGTCGCGCGTGTGATCGGCTAGCTATAACGCCGTTTTTCTTAAGCGCAAAGCGTTCGCGATTACCGATACGGAACTGAACGTCATGGCTGCGCTGGCGATCATCGGGCTCAGCAGGATTCCGAAGAACGGATACAGCAGCCCCGCCGCAATCGGCACGCCCAACATGTTGTAGAGGAATGCGAACAACAGGTTCTGCTGGATATTTTGCATGGTGGCCCGGCTCAAACGAAGCGCGCGCACAATGCCCCGGAGGTCTCCTTTCACCAGAGTGACGCCCGCGCTCTCCATGGCAACGTCGGTACCTGTTCCCATGGCAATGCCCACGTCGGCCTGCGCCAACGCCGGCGCATCGTTCACACCGTCTCCGGCCATGGCTACCACGTGCCCTTCCGCTTGCAGCTTCTTTACCGCTTCACTCTTTTGATCGGGGAGAACGTCGGCTTGAATCTGATCGATGCCGAGTTGCCCGGCCACGGCCTGAGCCGTTTGCCTGTTATCTCCCGTGATCATCACGATCCGCAATTTTTCGGCGTGTAGCATTTGAATCGCTTCCAGAGTGGAGGCTTTAATCGGGTCGGCAACGCCGATCAAGCCAGCGGCTTGGGCATTGATGGAAACGAACATCACGGTCTGGCCTTGCGATCGAAGATCGTTCGCGGAGGCGATCAGTGCATTTATGGCGATGGAGCGTTCTTCGAAGGCTTTCTCATTGCCGACTAACACAATATGCCCATCTACGGTTCCAGCGATACCTCGCCCGGTGAACGATTGAAATCCGCTGACAGGCGACAGAGCAAGTTGCCTTTCGCGGGCACCTTTCACGATGGAGCCTGCTAAAGGATGTTCACTGGCCTGTTCCAAACTGGCGGCCAGCCGCAGCAGATCGCTTTCGGAAGCGGTGCCCAAGGGCACCACGGTCATCAGGCGCGGCTTGCCCTCCGTGAGAGTCCCCGTCTTGTCGATGACAAGCGTGTCCACCTTGCGCAAAGTTTCCAGCGCCTCCGCGCTGCGGATGAGAACACCGGCGGAAGCGCCGCGCCCAGTGCCCACCATGATCGACATGGGTGTGGCGAGCCCCAGCGCACAGGGGCAGGCGATGATCAGCACTGCCACCGCATTCACCAGGGCATGAGCAAAGCGCGGTTCAGGCCCATAGATGGCCCAGATTGCGAAGGTGATTGCGGCAATGGCGATTACGGCGGGAACGAAGTATGACGCCACAACGTCGGCCAGGCGCTGAATGGGTGCCCTTGTGCGTTGCGCCTCGCTTACCAGACGAACAATGCGCGCCAGCACAGTGTCACTGCCCACGCGTTCCGCTTTCATGACAAAACTGCCGGTGCCGTTTACAGTGCCGCCTGTAACCTTGGCGCCTACTTCCTTGGCGACGGGAATGGATTCACCGGTCACCATGGACTCGTCGATGGAACTGACGCCCTCCATCACCACGCCGTCCACGGGCACGCTTTCGCCCGGCCGAACGCGCAACTGCTGTCCGACGACAACATGATCGAGCGGCAGGTCTTCTTCGAGACCTTTCTCTCTTACTACTCTGGCGGTTTGGGGGGCCAGCTTAAGCAGAGCGCGCAGAGCGCTGCCGGTTTGGCTTCTGGCGCGCAATTCCAAAACCTGCCCCAGCAGCACCAACGTCACGATGACAGCGGCGGGCTCAAAGTATAGGTCGAGCGAACCGGTGGAATCGCGAAAGGTAGCGGGGAACAAATAAGGAAACAGAGTTGCCATCAGGCTATACAAATATGCCGAGCCCGCTCCAAGAGCAATCAGCGTGAACATATTCAGGCTCTTATTAACCACCGAAGCCCACCCGCGTTCGAACAGCGGCCACCCCGCCCAAACAACAACCGGCGTGGAGAAAGCAAGCTCAAGCCACGGCAGCATGGGGCCCCACGAAGAGTGCCGCAGGGGCATTCCCGGTATAAAATCGCTCAACATGACCAGCAGCAGCGGCATGCTAAAAGCCAGCGCGATCCAAAACCGTCGAGTCATATCCGCCAGTTCCGGATTGGCCTCATCTTGCGTAACGGTCATGGGTTCCAGAGCCATGCCGCAAATAGGACACGGCCCCGGCCGGTCGCGAATAATCTCCGGATGCATGGGGCAGGTATACTGAACGCCCACCGCGACTGGCGCTGGGGTTGGCGGAGCGTCCGCCACCTTTACATACGACTCCGGAGCCGTTTGGAATTTGGCCAAGCATGACTTGCCACAGAACCAATACTGGACGCCTTTGTGCTCAGCGCTTCCAGCGGCTTTTGCCGGGTTCACGGTCATACCGCAAACCGGGTCTTTCACTATCGCTGGAGTTTCCATATTAGTGCGATGTTGTACGTGACGCCATGGTGGGTGAGAGGCCATTCATCAGGCCGAAGCCGCGAATGCTTAGCGCGGACTGCCAGGCTGTGCGCAACGCTTCGACGTAATCGCCCTCCAACTGAAACAAGGTCCTTTGAGAGATGAGCGCCTGCGGATACGCGGCGGACATCTGTTGGTAGTTCGTTTGGTAAAGCCGGTAGGCCTGTTCAGCACGGGGCAGCATCTCAGTCTTATATTGGCGGGCCGTGACGCGCGCGGAATCGTAGTCGCGGAAGACGGTTGCCGTGTCGCGCGCCAACTGTAGCTTCAGGCGGGAAAGCTCCTGCTTCGCGCCTTCCACCTCGTATTTTGCCGCCGCGACGTTGCCCTGATTGCGATTGAACAGAGGAAGCTGAACACCAATCTGCACGCCGCCATTCAGGCCGATCGGTCTATGAGTGGTTTCGAGCAGTTCGTTATTCTGGGTTAGATTTGCGGAGAGTTGCAAATCGGGAATCGCGACTTTTTTGGCTTGGATGAGGGAAGCTTCCGACCGTTCGATCTGTTGTTGCGCAAGTTTTATCTCCGGGCTGTCGCGTAGTGTTCTCGCAAGCCAATCGTCATAGTTCAGGTCGGGTAAATTTTCCAGATCTCCATCCACACGGGCTTGCGCCAGCGCCGGATTTCCGGCAACGGCCACCAGCATTCTCCATGCTGCCTGTAAGTTGCGTTGGGCAACCCGCAAACTTACCTCCATCTGTTGCTGTTCCACTTCGGCCTGCAAGAGATCGGGGCGGTCGGCCTGCCCCACGTTGGCAAGTTGATGCGCGGTTTGGACAGCGTCGGCGGCAAGCTTGGTGAGTCTCTCTTTTACATCTACCAGGCTTTGATCGGCAAGCACGTCGTAGAAGGCGGCGCGTACATTGTTTAAGATGCGCAACCTTTGTTCCTCGCCAGATGTTTCGGCTTGTTGCGTCAGCAACTTCGCAACCTGACGCGCGGCCTTGAGCTTGCCGGCCATTACAATTGTCTGGCTGATAAAGCCGCCCTGCTTGCCGCCGCCTGTGTATCCGCCGCGAATCTCGTCGCCGTAGTAGCCGACGGTAGGGTTGGGATACAATCCAGCTTGACGGGCGAAGCCGGCTGACATCTGGACGTTCGCTTTCGCCTGGACGATTGTGGGATTGTTCGCGAGCGCCATTGTTTCCAGATCTTCCAGCCGCATTCGTGGCGCATCGTGAGTTGGAGTTTCAGTGGGTGCCCGCGCGGACTCCACTTGCACTTCATAGAGAGTGGAATCGCCTTCGTACATTTTTGCGGTAATGCGATCCCCGGGCTTGAGAGTGCCCAGCAGCTCTACGCGATCCACCGCGTAATTCATTGTCATGGCGCCCATGCCGCCTGGAATGGGTTCGTTGGCGACAGAGATTGTTTTCTGGGCCTGGTTTACACTCTGGACTGTACCGTGCAACTGGGAAGCTTGCCGCACCCTGAGTTGTGTGTAAGCTGGCCCGGCGGCGAGCATCGCAATCAGGATGGAGGAGAGGCTCATGCTGGATCGCATCAGGCGTTCTTCCCCTTTGCGGCTTGCGCTTTCAATTCCATGATCTTGTTATATGGCTCAGGGGGCAAAACGCGGACCATGGTCATCATGCCGCCCGCGAAACCGCTCCAACCCGGCGGCAAACCGAATGTTTCCGGCTTATCCACGCTGTCATCCATGGCCATCATGGGGCCTTCCATATAAGCGTCCTGCGGGAAGAGTGGAACTTGGCCGGCGTTCGCGGCCACTTGCGGCATAGACATCTGCATGCCGCTGCCGTGATGCATTTCCTGCATGCCGCTCATGGCCTTATTTGCCTCACTTGGCGAGAGCGGGCCATTTGATTTGGGCGTTTCCGCGGTGGAGCCCACGCCTAAGCCGCGGCCCAGGCTGGGACCTCGGTTGTCGGAAAGGGGACCGCCGCCTCGCAGCATGCCCATGCCTTCTTCCATGCCTGCTCCCGCGCCCATGCCTCGCCCCGCGCGGGTCATGGGGCCCACGTTCGAGGCCATCTGATTCATCATGTGATGCGGCAGGTGGCAGTGAAGCATCCAATCGCCGACGCGATCCGCCACAAATTCAATATCTTTGCCCTGGGCCACGCCCACTAATACGGTATTGCCTCGGGTCCAAGCCGATTCCTGCTGCCGCGCGCCTTCTCGCCCCGTCTCCCAGAAAGTGAAACCGTGTAAATGAATCGGGTGATGGTCCATACCCATATTGATAAAACGAACCCGAACCCGGTCACCCAAACGGATCACCAGAGGCGTGGCTGCCGGGCCGGATTTTCCATTGAAGGTGAGCCAGTTGAACTCCATATTCATGCTGTTCGGAATGGAACTGTTCGGCAACACGGCGTACTCCTGCAGTGCGATCAGATAATCTTTATCCACGTGCGGCGCATGGGCAATTTTGGGATGAATGATGAAGCCGCCCAGCAGGCCCACCATCTCCTGCATGGCCATGTGCGGGTGATAGAAGAATGTTCCGTTCTGTTGGAGGGAAAATTCGTAAACGAAGCGCTCTCCAGGCATGATCGGCTTTTGGCCGATGCCGGGAACGCCGTCCATCTCAATCGGCAATTCCAGCCCGTGCCAATGAATGCCGGTGGCTTCTGGCAGGTGATTGTCGAAAACGATGCGCACGCGGTCGCCTTCATTGGCTTGGATGGTGGGGCCGGGCGCGCTGCCGTTGAATCCCCACAGGTCGAAAGTCCTTCCCATGCTGCCGGGAACGATCACCTGCTTCACGGGTTCAGCCACCAGATGAAAGACCTTCACGGCACCGTCGAAGGTGAACGGAAGGTCACCCACATCGAGCGTGGTGACAGGCACCGGCACAGAGCCAGGGGTGGCGGCAAGAAGACTACGACCGGCGAACAAGCCAGCCGATAAAGAAGATAGTTTTGTAAAGAAAGCTCGTCTATGATTCATAACTCCTCAATTCCAATCGAATACGTACCGCGCGGTCGCGGAATAAGGGCGACGCGCTACTTGTGAATATCTAGGGGGATGGGAAGCGAGAGTTTTAGACGCGCATCTCGGAGAATGCCGCACGATCCGGCCAGCCCGAAAAAGTCGTAAATTCTAAATGATCGCTTTGCAGGCTGCTTTTCAAAAGAGCCGGCGCGGATTCACAAATCAATGTGGCCCCCGAGGGCACTTCCCAGTGCTGCAAACGGGTTATTTCGACGGCGCCCACCCCGGCCTGCTGTTCCGAGCACGGCCCCTGCGGCCGCGGCGGAGCATTGGTTGGGATCCGCGATGCCGGACAGCAGGCATGCGCCACGCCAGAAACACGATGGGCGGGGCTTGCGGGGATCTGTGAGCGGAGACCGGTCTGGAGCGAACAAGACATCGCGCACTGGGCGTTGACGACTGATGCCATCAACGCGAAAAGTGCAAGCACCTGACCAAGCGACCGGAGCATTCCGTCTTTATGGTAACGAACGGCTGCCGCCCGGTGTGTTCTCTTCCTTACGTTCAGAGGCTGTCAGGCTAGAATTTCCGTCACCACACGCGCGGGAAACTGGTCGGTCAGCCGTTCCTTCAAGCCGTGACGCTCATACGCCAGATCGCGATAGTTCAAGCCAAGCTGGTGCAGAATGGTGGCGTGAAAATCGTGGACGCTCACGCGATTTTCAGCGGCCTTGAATCCAATCTCATCGGTCGCTCCGTGTATGTAGCCGCGCTTGACGCCCGCGCCTGCCATCCAAACCGAAAAGCCTTGCGGGCCATGATCGCGTCCGGGATCTTTTCCGGTGCCTTGCGAGATGGGAAGCCTGCCGAATTCGCCGCCCCAAACCAC
>Ga0123336_10000655_pt1 | contig 33719 bp, 43 predicted proteins | sample SSSSmetaG_FD_96466 | JGI IMG/M metagenome (GOLD analysis project Ga0123336, IMG submission 96466) | Glacier valley bacterial and archeal communities from Borup Fiord, Nunavut, Canada, to study Microbial Dark Matter (Phase II) - ​SSSS metaG | ecosystem: Environmental > Aquatic > Freshwater > Ice...
CGGACGATCTTTTCGGCTACCCTGGCGATGGAACGTCCTAGCCCGTTTCGGCATGCAGTGAGTTCGCGCGCGCGAGCCGGGGAAAAACGATCGCCCCGAGCAGAACGACCGCAAGCGTAGCCGAGCCGCCGAGGACGACACTTGGGACCGTGCCGATGAGGGCGGCAAGCGTTCCCGATTCGAAGGCACCCAATTCATTTGAAGCACCGATGAACACGTTCTCGACGGCCGAGACGCGGCCGCGCATTTCGTCGGGCGTATTGAGTTGAACGAGTCCCGAACGAATCGCCACGCTGATCATATCGGCCCCACCGAGCACGGCGAGTGCAACGAGCGAGAGACCGAAAACACGCGAGAGTCCGAAGACGATCGTGCCGATGCCGAAAACGGCGACTGCCGCGAGCAGCGTGCGGCCGACGTTCGTTTGCGGCGGACGGCGGGCGAGATACACCGCGACGAGAAACCCGCCCACGGACGGCGCGGCGCGCAACAAGCCGAGGCCCACCGGTCCCACGCGTAAGATCGTGTCCGCAAAAGCCGGCAGCAGCGCCGTTGCGCCGCCGAAAAGCACGGCGAAGAGATCGAGCGAAATCGCGCCGAGGATGACCGGCTGCGCGCGAATGAAACGCAATCCGCCCAAGGCATCGTGCAGGGTCACCCGCGCGTTTGCTGCGACCGGTACGCGCGCAGGCAGCGGCAAGAGCGCAAGCGCAACGCCGCCGACCACCAGCATCGTCATCGCCGCAACTAACGCGATCGGCATTCCGATCGCAACCAGCGCACCACCGAGCGCCGGACCGCCGACTTGCACGATTTTGCGAATGGACGAAAACGATGACGACGCCGACATGAAGCGTTCGCGGGGAACGAGTGCGAGCAACATGCCACGCTCGGCGGGCGCCGCAAACGCCCGCGCGATACCCAAGCTGAGAATCAGGCCGAGATACGGCGCGAGTCGGTCCACGTGCAGTGCCACGAGTGCGATGAAACCGCCGGTCGCAACGACTTCGGCGCCAATCGTAATGAGTAAGATCACTTTGCGACTGAATCGATCCGCAACCAGCCCAGTCAAAAGCGCCAGCACGATCGTCGGCACGAAGAGCGTCAATCCGACGAGCCCCAAATCGAACGCGCGATGGTGGAGCGTGAAGACATACCAGCCGATCGCGACTTCCTGTATTTGTCCGGCGACCTCAGCGCTCAGAAACGCGATAAAGAACTCGATCGGACGCGCCTTCAAGCGAGCAACCCCTCGAACGGCACGCGAAGTTGGTTCGACGATTGCCGGTTACAAATGAATGACGATCCGGACCGAAGGTCCCGATGTCTGCTAGTCAGGTTTAAAGAGGGCACGCTTGCCCTATACTGTATCTGCGTCGTGAACCATCATGCCGCGACGATTGATGCATATCCGGAGGCCTGGTGTGAGCGGAATGGAACTCGACTTCGTTTTCCCCGCAAATGAAAGCGGTGTGGCTAAGGCTCGCGCTCATTTGCACGCGTTCTGCCGCGCGGCTGGCCTGAGCGACACGAAGTGCGAGGACGTCCGCCACGCGATGTCCGAGGCCATCAATAACGCGGTCGAACATTCCTATCGTTGGCGACCGGGCGACGTTGCCGTTCGCATGAGCGCCGATGACACGCATCTCGTCGGCGTCGTTGCCGATCGTGGGAAATGGGCGACCGAACAGCGCGCAGACCGCGGACGCGGCGATACGATCATGCAATCCCTCTGTCAGCTTTTCGAACGCACGAGCGGCCCCGAGGGCACAGCCGTTACGATGACCTTCGCGATCGCCGAATCACCGGCGACCGATCGCGCACTGGTAAGCGACGTCATCCACCCAAGTGCCGAATCCGAGACCGCCGAGGCGACTTACTCGACGTAGTTCTCAATAACTCGCTTGTTGCGCAACTCGGTCTCATCGGGATTCATCCCGAACTCTTCTTTTGCACGCCGCTGGCGCAGCAGATCCCAGAGCTGATCCCGCTCGACGCGAATGGCTTCGAGTCGGTCGTGTTGCGAGCTGGTCTTGGCACTTCCGGCCTGCAGAATCGTCTGCTCTTCCTCGGCGAGGTGCTCGATCTTGGCTTCGATTTCGTGATCGTTCATGGCGCGCTCGTTCCCGCTTCGGCGCGGCTTTCCTCACCCGCGAGGAGCAATTCGCAACGAATCACATCCCAGCGAACGCCATCGGCACGGAGGAGGTGCTCGACCAGCCGTTCGCCTTCGATGAAGCCGAACTTTCGATAGAGTGCGCGCGCACCGTCGTTATGCGGAAACACCTCGAGAACGATCGAGCTGATTGCATTCGCACGCGCATGGTCCAGGGCGAATGCGAGAAGCGTCGAGCCGACGCCGGTGCCGCGATGTGCGGCATCGACCAGCATGCCCAGACCCAGCGATTGCTCGTCACGCGAAACCGTCCGGTAGAGGCTAAGCGTGCCGACGATACGACGTGCGACTCTCGCGACGATCAGGGTCTGCTGACCGATGGCAATCGAACCCGCAAGTCCCGCCGTCCGCGCATCGATGTCGACGGGCGGTTCGGTGCCGATCCAGCTGCGCTCGGCGGCGACGGCGGCGAAGAGTTCGGTTGCCTCGCGCTCTTCACCGGGACGCAAATAGCCGATGTCGATCACGAACGAACGATCGCGCTTGTGTGAACGCGATGACACGCAACGCAGAGCGTCTCCAAATTTTCTAAATGATGCGAACAACTGAGGATTCCGTGCGATCCGTTGCACGGCACGATGTGATTGATTTCCAACCGATCCGTACGCTTGGTTTTGCGCCAGGCGCGCATTGCGGCGAGGTAGGTTGCGTGCGAGCCCGTGGCTTTTTTGCTCGGTCGTGTGGGCGGTTTGTGCCCGCACTGAATGCACCGGTATTTATCGCGGCGCTTCGCCGCACCGCGCGCGAGCGTCCACCAGTGGTTGGTCCAGAACGTATCACCGCAGCGGTCGCTGCACCACGTGCGGCGGCGTGCCGGCAATTCAGCCGCACACCAGGCACACGTACCCTCGTGCGTCGGAGCCGCAAGCGTACAAATCGGCAGCAGCGATTTTCCGTCGGGCCGCTCCGCAATCACGGCGCGATGGCCTTCATCCCCAGTCGCGCCGCGGGGACATCCACGACGAGCACGTAGCGTCGGGCGAAGAGTGCGTTGCCGGTAACGCCGTCAAACGGTTCGACGATCGACGATGCGCTTGCGCCCTCCGTTACCGCGTAGACCGTCGGTGAATCAAGTGAAGCCGTCCCAATTTGCACAGAACCGATTCCCGGTGCGCCGACCAGCGTCACGGGCGAACCGAACTGATTGGCATGCACGATGAGATTGCGTTTGTCGCTGAGCGAACGCCCCGTCATACTCGGCCAGGCGCGCGCGTTCACGACGAGTGCAAACGGACTCGACCCGGTATCGAACAAGACGCGATCGAGCCGCTTGTTTCCGACGCGTGCAGCGATTACCAGCTTGTTGCGATAGAGCGCGGTCGATTCGTAGCGCATCGGCACGAACGCGACATCGCTGACCTCACGCGGTAAGCGAGCAACGGTCGCGGCGAGTGCGTAGCGATCGTGCACGAGATCGAGCGCAAGTGCATGGGTGACGAAAAAGTCGGCCCCGAGGATCCCGGCGATCGGATGACCGTCGACCATGCCACCGTCAATCGTGCCGCTGACGATGCCATCGAACGATTCCTCGTGCGCTCCAAGCGAACCGTGAAGTCGACCGTCGGCAGCTACCGGTACGTGGTATTTCGCAACCGTACCACCGTAGAGTACGGTTCGATCCGCACCGAAGTCCAGTTGCAGCCACGTCCAACCGATCCCGTCGATCTTCGCCGGAATCAAAATGCTACCGAGCGGAATGCTCTGCGTCCCGAGCGTTGCGGAGACCGATTTGAACGACTCCCACGGCGTTTCGTTCGAACACGCGGAGAGTCCGATGAAAACCACGACGAGCGCGAAAAAGCGATTTCGGAACGGTCCCATTACGTTCACCGCTACGTCGGTTGGTCGAGACCGACCTGCCCTCGAGATAGGTCAAGCTTCCCAAAAGCGCAAAGGCGCGTCTCGTGAACGAGCCTTCGTATTCGATCCACATCCAGAAGACGCGCTTCGAGATCATCCGCGGATATCTCGAAATTGCAGCTATCCTTGCCGCCGGTTGTTGGGCATTTTACACGTTCGTCTATCAAGAACAGCTCAAACCGGCTCAAGAGCCACCCTCGGCGACACTCGACGTCGACCTAAAGCGCACGAAAACGACGCCTTCCGTCGATTTTATCGAGGTCGGCTACACGATGCGCAATACGAGCAAAGGCGATATCGACGTGATTTGCGATGCCCTCAACGTCTACGGCGAACGGATCGATCCGAAAAAAAGACCGATACCGGACTCGGTCTCGTCAAGCGATATGACGATCGATCGCAGCGTGCCGATTGGGAGCTCGACGCTCGTCTATGGGAGCGGCATTCTGCGCGATGGAGCGCAACACGGACATGTCGGGTACCACGTTTCGATGCGGCCACGCGATACGATACGGTTTGCCGAGTTGATTCGATTGCCGCACGGGATGTACGATCAACTCGAAGCAAAAGCGATCGCGTATATCGATCGCAGCCCGATCGCCAGGGGGCGATACGCGTTCATCTTTCGTCGCGAGGCGGACGGCTCGGTCACCTTGCGGAGCAAGATCCTGCCGAGTATCGAATTTATCTCGAAGCTCGCGCTTTAACGCGAGACGAGTTCGCGGTTCTCCTCGGCAAGCAATTGCGGTGAAGCTTCTCCGGCTAAAAACTGCGGCAACTGCGAAACCGAGAACTGCATTCCCGTCCAGAACTGTCCGAACGACGCGTAGCGTGCGCTTGCCTCATCGAAGCGCATTTCGTAGACCAGTTTCTTGAACGTGAGCGGATCGTCGGCGTACAGATCGACACCCCATTCCCAGTCGTCGAAGCCGATCGAACCCGAAATGACTTGATTGACCAAGCCGTGAAACGAGCGTCCGATCTTGCCATGATCCTGCATCATGTCGGCCCGTTCGCGGAAGGGCAGCATATACCAGTTGATCGCCTCGCCGCGTTTCTTGTCCATCGGATAGAAACACACGTAGCGCCGCTGCGGGATCTTCGCCCAGAGACGTCCGGCGTTACGCGGTTCGCGCGCTTGCACGGCGAGCGCCTCATCGAAGGCCGTATTCCAGTCATCGGAGTGCGGCTTGAGTCCGCGCGCCGTCAGATCGGCGTGAATCTTTCCCGTCGCTTCGTAGAGCCCGAGTTCGAGGATCGACACGTATGAGGCGAGCGGTTCGAGAAAGTCGCGCAATTCGAGTCGATCGATTGCGACCTGCATCTCGCCGAGCGCGTCGAAGGATTTTGCGTAGTGCGTGAACATCAAATCCGCTTTGTGACCGAGGATTTGCGCGAGTCCTAAGTCCGCGTCCGCATCGCGCGCGAGCGTCGAGAGCACGGGCAACGCTTGTTCGAGGATCGCGGCTTTACGTTCGCTCGGCAGCTGATCCCAGCGACGGCGATCGAATTTGAACATCCGATGCAGGATGCTCCAGCTATCGAGACTCTCGGGAACGTTGGGGTGGCGCATCGGTTCTCCTCGGGTCGTTACTAGGCGTGGACGGCGCGTTGGTCGCGCGCGATTTCAGCGCGGATCTCCGCACCTAAGGCGTCGGGGCGTTCGCGATACTTCGCCCAGAGTTGGGGCATATTCGCGATGTCGCTGACGATTCGTGCATAGACGGCGTTCACCGGCGTTCGCACGCCGGCCGCCCGACCGGCGGCAGCAACCGCGCCGTTGAGCACGTCGACTTCGGTTTGGCTCTTTGCCGCGCGCAAGTCTTGCAGGAGCGAGGGCGGCTTGCGACCGCGTGCACCGGCAACGCGGCTGGCGAGAATGGCCTTCGCTACGGGCGTTGGCATTTTGACGACCGCTTGCAACGCGCGCACGGGATAGCGCGGCAAGTCCATCGGTGCGATGCCCTGCGCCTTCATCACCGCGCCGACTTCGCGAATCGCGCGAATTTCAAAATCGAACACATCATCGAGATGCACGAGTCGTTCGGGCAGCACGTTGAGGATCGCGCACGCGGCATTCGCGACGACGTTGAGCGCGAGCTTCGACCATTTGAGCGATCGGTAGTCGCTGGCGGATTGCACGGCGATGCCCGTCGACCCGAAGGCTGCCAGCACCCAATTGTGTGCGCTCGTGCCGACTGGCGCGAAGGCGATGCCACCGGCGTTCGAGGCTTCCGATTGGCCGTTGCGATCGACGCCGACGGGAACCGTGAGGGCGCATGCCATGATCGCATCGGCGCCAAATGCCGCCGCGAGTTTTTCTTCGTTGCCCACACCGTTCTGCGGGGTGACGATCGTCGTCTTTGCGGGATCGTTCAACGCGCGTTTGAGCGTCTCGATCGCACCGTCGGTATCGAACGACTTGACCGCAACGATCGCAAGATCGGCATCGATGCCTTCGACGGCGGCAAGCTCGCGCGGCGCATAGACGACGTCGTTGCCGATCTTCGCCAGTGAGTCGCCCAAGTAGCGCCCCACGGCGCCGGCGCCGACCACATAGACTTTCATCGTCCCGTACTCCCAAAACCACCGCTGCCGCGGTCACTCGTGCCGAGTTCCGCAACTTCGTGAAAGATCGCTTGAATCACCGGCGCGACGACCATCTGCGCGATGCGATCGCCGCGATGAATCGTGTACGGTTCGTTCCCAAGGTTCGCAACGATCAGCCCGACGGGCCCGCGGTAATCCGCATCGATCGTGCCGGGCGCGTTGAGCAGCGTCAATCCGGCTTTGAGCGCAAGGCCGCTGCGCGGGCGGAGCTGCACTTCGTATCCGGCTGGAATCTCGAGCGCAAAGCCGGTCGGCACGAGCGCACGCTCGAGCGGCGCGAGCACCAGATCGTTCGCTACGGCCGCGACAACATCGGCGCCGGCGGAATCGGCGCTCATATACTCGGGCAGCGGTAAACCCGCACCCTCCGGAAGGCGGAGGACGCTGATGCGGACGTTATTATTTGGCAAGCAGATCGGAGAGTTCGGCTTGGAAGCTCTCCACGTCCCGGAACGAGCGATAGACGCTAGCAAATCGGATGTAAGCGACCTTATCGAGCACTTTGAGGGCTTCCATCAACTTCTCACCCACGAGGGTGGAGACCACTTCATTCTCGCCACGTGAAAAAAGTTCGCGTTCGAGGGTCGAAACGACCTCGTCCATCTGCGCGTCGGAAACGGGACGCTTTTCGCAGGCGCGGCGCAAACCCGAGAGCACCTTATCGCGGTTCCACTGCTCGCGCCGACCGTCTTTCTTGACGACGAAGAGGCGCGGCGCCTCGATTCGCTCATACGTCGTAAAACGATGTTTACACGCCAAGCACTCACGGCGGCGCCGGACCGTGGACTCATCGTCGCGGCTGTCGACGACGCGCGTCTCGCTCTTGCGGCAGGTGGGGCAGATCAGGGTCTAGTCCCCGGTCGGTACAACATCTAGTGGCACTCTTCGAGTATAGGCCACAACATGTCTGCCCGGCAAACAAAAAAGCCCGCTTCCTGCGGGCTTCCTCGACTTTCGGGTAGTGGCTTAGCCCCTTCGCTCCGGCCGAAGCCGGCTCGAGATCCTAGGTGGCCGCGCCGATCTTGAACATTTTCGTGCCGCACTCCGGGCACTTGCCTTCCGTCGCCGGACGGCCGTTCTTCATGGTAATCTGCGTGGCGTCTTTCATGTCACGCTTGGTCTTGCATTTCACGCAGTATGCTTGAGCTGCCATCTCGTTTTGTTTCTCCCATCGGCCACGCTTGGGTAAGGGTGGCGCGGCCGCAATCGCCACCCCGTATTCCGAGGCTATCGCGGCAATCCTCGTGAGGAGCCCACGAGGGAACCACGAGGGAATTGCCGCCGGGCGGCGAGGGCGTGATGGGAAGACCATGAACGCAATCGACCTTCCCGCCGCCGACCGCCGCTTCATCGATCGCCCGGAACTGGACGCCTATGCCGGAGAACGGCTCGCCGGACTCGTTCTTTCGGGCCTCTTCGTGGTCGGCAGCCTCGACGGGCTCGCCGCGCCCACCGTTGCCATCGTCGGGACGCGCGCGCCGAGCGAAGGCGGTCGCGAACGCGCACGCCGACTCGCGCACGAACTCGGTTCGAACGGCATTTGTATCGTCTCGGGCTTGGCGCTCGGCATCGATGCCGCCGCGCACGAGGGCGCGCTCCTCGCCGGTGCGCCGACGATCGGCGTGCTCGGCGGCGGCCACGATCATTTCTTTCCGCCACGCAACGCCGAACTCGCGCGCCGCATCGTTGCGAGCGGCGGCGCGGTCGTCTCGCCGTTTGCACCGCACGAACCCGCGCGCCCCTATCAGTTCTTGCAACGCAACGGCATCGTCGCGGCGCTCGCCGATGCCGTCGTGGTCGTCGAGGCGGCTGCTCGTTCGGGTGCGCTCAACACGGCCTCGTGGGCAGCGGATCGATCGCTTCCGGTGCTCGCGTTTCCGGGCGACGTCGACCGTCCCAAAGTCGCGGGATGTCTTGCGCTCATCCGCGATGGCGCCATGCTCGCGCGCGGTGCCGACGACGTGCTCGACGCGCTCGGTCGCCGACGCGAATCGTCGCCACGCGCGCAGCCGCGATCCCCGCGCGCAGCAACACCGATTCAAGGCCGACTCTTCGCCGCCATCGGCGCGGATGGCGCGACCTGCGAAGCGCTTGCCCAGACGACGGGCCTCGGAATCGGCGAATTACTCGGCACGCTCGGAGAATGCGAGCTGCATGGAACGATCGTCCGCGAAGGCGACCGCTACCGGATCGCCCCGCCAAGTCCACGATGAACTCGCGCGGAAGACGTGGTCCACCATTCTCCGTCAGGCAGGCCTCTCATGAAATATCCAGTCGTGTTCGAGCCAACGAGAACCGGCTTTTCCGCGTACGTCCTCGACATGGACGGCTGTGTTGCGATCGGTGCTACGCTCGAGGAGATTCGCGAAAACATTCGCGGTGCCGTCACAAAGCACGTCGCGGGAATGCGCGAAGACGGTGACGCGATTCCGGAACCTTCGTGAGTCGAGTTCGTTCAGCCGTACGCTGGATGGCGAAACATCCATCGCACCGGGCGCTGGCGAAATCAGCGTAGCGATAGCATGGAACACCCTCGTCTCAAAAGCATCGCGTCGTGCGGCTCGTAGAAAGGAGCCGTGCGCGAGAATTCGAGTGAAGTCCTCGCGCTGAATGAGGGACACCGTGTCGCTCGCCGAACGCTGAACGCATGCAAATTCGAATCGTCGCCGTCGGCAAGATTCGCGAGGACTACATTGCCGCCGCCGTCGCCGATTTTCGAAAGCGGATCGTCCCCTATCATCGGCTGACGATCGACGAAATTCGAGCAGCCGATGGAACCACGCCAGCACGTGCGGTGGCGAGCGAAGGCGACGCTATTCTCGCCTCAATGGCGCCGAGCGATCACGTGTGGCTTTTGGAACGCGGCGGGACCGAGCTATCGAGTGAGGCGCTCTCGGAGCGAATCGAGGCGCTCGCCGTTGGTGGAACGCCGAAGATCACGTTCGTCATCGCCGGCACGTTCGGCGCCTCAGCTGCGCTCCAGGAACGGGCAAACGTGCTCTGGTCGCTCTCAAAATTGACGTTCCTTCACGAGTGGGCGCGGGCAATCGTGCTGGAACAGCTTTACCGCGCAGCGAAGATCGCTCGGAATGAACCCTATCACCACTGAGTCAGCAACGCTGCTCACGCTCCCCGAACTTGCCGCCCGCTTCGAGAGCGCGATTCGCGACCTCTATCCCGGCAGCGAGCCGTCGATCCACTTCGAGCCGCCGCGGCGTGCGGAATTTGGCGACGTTGCCACCAACGTCGCGTTTTCGCTCTCCAAGACCGCACGTCGTTCGCCAACCGACATCGCCAGCAAGATTCTCGAGCGCGCGCTCAAGGATCCGGACGTCCGCGCGACGATCGAGGAGAGCAACGCGGTCGTCGGCTTCATCAATCTTACGCTGGTCCCCGCGTTTTGGCAGCGGACGATCGCAACGATCGTACGCGACGGCGCGGACTTCGGCACGAGCCCGAAGCGCAACGTCCGCGTTTCGCTCGAATTCGGCAGCGCGAATCCGACCGGGCCGCTCGTCGTCGTGCAAGGCCGCACACTCTCGATCGGCGCGACGCTTGCAAACGCGCTGCGCTTTGCGGGCTTCGATGTCTTCACCGAGTGGATCATCAACGATGCCGGCTCGCAGATCGATACGCTCGGACGTTCGCTCTACGCGCGCTATCGGCAGCTTTGGGAGCCAACTTTTCCGTTTCCCGAAGACGGCTATCCCGGTGACTATCTCTTGCCGGTTGCTGATGCGTTACGTGCACGCGACGGTGAGCGGTGGCGTACGGCCGATGAAGCCACGTGGCTCCCGGCGGTTCGGCAATTCGGCCGCGATACACTCGTTGCCGGACAGCGCGAAATCGCTGCGACCTTCGGCGTTCACTACGATTTGTGGCAGAGTGAAAAAGAACTGAACGAACGCGGCGCGATCGAGGCGGGGCTCGAGCGCTTGCGCGCGATGGGATTGACCTACGAAAAAGATGGTGCGACCTGGGTGAAGACGAGTGAGTCAGGCGACGATCAAGATCGCGTCGTCATTCGCTCCGATGGTCGACCGACGTACTATGCGGCCGACGTTGCCTACTTCTACGAGAAATTTCAGCGCGGCAACGATCGCGCGGAAATCATCCTCGGCCCCGACCACCACGGCTATATCGGGCGCCTGCATGCACTCGCGATCGCCTACGGTCATCCCGGTGGCATCAACGTGCTCATCGCCCAGCAAATCACGCTGATGCGGGGCACAGAAGTCGTCGCGATGTCCAAGCGCGCGGGCCAGATCGTCACGCTGCAAGATATCATCGATGAAGTCGGCGTCGATGCCGCCCGCTTCTTCTTCGTCATGCTCAGTCCCGATCAGCCGCTGACGTTCGATCTTGCGCTCGCAAAAGCGCAGTCGAGCGACAATCCGGTCTACTACGTACAATACGGACACGCGCGCATCGCATCGGTCGTACGCAAAGCCGCCCCGGCACTCGTCGTACGGGCGCAGCGCGGCGAGGCGTTACCGGCGCTCACCGATCAGGCCGAACTCGCGCTCGCGCGTCGACTCGCCGAGTTCCCCGATGTGGTGGCGAACGCCGCGCAGGCGCTCGCGCCGCATCGCATCGCGCGTTACGCACGCGACGTTGCCAGCGACTTTCACCAATTCTACTCCACCTGCACGATCATCGGCGACGACGAAGAGATTACCGTCGCGCGACTTGCCCTCTCGCTCGCCGCGAAGGCCGTGCTCGCACGCGTACTCGGCATCTGCGGCGTGAGCGCACCCGAGGCGATGGAGCGCAGCGAAAGCGTGACCACCACGTAGTTAGCGGGGCGAGCGTTTTATTTCGCTGAGCGCGCGGTCGAGGACGTGCGGCATCGAGGCCACGACGTCGGTGAGCAAAACGATCTCCCGTTGCAGCTCTTCGAGCGACTCACCCTTGCTGGCATTCACGCGACGTTGCAAATCGGCACGACGTTGATTCGCGCGTTCGAGCTCCATCGAATTGAGCGGCATCTAGTTGCTCACGGTGACGATCACGGATTCGCTAGTCACTTGAACCGTCGTCGGTTTCTGCTCTTCGAAGATTGTGGCGGCTTCGAGGCGCGCGAGATACGGTGTCACGAAAAAGCGGAAGAGCACTTTGACGAGTGCTGCTGCGGGAATGCCGAGTAAGAGTCCGGGCACACCGAAAAGTTCGCCGCCGGCAAAGACCGCGAACATCACGCCGATCGGCGAGACCCCAACCGATTTCGACATGATCTTGGGCACGAGGACGTTGTCGCCGATGCGGGCGATCACGAAAATCGCGACGCTCACCCAAATGACCATACCCGGCCCCTGCGGCAGTGCGAGCAGAGCGGCGAGCACTTGCGCGACGAGCATGCCGACGAACGGAATCGAGTAGGCAAGGCCGCACACAACGCCCAAGAGCAACGCGAATTGAAAGTGCGAGAGCGCGAGCACGATCCAGACCGAGACGCCGACGATCACGCTGAGCGCGGCTTGACCGGCCACGAAATGTCCGAAGATCGAGACGATTTCGACGCCGAGCATCTGAACCGATTCGCGTCGCGCCGGCGGCACGAACACGAGCAGCGAGCGCAACACGCCGCGCCCGCGCGCGAGAAAGAAGATCGAGAGGATCAGCGAGGAGACGCCGATGAAAAGCGCACCGATCGCCTGCAGCGCGATCGAACCCGCCGACGTGATGACGACCGAGAGAATGCCCGCGACGCGCTGGCCGACTTGATTTTCGAGGTCGGCCAAACCCGGCATCGGCACGTGCGGGAAACGGGCGTGGATGAGACCCTCGATATTCACGACAAATCGTTGTGATGCCACCACATAGTCCGGGCTGTTGAGCAAGAGTGCTTGCAATTGAGCGAACGAGACGGGAACGACGATCACGAGAATGACGATCAGCGCGCCGAGCAAACCGAGATAGACGATGGCGATCGCAAGGGCCCGCGGCATCCGACGTTCGAGCCGCGAGGTGAGCGGATAGGCGCCGAACGCGATAAACGAGGCGATGAAGAACACCGTCAGCGTTTTGGGAATGCGGACCGCGATAAGGACGAGCACAAACGCGATCGCAACCAGGCCGAGGCCCACGCTCACACGGCGGACGATCGTTGCCGTCATGCGAGCGTCTTCGTGAGCAGCCGTCGCTCGGTTTTGAAACCGACCTGCGCGTACAACCCGGCCGCCTCGGCATTCCCTTCGGTCACCATGAGCGAGAGATGCGGCAGGCCGCGTTCGCGCGCCTCGCGTTCGGCCGCATCGATCAACGCGCGGCCGACGCCGCTGCGACGCACGTCCGCTTCAACCGCCATGTAGGCGACGAAGCCTTGCGGGGCCATCGTCACTTCATCGGGCAACGAATCGAGCAGCAATAAGAACCCGACGCTCCGCTCGCCAGCGTGCGCGATCAGCACGACGTGCGGCTGATCGAAGACGTATTCCGCCAGTCGTTCGAATGCGAGTTCGACGATCGGCAAGGTCGTCGAACGCAGCGGGGAGACGCTCGTCTCGACCGTGCGTCGGCCGAGGTCGAGCACGAAGGCACGATCGCGAAGCTCGCCGTGGCGGATCGCGATCGCCGGGTTCACGCCAGTGCCGGTTCGGCGCGCCACTGCCCGACGAGCGTTTCGAGAACGGCGACGAGCTTCGCATTTTCCTCGGGCGTGCCGATCGTGATGCGCAAATAGTTCGGCAGGCTCAAGCCATCGCCACTGCGCACAACGATGCCGCGCGCGAGCAATGCTTCGTACGCTTCTTCGGCAACGATCGGCACGCGCACCGCGATGAAGTTCGCCGCCGTCGGATACCACGAGAGGCCGAGGCGCGCGAAGGCGGCTTCGAGATACGCTTTCCCCTCGGCGTTCGTGCGCAGCGTACGCTCCATGAACTCCGTATCCTCGAGCGCTGCGAGCACGGCGGCGGCGGCCGGGCCCGAAACGTTGAACGGCGTGCGCACGCGTTGCACGACATCGATCATCTCAAGCGATGAGATCGCATACCCGAAACGCAGCGAAGCAAGCCCGAAAATCTTCGACATCGTGCGCGTGACGATCGTGAGCGGTCGATGCTTCACGATCTCCGCACCCTCGATGCTGTGCGCGGGCATATACTCGCGGTACGCTTGATCGATGACGAGTACGATCTCCGCGGGTAACGCCGCGACGAAGCGATCGAATGTCACCGGGTCGATGTGCGTGCCGGTCGGATTGTTCGGATCCACGATGACGACGAATTTGGTTTTTGGACCGATGCGTGCGAGCATCGCATCCAGATCGTGAACGCCGTCTTTGAGCGGCACTTTGACCGGCACGCCGTCGCGCAAGAGCGTGTATTTCGGAAAGAGCGAGAACGTCGGGTCGGCCATCACGACTTCATCGCCCGCTTCGATGAACGCCTCGAAAAGGGTCATCAGCACATCGTTGCTGCCATGCCCGACGATGATGTTGTCTTTCGCCAAGCCGAACGGCGCAGCGAGACGCGCGCGCAGCACGGGATAGTCGTCGTCGGAATAGACGCTCAGGTCATCGACGCGCGCAAGCGCGGCCGCGGCTTTTGGCGAGCAGCCGAGCGGGTTCTCGTTCTGCGAGAGTTTGATGACCTCGGTGAGGCCGTAGCGCTGTTTTGCCTGGGCAACCGTCGTTCCGGCTTTATACGGCTTTTGCCGTAAGACCGCGGACCGAACGAGGCGTGAGACCGGGGAATCCATACCGACCTCTTCGCTACGCAGGCTTGAGAAACCGCGAGCCGGGTTCGGTGATCGCCTCACCGGCCCGACATTGCGGACAGTCTGCGGGCGCATAGCTCTCGATCGGCAAGAACAACAGCGGAAACGTTGGAACGCCGAAATCAACTTCGCTGCGCTGAACGATCAGACCGACCGCCGCAACGGAGGCGCCGGTCGCCTGCACCACGTCGATCACTTCACGCACGGAAAGGCCCGTCGTAACGACATCCTCCACGATGAACGCGCGATCGCTCGGTGCGAGCGCGAAGCCACGGCGCAGGGTTGCGATGCCGCCTTCTTTTTCGACGAATATCCCGAGGACGCCGAGTTGGCGCGCGACCTCATAGCCGAGCACGATGCCGCCGACCGCAGCGCTGACGACGACGGTCGGCTTCGAGGAGCGCACGCTATCGGCGAGCGCCTTGGCGACGACTTCGACCAGTACTGGATCTTCGAGAATGCGGAATTTCTGCACGAAGCGATTCGAATGCCGACCGCTCGAGAGTTTGAAGTGACCGTCGAGTAGTGCGCCGCGCGCTTGCATCTCTGCATACAGTTTCTCGGAGACATCGTCGCTCATGCGCGCACACCGCGGAGTTCGTCCAAAATCGCACTGGCCGCCGCCACCGGGTCGGTCGCCTCGACGATCGGACGTCCGACGACGATGTAGTCCGCGCCGACCGCCTGCGCTTCCGTCGGCGTTGCCGCTCGCTTTTGGTCGCCGTGGGCCGCTCCGCTCGGTCGAATTCCGGGGCAGAGTGTCGCGAAATCCCCGCCGAAAAAGCTCTTCAGATCCGCCACCTCACGCACGCTACACACCACCCCACGGCAGCGCGCATCGCGCGCGAGCGCCGCGAGACGAATCGCGTTTTCGCCCGGTCCGCCGCTGAGTCCGAGTTCGTTCAAATCTTCCGCGCCGATGCTCGTAAGGATCGTGACGGCAAGAATGCCCGGTGCGGGAATTCCCAACTGCGCGGCCCGTTCGCCCGCGGCATCGACCGCCGTCTTCATCATCTCGCCGCCACCGAGCGCGTGGATCGTCACGAGTTTCACGCCCGGTCGAACGAGCGTCGTCATCGCCGCGCCGACCGTTCGCGGAATATCGTGCAGCTTCACATCGAGCATGTACTGCGCGCCCGCGGCATCGAGCACCGAACGGATCGCATCGCCGAAGCCGTACACGGCCTCGTATCCGATCTTGAAGGTCACGCCGAGCGGCGCGAGTGCGTCGATCAGAGCGCGCGCACGAGCGAGCGAGGGAACATCGAGGGCGACGACCAGCTGGGACTGCACGATTAGCCTTCATCTCCGTGAATCTCGGTAGAATTTTTGAAACCGACGTTTGCTTTACCGATGATGTCGGCAAGCGACTCGAGATTGCGTTCTGCAAGATAGTCGCGGATGCCATCCGCGATCCGAATCGGTGCGCGCGGATCGGTGAAGTTCCCCGTCCCGATCGAGACGGCGGTCGCACCGGCAAGAATGAATTCGAGCGCGTCGCTAACCGTTTCGATGCCGCCTTGGCCGACGATCGGAATCGAGACCGCGCGCGCTACTTCGTACACCGCAAGCACCGCGATCGGACGAATCGCGGGACCCGAGAGTCCGCCGGTTACGTTGCCTAAGCGCGGCGTCCACGCGTTGATGTCGATCGCCATGCCGCGCACGGTGTTGATGACCGCGAGCGCATCCGCCCCCGCGGCTTCCGCTTCACGCGCGATCAGCGTGATGTCGGTGACGTTCGGGGAGAGTTTCACGATCAGCGTTTTGGCCGTCGCCTTGCGCGCTGCCGCAACGACCTTGTGCGTGAGCCGCGGATCGCACGAGAACGTCTCGCCTTCGCTTGCAACGTTCGGGCACGAGATGTTGAGTTCGATTGCATCGATTTCATCGCACGCGCCGAGTTTTTCGGTCGTATACGCATAATCATCGAGTGAAAATCCGGCGACACTTCCGATCACGCCGCACGGACGCGAACGAAACTTCGGCACATCGTGAACCAAGTAATGATCGATCCCGGGATTCTGCAAGCCGATGGCGTTGAGCATGCCGCCCGGCGTTTGCACCAGGCGCGGCGTCGGATTGCCGAGCCGCGGCGCGCGCGTCACGCTCTTGAGCACCACCGCACCGATACCGGCGAGGTCGACAAACGGCGCGTATTCCTCGCCCGAGCCGTAACAGCCGCTGCCCATCAGCGTCGGATACGCAAGATCCAGGCCGCCGAGACGCACGCGCAGGTTCGGTTGCACGCGCGGTTGTTGCACCGTTTCCCCTACCACCGCAACTCGTGGGCCCAGAAGACCGGCCCTTCTTTGCAGATGCGTGCGTGGACGTAGTCGCGTGATTCGTCGGCTGCCGGTTCGGGAAACCTCGGCGCTTGTGCGCTTGCGCGGTCGAGCGGAATCACACAGCCCCAGCAAGCGCCGACGCCGCAAGCAAACGTCTCTTCGAGCGAGAGCTGCGCGCGCAATCCGCGTTCGCTTGCGACGCGCGCGACCGAGCGCAGCATCGGCGACGGACCGCATGCCAGCAGGAGCGCGGGTGGGTCTTCCGTGCGTAGAAGATCGGTTACGTAGCCGTGGTGTCCAAAGGTACCATCATCGGTTGCGCATTCGACGGCGCAGCCCGCGGCTGCGAAGAGATCGCGATCGACCAACGCAGCAGCCGTGCGCGCGCCGTAATATAATGTCGCGCGCTTTCCGCGCTTGACGATCACGTGGGCGGCCAAGAGAACCGAGGCAAGGCCCACGCCGCCCGCGACGATTCCGACGTGCTCGGGCAAATCGTCGAGGAAAAAACCATTTCCCAGCGGAGCGAGTAACTCGAGCATTTCACCTGGCGCAAGCGCGGCGAGCGCCCGCGTACGCGGGCCCGCTTCGACGAGCATCAGACTGATGCGCTCGTCCGCCGCCTCGTACACGCCGAGTGCAACGGCGGCTTGAACGCCCGCGGGTGGGATCGCCATCACGAAATGTCCGGGCCGGCTTGCTGCGGCGAGCGCGGGCGCATGCAGCCCGAGGATCACGATTCCGGGTGCCGGTTCGCGCCGATCGAGCACGCGCGAGGTGTGAATCGCGGGCCCCGCGAGCAAAGTTGGCATCTCCGCAAGGTTCGTCACCTACGAATATTTACACTGTTGTCAGGTAACCTACTGAACTTGCTGGACACATTGTCCGTTACTAGAGACAGAGACCCAAATCAAAATAGCCCGAAAGGAGGGCATCGAGATGACAGGAGTTATGGTGTTCAGGACCCTAGCCGACGCGCTGAGAGCGGGCTACCAAGTCTATGATCGCACCGAAGCCGGCTATCTCGTTCGTACGCGAACGGCCGCGGGCTGGGCGATGGCGATCGTCCACTGTCGGTAACCCGACCCAAAATCAGCTAAAAAGAAACGGGGCGCTCCGGCGCCCCGCTTCTTTTTGTTCCGTTTGCCGATAGGACTGAAGTGAGTAATCTCGGACGAATCCGCCGCGTCGATACCGGCAATCCAAGCGCCACATCGGGAGCCGGGACCGCGCGTCCCATGGCGACGGAAGACCGGTCGGGCATCGTCCCCTCGGTTTCCGGCACCGCGATACTCAATCTGACCGAGGATCAAACGACGAACATTCGCCAGTTGCTGATGGCTCTACGTCGCGGCCAGCGCGCCGCATCCGATGTGCGCGGCCAGATTTTCGGCATGCTCAGCGGCGGCCAACGCCGCGTGCTCGACGCGGCCTATTTCATTATTTCCGTTCGCGTCTAGCGAATATCCGGCGGGGGCGTCGGCCGTTTGAGTTCTTCGTAGGTGGTCGCACGCGGTTGCGGGTGCGGCTCGTAATAGGTGTCAGCGACGTTGGGCGGCGGCTGCGGCGCGCCGTAGTCGGCCTGGCCCGGCGGATAGATCGGCAGTCCGAAGCGGGCGCCGGAGAGCAGCGCGATGATGAGCTGGGCGATGCCGATGAACATCGGGATCAGTCCGCCGATCAACCACGGACCGGGTTCGATCGTGGGCGATCCAAACGCGCCGCCACTCGAATGATAGCCGATGAACGAGAGCCCGATGAAGATCGCAAGGCCGATGCACGTGAAGATGATGCCGGTACGCAGCGCGCGCTGGGCGGAGTTCGCATCGTAATACTCGGCCTGCGGAGCTTGCGTCGGCGGAATGGGTCCGGAGCTTTGCGCGTTCCAGGGCGGCGGCGGGGGGGCAAACCCGCCTTTGAATCCGCGCTTGCCGAAACCGCCCGTCGGGATGTAACCGCGTCTGATCAATTCGATTCGCTCGCGATGTGCGAGCACGCGCATCGTCACGAACGCAATGATCGGCGCGCCGAAGATAAAGAAGATCGCAAAGATCTCGACCATTCTACACCCGGCCCGTTCGTGAAAGATATACCGACCCGTTGGACGTCGACACGCTCAACGCTCCGCGCCCATCGCCGTACTTGGTAATCGTGTTGTCTCCATCTTCAGTCACCGAGATCCCACCTGAGGCATGCACCGAGCCGTTCGATGCGGACGCCGTAACGGTCGTATCAGAATCGCTCGGCAGCGTAACGTTGACGCTCCCATTCGATCCCTCCACCGCGTAGTCGCCTCCTGGCGCCAAACGTCCCGTAAATTCGATTTTTCCGTTTGACGCCCTTAGCTCGAGTTTCGCATCTCCGCCCTCGATGGCAACGTTTTCCGCGACGCCCGTCTGTGGGCTCACGTCGTCGAACACCACCCGGTGCTCGTTGCCCGTTTCGATCTCCACGGCAAAGCCCGGCGCGTCGATCTCGACGTGCGGCGCGGCGCCGACCTTCACGGCCTGGTGCGGAGTCGCGAGCGGCTTCCTGCCGCCTTCGGGAAGAGGCGCAGCCGAGGCCGTCATCGACTCGGAACGCCAGGTGACGGCAGTGATCATCGTGCCGACGATCGCGAGTTCGACGAGAGCGAGCGCCAGGATGAGCCGGCGGAGTTTTAGATCGAAATGCATCAGAACCTGGCGGGCGAAGGGGAGAGGGTGCGCATGGAAACGGGTCCTCCCGGTGGGATGTGGTCCATGTACGGTTGCCTGCGGTCCATGTTTCGTCGCGGGGATCGAAACATCGGCTTCGCCTGCCCGTACATGCGGATACCGTGGCAGTCGCTTTTGCCGAACTCCCGCCGCTCGTACGTATGGTCACCGACGACGAGCTGATCGCCGCAACGCTCGGCGGTCGGCGCGAGGCGTTCGGGGATCTCGTGGAACGGTACGAACGCGCGGTCTACCATCTTTCGTATCGCACCTTGCACGATGTGGAAGAAGCCAAGGATGCAACGCAAGAGGCGTTCTTCAAGGCGTTTCGGGCCCTTGCCACGTTCAAGACCGGGGCGAAGTTTTCGACCTGGATTCTCTCGATCGCCTACCATGCGTGTTGCGACCGGCTGGCTCGCCGCAAACGCTATAGCTATGACGAACTCCCCGACGCTGCGGATTTGACCGCGGGACCCGAGGGGTTGGCGATTTTGGGAGACGAGGCCCGGCGCTTACGCACCGCAATCGACGCTTTACCGGAAAAATACCGCACGGTCATCACGCTCTACCACCTTTCCGGGAAACAGTACGATGAGATCGCAACCATCCTCGACATCCCGATGGGAACGGTAAAAACGCATCTTTTCCGGGCCAAGGAGCTGTTGCGAAAAGCACTCAGCGACTCGGTTGCAGAAGTGAGGAAATAATGGACGACGCTGCTCTCGAACGTGCGCTCTTTGCGCTCCCGCTCGAAGAACCACCGGCCGATCTGCGAGGCCGAATCCTCGCGGCGACGGTGTATCGTCCCGCGCTGCCGTTCAAGATGTGGGAAGTCTGCCTCATCGGCACGCTCATGGCGCTCGCTGTCTGGCTGATGATTGCGGTCCTCACCGCCGTTCCCGATTCGAGCGCCCGCCTCGCAAACGCCGCGGCGTCCCTCATGGATCGGCTCGTCAGCTCCGTCTCACCGAGCATCCTCGGCTGGATCGTGGTCGGCGCCAGTTCTGCGTTCTGGATCTCACAGTTCACCGTTCCGCGCGCGCTCCCGGCGCGTCGCAACCGGTAAGGAGCCCTTTGAACAACGGCGAGCGGAAGTACAAAATTCTCGTCGTCGAAGACGACGTCCAGATCAGCCGCGTGCTCGAACTCGAGCTCAAACACGAGGGCTACGAGGTCGAAACGGCGCGCGACGGACTTACCGGTTTAGAACGAGCGCTCAAAGAGCCCGATTTGATCATCCTGGACTGGATGCTTCCCAAGCTCGACGGTCTGGAAGTGCTCAAACGCATCCGCACCAAGAGCCAAACGCCGGTCATCATGCTCACGGCCAAAGATCGCATTCCGGATCGCGTTTCGGGCCTCGATACGGGCGCCGATGATTATCTTTCCAAACCGTTCTCGATCGAAGAATTGCTGGCGCGCGTGCGCGCGCGGTTGCGCGACCGCAATCCCGTCGTCAACGTGCTTACGGCAAAAGATCTCACCATGGATCGCGACCGACATGAAGTCGAACGCGCCGGAAAAAAAGTCACCCTCACCGCAAAAGAGTACGCGCTGCTGGAATATCTGTTGTTGCATCGCAACAAAGTCCATACGCGCGACGAACTCTTCAATGGCGTCTGGGGCAGCGATTTCCTCGGCGACTCGAACTTGATCGATGTGTATATTCGCTATCTGCGCGGCAAGATCGACGACGGGCATGACGATAAACTGATTCAGACGGTTCGCGGCGTCGGATACGCCCTTAAAGAGTAGCCGATCAATTCGCTCCGCACGCGTATCGCCGCATGGTACGCGACGCTCATCGTCGTCGTTATCGCGATCGCGGCGATCGCACTCACGTTTGCCTTTCAACGCATTCTCCTCGATCAAGCCCAAGCGCAAATCAAAACGATCGCGGATCGCATTCAAACCGACGTCGATCCCTATCGCGTCGGTGGTTCGTTTTTCCCATCTACTCCGATTGAGATCGATCAGCGGCTGACCAATCAGCAGCAGCTCAACTACTATTCGGGACCGACGACCTACGTAACGATCACGACGCCCGACGGCGAGATTCGCGGCAAATCATCCAATCTTGCCGCACCGTTCAAACTCGAACATGCCGCGGACGCGCAGTATCACATCGAGCGCATCGGCGGCGCAGACTTGCTCGTGTACGACGTTCCGATCTACGAGGGATCGCAACAGTATTACACCGCGATCATCGCCGAGCGACTCGATAACATCAACAGTCTGGTCACGCGCGCGAAGCGCGTCCTCGTGCTCGTCGCGCTGCTCTCGACGATCGTCGTCGTCGGCGTCTCGACGTTTATCGCGAACGCCGCCATCGACCCGATCAAGCAACTCACGACGGCGATGAAAGAGATCGGCTCCGATCGTCTCGACCGACGCCTCGCGTGGAGCGGACGAGCGGACGAAGTCGGCCAACTGGCGCTCGCCTTCGATGCGATGCTCGCGCGTTTGCAAGATGCCTTCGCACGCGAACGACAATTTATCTCCGATGCATCGCACGAACTCAAGACGCCGCTCACCGTGATCAATGCAAACGCGCAACTCCTCGAACGCTGGGGCGATCGCGATCCCGAGGTACGCATCGATAGTCTCGCTGCGATTCGCACCGAGAGCGCGTCCCTTGCCGCAATGGTCAACGGCATGCTCACCCTAGCGAAGGCCGACAGCGGCGACGACATTCCCAAAGAGCCGCTGATCTTGGAGCGCTTAGTCGCCGACGTCGTCGTTCACGCCCGGGATCGCGCCGTACGCAAAGGCTTGAATTTATCGTATGACGGAATTTCCGGATCGCGTTCGGTCGTCCTCGGCGATGCCTCGCTCCTGCGACAGCTGTTTTCGAATCTGATCGACAACGCGATCAAATTCACCGACTCGGGCACGATCGTGGTGCGGACGAGCGGAACGGAGAGCGAAGCAATCGTCGAAGTGCTCGATAGCGGCGTCGGCATCGATCCCGCAGTGGCCGAGCAGCTATTCGATCGCTTTTTCCGGAGCGACGCCTCGCATTCGCGCACGATCGAGGGCACGGGTTTGGGACTTGCCATCGTTCGCAGCATCGCGCGCGTGCATGGCGGCCGGGTCAGTGCCGCACCGCGACCCGAGAGCGGTTCGGTCTTTCGCGTGGTTTTACCGACGGCGCGCGAAACGATCATCGACCGTTAATGAACAAGTGAACGCGCGAATCGTACTATGAGAGTCGTGTTCCCTCGGTTTCTTACGCTGGTTCGACCGCTCGCCGCTCGAATCGCCCTCGCCGTCGGCCTCTCGCTACTTCCGGTCGCCGGAGCGGCTCAGACGACCACGTACGACGTTGGCGACCGAGCGCTCGTCTCGATCGAGGCAAAGCAGGCGGATATTCTCGTGAAAACCTGGGATCGGCCGGTCGTTCAAGTCGAAACCGAGGAAGATTTTGCGATTTTGAATGGCCCGTTCGACAACGGTCTTTTGGATATCCCGGTCTATCCGGAGCGTCTCCAATTCGGAGAGACGACGATCAATCTTGCGCCCGAGAGCTTCCCCGTGACGAGCGTTCCACGCATGAGCCGCGGAGCGGTGAAGATCGGTACGCGCCAGACCTCCGGAAGCATGACCGTCACCGTCCCCGCCTCGACCGCGTTCATCATCATTCGGGCGAATGGCGGCCGCGTGCGCATGAACGACTACCGCAGTGGTACGTTCTTTATCGCGCTTCGCAACGGGATCATCGCGCTGAGCGACGTGGGCGGCGAGGGGTTTCTGCAGCTCCTACGCGGGCACGTCTCGGTCACCGACTCCAGTTTCACACGCCTGCGCGCGCGAACGGCGGCCGCGAACATGCTTTTTGAGAATTGTCACGCGCGTCAGATCGAAGCTTCGAGCGTCGCGGGCTCGATCGTGTACGACAACGGCAGTTTCGAGCCGGGTCTCGCGCGCTTCGATTCGCTCGAAGGCAACGTCGCCGTCGGCGTGTCCGGCAACGGTCAGATCGGCGCCCGCACGATCGACGGCCACATCTACACCTCGTTCGATCGTCGTAACGTTCCGATCGAAGCACGTCCGAACGAAACAGCCGTCACGCTCGGCAGTTCGACCGCACCCTCGATCAACGTATCGAGCGCGCGCGGCAACGTGTTTCTCTACGACGGATCGATGGGATCCAGGGGTTTCCTTGCCGATGAGTGGCAGCCGATGCGCCAGCTCTACGTCAACCGCCGTCGCATCGCGGGCGGTGCACGTATCGCCCCGCGCCCGCAAGCGACGCGACTGCAACCGTCGCACCCGCTGCCGCACCCTTTGCCGCATCGGCCAGGCGCCGTGCAGATTCGCGGTTTCCGTACGCTCTCGCGCTGAGCGCGTTTGCGCGGATGCTAGAGTAAAAACTTTCGCATCACCGCAACATCGAGTTTAAAAGTATGCTGCGGTAAGACGGCCTCGAGCTTATAACCGCAGGCTTCGAAAAATCGTTGGACGTCGCGCTCGTGGAAAACTTCGAGCGTGACCTTGTGGCAGTTGTAGTAGTTGGCGATTTCCTCGCAGCGCAGCACGAGGGCGCGCCCCACGCCTTGACGCCGCGCGGTCGGCAGCACGATGAGTGCTTCGATGTGGGCGAGCGAGGCGGCGATGCGCGTGCGCAGCGCTCCGACGATCGCACCATCGAGGCGGGCGATAACGTCGTGACCTTGCTCGTGCCAAACGACGCGGAATTCCCACAGCGCCGAACGCCAATCGCGATCGTGCATCTGCCAGAACGCATCGAGTTCGCCCGGTTTGGCGCTTTCGATTTCAAGCAACGTCGTACGTCCAGCCATCGTATGCGGCATAGGCGCGGACGCCGAATTCATCTTCGATCGCGTGTGCGAGTTTGCGCGGGTCGCGTTCGAGCATCTTCGTGCCGAAGTGCGTCATGATGACGGCGCCCGGCCGAATTCCCTCGATCAGTGCGCGCGCGTCATCGAAAGTAAGATGATCGACGTCCATCGTATCGCGAAAACGTAAGACGTTGAGGATCAGCACGTCGGGTGCGTGCGCGCGATAGTCGTCGATCAGTCCGGGGAAAAAACGCGTACACGGCAAGTACGAAACGGTCTTGCCCGCATAGCGAAAGTGCATGCCGTACGTTTCGACCGGGTGAACGTGGCGGATGGACGTCCGCAGTTCGACATCGTTGATGGCGATCGGATCTCCGCGCTCCACCAGAAACTCTTCGCGCGGAACGAACCGACGCACGTAGGGAAAAATCACGGGCTCGCCTTCGAAGGCATCGCGCGGGGCGATGAGCGCGCCGCGCGGTTTCCAACCGCCCTGGGACATCGCCTCGACCATCACGTTGACATCACCCGCGTGGTCCAAATGTTTGTGAGAGAGCACGATTGCATCGAGTTGCGCGGGCTCGCGCGGCGGAATCGCCGAGAGCGCCCGTACGAGTGCGCCGGGGCCCGGATCGAGGTGAATCTGCGTCTCGCCGAAGCGCAGCCAGATGCCGCCTGAGGCGCGGATTTGCTTTGCGACGACGAACCGCGCGCCGCCGGTACCGAGAAAATGAACGGAGATCATCGAGAGAGTGGAGTGCTCCGCGCGGCTACCCATTCCTCGATGAGCGGCCAGGTTGCCGTACGCGCGCCGCTGCCCGCGACGAGCGCGATGTGGCCGCCGGGCACGCTTGCGAAGCGCCGATCGGCGCTGCGAACGAGATCGACGAGCGGGGCGCAGGCGGCCGACGGCGCAATTCGATCCTCATCGGCACCGATTGCCAAGAGCGGCGCGGTAATATCCCGCAAACGTATGCTGGTGCCGTCGATCGTCAGCGTCCCCGCGAAAAGCCGGTTCTCGCGGTAGAGATCGACGATCCACGTGCGCGCCGCCTCGCCCGGCAGATCGAGCCACGTCCGCGACCACGTTGCAAGCGCCGCGTGCGCGGGGTCGTTCCCGGCTTTTTGCGCCGCTTCAAAACGTGCGGTGGGGCGCAAAAGCGTGAACGCCGCCTCGATCATCGTCGCCGGCACGTTGCCGAAAATCGCAAGCACCCGTTCGAGATCGAGTACGTCGGGTGCACTCCAGCGAGCGAGTCGTCCGCCGTGTCGAAAGTCGATCGGTGCGGCGAGCGTCACGATGCGATCCGGCGCGCCGAGCATCGCGCGCGCCGCATAGCTTGCAACGAGCGTGCCGCCCATGCAGTAGCCGAGAAACGTGCATCCGCGGCTCGCGGCATCATCGCGCACGCGCTCAGCCGCATCGTCGATCGCTTCCAGCAAGTCGCCAAAGCCGAGCGTGCGATCTTCGTAGCCGAACACACCCCAATCGAGCAGATACGGCTTCAGCCCACGACCGATCAGCGCTTCGATAAACGAACGTCCCGGCGCAAGGTCGAGCAGCGTCGGTCGACCGATCAGCGGCGGCACGATCAAGACCGGGGTTCGATAGCGCGCGTCGGGCGTCTCGTAGGCGAGGAGCGTCATCTTCCCGCGCACCATCAGCGCGCGGGTTCGAAGATGCGATTCGTGGACGGCTTGGGCTACCAACCCATGTAAATTCCGCCGTTGATGTTCAACGACTGGCCCGTCATATACTCCGCCTCGGTGCAGAGAAAGCGCACGCCGCGCGCGATCTCACGCGGATAGGCAACGCGATGCATCGGAATGCGGTCGAGAATTTTCTCCTTGATATTTTCCGGGACGCTCGCCCACATTTCTGTTTCGACAAAGCCCGGGCAGACCGCGTTGACGGTAATTCCGTGCGTCGCAAGTTCGATTGCAAGCGACTTCGTAAAGCCGATGATCCCGGCTTTGGCGGCCGAGTAGTTCGATTGACCGAAATTGCCCATCTGGCCGACGAACGAGCTGATGTTGACGATCCGTCCGAACTTCTTCTCCATCATGTAGGGCACGGCGATATGGCAACAGTTCATGACGCTGGTGAGATTGGTATCGATCACCTCGTGCCAATCGCTGAGCTGCATCTTCTTGAACGTACGATCGCGCAAGATCCCCGCGTTGTTGATGAGGATATCGATGCGGCCGCACTTTTCGTTCACGCGATCGAGCATCGCGCGCACGTCATCGACCCGCGAGACATCGCCGATCTCGTGATGCGCCTTGCCGCCGCTCGCCACGATCGAATCGACGACCGACTGCGCCGAATCCTTACCGCGCACGTAGTTCACGACGACGTGCGCCCCGACGCGCGCGAGTTCGGTGGCGATCGCCGAGCCGATTCCGCGCGAACTCCCGGTGATCAAGGCGACTTTGCCGGCGAGGGGTAAATCGAGTTCCGACGAGGGACGCGGCAGTGTATCCATGTCGCGGAGACGTACTCGCTCTCGGGCGTACTTTCCCCAGTGCGATTTGCCACTAGTCTTCTCGCGCCGACGACTTCGCTTTCTTGGACTTCTTCTTTGTTTTCTTGCGCGACTTCATCGTCGAGCGTGCGAGGACGAGATCGAGTTTATCGGCGAGCGCATCGACGCGGGCCCCGAGTGCCGCCAGATCCGCCCGCGTCGGCACGTTTGAGGCGGCGAGTGCCCGGTCGATCGAGTCGCGCGACTGCGCCATCGTATCGAGATACGCGGAAAGAACGACACCGAGCTGCTTTGCAAACGCCTCGCTCGCGCTTGCATTCTCGAAGGCCGCGGTAAAGCGAGACAAAAACGCGAGCGGATCGTTCGATCCACCCGCGCCGGGAATTCCCGTTTTGGGGTCGATGGTTAGTTCTGGCTCGCGCTCGCCGAGCGCTGCTGCATCTCTTGCACGCGGCTCGCGAAGGTTTCGAGCGTCTTGTCCGCGCTCTCTTTGACCGAGGTCAGGTTGGAGACGCCGGTACGGACGAGACCTTGCGCCGTCGCCAGCGTTTGCTCCTGAAGCGCGGCTGAATGCGAGGTCAGCGATTCCGCTACCTGGGCGGCGTGCGTACTTGCGTGCTGCATTTCGCCAACGGTGAGGTCGACGAGCTGGTGCGCGCGGTCGAGGTTCTCACGCCAGGCGATTTCGACGGCGCTCGAGCTGTACGGACGGGTAACGATTTCGAAGGTCGACTTCGCAAAGCCCAGCATGCGCTGGTTCGCTGCCGCGAACGCCTCGACGTAGGTGGTGTAGATGTCGGCGGTGAGGCTCATCGCGCCTTTGGTCTGGTCGCTTGTGTTCATGAATCTCCTTTGGTGGGCGGCTTTGTCCACTGCCCGGTGTAGAGGCTGAAAAACGCGTCCAGGTTCGTGCGGTACTGCTCGAGCGCAGTGCTCCACATCTTGAGCGCATCGTTGCCGGTATCGGTGAGCGTATACACGCGCCGGGCCGGCCCTTGGTCCGCCTCGTCCCACCACGAGGAGATGTACCCGTCGCGTTCCAGTTGGCGGAGCGCGCGATACACCGTCCCGGGGTCCGAGACGACCGAAAAATTCTCGCGCAGCTCTTTCATGATCTCGTACCCGTGAAGGTTGAGATCTTTGAGCATCACGAGTAGCCACGCCATGAGGTAGTTTTTGGGCGTCCCGCGCGGCGGGAGCCCGGCGTCGCTTTTCCCGGGTGTCTCGGTGGACGATTTCATACGGGGGGACCTTTCGGGAGGCCGTCCTCCCTAGTGACAGTTTACACCTAGATGGAGATTTGGTCAACCACGTCGGCCACCAGGCAAATCGCTTCGCCTTCGACGACGGTCGCTCCGTCGGCATTGGTCACCTGAGTTGCCAAGGTCAGAATCGCTCGCTCCGGTCGGTAGCCGGTCACCGTGACCGTCGCCGTAAGCGTATCCCCATGAAAGACGGGTTTCTTGAAGGACGCCTTCTGACTGAGATAAATCGTCCCCGGCCCCGGGAATTTCGAACCGAGAACGGCGGAGATGTGTGCAAGCGCGATGGCACCATGGGCGATCGGTCGCTCGAACCGCGTCCTTGCGGCGTACTCGGCATCGAGGTGCACCGGGTTCGTATCGCCCGACAGCTTGGCGAAGGCGGTGACGTCCTCCGTAGAAACCGTGCGGGTGAGCGAGGCCGTCTGTCCGATCGAATAGTCCACGGCAAGTCCCATGCCGCACGTGCACTGGCAACGCCTGGTGAGGGAACAAAGTCAGCTCTCGATCCATTGGCGCGATTCAGACTCAAAGGTAAGGCAACGTTTTCAACCGGCAATGGCCCACATCGCGACGTGGATGAGCATCTCGAATATCGATCCGCTGCGCTACTCCGATACGGATCACTCCGATGCGAACGTCGTCGCGCGCGCCGTGCGCGGCTATTGGGTCGAAGTCCTCGATGATGCCGGCGATCGATTGATCCATTTGCACCTCATCGCGGGACCACAAGCACATCGACAGCAATTTTGGTTTCAAGATGTCTACATCGATCAGAGCACCGACTTGCCGATCCGCGTCAATTGGGCAGGCGACGATAGCACGATGACGGCGGATTATGAGACCGTGCAAGGCAGTTGGCTGCTGATTTCCGCAGCGAGAAAGAAGTCGTGCGCGCACCGTTTCCCGCACCGCCGAATATCGATTTACTCGGTACATTTACGCACGACGGCTTTTTCCAATATCGTTTGAAGGGCAAATTCACCGACGTCGATTTGCGGTTTTCGAACGTGGAACCGCTCAAATATGAGGCATCTGTCCGACGCGACAACGGCGTCGTCGACGATGCGGACGACCGGCTCACCCATTTGCAATTCTTACCGAACTCGACGGCGCTCGCGCAAAAGACGTGGTTCAAAGACGTTTACATCGACAAGACGACCGATCTCCCAATTCGGATCGTCAAAGGCGAAGAGTACGGTACGATCGCGGCCGACTATCAAACGATCCAGGGACACTGGCTCTTGAAATCGTTTGCGATGAACAACATCTGGCACCCCTTCGGCTTCCTCGCCATCGCGGGCAACTTCGAATCGACGTTCGATGACTATACGTTCAGCGACACCGCACCTGACCCGCGTTTGATTCCGGTGCCCAGCCCGAGCCCTGCGTAACGCGAACGCGCAGTGTCGCAAATCTGTCTAGCGGTTCAAGGCGCTCATGATTTTCGTTTTTGTAAAGTCATCGCCCTTATAGAGAAGCGGTTCGTTTTGTGCTATGGCGGTTGCATACGTGAGGCAATCGCCGAAGTTCAGGCCAGCGGGATGGCGGCCTTTGCCGAAGTAGCGATAAGCTAATCGTGCATAGTTAGCTTCGAGTTGTCCAAATGGTTCGACGTGGACATCGAGGGCGATGAGGAAGCTGTCGAGATCGGCCGATCCGACGTCACCAAGCGCTTGTCGCGCGACGATTTCACATTCGAGCAACGTTGGCGCACCAACGCGCAGGCTCTCGGCGCGCTCGATGGCCTCACGGTAGACGTCGGCGTCTTCTTCGTCTCGTAGGATTGCAATAATCGCAGATGTGTCGAGGACCATCAGATCGGCGCCCCAGCTGCGTCGTAGCCAACGATCTCTTCATGGGAACGCGAGTCGAGAACGATGCGGGAATGCGCGGTTTGCTGAATTCGATCGAGTGCAACTTTCCTGCTCTTACGCTGGCGAACAACGGCAAGACGCACGCGCAGAGCCTCCGTGACTGCAGTCGTCAAGCTTTCACCCGTTTCTCGCGCCAGTTCCCGAGCAAGCGTATTCGCTTCGTCGCTTTTGATACTTAGAACCATAGTGGTACCATTCTACCAAATTTGGAAGAATGGAGCAATAAGAGCCCCCATTTCTGGCGAGGCAAATGCCGTCTTACCGAGCGAGCGCGGTGTCGTAGAAGCGGACCATGTCAGCCTTGAATTGGACCAGTGCCGCGTGATTCAGATAGACTTCGTGGCCGGATTGAAAATAGGCGTAGTGAAGTCGGGCGCGCTGCGAGGCGTTGAGGCCCAGATGATCGAGCAGATACTCCGTCCCGTAGAACGAGGTCGCAAGATCGAAATAGCCATTTGCCGAGAGCACGTGTAAATAGGGATTCTGGACCACGGCATCGCGCAGATCGGCAACGACGGTCGGCGCGTTCGAATCCTCGCCCCGTTGGTACTTCCAATCGCGATTGACGTTCGTATCCAGTACGTTGTACGGGCGCTCGTCTTTGTAATTGAGGATGTCGTGCGCGTAGTGATTCCATGCGCCGACGAAGGCGCTCGAAGCATTGGTATCCGACGGATCGTACGTTGGGTTTGCGCTGTTGCGGTCGGTTTCCGGGCCGCTGTAGCGCCCGTCATAGCGGCCGACGTTGCGGCCTTCGTTACGGAGTAATTCGTTTTGAAAGCGGCTGGGGTCGATCCGTAAATCCGCCGCCTCGATGTAGGACGAATCAAGACCGGTGAAAGCGTGAATGCGCGCGACGATCGCTGCACGTGTTTGCGAATCCAGTTTGTCGCCCATGCGCAGGGCCCGAGCGTAGTCGCCACCCGCAAAGGCGCGAACTTGCGTGAGAAACGCAGCAAGGTCGGGCGGATTCCCGGGCACCTTCCGGTGATACCATGCGACGGCAGCTTCGGTCGGCAGATACCCGATGTAGGCAAGATCTTCGCCGGGGCCGCCGCCGATCGGTAAAACCATGTAGTCGAGCGCCGAGGAAAGTAAGGTTACGCCGCTCACCGCCATGCCGTCGTTCTGCAGCCGCTTCGCAACGTTTGCCGCCCGCGTCGTTCCGTAGGATTCGCCAAAAAGAAACGTCGGCGATTCCCAGCGTGAATACCGCGTCGCATACCGTTCGATGAATTGCGCAAAGGCTTTGGCATCTTCATCGACACCCCAGTAGTCGCTGCTCTTGCCGCGGCCGACAAGCGAACTCCAACCCGTTCCGACGGCATCGACGAACACCAGGTCGCTCGTATCCAGGAGTGAGGATTCGTTATTTACGAGCGGAGCATTGGGTGGCGGTTGCGTTCCATTTGCCGGCACGCGCACGCGCACCGGGGCAAACGAACCCATATGCAGCCAAATCGTCGACGAACCGGGACCACCATTCCAGAAAAACGTCACCGGCCGGGAGCTGGCTTTCGCGCCGTCCGCCGTGTACGCAACGAAAAAGACGCTGGCGGTCGGTTCTTGATTTGCGTCGCGCAGCAGAAGCGAGCCGGCACGCGCAGTATAGGCGATGTGCTTGCCGCCAAGAACGATCGTGTGGTGGGTAATCGCATCGTGGACGCCCGGTAGCGGTCGAAAGGACGGCTGCGGCGATGGCGTCGACTGCGCGCTTGCCGCCAGTGGTGAAAACGCGAGCAACATGGCGAGCGCCAAGAGATTCCGGATCATGTTAGTGTGTCACCGATTCGCGATAGAAGCGAACCAAGTCGGCTTTGAACGCGCGCCGTGATTCGTCGTTGAGATAGACCATGTGTCCCGAAGGGTAGAATCCGTATTCGAGATGCGAGCGCAGCGCCGGAGCGAGTCCTAAGTGCGCGAGCGTGTATTCCGTCCCGAAGAACGGCGTTGCAAGATCGTAGTATCCGTTTGCGGAGAACACGCGTAAATACGGATTCTTCGTCATAGCATCGCGCAGATCGCCGGCGACGTTCGTTGCCGTGATCGAATTTTCGCGCCGGTTGTTCCAGTTCGCACCGACTTCGGGATAGTTCGTGCCGAGATACGGACGTTCGACGAGATACCCTAAATCATCGCGCACGTAGCGGCTGAACGCGCCGACGAACGCATCGGTCAATCCCGAATCGCTGGTCGGATCGTACGTCGCGGAATCGCCGGTGCGATCGAGTTCCGGACCGCGATAGCGGCCGTCGAGCCGACCGGTCGTCGCGCCATCTTTTTTAAGCAATTCATGTTCGAATCGACCCGGATCCAGCCGCAGGTTCGCGCGCTCGATATACGCTGCGTCCAATCCCGTGTAGTCGTGTAATTTTGCCACGACGGCGCTCCGCGTTTTCGCATCGAGGGCGTCGCCGCGCTGGAGCGCATCGCCGTACGCACCAAGCGTAAAGGCCCGCACTTCATCGAGAAACGCGGCGAGGTTCGGCGGATTGCCGGTCACGCGCTTGTGATACCACGCGACGGCGGCCTCGGTCGGTAAGAACGCAAGATAGCCGTAATCTTGCCCGGGACCTTGACCGTTGTCGAGCGCGTTGAAGTCGAGCACCGATGAGAGGAGCACCACACCTGAGACGGCCATTCCATCGTTTTGCAACCGGTTGACGACATCGGCCGCTCGCGTGGTTCCATATGATTCACCGAACAAGAATTTCGGCGATGCCCAGCGATCGTTGACGGTCGTCCAGAGCCGAATGAAATCGGCGAAGGCACGTGCATCTTCATCGATGCCGTAAAACATCTTCGGCGTACCTTTGCCGGTGATCTGACTGTAGCCGGTGCCGATCGCATCGATGAAGACGAGATCCGTCGTATCGATCAGCGAATCGGGATTCGGCGCCGGTTGCGTCCCGGGCCAAGGCGCTGTCGCATTGGAGGGGACCGGCACGCGGACGGGGCCATAACTTCCCATCTGCAACCACATCGATGACGACCCCGGACCACCGTTCCAGACGAAAGTCACCGGACGCGTGTTTGGCGATGCGCCGTCGGCCGTGTAGTCAACGGAGAAGACGTTAGCAGTCGGGTCGCCGCTCTTATCACGAAGCGTAAGCGTTCCGGCCCGGGCACGATAGGCGATCGATTTTCCATCGACGACCGTCGAATGATGGGTCGTGATCGTCGCGGGTTCTGCCGCGGAACCGGTGGCGCCGGCCGTTATGAGAAGCGCGAAAAATGCAAAGGTGGCCGCTGATTGACGGATATACACGCTGAGCGCGTTCGCGCGTTTTTCGAATCGGTCCCGCTTGCGTGGAGCGGCGCACGATACAGGCACCGTCGAGGTCGTGCAGTAAGACGGAGCTATGGGGCGCTTCGGATCGTTCACGTCTGGTTTTGGCTTGTTTCTCGCCATGATACCAATCGCGCTGATTTTTCGCGGCATCTGGGCGTGGGTGCCGATCGCGATCACGTTCGGTCTCGTCCCGGTGCTCGACCGCATGGGTGGAATCTCGGCTTGGAACCCACGACCCGAGCGTGAGGGTTTGCTCGCGGCCGATCGACGCTATCGGACGCTCGTGGCGCTTTGGGTTCCCGTCGGCGTCGGTTTGACGATTTGGGGGCTCTTCGTGACGGCGGCGCCAGGCCTGACGCTCGCCGACCGGATCGGACTGATCCTCTCGATCGGCTTCATGAACGGCGTCATCGGCATCACCTACGCACACGAACTCATCCACCAACCGGCGCGAAACGAACAGCTTCTCGGCGACCTGCTCCTCGCACTCGTTTGCTACGGCCACTGGCACGTCGAACACGTCTTCGGTCATCATCGCAACGTCGCGACGCCGGCCGACCCGTCGAGTGCGCGACGCGGCGAATCGTTCTTCCGTTTCTATTTCCGGTCCGTGCGCGGCTCCCTCACATCCGCGATCGCACTCGAACGTGC
>Ga0123336_10000656_pt1 | contig 33608 bp, 32 predicted proteins | sample SSSSmetaG_FD_96466 | JGI IMG/M metagenome (GOLD analysis project Ga0123336, IMG submission 96466) | Glacier valley bacterial and archeal communities from Borup Fiord, Nunavut, Canada, to study Microbial Dark Matter (Phase II) - ​SSSS metaG | ecosystem: Environmental > Aquatic > Freshwater > Ice...
TGACATCGCTCCCGTTCCACCTGGAAGCAAGCTGAGATAAGCGGGAAGGAAAGCTATGGTTGCAAGCGTAAAATGAGCTGGAAAACTCCACTTATGAGTGGTACAGATTTTGGGGGCACGTCAGAGCCCCTCTAATTCACGGTGAAGGGAAGTATGGCGCTGTTGCCCGCTGTGTTACTGACGTAGACGTTGTGAGCGCCTTTCGCGGTGGTGGGGGACAGGACGAAAGTGACGGTGATCTGCGTGGGGCTGACGACCACTAAGTTCCTGACGGCGGCACCTAAGCCGCTGAGTCGGACGCCTGTGGAGGGCGTGAAGTTGGTGCCGGTCATTGTGAGATTGACGGAGGTTCCCGCCAGGCCATTATTCGGGGTGAGCGCGGTGAGGGTGGGACCAGAGCCGGTTGCGGGATTGACTGTGAAGGCGGCGGTGTTGCTGGTGCCTGCGGCGGTGGTGACGGTGACGTTGCGCGCGCCTGCGGAGGCAGTGCTGGTAATGGCGAAGAGAGCGGTGATTTGAGTCGCGCTGACGACTGAGATGCTACTGGCGGAGACGCCGGTGCCGGTGATGGCAAGAGTTGCGCCGGGGGTGAAGCCGGTGCCAGTGAGCGCGACGTTGACCGTGCTGCCTGCGGTTCCGGAAGCGGGGGAGAGGGACGAGAGGACTGGCGCTGCGGGAGCTGCGTTGACGGGGAAGGCGGCGGTGTTGCTGGTGCCTGCGGCGGTGGTGACGGTGACGTTGTAAATGCCTGTGGCGGCTGTCGTGGCGATGGTGAAGGTAGCGGTGATTTGAGTCGTGCTGACGACTGAGATGCTACTGGCGGAGACGCCGGTGCCGGTGATGGCAAGAGTTGCACCGGGCGTGAAGTTGGTGCCCGTGAGCGTCACGTTGACCGTGCTGCCTAAGGTTCCGGAAGCCGGGGAGAGGGACGAGAGGACTGGCGCTGCGGGAGCTGCGTTGACGGTGAACGCGACCGCGTTGCTGGTACCCGCCGAAGTGGTTACGGTGACGTTATGTGTGCCGGTGGCGGCTGTGGCGGCGATGGTGAAGGTGGCGGTGAGCTGGGTGGTGCTGACGACCGAGATGCTGCTGGCGGAGACGCCGGTGCCGGTGAGGTTGACTGTCGCGCCTTGGGCGAAGTTGCTGCCGGTGAGCGTGACGGAGATGCTGGTGCCTGGGTTGCCACTGGTAGGCGAAATGGAGGTTACGACGGGGGCGGGCGCTAGCGCGGTGATCTGAAACGGCACAGGTCCGCTGGTACCCGCGGCGGTGCTGACGGTGACGTTGTAGGAGCCGGGCGTGGCGTTGGCCGCAGCGGCGAAGGTGGCGGTAACGGTGGTGGCGTTGACTACGGTGACGTTTGAGACCGAGCCGCCGGTGGCCGGCCAGGTGACGGTGGCGGGGGAGGTGAAGTTTTGGCCCGTGAGAGTGACCGTGGCGCTAGAGCCTTGCAGGAGAGAGGTGGGGCTGACAGAGGTGAGGACCGGAGTAGAGACGCCGGTGCCTTGGAGGGTGAAGGGTGCGGCGAGCGGATCGCCTAGAAAGTTCGCACCCCAGGGCAGACGGACGGATTTCCAGAGCGATTCCACCAGCGATTGACCTTGCGTGTAATTGGGGATGACGAGCGCGGGGTCGAGCGATTTGTAGGTGAGGAGCTCGCAGGGCTCGACGCCGTTGCCGAATGCGCCGACCGCGCCCAGGGACATCCAGGAAGCGGCAGTGGTTTGGTTGCCGTCCGAAGGGAGCCAACCGGAGGAGGAGGTGACGGAATAGCCGATGGCCGCGCCGGGAATGAAAGTGGGCGAAGCGTAATTCCAGTTAGGCGCGCTCTCTTCGTAAAGGAGGATGTTCTTGGCGGAGACGGTTCGGGAATGCGGCTGGGGGAAGGTTCCGAGCACTTGCGAGTAGGCGTAGGGCGTGAGGCCGTTGCCGAGTTCGAGGGGGGAGACCAGGAGGCTGGATTGATCGCGCGTGAGGTCGCCCATGATGGTCCAGTAGATGTTGCCGCCGGAAGGATTGGTATCGGTGCCGGCGATGGCGGAATCAATGAAGGCTTTGGCGGTGGGGAAATCCGCATACCACTGGGCGGAGAAGTTGTTGGTGGGGGTGCAGGCGGGGCAAATTTCGCCGGCGAGCATCATGGTGGGGCGGAGGTGATGATCGGTATACGGGGCCTGCGAGGAGGAGTTGAAATATGGATTGATAGGGCCGTAGCCGAGGCCGGGCGCGCCCCCTACGCAACCGGTGCCCGTGACCAGACCGGCGTTAGCAACGGCGGCGCTGATGGATTGTGGGCGATAGCCGATGTTGTAACCGACGACGCTGGGCTGAACCCAGGCGATGGCGATGGTCTGAATGGACGCCGGCAGGGCCTGAACGGCGGGAAGGATGGAGGAGAAGAACAGCGCCTGAGTGGTGGTTTGGACTACGGGGACGGAAATGACGGCGATGTTGGCGCAGGGCACATTGTGGCGTTTGGCGTAGTAGCCGGCGACGCCATCGTCTTTAATGGCGACACCCTTCACTGTGCAGACCACGTTGCCGGTGCTGCCTACGCCATAGGGGTCCTGGCTGTTGACGAGGATGGCGAGTTGCGAGGCGGTGAGGCGCGTGGGAGTGGCTTCGAGGTTCGCGGTCCACATGGGGCCTACGACCCCGCTCTTAAAAATGAACGGCCAGGGGGAACCGTCGATGGGCTTATCACCGGGGCCGGGGTTTGCTTTCGAGATGACTTTCACATACATCAAATGTTGATTGCCGTCGCGGGGCAGGACGCTGCCGACGGCGCTGGTGGGGATGGGGTAATGAAAGCCGTTGCAGGAGGCGCCGCTGCAGGTGTCGTAGGGAAGGTCGGTTTGGTCAGCGGTGACAGGCTGATCGCAATTGTTGGTGAAGGTGGGGTCGTCCCAACAGACCTGGACCAGGAAGCCAATGAGGGTGTTGTTGTTGACGTCATGCACACGGCCGTAGAAGGTGACGTCGGCCGGGTAAACCATATAGAGGGTTCCGCGAAGGTCTTCGACGGCAAACGCTGAAATGCATGTTACACAAAGTAGTAATAGATTGATAATTCGAGTTATCATTTCGGCCTGTTAGATGATTTTCGCGCAAAGCGGATTTAAAACCCGTGCAAAGAAATGTTTACATGGCGGCCAAGGAAAGTAACGCCTTCGAGCTGGAGCAACAGACGCTGACCCTGGTCAGGGGAGGTGCAAATTTTGCCGCCCGCTCCTACGACTCTTTGCCAGGGCAGGCGGCCTTCGGACTTAGTTAGAACCTGCGCTACCTGGCGGTGGTAACCGGGATAACCGGCGGCTGCCGCCACCTGACCGTAAGTGGCTACTTTACCTTTGGGAATATTGCGGATGGCTCTTTCAATCGCGCGGTCTCGCGTGAGGGGTAGAATCGTCTGAGACATGGAAAAAGAAAGTTGTGATATCGGGCTGATCGGTCTGGCGGTGATGGGCCAGAATCTGGTCCTGAACATGAACGACCATGGATACAAAGTAGGCGTTTTCAATCGTACCGTTTCCAAGGTGGAGGAGTTTATCGCCCACGAAGCCAAGGGCACCGAGGTGCGGGGCGCGCATTCGATTGATGAGCTCTGCGCGGGCTTGAAGCGGCCGCGGCGCGTGATGCTGATGGTGAAGGCGGGGGGCACGGTGGACCAGATGATTGAGCATATTTTGCCTCATCTGGAGAAGGGCGACATTATTATCGACGGCGGCAATTCGCTGTTCACGGATTCGAACCGGCGCACGAAAGACCTGGCCGTGAAGGGGATTCTGTTTATCGGAACCGGTGTTTCGGGTGGCGAAGAGGGCGCGCGGAATGGCCCCTCGATTATGCCCGGCGGCAACAAGGAAGCCTGGCCGCACGTGAAGGAAATTTTCCAGGCAATTGCGGCGAAGGTGGATGGCGGCACGCCCTGCTGCGATTGGGTGGGAGAGGACGGGGCGGGCCACTACGTGAAGATGGTCCACAACGGCATTGAGTATGGCGACATGCAGTTGATCTGTGAAGCCTATCAATTGCTGGAAGTGGGGCTGGGCTTGAGCGCGCAGGAGTTGCACGAGGTTTTCGCGGAATGGAACAAGGGTGAACTGGACAGCTTCCTGATTGAGATTACGGCCGAAATTTTCGCGAAGAAAGATGAGGATGGTTCGCCGCTGATCGACAAGATTCTGGACACCGCGGGGCAGAAGGGCACGGGCAAATGGACGGCGATCAGCGCGCTGGATTTGGGGATGCCGGTGACGCTGATTGGTGAGGCGGTGTTTGCGCGATGCCTTTCCGCGATCAAAGAAGAGCGCGTGGCGGCGGCGAAAGTTCTGCATGGGCCGAACCCGCCGAAGGGCACCGATAAGAAGATGTTCATTGAGGAAGTGCGGCGGGCGCTTTACTGCTCAAAGGTGATTTCGTATGCGCAGGGTTATATGCTGCTGCGGGAGGCCGGGAAGGAACAGGGCTGGAATTTGAATATGGGCGGCATTGCGCTGATGTGGCGCGGCGGCTGTATTATCCGCAGCGCGTTCCTGAGCAAGATTAAGGATGCTTACGATAAGAACCCGAAGCTGAACAATCTGCTGATGGACGATTTCTTCAGCGGCGTGCTGAACGGTTATCAGGAGAACTGGCGCAAGGCGCTGGTGCATGCGGTGGAGTTCGGCGTACCGACTCCGGCATTTTCGACAGCACTTTCGTTCTTCGATGGGTATCGCACGGGGCGCTTACCGGCGAACCTGCTGCAGGCGCAGCGCGATTTCTTTGGAGCGCACACTTACGAGCGCGTGGATAAGCCGAGGGGACAATTTTTCCACACGAACTGGACGGGGCGCGGGGGACGCGTATCGTCGGGGACTTATAACGCTTAAGGATGAACATGGATAAGACGAAGACTGAACAGCAAAGCGGCCTTGCGATTCGGCAGGAGGGCGCGCTGGATTTTGTTTCGCTGGGAGCGCTGATTCACCGGCTGGACCCTGGGATTATTCCGTTCCGCAAAGCGGCGGAGTGCCAGATTCATGTCAGCGGCGGAGAGTTTAACGTTGCGGCGAATCTGGCGGATTGTTTCGGGATGAAGACCGGCGTGGTAAGCGCGATGGTGGATTACCCGATTGGAGACTTGGTGGCGGAGCGCGTGCGGGCCATGGGCGTGCGGCCGTTTTATAAACACTTCAAGCATGACGGAGTTTCAGGTCCGAATATCGCGACGGTGTATAGCGACCGCGGATATGGCGTGCGGGCACCGGTGGTGTTTTATAACCGCGCCAATGAAGCGGCGGCGCAGTTGAAGCCGGGCGACATCGATTGGAAGGCGATTTTCGCGAACGGTGTGCGCTGGTTCCATTCGGGAGGCATCTTCGCGGCGCTCTCGCCAAGCACGTCGGAATTGATTATCGAAGGGATGAAGGCGGCGAAGGAAGCGGGCGCGGTGACCAGCTTCGATTTGAACTTTCGCGAGAAGCTGTGGAAATTTTCAGGCGGTAACGATCATGCGGTGAAGGTGATCGACCGGATTGTGAAGCATGTGGATGTGCTGGTGGGGAATGAGGAAGACCTGCAGAAAGGCTTGGGGATACCAGGGCCGGAAGTTGCGGCGAAGAGCAAGTTGGACCCAAGCGCGTTCTTCGGCATGATCGATCAGGTGGTGAAGAGGCATCCGCAGGTGAAGGTGGTGGCGACCACGTTGCGCGAAGTACATAACACGTACAGTCACACGTGGAGCGCGGTTGCATGGGTAAACGGAAAAACGCACCAGGCGCCGCAGATGGAACTGTTTGTGCTGGACCGCGTGGGCGGCGGTGATGGATTCGCGGCGGGATTTTTCTATGGGATGCTTTCGGGGCAGACTGCGGACGAGGCAGTGAAGCTGGGTTGGGCACACGGGGCGTTGCTAACAACTTTTCCGGGCGACACAACGATGGCGACACTGGAGCAGGTGCGGAGCATCGCGCAAGGCGGCAGCGCGCGGATTCAACGGTAGTGTGAGCCGCGAGCCCGGCTTCGTGAAAAGCAGAGAGCCCGCGGATTTACTTGTTACATGGAGTAGAAGAATTCTTCCTGCGTGATCTTGCCGTCTTTGACGGTATAGAGTGCGGCTTCATCCATCGTCATGCGCTTGCCCGCCATGGGGCCGGCTTTGGGGGTGACATCGTACTTAAAGCGCACGACGAACTTGTCACCGTTGGGCCAGGGGCCTTCCGCGGAGCCGGAGTGGACTTCGTGGTTTGCGAGCCACCATTCATTCTTGCCTTTGACGGCCGCAATTCCGGACTGCTCGGCGGGCATGTCAGGGCCGCCCATGGCTTCGATGCTGACAATATCGGGGCTGTAGAGCGTCTCGACGGCTTCGAGATTCTTGCCTTGCTGGCAAAGTTCGACAAGTTTCTTGCCTACTGCTAACGTATCCATTTTCGTAAATCTCCCGCTGGGGATTATATCGCGAGACCGGTGACAAGCTTGTGAAGATGCGTTGATGGCGGCGCGTTACAATCGGAGACGTTTCGGGAGGCTCTCTATTGGGAACGAATGGCCGTAACACTTTAGGTGGGCAGCCAGCTTCGCGGCCGGGCGCGGGGCCGATGCGCGCTTCCGACCGCAACTTTGAACTGAAGAGCCTGATTCACCGCAAGCTGATTGGCGTATTGAACCTGGAGCGCGTGGCGAGCCTGCCGAAAGAAAGGCTGCGCACGGAGATTGGGCGCGTGGTGGAGAAGCTGCTGGAAGATGAGCGCGTCCCCATGACGGCGATTGAACAGAACCGGATTATCGAAGAGGTGCTGGATGAGGTGCTGGGGCTGGGTCCGCTGGAGACGCTGCTAAAAGAGCCTTCGATCAGCGACATTCTGGTGAACCGCTATGACAAGGTTTTTATTGAGCGCAATGGCAAGCTGACCGAGACCAGCGTGCGCTTCAAGGACGATGCGCATCTGCTGCACATTATTGAGAAGATTGTCTCGCAGGTGGGGCGGCGCATCGATGAATCGCAGCCGATTGTGGATGCGCGGCTGGCCGATGGCTCACGCGTGAATGCGATTATTCCGCCGCTGGCGATTGATGGCCCGTGCGTTTCGATCAGGCGTTTCGGGCGGCACGTGATCACGCAGGAGGAGATGGTTCAGTACCGCACCATCATGCCTTCGATGCTGCGGTTTCTGGCAGCTTGCGTAGAGGCGAAGGTGACCATTCTGATTTCGGGCGGCACCGGTTCCGGCAAGACTACTACGCTGAATGCGCTCTCGCGGTTCATTCCGGAAGACGAACGAATTGTGACGATTGAAGACACGGCGGAGCTGCAGTTGCAGCAGCGGCACGTGGTGAAATTTGAGACGCGTCCGCCGAACTTAAATAAGGAAGGCGGGATTAACCAGAGGGCTCTGCTGCGCACTTCGCTGCGAATGCGGCCGGACAGGATTATCGTGGGCGAGTGTCGCGGCGCGGAAGCTCTGGACATGCTGCAGGCCATGAATACGGGCATTGAAGGCAGCATGAGCACGGTGCATGCGAACTCGCCGAAGGACGCGTTTTCGCGCCTGGAGACGATGGTGATGATGGCCGGCCTGGAGATTCCGACGCGCGTGATTTTGCAGCAACTGGCAAGCGCGATCAAGCTGGTGGTGCAGGTATCGCGATTGCAGGATGGTACGCGAAAGATCATGGCGATTTCGGAAGTGGTGGGGTCGCATGGCGATCATGTGGAGGTGCGCGATATTTTTGTTTTCGAGCGCACGGGGGTGACGGATGCGGGCAAGGTGATGGGCCGCTTCCGCGGGACGGGGGTGCAGCCTAAGATTCTGGAGCGTTTGCGCGTGAGTGGAATTACGCTGCCTGAAGGGTTGTTCGATGAAACGATGAACGTGAACATGGAATGACGCGGAGACAACTAGGAAAGCTTGCTGGGGCGGGGGCGGCGTTTCAGGCGAAGGGCGCGCCGGCTTACCGGGGTCCGCTGGATGGGTTTGAAGATCGGGTGAAGCTGGCGGATCTGGACCCGGTGGCTTATACGAAGCAGCTGTATGCGAGTGCGCCGCTGCAGCTTACGTTCAAGGCACGCAACAGGCGGGAAGCGGAGGCGTGGCAGAAGAAGTTGCACGGCAAGATTGTGGAGTTGCTGGGTGGGTTTCCGGCGACGCGCGTACCATTGCAGCCGCATACGCTGGAGGTGCGTGAGTTTCCGGCGTACGTCCGAGAGAAGCTTGTGTTTCAAACGCGTGAGGGGATGCTGATGCTGGCGTACCTGGTGCTGCCGAAGACCGCGACGCGGCCCGCGCCTTGCGTGATTTGCATTCCGGGCCATGGGCGCGGAGTCGATGACATTGTGGGTGTCGATCTCGAAGGCCGCGACCGCACGGACAAGCCGGCTTATGAACACGATTTCGCATTGCAGGTAGCGGAAGCGGGGCTGGCCGCCGTGGCGATTGAGCCGCTTGGTTTCGGGGCGCGGCGCGATGCGGCGAACAAGGCGAAGGGGCTGGCGCAGAAGGGGTGCGAGCCGGTGGCAGGGTCGGCGCTGTTGCTGGGGCAGACAATTTTGGCCTGGCGCGTGTGGGACATTATGCGCACGGTGGATTGGATTGAAACGCGGCCGGAATTGGACGCGAAGCGCGTGGGGACCATGGGCATTTCGGGCGGCGGCACGGCATCGCTATTTTCGGCGGCGCTGGAGCCGCGCGTGAAAGCGGCGATGGTGAGCTGTTATTTGAATACGTTTCGCGACAGCATCATGTCGGTGGCGCACTGCATCGATAATTACGTGCCGGGCATTTTGAATTGGGCGGAGATGTATGATGTCGCGGGGTTGATTGCGCCGCGCGCTTTCTTTTCCGAAGCAGGGGAGCGCGACAAGATCTTTCCTGTGGCGGCGAGCGTGGAAAGTTTCCGGCGCGTGAAGCAGGTGTATGAGGTGTTCGGCGCGGGCGCGATGGCGGAACAGGTGACGGTGGATATGCCGCATGAATTTTCAGGAGCTGCGGGCATTCCGTTTTTGGCGCGGCAGCTTTAGTAGGTTCGATTCAGGCTCTGGTTGCCTTCGCGGCATAGCAACCTGGCTTGGCGAAGTGGATGTGGATATAGGCGACCTGCGGGTTGGCGAAAAGCCTTTCGAGCGTTGGCTCCAGAAGACTTCCATCGGCCAGATCGGCTTCAAGCAGCATTCCGTCTTCGCTGAAACCGCGCAGAGATAAGATGCGGGTGCGGAGCTGGTCGGGAACCTGATTGGGAGACAGTTGGGCTTCCGGCGCGTGGGGGCGAATGTAAACTGCGTGGCTCGCTTGGAAAGGCGTGGCGGCGGGCTGATGCTGGTAGTGAACCAGCAATACTTCTTCGCCCGGCTCTGCATCGGTGAGGCTGATACGGCAGGGGAAGCCGGGCTTCTTATCGACGGTGACGCGCAGGGCATTATGGGCCGCGAGTTGTTCTGCGCTTAAGCTATGCAGGTGTGCAAAGGTGGCGGCGGGGAGGGGTGCGATTTGAAAAGCCATACCTGACGTTAGCCGGGAGCGGCGGGTGCGCACTATCCAGATCTTGCGATCCAATTCGGAGAGTTACGGGAGCAATTTCAACCGGTCGTCCGAAATTACTGTGCGCCGCGCGGCAGGGGAGGCACAATCGAACTATGGCACTGCTCTTCTGGAGTGAGGATCAACCGCCCACGCTGCGGCAGTATCCGATGGTGCTGTTGCGGGCGGCATTGGGAGGCGCCATTTTCGGGCCGGTGCTTTCGACGGTGCTGCTTCTGGCATTCACGCGGCCGCTGGCTCATGCGTTCGACGAGTGGCCGAAAATGCTGCTGCTGTCTTCTTATGCAGGGAGCATATTTACGCTTTGCTTCTTTGTGTGTTGCGGCTTGCCGTGGAATTACCTGCGGCCGCTTGTCATAGACTATCCGGCGAAGGTCAAGGGCATAATCAGCGCGTGCGTAGGGGCGCTGGGCGCCATGCTGGCGTTCTCAATCGCGGTGCTGCTGTTGAGCCCTGTGCCTGAAATTCACTTTTGGGGACGTGAGCATTTCACTGAGATGCTGGGCATTGAGGCTGGCATTGGCGCGATGCTGGCGCTGTTGATTGGCACGTTCAAGACCATGCAACGGCAGATCAGGAGCGCGGAGGCGACCCTGCTTGAGAAGGAGATGCGCGAACACGCGCTTGGCGAGGCGGCAGCGAAGGCACAATCCTTTGCATTGCAGGCCCAGATCAACCCGCATTTTTTCTTCAACACGTTGAACACGCTTTCCGCGTTGATCCCCGTGAAGCCGGAAGCGGCGCAGGAGATGGTGGGTCGCCTAGCGGAAATGTTCCGCTATACGCTGGCGTGTTCGCGATCGGCGGATGTGACGCTGACGCAGGAACTGGCGTTTGTAGATAATTATCTGGAGTTGGAACGCGCGCGATTTTCAGAGCGGCTGCGCATCACAATGCCGACGGGGGATTTCAGCGATATTCATCTGCCCGGCCTGAGTTTGCAGCCGCTGGTGGAGAACGCGATCCGGCATGGCATAGCGAAGCGCATTGAAGGAGGCGAGGTGGAGATTTCCGTTCACCGGAATGGGAGGCAGTGCAGCGTGGATGTTGCGAATCCGGCGGAGGAGTTGGAAGGCGCGGAGTTTTTTCGCGAAGGACACGCCCTGGCGAATGTGCGCGACCGGCTGGCACTCTATGCCGGGAAAGGTGCGGGGGTGCGCGTGGCAACCGATGAGCCGGGGCATGTACGCGTGAGCCTGATGTTGCCTCTGGAGCATGCGCAATGATTCGCATACTGATTGTGGACGATGAAGCGCCGGCGCGGGCCCACATGGCGCGCCTGTTGAGCAAAGAACCGAACCTGGAGATTGTGGGTAGCGCCGCGAACGGGCCGGAAGCATTGGAGATGATTGCGGATTTCAAGCCGGACGTGGTGTTCCTGGACATTGAGATGCCCGCGATGAACGGCTTTGAAGTATTGCGGAATATGAGCGGCGAGCCACTGGTGGTGTTTGCCACGGCCTACGATGAGTTTGCGGTGAAAGCCTTCGAGGCCAAGGCACTGGACTATTTGTTGAAGCCGGTGCAGCCGTCACGAATGCGGCAGACTCTGGACCGGATCGCCGCAGTGCTGCATTCGGGCGGAACGGAATATCGCGATGCGATGCGCGATGTGTTGGGGCTGATGGAGAAGGAGCGGGGCGCGCCGCCGACGAAGCTGGCCGCACGCCGTGGCAAACGTTTTATTCTGCTAACGCTGGCTGAAGTTCTGCACATCATCATTGAAGACAAGTTGGTGTTTGCGCACACCGCGAAGGAAAAATTCCTGGTGGAAAAGACGGTGACGGAGTTGGAGCAGATGCTGGCCGGCGTTGGCTTTCAGCGCATCAGCCGGAGCACGCTGGTGAATGTGGAGCATGTGCGCGAACTGGTGCCGTGGTTCAGCGGCACGTGGAAAGTGAAGCTGAGCACGGGCGCGGAACTAGACGTCAGCCGGGACCGCGCTCGCGCTTTGACGGATCTGATGGGCGTTTGAAGCCGCATGCCATTTCACGATGCCGACCCCGGCGAAGATGGTGAACATGGCGATAAATTCGCGCCAGCCGAGCGGCTCACTATAGATAAGCCAGCCCAACAGGACGGCGACGACGGCATTGACATACGGGTAGATGGAAAAGATGGAGACAGGCAACTTGCCCAGCGCGTAAATGTAAGCGCTGTAGCCCACAATGGAACCGAAGATGGCGAGGTAGAAGATGGCACCTACGCCGCGAACGCTCCAGGCGATATGGTGTTCGGGCAGTGCGATGGCGATGGGCACAAAGCCGATGCCGGCCGCTAATTGTTGCAGGCCTCCTGTGACCGCCGGGTGCGAGGCGATGCGCATATGCTTCTGCAGGATGGAACCGAAGCACCACGCGAAGACACCGAGTTGACAGATGAGAAATCCGGCTAGAAGATGGCTGCCTCCGGTGGCGGCTTTCGGATCTGGAATGACCAGGAGCGCGGTGCCGGCGAAGCCGATGACCATGCCGACGATGGAAGGAAAATGCAGCTTGGTTCCGCTCGGCATGAGTGCTTCGATGCCAACCATCCAGAACGGGGAGAGAGTGACGAACAGGCTGGCGAGCCCGCTGGGGATGAGCAGTTCCGCCCAGGAGATGCTGCCATTGCCGATGCCGAGAATGAGAAAACCCATGAGAGCAAGGCGCAGCAATTCTTTGCCTCGGGGCAGCGTTTCGCGTCGAGCGACGGCAAAGGCGGTGAGGATTGCGCCGGAAAGAATGAAGCGTGTGACCACCAGGATGGCGGGCGGAAACGATTCCAGCGCCATGCGGATTCCGAGGTAGGTTGTGCCCCAACAGAGGCAGACAAGAACCAGGGCGAAATATGCCTTGGTCTCTGGTTTCGAACGCATGTCACAGGTTAGCAGGATGTGCCAACATAAGACCTTGTGATCGTAACGTTGACGGTCAATCCGGCGATCGACCGCACCATCCAAGTAGACCGGCTTGCCTTTGAAGATCGCGCCTATATCCTGTCCAGCAAAGATACGCCGGGCGGGCGGGGCATCAATTCGTCGAACGTAATTCACAGCTTCGGCGGGGATACGGTGGCGATCCTGCCGGCGGGCGGAGCTTCGGGCGCGCGGTTTGAAGAGTTCCTAAAAGACTGTGGGTTTCCGGTGGTGGTCGTGCGGATTCGCAACAAGGTGCGTACGAATCTGACCATTATGGATCGCCATGGGCTGACTATCAAATTGAATGAGCCCGGCCCCACGCTGGACAAAGCTGAGGTGGCGAAGCTGGATAAAGCGGTGCGGGCGCGCTTGGACGGCGTGAGCTGGCTGATGCTGTGCGGGAGCCTGCCACCGGGCGTGCCGGACGATTTTTACGCTAGTCTAATCGCGTTCGCGCACCATAAAAAAGTGCAGACGCTGCTGGATACCGATGGCGAGGCGCTGCGGTTGGGCATTGAGGCGCACCCCACGGTGGTGAAGCCGAACCAGGCGGAAGCGGAGCGGCTGCTGAACACGGCGATGCTCACGCGAAACCAATATTTAAGCGCTGCGGAACAGATTAGCCGGCTGGGCGCGGAATCGGTCATTTTGTCGCTGGGCAGCCGCGGGGTTGTGAGCGCGTACAAGGGGGAGATCACGGAAGTGGTGCCGCCGCATACCAACGCGGTGAGCCCCATTGGCGCGGGCGATGCGTTGGCAGCGGCGTTTCTGTGGAGCATGGGCAAGACGAACGACTTTTACGATTCGCTGCGCTGGGGCGTGGCGGCGGGAACGGCTTCAGCGGCGCTCCCCGGAATGCGGTTCGCGTCTTTGGAGCAGGCCCGAAAAGTCTACGGGGAAGTGGAAATCCGCAGGGTGGATTAGCGGCGTGGCTCCCGAAGAAACATCGCCGGCGGAAGAAGCTGGGGAACCGGAACCACCACAGCCGAAGGCCAGTGCCAGTGCAGGGGTCGCGCGTTCGGCGGGCATCGCGTCCGCCGCTATCTTCTTAAGCAGGATTACAGGGCTGGTGCGCGAAAGCGTGATGAGCGGGCTGTTTGGCGCGGGGGCCACGATGGATGCGTTCAACATCGGCTTCCGGATCCCCAACCTGACGCGCGACTTGTTTGCGGAAGGCGCGCTCTCTTCAGCGTTCGTTCCCACGTTTACGAAGTATCTGACCACCAAGGGTAAAGACGAAGCACTGGAGTTGTACAACCTGGTGGCGACCGGCATCCTGCTGATTGTCGGGACACTAACGATTGCGGGAATGGTGTTCAGCCCGCAACTCGTGGAGCTGTTCGCTTCCAGCTTTCATCAGATTCCTGGCCAGTTTGACTTAGCAGTGCGGCTGACACGGATTATGTTCCCGTTTCTCTTGGTAGTGGCCTTGGCCGCGCAGGCTATGGGTGTGCTGAACGCCTGCCGGCAGTTCGGCGTGCCGGCACTTTCGTCGGTGTGGTTCAACGTGGGGTCGGTCGCATTTGGGTTGATCATCGGGCGGTGGGTGGGGCCGCATGTGGGGATTTCACGCATCGAAGGGATGGCCTATGGCGTGGTGATCGGCGGCGTGTTGCAATTGCTATTTCAAGTACCATCGTTAATCCGATCCGGATTTCGGTATTGGCCCGCGGTTCAGCTCAATCATCCCGGGTTCCGCAATGTGCTGCGGCTGATGGGACCAGCGATTTTGGGAAATGCGTCGGTGCAGATCAATGTGCTGGTGAACTCAAATTTCGCCACGGGGATTACCGATGCAACCGGCCATGTAATGAGCGGGCCGGTGAGTTGGCTGGCATACGCGTTTCGCTTCATGCAACTGCCACTGGGGCTGTTCGGGGTCGCGATCGCATCGGCGTCCTTACCCGCAATTTCGCGCAGCGCGGCACAGAATGACATGCCTGGGTTCCGGGACACGCTGTCGCATGCGCTTACCTTGGTCATGCTGCTGACCATTCCTTCAGCGGCCGGTCTGGCTGTTCTGGGCGAGAGCATGATCGCGCTGGTGTATCAGCATGGAGCGTTCACGGCCTATTTCACTCACCAGACTGCCATTGCCCTCACGTGCTACGCGGTGGGCTTGACCGGTTATGCGGCGGTGAAAATTCTGGCTCCCGCGTTTTACGCGTTGAACGATGCGCGCACGCCCATGGTGGTGAGCATGGCTTCAGTGGCGATCAACTTCGGCGTAGCTTTCACGATGACGCGCTTTCTGCACCTGGGCCACAGGGGGCTGGCGCTATCCACATCGGCCGTGGCGCTGTTCAATTTTCTGATTCTGCTCTTTCTGATCCGGCGCAGAATCGGTGGCGTGGAAGGCGGCGCCCTGCTGCGGTCATTCGGAAAGATCATGGCGGCATCGCTGCTGCTGGCGGCGGTGTGCGCGTCTTCGAATTACTGGATTCGTGCGCTGGCGGGAGCACACCTGTTCGGTTTGCTGTTGACTCTTTCAGTCTCAATGGTTCTGGGCGCGACCGCGTTTTATTCCGCGTGCCTGCTGCTAAAAGTTCCGGAACTGGAGATGGCGGAGGCGGCGATTGCGCGACCGCTACTGCGCCGCTTAAGAATTCGATGATAGGCTGAAACTACATGGTTCTAGATCTTCAGGTTGTGGTTCGATTGCAAGACTTGGACAATCACGCCGCGGAACTGAACGGGGAAATTGCCACACTTCCCAAGCACATCGCGGAAATTGAACGGAAGCTTTACGGCGGCGAACAGAAGCTGAAAGCAGACCAGGCGGCGCTGACCGCCAACCAACTGCTGCGCAAAAAGACCGAAGGCGACATTCAAGTGAATGAGCAGAAGATCTCAAAGTTGAAAGATCAAATGCTGACCGTCAAGACGAATGAGCAGTACAAGGCTTTTCAGAATGAGATCGCCTTCTGCGAGACAGAGATTCGGAAGAGCGAAGATCGCATTCTGGAACTGATGACCGCGGCCGAACCGTTGGACCGCAACGTGAAGACCGCGGAGGGTGCGCTGAAAGATGAGAAAAAGCGCGTGGAGGCCGAGAAGGTAACAGCGCGTGAGCGCACTGCGGCCGATCAGGCAGCGCTTGCACAATTAATGGCTGAGCGCCAAACATTAATCGCCCAGATTCCGCCAGCGGTTTTGACGAACTATGAACGCATTCGCAAAGGCCGCGGCGGGGTGGCCATCGCGGAAGCTGTGGATAGCCGCTGCTCCAAGTGCCGTATCACGCTACGCCCGCAATTTCTTCAGGAGTTGAAGAAGGGCGAAAAGATCATGACGTGCGAAAGCTGCCAGCGCATTTTGTATTTTAACGCTCCTCAAAGTTTCGAAGAGTTCGCGGGCGTGCGCTAACGGCAGGGCGCGGTGCTTAGGTTAAGCTACAGCCCGTGTGGCCGCAATCGCAGGAAATTTCTACGTCATCGGTACCGGCATCTTTGCAATAAGTGCTGCAATACTTTTCTTTTTCAGGAGCCATGCACTGGCAGGCAGGGTGCGCGCACTTCTTGGATTCGTCGGACATGTCAATAGTCTACTTCGAACTCTGCTTTGAAGCCACAAGTACGCGCGACGGGTAAAAGATCTGGCGTACGGTTTGATCCTGCAGAATTTTTAGACGGTGCCCTTTCATGATGGCGGGAAGCCGTTCTTCCACCTGACGGCCCCAGAACGCCGGAGCCACCTTTGTGCAGACCTGGTACATGGAATTGAAAAAGGCGGCATTCTGGCCGATCAGAATTAGGGTAAGCTTGCCGCCGGGTCGCAACACGCGCCGGAACTCCGCCACGGTGCTCTCAATGTCCTCGCAGGGCAGCAGTTCCAGCAGATAGCAGCAGACCAGCGCGTCGAAGCTTTCATCGCGAAACGGCATGGCGCGGGCGTCCACTGCCTGGCAATCGGCAAGGGCGCCGGGGAATTTGCCGCGGGTGACGCGTTGCGTGCGTGCGGCCATCTTGGGCGAAAGGTCGACACCCACTGTATGGCCGTTGCGATTCACCTGCGCCAAACGCCGGAACATTTCGCCCGAACCAGTGGCGACTTCGAGCACGCTCATGCCGTCTTCGATGCCGGAAAGGCGCAGGGCGCGGCGATGTGCTGTTGAATGAAACAGCATGGTGGAAAGCGGGTAAAGTTCAGCCAGCGCGTCGTACACGCGGCGTGTGCGGTTGGGAAGGGAAGCAGGCAACCGGGCCACGCGGGTGGACTGCACTTCGATTGCGGGAAATCCGCTCATGTCACACTCATAGGATTAGGAGATTGCCGAAGCAAAAGCAGTTTCAAACTCAGGCATCTCAATGGAGATGCGGGTGCCGCGCGCAGGTTGGCTATCTATCCACATTCTATAGTTACTCCCAAATAGCACTTTCAGGCGCTCTGTGACATTACTAACGCCGATGCCGTCCCCAAGCAATGTGGCTAATTTTTCTTCGGCGATGCCGACGCCGTCATCCTGAACAATCAGTTGCAAACGGTTCTCAAGCTTATGTGTCTCAATGGTGATGACGCCACCTTCTACTTTGCCCGCCAAACCATGTTTGATGGAATTTTCCACCAGTGGCTGCAGCAGCATGCTGGGCACCAGCATATCTAAAGTGTCGGGATCGATGTTCTTCACGAAGCGAAGTTTATCGCCGAAGCGGGTCATTTCAATGGAAAGGTAATCGTTGATGAATTCGAGCTCATCGCGCAAGGTGGCGAAATTATCGTGGTGGCGCAATCGGCGGCGCAGGATGCGCGAGAGCTTCAGCACCACCAGACGGGCTTCCTGCGGGTTGGTGCGGATGAGGGCAGAGACAGAGTTCAGCGTGTTGAAGAGAAAGTGTGGGTTGATCTGGCTGGTGAGCGCTTCGAGGCGCGCCTTCATGAGCAAGCGGCCTTGCTCTTCCAGTTTCACTTCCGTTCGCGTATTGTTCCACACCTTGAGCGGGAGCGCGACGGCGAAGAAGGTGGTGGCGTAGACGGCCAGCGAGCCCGGAAACGAATGATCGGGCCATTTGTCGTCAACTGAAAAGATGCGGCCGGGGAACACATCGCCCAGAGCCTGGCGAAGATACTCGGCCACCAGAATGGCGGCGACGAAAATGAAATGGAGCAGGGCACGCCGGTAGTTGTGGCCCTTGGTGAGTGCGCGAATTAAGTTGAGATCGAAGAGCGGAGAGAAGCGCCAGATGTCTTCCTTGTCCGATGCCAGATCTCGCACCAGGCCCCCTAAGATGCCGATGCCGGCAAAGAGAGGCAGGCTGAGGTATTCGTGACTGAACATGGCGGGTACGGAAATGAGTATGCCCGAAAGCATGCCGGTGACATAGCCGCCGACGACGCCGGCGAGCATGCTGCCTTCGAGGCCAAGGTCCACCGCTTCGTAAGAGCGGACCAGTACGCGGATGGCGACGCCGGAACCGAAGATGCCGGAGAACCAGAGGGAGAGGCGAAGGCGCTGATCTAGCGTGCGCGAATCCCGCATCAGGGTGCGGCGCAAGGGCTGGTAACGGATGACAAAGGCGGCGAGGGACGCCACCACGCCCAGCTTGACCAGCAGCGTGATGAAGTAGGGTTCCACCCGCAGCCATTATAATGGAGCTAACTTCTTCATTCTCAATGCAAAGCCCAGCGCCGTTCCGGCTCGCCAAAGTGGCGGAGGCCGATTTTCCGACCCTTTGGGGAAACTTTCGCATCTTCGGCTTCGAAGGCCACTTCGCTTCGGGAGTGGAAGAGGCGGTGGTTCTGAAGATGGGCGATTTAGGTGAGTTGGCTGGGCACCCTCCGCCACTGGTGAGGGTGCATTCGCAGTGCCTGACCGGCGATGTGTTTCACAGTTTGCGTTGCGATTGCCGGGCACAGTTGGAGTTGGCGCTGCAACAGATTGTGGCCGAAGGGCGCGGGTTGCTGATCTATGAGCATCAGGAAGGTCGCGGGATTGGCCTGCTGAACAAGTTGCGCGCTTATGAATTGCAGGACGCGGGCCTGGACACCATTGAGGCGAATGAGGAGCTTGGGTTCGCGGGCGATTTGCGCAGCTACACGCTGCCCGCGCAGATTGTGAAGTACTTCGGGCTGAGTGAAATTCGGCTGATGTCGAACAACCCACAGAAGCTGGAGGCGATGGAAATGGCCGGTGTGCGAGTGACGGAGCGAGTGCCCAGCCTGGTGCCGGAAGTGGCGTCGCGGCAGACTTATCTGGATACCAAGCGCGACCGCATGGGGCATTTGCTGGAATAGCTTTCCAGAGCGGCGTTGAAAGCGCGCAAGGCGGTTTCGCCGAACATGACGAAGTACACCTCCTCCGCCCCCACTGACTGAGCAAGGAAACGCCTGGCCTCTTACGGAGCGGTTCAACCTGCTTGCCCAAGGGGGCCGCCAATCCATAAAGCTCATGGACCCGGACGGCTATGATGGTGGACGCCCGATGCCGACTGATTGGTCAACGTTTGATTGGTCACCGTTAACGTTGAGCCTTCGCGTGGCGGCATGCGCAACTGTCATCTCCTTCGCGGCTGGCCTGGCGCTGGCGTACCTGCTGGCGAACAAAAATTTTCGCGGGCGGGAACTGTTGGATGCCGCCATCACATTACCGTTGGTGTTGCCGCCCACCGTGCTGGGGTATTACCTATTGGTGATGCTGGGACGTTCCGCGCCGGTGGGCAGGTTTTATGAAGCCGTGTTTGGCGGACCGCTGGTGTTCACCTGGCAGGCGGCTGTAATTGCCTCCACCGTGCATGCGATTCCGATGCTGGTGAAATCTTCGCGAGCCGCCTTGGAATCCGTTGGCGCGGAATATGAACGCGCGGCTAGAACGCTAGGTGCTTCGGAATGGCGTTTATTCTGGCGCGTGACCCTGCCCTTGGCAAGACGCTCTATCCTTGCCGCCACGGTGCTGGCTTTCGCGCGCTCACTAGGAGATTTCGGGACCACCTTGATGATCGCCGGCGATATTCCAGGGCGCACGCAGACTGCCTCCATCGCCATCTACGACGCGGTGGAGAGCGGCAATACGATGGTCGCGCGGACTCTGGTGCTGGTGATCTCCGGCGTCACCATGGCAATTGTGTATGCGGCCAATTGGCTGGAGCGGCGGAGCAAGTCTTGATTTGCGCGAAATTTGCCAAGCGATACGCCAGCTTTGAATTGGAGTTGGAGTTGATTGCCGAAGCCGGCGTGACCGTTCTGTTCGGGGCCAGTGGGGCGGGCAAGACGCTCACGCTGGATTGTCTAGCAGGCTTTGTCGCCCCGGAGCAAGGCCGCATCCTGCTGGACGACGAACTGCTCTTCGATGCGGCAGCCGATGTGAACCTATCGCCCCGGCGGCGAAACTGTGGCTATGTGTTTCAGGATCATGCCTTGTTCCCGCATATGACCGTGCGCGGAAATCTGCTCTTTGCGGCGGAGCGCCATGCCCGGCTGGAGCGGCACCGGCGCGTGGGGGAGATGATGGACCGCTTCCGCATCGCGGAGTTCGCGGGCATCTATCCACATGAACTTTCGGGTGGGCAGAAGCAGCGCTGCTCACTGGCGCGGGCGCTGGTGACGGAGCCGCGCTTTCTGCTGCTGGATGAGCCGGCGCGCGGCCTGGACCTGCCGCTGCGAAACGAACTGTACCAACTGGTGCGGCAGATTCGCAGCGAGTACCGCATTCCCATTCTGGTGGTGACGCACGATCTGGAAGAGTGCTTCGCCTTGGCCGATACCATGGTGGTGATGGGTGCCGGGAAGCTTCTGCAATCCGGCGCGCCCAGCGTTGTGTATCGGAATCCCGCAAGCTTCGATGTGGCCCGTATGCTTGGCATTGCGAATCAATTCGAGGCGGAGATTCTGGCGCTGGACCCCGGGCGCGATACCAGCCGCGTGCGCATGCTTGGGCGAGAGTTCGCAGCCGCCTATCTGCCGGGGTATCTGTTGGGAGATAAGGTAAGGCTCTGCGTTCCCGCTTCGCAACTCAATGTGGCGCGCGAAGCCGGGCGGAATTGCGTGAACGCGCGTGTGGCCGCCGTGACCGAACTGCCCAGCGGCGTGCGGGTTCAATTCGAACCTGAGCTTATCGTGGAGATGTCGCGCGAAACGTTTGACGCTCACGGCAGCCAACCCGATTGGTGGATTGAAATACCCGCATCCCACCTTCGCGCGACTGGCTGATGCTGCGCTATTTCATTACCGATGGCACAAGCGGACAAGCTGAACTGCTGGCTCAAATTCGGCTCGCGATCAATGCCGGCGTGGATCTGATACAGATTCGGCAAAAAGCCTGGAGCACGCGTGAGCTGCTGGCGCTACTTCAGAACATAGAGAAACGCGCGTCGAAGATTCTGGTGAATGAGCGTTTGGATGTGGCCTTGGCGGCGGGTGCGGATGGCGTGCATTTGCCCGCCCATTCACTTGCGCCGCTGCGCTATCGCGCGCTGACCCCGCCCGGTTTCCTGATTGCGGTATCGTGCCACTTGGTTGACGATGTGATTCGCGCCCAAGAGGATGGCGCGGATTTCACCGTGCTGGGGCCAATCTTTCCCACGCCTTCGAAGCTTCCCTATGGCGAACCGTTGGGCTTGCGAGTTCTGCATGAGGCAACGCACCGGTGCCGAGTGCCGGTGTTCGCTTTGGGTGGAATCAATGTCGCGAACCGGGAACAGTGCGCGCGCGCGGGAGCCCATGGCATTGCCGGCATCCGCCTGTTTCAGGAGGGATGATTCTTGCGGAACTCTTTCCAGCGAACCTTGTCATAGCGAGTCAGTTCGGGAAAGGTTTGGTAAAGCTCGAACCCATAGCGGACGGCGTCGCGGAAGAAGTTGGCCATTGCGGCATTCACCTGCTGAAGAGCGTCCTGCTGGGCGTCCAGCGCTGCGCGATCCGCAAGCGCGATAGGCCCAGACCAGCTCTTTCGGCCCGCACGCCGGAATGAGCGGAGCGATTGCAGAAACAACAAGTCTGCTGTCGCGGCGGCCTTGGGCTGCTCCAAACCCGCATGGCGCAGGCTTTCCACCACGGCCTCAAGAAAGGGAGTGAACAGACTGCCGGTCAGCGTGAGCGCGCATTCGAAAAGCAACACGCGGTCTGCTGCGATTTCGAATACCTGGCCTTGCAGAGAATGAACCATCGCCTTTGCCAACCGCACGGCGGGCCGGTCACCTGTAATCACAAAGTGATCCGGCAGGCCGGGAACGGTGGCGAGCGTTCCCACGGCAGCTCCGCGCGTCCGCAAAGCGTGCTCAACCGGCGAACCATTGCCGCCTTCCAGAATCAACACAGACTTGCGCGGCCATTGAATGGCGTCCATGAAGGCGTCGTCGATCAGCGGCTCAAGAGGCATTCCGGGAATGCAAATGAGGAGCACGTCGGCTAAATCCAAGTCTGAGGCCGCGCGCACCGGCGTGCCCGCTCGCAGGGCGTTCGTCATGCGGGCAGCCAGACGCAGCGAGGTGGAAGCCACCGGGCCCAACTGACTGCGAAGCGCGGGCAGGCGGCTGAGAAAACTACGGCTTGCCGCGCCCGCTGCCGCCAGCGCCCAGAGTTTGCGAACAGCCATCGGCAGGCTCGGCTCAGGGCGTCGCGGGAATGCCAATCCCAGCGACGTCCCGAGTGCGCAGCGCCTTCACCTTGTCACGAAGTTGAGCCGCTTTTTCAAACTCGAACTTCTTGGCGGCGTCGCGCATCTGAAGTTCCAGCTCCACAATGTACTGCTCTCGTTCCGCCGGATTCATCTGTGTTTCATCGCGATCCGGTTCGGCGGGCACAGTCACATAGTCCCCTTCCGCTATGGCGATGAGCGTCATATCGATGGGCTTGATGATGGATTGCGGCGTGATATTGTTGGCGCGGTTATATTCCACCTGCACCGTTCGCCGGCGCTTGGTTTCATCCATCGCGCGCTTCATGCTGTCCGTCATCACGTCGGCGTAAAGAATCGCGCGGCCTTCCAAGTGCCGCGCGGCGCGACCGATGGTCTGAATCAGCGAACCGCCCGACCGCAGGAAACCCTCTTTATCCGCATCCAAAATGGCGACCAGCGATACCTCGGGCAGATCGAGCCCTTCACGCAGCAGATTGATTCCGATCAGCACGTCATGCACTCCGAGGCGAAGATCACGCAGAATTTTGATGCGGTCCAGAGTGCTTACTTCGGAGTGCAGATAATTGCACTTCACACCCACTTCGGAATAATACTCGGCTAGGTCTTCCGCCATGCGTTTGGTGAGCACGGTCACCAGCACACGCTGGTCAGCCTCCACACGCTTGCGGATCTCATGCAGCAAATTGTCCACTTGCCCTTTGATAGGCCTCACTTCGATTTCGGGGTCCACCAGACCAGTGGGACGGATGATCTGCTCCACCACCACGCCTTCGGATTTGGTCAATTCATAAGGCCCCGGCGTAGCGGAAACATAGATCACCTGGTTGACGCGATGCTCAAATTCTTCAAAGGTGAGCGGCCGGTTATCCATGGCGCTGGGCAGACGGAAGCCATGGCCCACCAGCATCTCTTTACGCGCGCGGTCGCCATGATACATCGCGTGAAGCTGCGGTACGGTCTGGTGGCTTTCATCGATGAAAATCAGCGAATCGGCCGGCAGGTAATCCAGCAGCGTCGGTGGCGCTTCGCCGGGAAGACGCCCGGAAAAATGACGCGAGTAATTTTCCACGCCATGGCAGTAGCCAATTTCGCGCATCATTTCCAGATCGAACATGGTGCGCTGATGCAGGCGCTGCGCCTCAATCAGTTTTCCTTGCGCTTCCAGTTGCGGCCGCCAGCCTTCCAGTTCCACGCGAATGGATTCCATGGCCGTTTCTTTCGTGTCTTTCGACATCACATAGTGCGTCTTGGGATAAATAGGAAGCCGCACAAAAGTCTTCTTCACCTGCCCTAGAAGCGCGTCCACCTGCGACAGCGATTCCACCTCATCGCCCCAAAGTTCGATGCGATAGGCATTATCGTCATAGGTGGGGAACACCTCGATGGTGTCGCCGCGAACGCGAAACGTGCCGCGCTTGAAATCGCCTTCGCTGCGGTCGTAAAGAATCTCCACCAGCTTGGCGGTGATCTGCTTGCGCGTGATCTTCTGCCCTTTTTCGAGCATCAGGATCATGCCGTAGTAAGCGTCTGGCGAGCCAAGACCGTAAATACAACTCACGCTGGCGACGATGATGCAATCGCGCCGTTCGAATAACGAGCGCGTGGCGGCCAGGCGCAGCTTGTCCAACTCGTCATTAACGGTAGATTCCTTTTCGATATAGACATCGCTCGAAGGGATGTAGGCTTCAGGCTGGTAGTAATCGTAATAGCTGACGAAATACTCCACCGCATTATTCGGGAAGAAGGAACGAAACTCCGCGTAGAGTTGCGCGGCAAGTGTCTTGTTATGGGCCAATACCAGCGCCGGGCGATCCATGGCTTCAATCAGCTTGGCCATGGTGAAAGTCTTACCGGAACCGGTCACGCCCAACAGCGTCTGGTGTTGTTCCCCATCGCGAAGGCCACGAGTCAACTCTTCAATGGCAGTCACCTGATCGCCGCGCGGGCGATAGTTCACTACCAGGTCGAAGGACATATTTTCAGTATACGAAGCGCGTAAAAACGGGCTTAGGAAGCGGTGGTGTCCGCTTCGTCCACTTCGTCCACCACGTCGTATTCCATCGCGACGCCGCTCTCGTCCAGCGCGTTCTTAAACTCTTCCTCGCGATCATTCGCGACGGAAAACTCCCACACTTCGCTACCAAAAGGAAGAAAATCGTCATCCTCGTCCATGCTCTCTTCCACGTGGACGCTGTCAGGCTGGATCTGCTCCACCATTGCGGCATCTTCGATGACCCCGTCGGGTAGATTGAGTAGAACCTGCGGGGAATCCGAACCATCCCCTTGCTGGTTGAAGCGCTTCTTGAAAACGACCTGATATCGCATGGTGGTGCCATTGGCAATTTGGGGACCATGCAACGGGACACATTCTCGCCTTCCGGTTTTATGGGAATAGTACTATTGATCACTAAAATTCAACAAAACCGCAGAAAAGACTTGGTCGGATCTGAACACTTACGCAATACTCGATTCAAGTCAGAGCCGTGGTGGCTCTTTGAACCCAAAAATCCTGGTTAGCCTCAGTGCTCCTCCACACTGAAAATTCCGGGTGCGGCTTAAATCACCGCGTTGCATCTCGAGAGGGGCAGGTTAGGTGTCGGTCCCTCTTTTTTTTATAATTTACTTGGTGTTCTCGTACCATTTCAGGTTCTGAGTCACCGGAGAGATGCAGACAAGATCCAAGCGGCCATCCATGTTGAGATCGACAACGCTGCACGAGGCAGACGCCATTTGTTTATCGATCACAAGGCGGCTCCATGTCCCTTTGTCGGCCCGATAGAGATAAAGCGACCGCACGCCCGCCCGTTCGCCTGCCACAACCGAATAATTGCCATGGCCTTCGAAATCGGCCGCCGCGATGGTATGGCCGTCCGTGAGCGTGGAATCGATCACTTCGCGGGACCACTTTCCCAAATGCAGCCGGTAAATTGCAACCTGGTTCCCATGCCAGGGCTCGATTGCGGCAAGGAAGCGGTGCCGTCCCAAATAGCCCACCACAACGTCGGACGAACCCGATTTCGGCCAAGCTTCCGGAGCACCGGGCGCCAGTGCCGTGCGCGTCCATGCCCCGTGTTTCAGGCGATATAAATCCAGGCCGGAGAAGCTGGCGGTCAGGACGGCATCGCGCGCCTTACTGTCCCAGGCAGCAATAAAAATTCCGTGTTGCACGCCCTGATTTTCCTGGCTGATGACGCGGCGCTTCCAATCCACGGGGTCGTAATACACCAACGGAACGGACAAGCGATCATCCGGCTTGCGGGCCTCGGCATTCGTCAGCGGAGCGTTGATGAGAACGCGCTTGCCATCGCCGCGAACGTCCGCCCAGCGCAAGCGATGCGAGGTAGGCAGGCGATCTATTTCGGTGGGGGTCCATGGCAGCGTCGGGTCGCCGTTGTGGCGAAGGATCACGACGATGCCGATGCTCTTGCTGGCGTCGTTTGAAAACTCATAGGCGAGCGCAATCTCAGGGATGCCATCGCCGTCGGTATCCCACGCGGCGCAATTGATCATGCGCGGGACATCGGCAAGAATCACATGCCGCTGCCAACCCGGATTTTCAAACCAGACCAACTCATTCGTGCCCGGGGCGACGGCGATCAGATCGGGCTTGCCATCGCGATTCAGGTCCGCCGCGATGACCTGATAGCCGCCTTTCAAACCTGTGGCAATTTTGTGCGGAACAAACTCGGCCGCGTGCGTTTGCGGCGCGAGTGTTGAGACGAGTGTTGAGAGAAGACAGAACCAAACCAACCGTAAGGGCATAAGCGCGGGACTTCGCATATCATATGGCGGAGAGGAGCCACCTTGAGGAAATTGTTTGCCGGCGCGCTATGCCTGATTCTGCTGTTGAGCGGTTGCCATCGGGACACGCGCAAGAAAATTGCCGTGATACCGAAAGGGCGCGCCCATCTCTTCTGGCAATCCGTGCATGCCGGAGCGAACGCGGCGGCGCGCGAGGCCAACGTGGATATCGTCTGGAACGGTCCGGCCAGCGAAACGGATTTCAACGGCCAACTGCAAATTGTGGACGCCATGATCAATCAACAGGTGGATGCGATTGCCCTAGCGCCGATCGATAAAACAGCTATGGTGAGCGTGGTGGATCGCGCCACAAAGCAGGGCATTCCGGTGATCATTTTCGATTCACCGGTGGACACACAGAACTTTGTCGCGCAGGTGGCGACGGACAATTATCACGCAGGAGAAATAGCCGCCGAACGAATGATTCGCATCCTGGGCGGCAAGGGGGAAATCGCGATCATTGCGGTAGAAGTGGGCGGGGCTTCCACCATGGCTCGCGAAGCGGGCTTTGAAGAGGCGATTCATAAGAACGCGCCGGGCATCAAGATTCTGGACAAGAGATATGGCAATGCCGATTTCGCTCAATCCATGGCTGTTTCGGAAAACATGCTCACCGCGTATCCAGGTTTGAGCGCCTTGTTCGCGTCGAATGAATCGAGCTCGGTGGGTGCGGCGCGCGCTATCAAATCGCGCAAGAGTTCAGTGAAGCTGGTCGGCTTCGACTCCAGCCCTTCCCTGTTAGAAGATTTGAAAAGCGGCCTGATCGATGCGCTGATTGTGCAAGACCCCTTTCGCATGGGGCACGATGCCATTCAGTCTGCGGTGGAAAAGTTGCGCGGCGGAAGCCCTGTCAAGATACAGAACCTTGCGCCGCGCGTCGTCACCAAAGAAAACATGATGGATCCGGAAATTCAGAAAGTGCTATCGCCGGATTTGGAAAAATATCTGAAGTAACCCGCCGGCCCGAATTAGCCCCGCCCCGCGGATCTTTTCTTTGTAGCCCGAAGCTTGTGGCGCGCGTGGTCCAGCAGTTCCACCAGGCAGGCTTCAATGGCCGCTTTGATTTTCTTTACGGCATCCCTTTTACTGCTGGCAATCACGACGCAACCCGGTATTTCCGGGCACACCGCGCCGAACGTGCCGTCTTCATTTTCTTTAAAGAGCGCTGTCACTGTGATGTTTGTCGATACGGTACCTTTCAGCAATTCTTTCATCTCCTTTTAGAGCCCCAGCACCGTCAGATTGATCAGGCCCACTTGACCCACCACAACCGTTCCGATGCCTTGATTAAGTAAAAAGAAGGGGGTGATGGAAGTCACTCCCGCGGGAACAACGGTTTCGGCATACCACTGGCCGTCGCGAATGTCGGCCGACCAATGGAACATCGGATAGAACATATTGATGCCGGGGCTGAACTGAAGCCCGGCATCGAAGGCAAGGCCGCCGAACTCCACGCCCGACGTCTTGATGCGACCGGTAAACGCAATTCGGTCGCCCGGTTGAAAGCCGGTTGTGATAGCCACGCCTCGCAAGGCATTCACGCTGGCGCGATCGGTCTTGCTGAGCGCCGCCGTGTTGCCGCTGATAGTGTAATCGGAGCCGATAGAAGCGGGAAGCGGCACCGAGCCGGAAACCAAACTGGCTGTCCACCGCGAAGGGCTGGCCTGAAATAGGCCGTCCACAATAAGGTTCACACCATCCAAATCGGAGGTGGGAATCCAGGGCGGCGTCTGATCGAACAGAGCCGCCACAGCGCTGTTCACCGCCGTCGCCATGAAGCGGTTCGCAGAGCCCGCCAGATTCGAAATGTCGGCTCCGTAAGCCGCCTTGATGCGACCCGTGGTCGAATCCACCAATTGGGCGGAAACATCCACAAACGGAATGCCCTGCAGGTCCGCCAGATGCTGCAGTTGCAGGTTGTATTGTGTGGTGGCGCTAACGAATTGCTGTACGGGAGGAATGCTGCACAGAATCGGCAAAATGTTAGCCGCCTTCAACAGAGCGACAATGGCGCTCACGGTCGCGGTGACTGCTGTAGGCGCGGTTCCAGCCGCGATATCGGTGGAGCCGGCAGCGATGAAGACTTTGTCCGGAGTCTTCGAAATTACATCCGCGTTCACACGCGCCAGCATGCCCGCCACGGTATCGGCCGCGACGCCGGCGTTACCTGCATAGCGAATCACAGACCGGAACTGCACTGTCGCTTGCGCGAACCAGTTCCCGGGGATGGCCCAGGATGCACCCACGCCGGCAAAGCTATCCCCCAGCACCATGGCCTTGTGACCGCGACGCAGAAACGCCGCGTCAGCCAGTGCAAGCGCCGGATTGTTCGCCAGCGGGCCGCCTCCGGTAAGTGGAAATGCGGTAGTGATCTGCTGCGTTGTGGTGGTGCGCAACCCACCCACTCGGTACGAAGCCAGCAGTAAATCGCCAGGCTGCGGAATAGCGCCAGGAAGAAACTGTATGTTGTTTCCGCTCACCGTAAAATCGATTCCAGCTGTCTGGTACACGCCGTTGCGATATAGCTGCAAACTCGTTGACGGCAGCGGCGCGTTCACCAAAGTGAAGCTGGTGTTCAGGCTATCGATCACACCCGTGGGCGTTTCCGCATCCACAAACGAAGCCAACGAAGCGGTGTCGAAACAGGTGGCTGCCGTTCCATTCACGCGCACGCAATCGGAAGGGTTGCCGGCTACCGATTCAATTTCACCGGCATCGTTCACCACGGCGGTCCTGCCGGGGCTGAAACCGGAACCTTTAATAGGCCGCAAAATTAAATCGGCCGAAAGCCCCGTCACCTGCGTTTCCGCGATGGAAGCCGGCCCGGAAGTGCCGCCCGGTCCGCCCGGGGCATTCGGGTCCACGCGAACATCGCGCACCCGCAACGTTACCGTACTGGCCGGTACCGACCAAGTCTCCGTGAACTGCTCCAGACCCGCGCTGTTGTAGTGAACGGTATAAACATTTGTTGGGTGCGCGTTGTTGTTCGGCACCAGTTGCACATAAAAAGTGCCATTGACGATGGGCACGGAAAGCGATTGCTGACCGATGTTTGAAGCGTCGCTTGCATCGAACGTAATCCAGTTGATGACAGCGGTGCCGTCGAAGCGGGAGCCATCGGCTTTATAGATGGTGTCTTGGATGGTCGTCACTGAGGGCTGAGCCAACAGCAGACCGGTCAAACTAAACAAAATGGCCATCAGTCGGCCAGGTAACATGCGAATTCCTCCAGAAGAGACTTGCTATCTCGCCCTCAGTCTAAGCACGGGCAATGGCTTCGCAGGCCTTTTCGAAAGGTGGGGAACGCGGGTAACTTACAGAGGGAATTCGATTTACAAGTTAGTTCAATTTCTGTGAATGGCAGGCTGGCGAGGAATGAAAACGAGCTTCCACTGTATGCGGCGGCGCGATAACCTGAAAGAAAGAGCGCAGATCATGGCAAACGGTATTGATTGGTCACAATGCCCCGCGGTGGAGAGTATTCCCGGCAAGCGCAGCGGCGCATGGGTATTCCGGGGAACGCGGATGCCGGTATCGGCGGTGTTCGAGAACCTTCAAGATATGGGCGTCGATGAACTGGTGGAAGAATTCGGCGTGACGCGTGAGCAGGTGCAAGCCGTGCTGCAATTCGCGGCACACAGCACCGAAGCGACAGCGCCGCTGCCCTGATGCTGGTCCTCTTCGACAACGGACACCGAGAACCCTGGCCCGCTACCTAATCGATTACCACGCGGTGACAGAAGCTCGCGCCAGAGGGTGGGCAGAATTGGAAAACAGCGAGCTCTTCAGTGCGGCCGAGGCGGCCGGGGTTCGATGTGTTGGTCACTACGGATAAAAATCTCAGGTACCAGCAAAACCTTTCGGGCCGTAAGATAGCTATTGTCGTCTTGGGACAACGTCGGTGGAGCCTACTCAAACGCCATGTGGTGGAGATTATCGCCGCCGTCAACGCGGCCGTACCCGGCAGCTTTGCCGAAGTGGAAATTCCTTTTCTGAAGTGACCCGGTTTAGAGACGCAAGTCGGTACCGCGTAGCCGCCATCGTGTCAAAGATTGTCAATCTTCGCTGCTTCTTCTGCCCTCGATTGATATAAGCCATGGGCCTCGATATATGCCGCCACCGAATCCGGCAACGCACTCTGTGGAGTTCCCTGGGCAAGCCCGCGTCGAATTTCAGAAGAAGAGATCGCCAGCCGCACTTCTTCCAATTGAAACACTTGGGCACCGTCGGGAACACGATACTCCGCCCCCGGCCGGCTCACCACAATGAACGTAACCGCCTCCACCACTTTGCGCCACAGGTACCAGCTTTCTATCTCCGCAAACGCATCCGCGCCAATTAGAAAATAGAGCGGGCCCTCATTTTCAGCCCGCGCTTTTTCAATGGTGTGGATGGAGTAACTCTTCTCCGTGCCCGATTCCAGTCGCGACGCTTCAAAGCGCGAATCGCTCGCGCAGGCAAGCTGCACCATCGCGAACCGGTCTTCATAACTGGCGAAAGTTCCCTCCGTGCGATGAGGCGGACGCCTGGAGGGAATGAACAGAACACGCTCTAAGCCGCAGCAAGCCGCCGCCGCTTCCGCAATTCGCAAATGAGCATTGTGTACCGGGTCGAACGTGCCCCCGAACAGCGCCAGCCCCGCCACGCGCCCTGAAATGGCCTAGGCCTTCTCAATCTTGACGGAGTTGATTTTTACTTCCTTCTTGGGACGGTCGCTGGAATCGCGCGGCATCTTCGAAATCTTCTCCACCACATCGAAACCTTCAATCACTTCGCCGAAGATGGCATGCTTGTTATCCAGCCACGGCGTGGCCGCCACAGTCACGAAAAACTGGCTTCCGTTCGTATTCGGGCCGGAGTTCGCCATCGAAAGCAACCCCTTCTTTCCATGCTTCAACGTAGGATGAAATTCGTCGGCGAACTTGTAGCCCGGGCCTCCGCGGCCGGAACCTTCCGGGCAACCACCCTGGATCATGAAATCGGGAATCACGCGGTGGAAAACCAGGTTGTCGAAGAACGGCTTACCGGTCTTGATCCCCTCCGCCAGCGACACGAAATTCTCCACGGTCTTCGGCGCCTCGTCACTGAAAAGCTTGGCTTTGAACTTGCCCTCCGTGGTATCGAAGAGCGCGTATGTTTCATTCGGCATATGGTTTTAGTGTAACGTCTGCCGTGTTGAACGGCGGCCTAAGACCGCGATTGCTCCCGCGCCGCGCGTGACGCCAGTTCATCGGCACGATTATTGTCTTCATGCGAGGCGTGGCCCTTGGTCCAGGTCCAGCGCGTGGTGTGCCGCCCCACCTGTTCGTCCAGCTCTTCCCACAGGTCGCGATTCACCACCGGCTTCTTCGCCGCGGTAAGCCAGCCTTTGCGTTTCCAGCCCGCAATCCATGTGGTAATACCGTTCTTCACATACTCGGAATCGGTCACCACTTCCACTTCGCACGCCACCTTCAACGCGCGCAAGGCCTCAATCGCGGCAGTCAATTCCATGCGGTTGTTGGTGGTGTGCTCGGCGCTGCCAAACAGCTCTTTCACCTTGCCGCCATGCTTCAGAATGCAGGCCCAGCCGCCGGGGCCGGGGTTGCCCAGACAGGCGCCATCGGTGATGGCCTGAACCGGTTTACGCGCAGTCTCCGCCATGTTTTATGCGTGCACCGCGTCTTGTTCGCGCGTAAAGAACAAATCCACTTTTTCCAAAATCGCTTCCGCTTCCTGCACGTGATAAATTTCGCCCCGAAGCTTCGCGCCATGCGCCACGCCGTGCGTGAAATAGGTTGCAAACTGCTTCATCTTGCCCACCGTATCCGGTTCGTCCCGATCGATCAGCATCCGGTAATAGGTTCGCATCATGTCGTAGCGGTCGCGCTCCGTCGGTTGATCGTAGCGGCCCTGTTTCAGGTACTGCTCAATCTGCCGAAAGATCCACGGGTTTGACGATGCGGCGCGCCCAATCATCACGGCATCGCAATTCGTTTCGCGCACCATGCGCACTGCATCCTCAGGCGTAAGGATGTCGCCATTCCCAATCACCGGAATCTTCACCGCCGCCTTCACTTCGGCAATGCGGTTCCAATCCGCCTTGCCGCTATAGCCCTGTTCGCGCGTGCGCGGATGCAGCGCAATCGCCTGCAGACCGCAGTTTTCCGCCAGGCGCGCCATCTGGACGGTCACCAGATCGCGATCGCTCCAGCCAGCCCGAAATTTCAGCGTAAACGGAATTTTGATCGCGGCCCGTACGGTGGTGAGCAGCCGTTCCACCAGCGGCAAGTCGCGCAGTAAACCGGAGCCACCGTTGCACTTCACCACCTTGTTCACTGGGCAGCCGAAATTGATATCCAGAATGTCGAAGCCCAAGTCTTCACATACACGCGCGGCGCTCGCCATCACGTCCGGATCGGCGCCGAACAGTTGAGCGGAAATGGGATGTTCTTCCGGCTGAAATGCCAAGTATTTTAGGGTACGGGTAGGCTTGTGTGCGCGCTGCGAAGCACTTACACCGTGGGAACTGGTGAACTCCGTCATGATGAGCCCGCAACCACCCAAATTTCGAATAAACCTGCGAAAAACCGTATCGGTCACACCAGCCATCGGAGCCAGCACAGTGGCTGGCGCAATGGGAATGTGTCCAATACGGAGTTGTTGCGGAAACGTCATGGGTAAGGGGACGAAACCCCCGACTTCATTATGGAGTTAAGCGAAAGCAGCCACGCCGCGTTCCAGCTTAATGCGCAGCGCTTTTTCAATGCGCCGTACATCGCCCGATTGCTCACGCGTTGCAAACGTCGAAGCTTTGCCGGTGGCCGAAGCGCGCCCAGTGCGGCCCACGCGATGGATAAAGTCTTCGGGAACCTGCGGCAGATCGTAATTCACCACATGGGCAATGTTTTCCACGTGAATACCGCGCGCGGCAACGTCAGTGGCAACCAGCACGCGAAAGCGGCCTTGCTGAAAGCCCTGCAGCGCGGCAGTGCGCTGGGCCTGTGTACGGTCGCCGTGGATGCGGCCCGCTTCAATCCCGAAAGTGCGCAGCTTCTTCGCCAGCTTTTCGGTGCCATGCTTGGTACGCGCGAAAATCAAAGTGGAGCCAAGCTCCTGCTTCAACAGATTCTGCAGCAGCCCCAACTTGCCGTCGTTCGAAACTTCATATAGCTTCAATTGGACGGAATCGGCCGGCTTGGACGTGTTGCCCACTTCCACCCGCACGGGGTTCCGAAGGTACTTGGTCACAAGGTGAGCCACGGTGGGCTCAGCGGTAGCGGAGAAAAACAGCGTTTGACGATCAGTGGGAAGCGCTTCCACAATCACTTTGATGGCGGGCTGAAAGCCCATATCCAGCATGCGGTCGGCTTCATCCAACACCAAAGTTTTCACGGTCTTCAGCGAAATCAGATTGCGCCGCATCAAGTCTTCCAGCCGGCCCGGAGTGGCAACCACCAGCTGCGCGCCGCGCTTAATGGCTTGAATCTGCGGCCGTTCGGACAAACCGCCGACAACCAGCACGCCGGAGGACTGTTTGTTATGACGAAACTTCTCGAATTCGGCCATAATCTGCATCGCCAGCTCCCGCGTAGGGGTGACAATCAAGGCCTGCGTTTCAGCGCGGGGAGTTAGTTTTTCTAGGATGGGGAGCAGGAAAGCAAGAGTCTTGCCAGTGCCGGTCTGCGCGGTGGCGAATACGTCCCGGCCTTCAAGGGCAGCCGGAATCGACTGCGCCTGAACTGGCGTGGGCACGTTTATGCCGTTAGAGGTCAACTTCGCCTGCGCGGATGCAGACAAAGGAATTTCAAGGAATGTTTTCATGTGTAATACGAAA